>Ga0209796_10000052_pt1 | contig 171877 bp, 159 predicted proteins | sample AgamicOrSfrz_FD_187167 | JGI IMG/M metagenome (GOLD analysis project Ga0209796, IMG submission 187167) | Agave microbial communities from Guanajuato, Mexico - Or.Sf.rz (SPAdes) (version 2) | ecosystem: Host-associated > Plants > Phyllosphere > Phylloplane/Leaf | place: Guanajuato, Mexico...
GACACCGTCGCGCTCGCCCTCGCCGACCACGTGCACGGTCAGGCCGGCGACGCCGCCGTCCTCCGCGAGTGCGAGGTCGAGCACCATGGTGTGCTCGTAGACGCCGATCGCGGGGGCTCGGCGTACTGCCTCGTTGAGCGCACGCTGGACCTCCGCGCCGGTCGCGTCGCCCTGAGCGTGGACGATCCGGTCCCGGTGGTGTCCGCCCTCGCGGCCGAGCGAGAGGTCGCCCTGCGGGTCGCGGTCGAAGTTCGTGCCCCAGGCGATGAGCTCGTGGACCGCGGCGGCACCGTCGGCCACCAGGACGCGTACGGCGTCGAGGTCGCACGCCCCCGCTCCGGCGACGAGGGTGTCGTGCTCATGCTGCTCGGGGGTGTCGCCGGGCCCGAGCGCGGCCGCGATGCCGCCCTGCGCCCACTGGGTCGAGCCGTTGCCGAGGATGTCCTTGGTGACCACGACGATGCGATCCACCTCGCCGACGAGCCGCAGCGCGGCGGTCAGGCCCGCGATGCCGGAGCCGACGATGACGACGTCGGCGGTCTCCGTCCAGCCGGGCTCACCGGCCGCGAGGCGGCCGGGCAGCCGGCCCGGCAGCGGGCCGGCGGGGGACGCAGGGTTGGTCACCGGGCGAGGGTAGCCCCGGTGAGCAGGCCGAAGCCCTCGGGGACCTCCGACGGGCTGTGGCCGAGGCTGACCGGCTTGTTGTCCGCGTCGACGAACACCACGCTGGGCAGCAGGTCGCGCGCCTCCTCGGTGGTGCACTGCGCATACCCGATGAGGATGACGATGTCGCCGGGATGGACCAGGTGTGCCGCGGCCCCGTTGATGCCGATGACGCCCGAGCCGCGCTCGCCGGCGATGGTGTACGTCTCCAGCCGGGCACCGTTGGTGACGTCGACGATGTGCACCAGCTCCCCGGGCAGGAGGTCGGCGGCGTCGAGCAGGTCCTCATCCACGGTGACCGAGCCGACGTAGTGCAGGTCCGCCTGCGTCACGGTGGCACGGTGGATCTTGGACTTCATCATCGTGCGCAGCATCAGAACCTCAGCTCCATGTTGTCGATCAGGCGGGTGGTGCCCACGCGTGCGGCCACCAGGATCCGGGCCGCAGTGCCCGCCGGCACCTCCTCCGGCAGGTCGCCCAGCTCGGGGGTGGTGATGACCAGGTAGTCGACATCGACGCCCTTGGCCTCGCGCAGCTGCGCGCGCGCCGCGTCGAGCGCGGCGGCGACGCCGTACCGGGTCTCCTGCTGGGCGGCGCGCAGCGCCCGCGAGAGATGCACGGCCTCGCGGCGGTCCTCGCCCTCGAGGTAGCGGTTGCGGCTGGAGAGGGCGAGACCGTCGGGCTCACGCTGGGTCGGTGCGCCGACGACCTCGACGCCCATGCACAGGTCCGAGGCCATCCGGCGGATCAGTGCGAGCTGTTGGTAGTCCTTCTCCCCGAACACGGCGACGTCCGGACGGACCAGGCCGAAGAGCTTGGCCACCACGGTCAGTACGCCGCGGAAGTGCCCCGGGCGCGTGCGTCCCTCCAGGGTCTCCGCCAGCGAACCGGGGTCCACCGTGACGGCATCGGCCGAGGCGTCGGCCGGGACGCCGCCCGGGTAGACCTCCGCCACGCTCGGCGCGAACACGATGTCCGCACCCTCGCGCTCGGCGATCTTGAGATCGTCCTCGAGGGTGCGCGGGTAGCGGTCGAGGTCCTCGCCGGCCCCGAACTGCAGCGGATTCACGAAGATCGAGACCACGACCCGGCCGGCCTCGCCGACGTGCTCGCGGGCGAGGCGCATCAGCGAGGCATGGCCCTCGTGGAGGGCACCCATGGTCGGCACGAAGCCGACACGCTCCCCGGCACGGCGAGGGCCCTCCAGGAGCGCGGCGAGCTCGGCGCGGGTCGTGGCGACCCGCGGGGCGGCGCCCGTCATCGGCGTACCTGACCCTGCCCGCGGCGGATCGGCGTGGCGCGGTCGGCAAGGCCAGGGGCGGACGCTGCGACCCCCTCGGCGGCGTCGAGCAGCTGGGCGATCTTGTGGGCGCGGATCGGCAACAGCCGACCGTCGGCGACCGAGCGGGCCATCGTGGCCCGGGCCAGGGCGAGGTAGGAGCCGAGCGTCTGTGGCGCGTTCGCGCGGATGTCCTCCAGGTGGGCGGCGACGGTGCCGGCATCACCCCGCACGATCGGGCCCGTGAGCGCCGCATCGCCCTGCGCGAGCGCGTTGTCGAGCGCCGCGCTGAGGAGGGGCCGCAGCGTGCCGGCCGGGTCGTCGGCACCGGCGGCGGCGAGGATCTCCATCGCCTCGGTGACCAGGGTGACCAGGTGGTTCGCGCCGTGGGCGAGGCCGGCGTGGTAGAGGGTGCGCATCTCCTCGGGCACCCACATCGGGCGGCCGCCGAGGTCGGCGACGAGCGACTCGGCGACGGCGCGGTCCTCGCGTCCGGCCGTCAGTCCGAAGACGCAGCCGCCGAGCCGATCGAGGTCGACGGCGGTGCCGGTGAAGGTCATCGCGGGGTGCAGGGCGACCGGGCGAGCGCCGATCGCGGCGGCCGGCGCCAGGACCGCCAGGCCGTGGCGGCCGGAACTGTGGACGACGTACTGACCCTCGCGCAGGGCGCCCGACGCGGCCAGCATCGTCACCACGTTGGCCAGCATGTCGTCGGGGACCGTCAGCAGCAGGACGTCACAGGAGCGTGCGACAGCGGTCGGCTTCGCGATCGGTACGTCGGGGAGCAGCGCGGCGATGCGCCCGCGCGAGGCGTCGGACTCGCCGGCGACCGCGACGATGTCGTGGCCGGCCGCTCGAAGCGCCGCGCCGAGGACGGCGCCGACGCGACCAGCGCCGACGACGCCCACCCGGAGGGGGTGGACCATGAGGTGACCTTTCGTTCCAGTCCCTCCGACCACCTCCCTCGCGGGAGGCCGGGGTGAGTACCGGACGGTGTGTTCACGACAGATGCGAGATCACGGTACCCCCGGCGGTCGGCGGGGCGGAACGGCGTCGGCTATGTCCTGGGTCACAGCTCCCGGCGCAGGGCGCGGCGGGCCCGCTGCCGCACGCGGGCGCGCAGCTCCGTGACCAGGTCCTTCGCGCTCACGCTCCCCAGCAGATCGGCTGCCGACGGCGGCTCGGGCAGGCGGGGCGGCGCGAAGTCCCAGGACCTGCCGCTCGCCTGGGAGAGGGCACCGGCGAGGGCCTGCGCGGCCGCCTCGATCGGCACCGTGTCCACCTCGGCGTGCGCAGGCTCGTCCTCGCCGCGCACCCGAGGAGCCCGGGCAAGCAGGTCGAGGTCGCCGACGACCCGCACCCCGCTGGCGGCGATCTCACGGACGTGCCGCTGCATGTCGTCCATCACGCGCTCGACCGCCCAGTCGGGGATGGTGAGCCGCTGCTCCTCGGCGGGCGGTCGTCGGGCCTGCAGCAACCGCAGCGCCGCCCCGTTGGCGAGGAAGCGCTGGTAGTCCGCCCACGCGAGGTCGTTGGCCCGCAACACCTTGTTGGTCTGGCGAAGCATCTCCAGCTCCGGGACCGTCAGGCTCCGGTTGGAGCGGGAGAGGCCGCCGGAGGTGAAGAGTCCTCGGGGCAGCCCCAGCATCGCCTCGAAGGCGTGGAAGACGAACTGCTTGTCCTGGGGGTCGAGCACGACCACCGTGACGTTCTGCGGGCCGACCGCCTCCGCCCAGCGCCGGACGAGCTGACCCTGGTCGTGGCGGATGTGCACGCGCTCGATCCGCTCCTGTGGCCGCGGACGGGCAAGGACGCCCTTCAGCCAGTCCTCGAAGAGCCCGATGTTGCCGGCCTTGTTGTGCTCCTGCCAGATCGAGGGCAGCATCGAGCCGTAGTCCCGCAGCGTGATCACGACGTGGATCCGGGGGCCGATCGCCTCCGCGAAGCGCTTGGCCAGCTCGGCGTCCGCGCCGGCGGCGTACTCGTGGCCCATCAGGATCCGGCGTTCGTGATCAGCCTCGATCTCGGCCATCAAGGCGTCCCACTTGGCCATCGCCGTCGGGTCGCTGCTGCCAGGCTTGCCGACCCAGCCGATCGAGCGCCCGACGAAGGCGGCGACCTCGTGCCGGTGCGAGCGGCGGGGCCCCGGATAGCGCACGCCATGGGCGAGGAGGTCCTCGCGGTGGTCGGCGGCCGCGGCCTGCAGACTCGTCGACGCCGTCTTCGGCGGCCCGATGTGGAACAGCCGGGCACGCGGCGGAAGCAGCAGGTCGGAGGGCAGTTCGCGGCTCATCAGTGATGACGATAACCAACGGCTCCGGCGAACTGCTGCCCAGGCGGCTCACAGCGCTGTGGGAAACTGCCCCACGTCTGCCGACGTACGAGGAGTGAGATGTCCAAGCTGCGCAACGTGGCCGTGCTGCTGGCCGGAGGTGTCGGCACCCGCGTCGGCCTCGACCTGCCCAAGCAGCTGATCAAGGTCGCGGGCATGCCGATCATGGAGCACACCCTCGGGATCCTCGACGCCCACCCCGAGGTCGAGGAGATCATCATCATGATGGCGCCCGGCCACCTCGACGCGGTGCACGCGATGACCCGTGGCGGCCGCTACCCGAAGGTCACCAAGATCCTCGAGGGCGCGGGCACGCGCAACGACACCACCCAGGCGGCGTTGGCGGCGCTCGGCCCCGACGACTGCAACGTGCTGCTGCACGACGCGGTCCGGCCCCTGGTCTCCCACCGGATCATCAGCGACTGCTTCAAGGCCCTGGAGACCTACCAGGCGGTCGACGTCGCCATCCCCAGCGCGGACACCATCATCGAGCTGGCCGAGGACAACACCATCGCCGACATCCCCGAACGCTCCCGGCTGCGCCGCGGCCAGACCCCGCAGGCGTTCCTCGCCTCGGTGCTGCGCGCGGCGTACGTCGAGGCCGGCAAGGACCCGAACTTCACCGCGACCGACGACTGCTCGGTGGTGCTGCGGTACCTGCCGGAGGCGAAGATCTGGGTCGTCCCCGGCGACGAGCAGAACATGAAGGTCACCGAGCCGATCGACGTCTACCTCGCCGACAAGCTCTTCCAGCTCAACGCGCACCAGCCGCTGCCGGACAACACCGAGGACGACTACCGGGCGGCGCTCGCCGGGCGCACGCTCGTCGTCTTCGGCGGCTCCTACGGGATCGGCGCCGACATCGCCCGGCTCGCGGAGCAGTACGGCGCGAACGTCGCGGCGTACTCCCGCTCCGGGACGGGGACCGATGTCTCCCGCCGGGCCGACATCGCCGCCGCCGCGGCCGACGCGCTGGAACGGTTCGGGTCGGTCGACTTCGTGGTCAACACCGCCGGCGTGCTGCCCCGCGGCAGCCTGGTCGAGACGTCGGAGGAGACGATCTGGGCCGCGACCGAGGTCAACTACATCGCGCCGATCCTCATCGCGCAGGAGTTCTACCCCCACCTGAAGGCGACCAAGGGTTCGCTGCTGCTGTTCACCTCCTCCTCCTACACCCGCGGGCGGTCGGGCTACAGCCTCTACTCCTCGGCCAAGGCGGGCACCGTCAACCTCACCCAGGCGCTGGCGGATGAGTGGGCCGAGGACGGCATCCGCGTCAACGTCATCAACCCCGAGCGGACGGGCACGCCGATGCGGACCAAGGCGTTCGGCGAGGAGCCTGCCGACTCGCTGCTGCAGTCCGAGGCGGTCGCGCTGGCCTCCCTCGACACGCTCATCGGCACCGGCACCGGCCACGTGGTGGACCTGCGCCGGCTCGACCCCGTCGCTGCCACGCTGGCCAACGGCGTCGCCGACTACGACGCCTGAGGAGGGGTCTTGCCCCGCCGGGTCGGGGGCGTGAGATCCCCTAGTCGGCGAAGAAGGCCTTGACCACCCGCTCGGCGGCGTGGCCGTCGGCCTTGTAGTTGTACGTCGCGTTGAACTCCGCGATCCGCGGCGACCACTGCCGCGCCAGCGCGTCCAGGTCGCCGAGCGCGTGGATGACCTGGTCGGCGGTGTCGAGCAGCGGCCCGGGGGCGGTGTCGCGGTAGTCGAAGAGGAAGCCGCGGATGCCGCCGGTGTAGTCGGCCAGGTCCGGAACCAGGAACACCATCGGCCGCCCCGTGAGCGCGAAGTCGAAGCGCAGCGAGGAGTAGTCGAGCACGGCGGCGTCGGAGGCGAGGATCAGGTCGTTGATCTCCGGGTACGTCGTCACGTCGATCAGCCGGGCGCCCTCGGCCCGCTTGAGCGCGGCGGCGTGGAACCGGTGCCCGCGCATGAGGACGACGTACTCCTCTCCCAGCCGGCGCGATGCGTCAGCCACGTCGAGGTGGTGCACGGCGTCGGCCTCGCGCCAGTTGGTGGCCTGGTCGTCACGCCACGTGGGCGCGTAGAGGACCACCTTCTGGTCTGGCCTGATGCCGAGCCGCGCCCGCGTCTCGACGCGCACCTGGGCCGCCGAGGGCAGCACGATCGCGTCGTCGCGGGGATAGCCGTCGGAGTGGATCGGGCCGTCGTAGCGGTACTCGGTGCGGTAGTGGACGTCCATCTCGGGCGCCGGGGTGAGGATGAGCGACCAGTCCCGCGAGGTGCGGTCGAGCTCGAGCTGGATGCGGCGCTCGGTGAAGCCCTTGGCGCGCCACATCCGGATGCCCATCGACTTCGCCGGGTAGCCGTGGAAGGTCTGCAGCATCCGCTGCTCGGGCCGGATCGCGAACCATCGGTCGGCGTCGACGTTCATGCACAGGTACTTCGAGGTCGTCATCGCGCGGTAGTAGTCGCGCGAGCCGATCAACACCGGGACAGCGCCTTCGGGCACCCACGAGGAGGAGTCCGCGACGCCCCAGGAGACGCTGAGCTCAGGACGGGTACGACGCAGCTCCTCGTGGATCGCCAGCTGGGAGTCGGTCGCCGAGGCTCCGGCGTAGGACTGGAAGTACACCGCGTGCTCGTCGATCTCGGTCAGGGTCGTCGCCCAGTCCTGCAGGCGTCCCTGGTTGAAGGGCCCGCGCTCGTCGTCACCCAGCGGGCGGATCAGCCACAGGCCGTGGTCCCCGGCCCGCAGTGCGGTCAGATAGCGGTAGCCGTGCTCGACGGTGCTCGCGGCGAAGTCGGCGATCACGCCGTCTCCGAACAGCACGTGCCCGGGCGCGCCGTCCACCACGACCTCGAAGGCGTAGAAGCCCTGAGGAACGGGTCGTGCGCCCAGCTTCCACTCGTCCCATCGGGTACTGAGGGCGCAGAGGCTCTCGGCATCGACCGCTGAGGTCGGAGTGACCCGATCGCCCCGCAGCATCAGCGTTGCGCCGGACGGCGTGCGGCCGAGCCAGTGTCCGCGAACGGCGACGGCGCCCTCGACCAACCGGACGTCGTCAAGGACCAGGGTGCGGGCCGCTTCGACGACGCTCACGCCACCCTCCGCCGAACGCCCCAATGCGACCGCGCCCTCGCCGACCGCGAGCCAGTCGTTTTCGGGCCGCCAGGCGATGCCGCTCGTCCGGCCGTCAGCGGTCTCGGCGCTCACCCGCCAGCGCAGGTGCTCCTTGCCCTCCCACGGCAACGGCACCTCGAGGGTGAACCGCCCGTCAGGGGCAACCTCCGCGCGATGGCTGAGACCGGCCATGTCGACGCGGACGAACTTCGCCGAGCCCTCGAGCAGCCCGGTGATACGACGACCGCTGACCTGGGCCGACACGATGCCGACGGGGTACGGCACGCGCACGTCGACCGCGAAGATGCTCGCATCGCGCCCGGTCACGCCCACCCGGGCTGCCACCGTCCCCTCCTCGCCCGGGGTCTCGACCTGGCGGAACGGAAGGTGCGGCGTACCGACGAGCTCGACGATGCCACGATCGTCCAGGCGGCTCACCCTGCCGGTGCGCCACACACCCTGGGTGCCGATGGTCACCTCCAGGGCCCAACTGCCCTCGCCGGCGGCGGCCAGAGCCGCCGCGTCGATGGTCACGGTGGCGGTGCCGTGCGAGACGTCCTGGTATCGCCGCCCTTCCAGTCGGCTGTCGACCCCGCGATCCTGGTACTGCCTCAGCGGCAGCTCACGCCGCAGCGACCCGTCCCGGCGGTCGACCAGGGCGACAGTCATCTCGGGTGGCTCGGGCAGGGCGACGAAGTCGGGATAGGCCAACAGGTCGATCTCGAGCGTCGTCGGGCCGGCCCACCGCACCGCGCGGGCCTCCACGACCAGCGCCGTCTCCGACTCGGCCATGAGGTAGCAGTGGTCGGGCACCCCCACTGCGGCGTCGCCTCGATAGGGCAGGTCGGCGATCACCCGGCCCTGGACGACCTCGGTACGTCGCTCCCCCCGCTGGAACAACCGGTCCACGACCATCTGCTCGAGCTCGGCGCGCTTGTCGTGCCGGGCGAGCCACAGCTTGACCTTGGACTCGGCGCTCAGCGTGTCCCACATCGGCTCGCCGGCGGCGTCGAGCAGCCGGCCGATGTGCTGGCGCAGGGTGGCCCACTGCTCGGCGGTGGCCCGCTCCGCGTCGTCGAGGAACGGGATGATGGCGGTGTCCAGGACGCCCCAGAGCCAGGCGTCGGTGACCTCGGGGTTGCCGAGCCTCTCCAGCTGCAGCTGGGTCGCCTGGTGCTCCGCGAGCCAGTCGTCGAGGGTGCTGAGGATGTCGGGGGCGGAGCCGACGGCGACCCCGTCGCGCCGGTCGGTCGGGGTGTAGACGTCCTCGGCCAGCAGGTCGAACCGACCGACGGCGTAGGAGGCCAGGGCGACGTCGGTGCCACTGGGCCGAGCGGGATCGAACCGGATGCCGCACCGCTCCCAGAAGGTCCTGCGCCACATCCGGTTGCCCAGCCCGAGGTCGGTGACAGCGAGGGGAGCCTGCGGCAGGCTCAGGCTGACGCGATGGGCCGTGTGAGCGGCACCGAAGGGCGAGTCGACCACCGGCAGAGGGGTCTGGGGCGTACGCATCCGACCCACCGCGAGGTCGGATCCGCTGGCCTCGAGCGAGCGCACCAACCGGGCCACGCCGTGGACCGGAACGTTGTCGCCTCCGCCCGCGAAGATGAGGTAGGCGCCTCGGGCGGCCGCAGCGCCTCGGTGCAGCGCCGCTGCCTTGTCGCTCGAGGTGCGACGAGGCAGCACGAGCCGCCAGTCGTCGTCTGCGTGCTCAGCGGCCGTCGCGCGGACGGCAACGCAGCGGCCCCACGGCTCGAGCCGGACCTCGAGGTTGCGATGCGACTGATTGCGCAGGTCCCACAGCAGCGAGCCGATCTTCGTCGTGTCCTGGTCGCTGATCGGGACCACCACGGTCACCAGCGGCCCGGCGAATCCGCTCCGAAAGCGGCGCGAGGCCCGGCCGATCGGGCCCCGCAGTGCGCGCGGTGAGGCCTTTCCGGCGTCGCGAAGGGCCTGGATGACACGCTGCCGGGAACGCAACGGGCTCAACTCCTCACGAGTCGCGGGTTGGTCGCGGCGATGCTATCCCGACCTCAGGGCGCGTCCCTCGTCACTGCCTTCACCCGGCCGAGCCGGGAGACGCTCAGCCGTGCCGGCACCCTCGCCTCGTGGCCCCGGTGGCGCAGCAGCACGTCGTACTCGCCGGCGGCCAGCTTGTGCCAGCTCGCGCGGATCCGGGCCGATCCGCCCGGGTCCGCCTCGAGCTGGGCGGGGAGGACGATCGCTGCACCGCCGGCTGCCGGGCGCAGCTCGACCTCGCACGCCGTGGCCCCCGGACCTCCGGCGGGCAGCCCGGGGAGCTGCACCACCAGGAAGCGCGGGCCCACAGGCCGGTCGAGGCGGAGCGCGTCCGGACCGAGGTCGGCGACACCAGCCGCGTCCCAGAGCGCCTCCGAGGCGCCGAGGTCCAGCATCAGCCGCTTCTCGGCGTCCGGCCGAACGACGATCACCCGGCCGTCGACGAGTCGGCCGTAGGCGCGGCGGATGGCCGTGGGCATGACGATCCCTCGCGCCCGCTCGAACCCGATCAGGTCGCAGTCGGCGCCGACCTCCCACGTCCCGTCCGCCAGGGGCTTGCCCAGCCGCGCCGTGCGCGGGTCGATCACGGCGCGGAAGTCGAAGCGCACCAGGCAGCCGCCGTCGGGCTGCGGCCTGCGCACGGCTTCGGTGCTCGTCTGGTGCTGTGGGTAGACGTCGTGACCCTCGAGGTGACGCACCGCGATCGTGCAGCCGAACCGCTCGACCGCCTCCGTGACGTCGAGGACGTCCTCGGGCAGCGTCGCCGACAGGTCCGCCCGGAGAGTACGTCGGAGCCGGCCCGCCGGCGTCTCCTCGAAGCGGACGGGCTCGCCGTCGTGCAGGAGCCGCGCGTACGCCGCGACCACGATGCTGCCGTCCGACTCGATCCGCACCGCCCCGAGCCGGATCTGCATCCCGGCCGCGGCGTCCACCGCTGCCAGTCTGCGCAGGCCCGGCAGGTTCCCGGCGCGCAACAGGCTGGCGCGGGCACGCCGTACCGGGGAGAGCGTGGCGTCGAGCTCGGGCGGGCAATGCGACTGCACGAACGGCACCATCAGCTCGAAGGAGCGCTCGACCAGGTCGGCGTCCTGTTCCAGCAGCCTCCTCGGACCGGCCCAGGGCAGGACCCGGTTGACGTACTCCCGCTGACGCAGGTCGGCGAGGTCACGCTCGGAGTGCACCGAGGCCAGGAAGTCGAAGAGCTCCTTGAGGCTGGCCCAATACACCTCCAGGTCCCAGTCGGCCGGGTCGCCCTCGTAGGCGCGCGAGCTGTTCTGACCGGTGTCGATCCACTGGTAGAACGGTTCGGAGGCGAGCACCCCGAAGGCGTCCAGCGAGGTCAGGCAGCGGGCGTTGAAGTAGCGGTCCTCCCAGTGGACGTCCGCGCCGTCGGGGAAGCGGATGTCGTGCTTGCGCAGGAAGTCGGTGCGGTAGAGCTTGTGCGGGCGCGAGGGCACCATCAGGGTGGCCCGCGTGCCTGCGGCATCGGCCACGATGTCCTCGTCGTACCCCATCCAGTTCCAGCTGGCCTCCGGCCGGACCATCACCTCTTTCGGATTGAGTACGTCGAGGCCGTGCTCGAGGGCGAAGGTGGTGGCCTGCTCGAGCGCCTCGGGGTAGAGCGCGTCGTCGTGGTCCATGAAGCACACGTAGGTGCCGCGGGCCAGGTCGATGCCGGTGTTGCGCGGCCGGCTCGGCCAGCCGGAGTGCTCGATCTCGTGGACGCGGACGTGCGGTCGCTCGGCGGCGATCGAGTGGAGCAGGTCGATCGTGCCGTCGCCGGAGCCGTCGTCGACCAGCAGGACCTCGAACTCGTCGGTGCTGAGGGTCTGTGCGTCCAGGGACGCCATCACCCGGTCGGTGAGCGCCGCCCCGGAGCGGTAGGTGGCGATGACCACGCTGACCTTGATCCGGTCGTGCTCGGTCCGGCTCTCGTCCACCCTGCCTCCGTCGTCCGACCCGGCCGCTACCTCCGGCCGCTACCTCCGGTGCCGCTGCCGAAGCCTAGCGAGCCGTGGACCGGCCGCGTCGGTGAGCGTGGGGCTCGCAGACCCGTGAGGAGCCTGTCGCAGGAGCCTCAGGCGGACTGGGCGGCGCGCCAGGCGGCAGCGGCGTGCTGCTCGGCGGCCTTCGCGGTGTCGAGGTCGGCACGGACGACGTCGAGCTCCTGCTCGAGCTCGGCGACCCGGACGATCGCCTCGGCGGCGCGCGCCTCGGCGGCGGCGAGGCGCTGGCGCAGCGAGTCGTTGTCGAGCTGGGCCTCGGCGGCCTTGCGGGCCTCCTCGGCTCGGGACCTCATCGCCTCGGCGGCGCGCTGGTGGGCTGCTGCCAGCGCGACCTCCAGCTCGGCGATCGTCGCGGCGCGGTCGGCACGCTCGCGCTCGACCTGATCGGTGAGGTTCGCGGTGAACGCGCGGTTCTCCGCGATCCGCTCCTCGGTGAGGGTCGCGTAGGCCTGGGCCTGCGCCGCGCGGTCGCGGTTGGCCTCGCGGCGCGACTCCATCAGCTCGGTGTGGGTGATCTTGGTGGCCGCGACCCCGAACAGGACGGCGGCGATGCCGGCAGCGGCGAGGAGGAGCATCGCGCCGGCGGCGAGGGCGGCCAGGACCAGGACGGCACCGAGCGCGAGCAGCACCACGGCGACGGTCAGGCGGGTGCTCCGCTGACGCCGGCGTGTGGCGGATGTGGCTGCTGGGGAAGTCATGCCCCCACGTTAAGGGAGTTCGTCGTCTTCACGGACGCGACACGCGCGCTCGAGCAGCACCCCGCCGCCGCAGATCAGCAGCCCGAGGACCGCCGACAGCGCCGAGCGGGCGACCCGCTGACCGGCCAGCGGGTCCCCGTCGATGCCCAGCCAACTGACGGCATAGCCGGCGTACCCGCCCGCGAGAAGCGCGCCGACGAGCGCGCACGCGCGTCCGAGCACGAGCCGGTTGACGGCGCGGTGCGGCTCCAACCCCTGGCCGCCGCCGCTCAGCGAGCGGCGGGTCGCCCAGGCGGTGCCACCCACGATGAGCGCGACCAGGAGCAGCGCGAGGGGCTGCAACCACGTGATCACCGGCGCGACGCCGTGCCAGGCCTCGACCACGCGATGGAGCAACCACCCGCAGACGAGCCCGACGACGCCCCACACGGTCAGCGCCGCACCCGAGACCGGCCGGAGCCGGACCCGGGGGTCGCTCACTCCGCTTCCAGCACGAGGTCGTCGCGTCGTACGACGCCGTCCTCGCCGACGCGCTCCAGCAACGTGACGATCGGACCGTGGCCCGGGATCTCGGCGCCGGGCTCGATATCGGCCCAGGGGCGCAGCACGAAGGCACGCTCGTGCGCCCGCGGGTGCGGCAGCACCAGCGTCGGATCCTCACTGATCCGGTCCCCGACGACGATCACGTCCACATCGAGGGTGCGGGGCGCGTTCGTGACGTCGGTGCGCTCGCGCTCGTAGGCGTCCTCGATGGCCAGCGCCCGATCCAGGACCCGGGCCGCGGCGAGGGTGGTGTCGGCCAGCACGACGGCGTTGAGGAAGGATCCCGCGCCATCGGGACTGTCGACCGGGTCGGTCTCATAGACCGGCGAGACGGCGGTGACCCACACGTCGGGGGTGTCGACGAGAGCGGCGACCGCACCTTGGAGGTTGGCCAACCGATCGCCGAGGTTGGACCCGAGCGCCAGGACGGTCCGACGGATCGGACGCATCTCTCCGGTCAGGGTGTCGGCGTCGACGATGTGCGGGTTGGGTACCTCGGTCACGCATCTGCCCTTCTGGTGATCGTCAGCGCGACGTCCCGAAACGTCGCGTCGATGGGTGCGTCCGGCTTGTGGACCGTGACACGCACCCATTCAACACGGCTACCCAAGAGGCAGACATCCGCGATCCGCTGGGCGAGCGTCTCGATCAGATCGACCGGATCGCTCTCAACACTGGCTTTGACCTGCGCCACGAGACTTCCGTAGTCCACGGTGTCGCGCAAGTCGTCCGAGGCGGCCGCGGGCGCGGTGTCCAGTCCGAGCACGAGGTCGATGACGAACACCTGGCCCTCGCGCCGCTCGAACTCGAAGACGCCGTGGTGGGCGAAGCACTCCACGCCCACGATCGCCAGCTCGTCGACCTGCCTACTCATCCCGACATCCTCTCCACCACCGCGAGCGCGTCCCGCGTCGCACGTACGTCGTGCACCCGCGTGCACCACACTCCCGCCTGGGCGAGGTGCACTGTCACAGCCGCGTGCGCGCTCTCCCGCTCCCCTACCGGCCGCGGACGGCCCTCGGCGTCGGCCAGCAGCGCCCCCAGGAAGGCCTTGCGGCTCGCTCCGACCAACACCGGGCGGCCCAGGTCGGCGATCCGGTCCAGGCCGCGCAGCAACTCCCAGTTCTGCTCGGCCGTCTTGGCGAACCCCAGCCCCGGGTCGAGCACGAGCCGATCCGTCGCGATGCCGGCGGCGCGCGCCGCCGCGACGCGCTCGGCCAGCTCGGCCCGCACGGTCTCCACCACGCCCTCGGCGTACTCGGTGAACTGCTGCATGGTCGTGCTGTGCGCCCGCCAGTGCATCGCGACATAGACCGCGTCCGAGGCCGCGACCACCTCGAGGATGCGCGGGTCGGCCAGACCGCCGGAGACGTCATTGACGATGCGGGCGCCGGCGGCGAGCGCCGCCTGCGCCACTTCGGCGCGCATCGTGTCCACCGAGACCACCGCCCCCGCGGCGGCCAGCTCCTCGATCACCGGTACGACGCGGGCCAGCTCCTCGCCCACCAGCGGACGGGTGGCCCCAGGGCGCGTCGACTCGCCGCCGATGTCGAGGATGTCCGCCCCGTCGGCGAGCAGCTCGTGGCCGTGGGACACCGCATCGTCGGTCGCCAGGAAGCGACCGCCGTCGCTGAAGGAGTCCGGGGTGACGTTGACGATGCCCATCACCCGGGGACGCCCCAGGTCGGCGAAGAGGCCCGTCATGACAGGAACGCTAGCGGAGGCGGCCGCATGCAGGCTCGCCGTGCTGGCGGGCGGTCTGGCGGGCGGGCTGGCGGGTGGGATGGCGGGCGCTAGTGGATGGGCCGGTTGATCAACGCCATCGCCTCGGCCCGGGTGGTGGCGTTGGTGCGCATGGTGCCGCGCACGGCCGAGGTGATCGTGCGGGCACCGGCCTTCTTCACCCCGCGCATCGTCATGCACAGGTGCTCGGCCTCGATCACCACCATGACGCCGCGCGCCTCCAGCAGCTCCATCAACGAGTCGGCCACCTGCGTGGTGAGCCGCTCCTGGACCTGGGGTCGCTTGGCATAGACGTCCACGAGCCGCGCCAGCTTCGACAGGCCGGTGATCTTCCCGCTCTCGGCCGGGATGTAGCCGACGTGCGCGACGCCGGTGAACGGCACCAGGTGGTGCTCGCACATCGACCAGAGCTCGATGTCACGGACCAGCACCAGCTCGTCGTGGCCGAGGTCGAACGTCGTGGTCAGCACGTCCTCGGCGCGCTGGCGCAGACCGGCGGTCAGCTCGGCGTACGCCCTGGCCACGCGGGCCGGCGTCTCGAGCAGGCCCTCCCGCTCGGGGTCCTCACCGATCGCGATCAGCAGCTCGCGGACCGCGGCCTCGGCGCGGGCCTGGTCGAAGCCGGGAGTCATCCGGCGTGCGGCGGCCGCGGCGTGCCGCCCGGCGGGGTGATGCCCGGGTCGCCGTGGACGTCCCCGCCCGAACCCGGCGGCGTCAGGACCGCACCGCCGCCGCCGACCGGCGCGCCGTTGGAGGAGGCGCGGTCGCGGATCTCCTGGGGGATCTCCACGGCGGGGATGGCGGACGGCTTGCGGTTGGGCGAGCCGGTCCACGCCGGGCGCTGCGGGCGACGGCGCAGCGGCTCGAAGATCTGAGCGATCTCCTCCTTGCCGAGCGTCTCCTTGTCCAGCAGCGCGAGCACGAGCGCGTCGAGGACGTCGCGGTTCTCCTCCAGGATGTCGAACGCCTCCTGGTGGGCGTTGGCGAGGAGCTTCTTGGTCTCCTCGTCGACGGTCGCGGCGACGTCCTCGGAGTAGTTGCGCGCATGGCCGAGGTCGCGGCCCAGGAAGGGCTCGGAGTTGGAGTCGCCGAGCTTGATCGCGCCGAGCCGCTCGGTCATGCCGTACTGAGTGACCATGGCCCGGGCCAGGTTGGTGGCCTTCTCGATGTCGTTGCCGGCGCCGGTGGTCGGGTCGTGGAAGATCATCTCCTCCGCCGCGCGACCGCCGAGCATGTAGGCCAGCTTGTCGAGCATCTCCGAGCGGGTCTGGCTGTACTTGTCCTCGTCGGGCATCACCATCGTGTAGCCCAGCGCCCGACCGCGCGGCAGGATCGTGATCTTGTGCACGGGGTCGTTGTGCGGCAGCGCCGCAGCGACCAGCGCGTGGCCGCCCTCGTGGTAGGCGGTGATGAGCTTCTCGTGATCGCTCATCACGCGGGTGCGCTTCTGCGGGCCGGCGACGACGCGGTCGATCGCCTCGTCGAGGTTCCGGTTGGTGATGAGCTTCTGGTTGCTGCGCGCGGTGAGCAGCGCGGCCTCGTTGAGGACGTTCGCCAGGTCGGCCCCCGAGAAGCCGGGAGTACGCCGGGCGACGGCCATCAGGTCGATGTCGGCGGCCAACGGCTTGCCCCGGGAGTGGACCTGCAGGATCTGGAACCGGCCGATGAGGTCGGGGGCATCGACCTGGATCTGACGGTCGAAGCGGCCCGGGCGCAGCAGCGCCGGGTCGAGCACGTCGGGCCGGTTGGTGGCGGCGATGAGGATCACGCCACCGCGCACGTCGAAGCCGTCCATCTCCACCAGCAGCTGGTTGAGGGTCTGCTCGCGCTCGTCGTGGCCGCCGCCCATGCCGGCGCCGCGGTGGCGCCCGACGGCGTCGATCTCGTCGATGAAGACGATGGCCGGGGCGTTCTCCTTGGCCTGCTCGAAGAGGTCGCGCACCCGGGAGGCGCCGACGCCGACGAACATCTCCACGAAGTCCGAGCCGGAGATCGAGTAGAACGGCACCCCCGCCTCACCGGCGACGGCGCGCGCCAGCAGCGTCTTGCCGGTGCCGGGTGGGCCGTAGAGCAGCACGCCCTTGGGGATCTTGGCGCCGACGGCCTGGAACTTGGCCGGCTCCTGCAGGAACTCCTTGATCTCGCCGAGCTCCTCGATCGCCTCGTCCACGCCGGCGACGTCGGCGAACGTCGTCTTCGGCATGTCCTTGGTGATGAGCTTCGCCTTGGACTTGGCGAACTGCATGACGCCACGGCCGCCACCGCCCTGGACCTGGTTCATCAAGAACAGGAACAGCAGCACGATGAAGACGAAGGGCAGCAGGAAGCTGACGATGGAGCCCAGCAGGCTCGGCTGGGCGACCTGGGAGTTGTAGTCCTCGATCTTGCCCTGGTTGACCTGCTCCTGGACCTTGCTGATCAGCGGCTCCTGGGCGCCGTCGACCCAGTGCGTGGTGACCTTGTTGCCCGCTTCCCTGACACCGTCCTTCAGGGTGGCCTTGATCTGCTGGTCGCCGTCGACGAAGGTGACTTCCTTGACGTCGCCGTCGTCGATGTACTTGACCATCTGCGACGTGGTGATCTCCGCCCCGCCGCCATGCGGCGCGAGGTACTGGAGGGCGAGCAGCACGCCCACCACGGCGACGATGATCCAGAGCCACGGGCTCTTGGCTATGCGCTTCACAAGGCTTCTCTCGAACGCGGACTATAGGTACTGACGAGGACTACAACGACCGAACGCGGCGCATCGTGCCACCTCTTCAGTCCTCATTCTCCCTCAGGAGTAAACGTGGGGGGCGAGCGTCCCGATGTCGCGCAGGTTGCGATAGCGCTCACGGAAGTCCAGGCCGTAGCCGACGACGAACTCGTTGGGGATGTCCCAGCCGACGTACTTCACCTCGACCGGCATCTGCTGCGCCTCCGGCTTGCGCAGCAGCGTCGCGATCTCCACCGAGGCGGGATTGCGCGAGGCGAGGTTCGAGGTGAGCCACGACAAGGTGAGCCCGGTGTCGATGATCTCGTCCACGATCAGGACGTCGCGACCCGAGATGTCGGCGTCCAGGTCCTTCATGATCCGCACCACACCGCTGGACTTGGTGCCCGAGCCGTAGGAGGAGACCGCCATCCAGTCCATGTCCACGTGCCGGGTGAAGGAGCGGGCGAGGTCGGCCATCACCATCACCGCCCCCTTGAGGATGCCGACGATCAGGAGGTCCCTGCCCTCGTAGTCCCGCTCGATCTGCTCGGCCAGCTCGGCCAGCTTCGCGTGGATCTGCTCCTCGGTGAAGAGCACCTGGACGAGGTCATCGCCGACGTGCGCTGAGTCCATGGCGTCACCCTAACCGGCGGCCTCCCGGTCGAGCTCACCGGTCGATCATCCCGACGCGGTACGACGGAAGGCGAGCCGGTCCTGCTCGTCCTGGTAGGCCGTGACGTGACCCGGCAGCTGGATCTCGCGCCCTCGGGCACCGGAGGCCAGCAGGTCGGCCACCGCGTTGATGTGGACGGCGAAGAGCTCGTCACCCGGGCAACCCGCCTCGCGGGCGGCCAGGCGCGCCACCCTCGTCTGCATCGCCCAACCCGACGGACGGATCACCGCGCCGTCGACGCGCACGGCCAGACCCTCGCTCAGCCGGCCGCCCGGCAGCTCCCTGGCCTGGTCGAACAACCGCCGAGCGAACCGGTCGAGGAACTCCATGTCGGGGCGCAGCTGCTCCGCGGTCCGGGCGAGCGTTGCTGCCACCCCGGGCCCGAGCTCGCGTTCCAGCATCGGCAACACGGTGTGCCGCACCCGCGACCGCAGGAAGCGGGGATCTGAGTTGTGCGGGTCGACCCAGAAGTCGAGACCCTCCTGGTGGCAGGCCACCTCGGTCTGTTCGCGGGTGACGTCGAGCAGCGGGCGCAGGAAGGTCACCTCGTCCTCGGTGAACGCGGGGCGCATCCCGGCGATGGAGCGACCGCCGCTGCCGCGGGTGAGCCCGAGCAGCACCGTCTCGGCCTGGTCGTCCCTGGTGTGGCCGAGCAGTACCGCGGCGGCGCCGAAGTGCGCTGCCAACTGCCCGAGCGCCGCATACCGCGCCTGCCGGGCGGCCGCCTCCAGGCCCATCCCGGCCCCGTCGACGCTGACGCGGATCGAGGCGGTCTCATCCGCTCCCATCCGCGCCATCTGCTCCACCACTCGGGCGGTGTGCTCGGCGGAGCCGGCCTGGAGGCCGTGGTCCACGACCACGCCGACCACCCGGGTGTCGCTGCGCCGCAGCTCGAAGATCGTGGCCGACAGCAGCGCCAGCGAGTCCGCCCCACCGCTGCACGCGACCAGCACGACATCGGCCGGCCCGCTCTGTGCCAGGGCCGCCCGCACGCTCCGGCGTACTGCCGCCACCGACGGGTGCAGGGTCACAGCACGCGGTCCATCCACCGCTTGGGGTGGTGGATCTCCTCCTTGGACGGCAGGTTCGCGGCATCGGCGAAGACGGCGTTGAACCGCTCCATCCCGGCCTTGTCGACGACGGTGCGCACGAAGACGGCGCCGTCGCGATACTGCGCCATCTTCTGCTCCAACCCCAGCAGTCGACGCAGGATGCGGTCGAGCGTGCCGACCCCCTTGCGGCGCCTGTTGAACGCCTCGCGGATCTCGGCGACCGACGGGATCACCGACGGCCCGACGTCGTCCATCACCACGTCGGCGTGACCCTCGAGCAGCGACATCACCCCGGTGACCCGGTCCATGATCTCGCGCTGCTCGGGGCTGGCGACGGCGTCGAGGAGGTTGCCGTTGCCCTTGATCGCCTCGATCGCGCGGGTCAGCCCGTCGTCGAGCAGCGAGGGCAGGTCCATCGTGGCGGCCAGCGCGTTGATCTCGCCGAACAGGTGGTCGCGCAGCCACGGGACAGCGGTGAACTGCACCCGGTGGGTCTCCTCATGAAGGCACACCCACAGCCGGAAGTCCGTGGGGTCGACCTCGAGCTCACGCTCGACCTGAACGATGTTGGGGGCCACCAGCAGCAGCCGTCCGTGGGGGTCGAAGAACGGGTCGAACTGGCCCAGGACCTTGCCCGAGAGGAAGCCGAGCAGGCCGCCCACCTCGGCGCCGGTCACCTTGGCGCCGACCGTGCGGGCGATCCCGGCCGGGGGCTTCTTCTGCATCAGCTTGTCGACGACGGGGGCCAGCACGGTCGCGAACGCGTCGGCGTTCGCCTGCACCCAGCCGGCGCGGTCGACCACGAGGACGGGCGCGGTGTCGGCCGCGGCGTCGAGGCCGGTGAACTCCTTGACCAGTCCGGTGGCGCGGCCGGCGTCGGCACGCAACTCCGCGACCACGGCGTCCGCCTCGGTGCGCGAGACCACCGGGCCGTCTCCGCCGAGCTTGGCCCCGAGCCGCACCGCCAAGTCCCAGTCGACCATCTCACGTGCGTCAGGGGCGTCAGTCATGGCACCGACGGTATCCGCTCAGCCGCAATGACAGGTCGTGAGCGCGCTCGCCAGACGGTCGAGTGCATCGCGGGCGGCGAGCGTGTCGGGTACGGCGACGGCGTCGGCCATCACGACGAACACCAGCGGCGTCCCTTCGGCGTCCTGGGTGTACCCCGCCAGCGCGTCGACGCCGGTGAGCGTGCCGGTCTTGGCCCTGACCACCCCGCGGCCGGGGTCGCCGTGGGCGTCGTAGCGGTTCTCGAGCGACCCGCTGAACCCGGCCACCGGGAGGGCGCTGACGATCGCGGCGAGCCGGTCGTCGCTGGTCGCCGCCTGGAGCACGCCGACGAGCGTGGCAGGGGCGATCCGGTCCTGGCGGGAGAGCCCGCTGCCGTCGTGCAGCTGGAGGCCGGTCGTGTCGACGCCGAGCCGGCCGAGCGCCTGCGTCACGGCGCTGACACCGCCCGCGAAGCTGGCACCGGCGCCGGCGGCGAGGCCCGCCTGGTGGGCGAGTACCTCGGCCCCCTCGTTGTCGCTGGTCTCCAGCACATGGTCGACGATCTCGCGCAGCGGCGCGCTCTGCACCTGGGCGAGGGTGGTCGCACCGGCCGGCGCCGCGGCTCCGACCGGGCTGCCCTTCACCCGGACACCGGCCTGGGCGAGAGCCTCGGCGAACGTCGCCGCCGCGTCCCCGGCCGGGTCCGCCGAGCGGCCGTTGCCGCCGTCGGTGCGGCCTTCGTCGGCCCACAGCGCCGTGATCGGCGCGACGACGCCCTCGCTGCGGTAGCTGGCCGGCCAGCTGGGGTTCACCGCAGGGCCGGTGAAGAGCGTCGCGTCGTACTCCACTCGGACGGCCGTGCGGCCCTGCTGTCGCAGCGCGGTGGCGGTCTCCTGGGCGAGGGTGGTCAGGTCGGCGCGCGCCGGATAGGTGTGGGACGGCTTCGCCGCCAGCAACGGGTCACCGCCGCCGACCAGGACGACGCGCTTGGGCCCAGCGGCCACGACGCGGGTGGTGAAGCGCTCCTCCGGGCCATCCAGCGCGAGCACGGTGGCGGCGGTGAGCAGCTTGTTCGTCGAGGCCGGTACGGCGACCCCGCTGCCGCTGCTCGCGACGGGCGCTCCACTGGTCCCTGCGACGGCGGCGAGCACGTGCTTGCCCAGCGCCGCGGTGAGGTCGCGCCGGAGCAGGCGCTGCACGCGGGCATGGTCGAGCGTGCCGCCGGCCGCCGGCAGGGCGATCGGGGACGGAGTGCCCACCGCCGGCAGGGTGAGCGCGAGCGGTCGCGGCGGCGGGGTCGGAGCGACCCGGTCATCACCTCGCCAGTGGTCGACCCAGCCCAGCGCGTAGAGCGCCGTACCGGCGAGCATGAGGAGGACGACGAGCGCTGTCCACCCTCCGCGACGCCGTCGGCGGGGTGTCAGTCGCCGACCGCCCGATCGCGCCACTCGTGATCCTCCTGTGCCGTCTGCCGCTGCCTGCCGAACCGGGCTGATGCGGATGCGCTCGCCATTGTGGTGGACAATGACGCGTCACAACACAGTGGAGGCAGACCATGACGCTGACGTTCGACGTCCTCATCGAGATCCCGAAGGGATCGCGCAACAAGTACGAAGTCGACCACGAGAGCGGCAAGATCCGGCTCGACCGCGTGCTCTTCACCTCCATGGTCTACCCCATGGACTACGGCTACATCGAGGGCACGCTCGGCGGCGACGGCGACCCCCTCGACGCCCTGGTGCTGCTGCCCTTCCCCGTCTACCCGGGCATCCTGGTCGAGTGCCGCCCGGTCGGCATGTACGTCATGGAGGATGAGAAGGGCCAGGACGAGAAGGTCCTCTGCGTCCCCGCCGACCCGCGCTTCGACCACATCAAGGACCTCGGCGACGTGTCCTCCTGGGATCTGGACGAGGTCAAGCACTTCTTCGAGCGCTACAAGGACCTCGAGCCCGGCAAGTCGGTCAACGGCTCGGACTGGGTCGGCAAGGACGAGGCCGTCAAGGAGATCGAGGCCTCGATCCAGCGGTTCACGTCCGCGGGTCACTGATCTCTTCGTCGGCCTAGTCCCTAACGATCGGACCCCTCGCCTCGGCGTGTCGCGGGTCCGTTCGTTAGGGACTACCCAGCCGCGAGCCAGCCGTCGAGCGCCTCCCCCAGACGCGAGCGGTACGCCGCAGTCCGCCCCGGATCGCCCTTGACCACCAGGCCGTGATCGGCATCGGGCAGCTCGAGGACATCGGCGCCCAGGGTGGTGGCGAGCCGTCCGTCCCAGCCGAGTGCGTCGGCGGTGCCGCCGACGAGGAGCTGGCGGCAGGCGTTGCGGCGGATGCCTCGCACCACGCCGCGCTCCCGCAGCAGAGGGGTGAGCCAGACCGCGTCGAGACGGTTTTTGGCGGCGTACCCGGCGGCACGGCTGGCCAGCGACTTCCCGACGAGCAGCGGCCGCTGGGCCCAGCCGTCCGCCGCCTGCTCGACCTGCTCGACGACCCAGGCGGTGGCGCGGCGTCCGTCGAGCCCCTCGGGCACCTCCCACCGCACCTCGCGCACCGCCCACCCGTGTGCCAGCAGGACGTCGGCGGCCACCTCCAGCAGCGGTTTGCTCGGGCCGAACGTGCGCCCCGGCAGCAGCAGCGCCCGCCCGGCCTCCTCCACCTCCGGGTGGCGGTCGCGCAGCGAGGTCACCCGATCAGGTCCTCGGCCCGCAGCAGCTCCTCCGGCACGCCGAACGCGTCGACGAGCGCCCGCGCCGCCGGTCGCAGCTCGCGGCACAGGAGGCCGACCTCGCGGGAGATCGCCTTCGAACGCTGCACGCTGAGCCGGCCGTGCTCCATGAACCACGCCCGGTCGCGCTCGATCTCGGTGAGGGCATGCAGGGCGCACACCTTCTCCAGCAGATCGCGCGCCTGCCCGCTCGCGAGGGAGTCGACCTTCGCCGCGAAAGCGTCCAGCACCAGCCGCTCGACGTGGGCGCGCGCCGAGGCGATCACGTGGTCCTGGACCGTGGAGAAGACGGTGGCGGCATCGTGGCCGGCGTCCACGCCGTGCTTGAGGCGGCGGGCGACGCCGCCGAGCATGTGCTCCTCGCGGAAGCGGAGCATCGCCACGTGGTACGTCGCGTCCCGCAGCTCCGGCTCCTCACCCCCGTCGATCGCCGAGAGCCGGTCCCGCACCCGCTCCAGCAGCTTGTGGACCGACGTCCTCTCCAGGACCGTCTCCACCGCGAGGCCGGCCACGAACCTGACGGTGCCCAGCTGGTCGAGGTCCTCGAAGCCGCTCGCATAGTCGGTGAGGAGGCCCTTGGCGACCAGTTGCAGCAGGACGGTGTTGTCGCCCTCGAAGGTCGTGAACACGTCGGTGTCGGCCTTCAGCGCGGCGAACCTGTTCGCCGACAGGTAGCCCGCCCCGCCGCACGCCTCTCGGCACTCCTGGATCGTGCGCGTCGCATGCCAGGTCGCCAGGGCCTTCGTGCCGGCCGCACGAGCCTCGAGCTCTCGGCGGCCCTTCTCCTCGTCCCTGCCGGCGTCTGGCCCGACATCTCCTACCGGGGTGAACACCTCGTGCAGCTGCTCGCGCAGGACCTCCTGGGCGAAGACCAGAGCGTAGGTGCGCGCGATCAGCGGAAGCAGCCGTCGCTGGTGCTGGCCGTAGTCCAGAAGCAGCATCTCGGGCTCGTTCTCGGTCCCGAACTGGCGCCGGCGCTCGGCGTACCGCGTCGCGATCGTCAGGGCGACCTTCGCGGCGGTGATCCCCGCCCCGCCGACGCTGACCCGTCCCTGGACGAGGGTGCCGAGCATGGTGAAGAAGCGCCGGCTGGCGTTCTCGATCGGGCTCTCGTAGCGGCCGTCGGGGGTGATGTCGGCGAACCGGTTGAGGAGGTTCTCCCGCGGCACCCTGACGCCGTCGAACCACAGTCGCCCGTTGTCGACGCCGTTGAGGCCCATCTTGGGGCCGTCGTCCTCGATGCGTACGCCGGGCGCCGGCTGCCCGTCGACGCGGATCGGCACCAGCACGGCGTGCACGCCGTGGCTCTCGCCGCCCACCACCAGCTGGGCGAAGACGACGGCCAGCTCGCCGTGCTGAGCGGCGTTGCCGATGTAGTCCTTGTACGCGTCCGGCGCTGCGGTGTCGATCACCAGCTCGTCGGTCTGCGGGTCGTAGGTCGCGGTCGTGCCGAGCTGGGCGACGTTCGAACCGTGGCCGTGCTCGGTCATGGCGAAGCAGCCCAGCAGCCGGCCGCTCACCACGTCACCGAGGTAGCGGTCGTGGTGCCGCTCGGTGCCCAGGTGCAGGATGGCGCCCCCGAAGAGCCCGAACTGCACGCCGGCCTTCACCAGCGTGGACAGGTCGCTCATCGCGAGGGTCTCGAACGCGGCGATGGAGCCGGCGACATCGCCCCCGCCGCCGTACTGCTCGGGGAAGCCGAGGCCGGTCAGCCCTGACTTCGCCATGTCGAGGAGCAGGTCGCGCACGCGTTCGCGATAGACGTCTCGCGGCAGCTCGTCCGCCTCCGCCAGCAACCCGGCGTGCGGGATGAGCGCCTCACGGACCTGCTGTCGCACCTGCGCGTGACGGCCGTCCAGTACGGCGGCCAGCTCCTCGCTGATCATGCTGCCGACCGTAGCGCCGATCCGGCGCTCGTGCCGCCCATGGGACCGGCGTCGCGCTCGGGCCTCAGGGCCGGGCGAAGAAGTTCGGCGCCGTCCAGGAGTACATCGACACCTCGTCGACGTCGGCGCCGGTGTGCGGGGCCTGCACGATCATGCCGTTGCCGGCGTAGAGCGCGACGTGGTGGATCGAGCTCGGGTCGTTGGTGGTGCCCCAGAACACCAGGTCGCCGGGCCGCAGGTCGCCCAGGCCGATCGGGGTCGACTCCTCATACTGCGCCACGGAGTAGTGCGGCAGCGAGATCCCGCCGGCCGCCCAGGCCTTCATGGTCAGGCCGGAGCAGTCCCAGGCGTTCGGTCCGGCCGCGCCCCACACATACGGCTCGCCGATTTGCGCGCGGGCGAACGCCAGGGCGGCGGCGACACCGCTCGCGGACGGAGCGGGCGCGGTCGTGATGCCCACGCTCGTCGTGCCGGTCGTGGCACTGCCGGCGCCGGCCGGCAGCGTGCCGGTCCGAGCACCGCTCGCCGCCGCGGCCTGGGCCGCCTTGGCGGCGGCCTGCTGGGCGGCGGCCTGGGCTGCCGCCTGCGCTGCTGCCTGCGCGGCCGCCTCGGCAGCGGCCTTCTGCGCGGCACGCTCCTGCGCCCGCTCCTCGAGCATCTGCTGGCGCTTGGTCGCGATGGCGACGCTGACGTTCTTGAGCCGGGCGAGGTCCTTGATCAGCCGGCCCTTCTGGGCCGCGATGCTCGTCGCCTGGGCCTGCGCCTGCTCGGCGGCGGATGCGGCGGCGTCGCGCTTGGCCTTGGCGTCCGCCTCCGCCTTCGTCGCGGCCGCCTGGGCGTCGCTGGCCTGCTTGGCGGTGACGGTGGCCAGGGACGCGGCGGCCTGAAGCCGGCCGTACTGGGCGTTCAGCGCCTTCTGCGAGGCACCCATCGCCAAGGTCTCCTGCTGGATCTGGTCGATCCCGTTCGCCTTGGCGATGCCGGCGAGTGTCGTGAGCTGCGGCGCCGCCTGGTAGTTGCCCACCACGCCCTCGGCGTACGCCTTGCGCTGTGCGGCCTGCGCGGCCTGGGCCTGCGCCGCCACCTGGGTGGCCGCGGTGGCCGCCACGCGCGCCTGGTCGGCATGCCACTGCGCGCCGTTGTAGGCCTCGGCGGCGATCTCGGCGCGATCGCTGGCCTGCTGCAGCGCGGTGTTGGCGGCGGCGAGCTCCGCCTGGATGCGGTGGACCTGGTCGCGCTTGCTCGCGACCGCCTGCTGTGCCTGGGCCACGTCCTGCTTGGACGGGATGGGCTGGTGCGGGTCGGCGTGCGCGGTACCGCTCAGCAGACAGCCGGAGATCAGGCCGAGCGAGAGGACGGCGGCGGGGCCGAGAGTCCGCAAAGGGGTGGGCACGGACACGGACGTTAGTGCTCATCAGTCACACAAGGCAACAAAATCCTCATATTTCCCACGGTTGCTCGGCGTGTCGCATTGACAATGACATCGATGTAATTCCCGAATCACACCCATGTCATTCCACGAATCGTGTCCTCGCACCCTCTAATCGGGGCTCGGCACACGCCGCCCCATGGGCACGGCATCACCAGGAGCCGTACGGCGAAGGTGTCGGCTCAGGGCGAGGTGAGGACCTGCGGGGTCAGCTGCGCGCGAGGGCTTCCTGCGCCTCGATCGCGGCACCCTCGGCATCGAGGTCTCGGGTGCCCTTGCGCTCGAAGCGGTGGCCCGAGGCGAGCCCGGCGACGTAGAAGGAGACGAGCGCGATCATGATGCCGGCGACGTCGTCGGAGAGGCTGTGCCAGCCGAAGTAGAGGGTGGCCAGGGCGGTGACCACGAAGTTGCACCAGAAGAAGATCCGCAGGAAGCGGTTGTTGATGGTGAACTGCACCATCAGTGCGGTGAGCATCGTGATGGCGCAGTGCAGGGACGCGAAGCCCGCGACCGACTGGACGGCGTCCACCACGCCTTGGCTCCAGCGGATGTTCTGTCTGCCGTGCACCAGGGCGCTCATCAGCTGTGCCGCCGGCGTGTTGGGCTCAGCGGCGTAGATGTAGGGGAAGGCGATGCCGGGCCCGAGCGTCGGCAGCGCGTAGTAGGAGACCGTGCCCAGCGTCCAGGCGATGCACTGCGAGCCGACGAACCAGTAGCCGTAGGCGAGGTTGCGCGACCACACGATCCAGATGGTCACCGCGATCGGCACCAGCGGCAGGAACCACAGGTAGACGTAGGAGAACGCGTAGGCCATGAGGCCGTCGCCGAAGATGTCCTGCATCAGCGCGCCGGGATGGTGCCCGAAGAGCACGGCGGTGTCGATCAGCTCGAGGTCGTGGTCGTACTTGACGTGGATCACGAACGGCAGCGCGGACTTCATGTTCCGGTAGCCGACGTACACGATGTAGAAGCACACGACGCCCATCACGACCAGCGTCAGCCGGTCGCGGTTCCAGTGCGACCGCAGCCGATCGACGAAGACCCGGGGCATGGCGCGGGGCCTGAACCGCGAGACCCACAGCGTTCGCGGGATCAGATCGATGCCGATCGCCGCGCCGAGCAGGATCGGCAGTCGCGCCCACGACGGGCCGAGGAAGCTGCCGTCCGGGTCGACCAGGTGGTGACCGCTGTAGGTCGCCAGCACGATCGCGCCGATCCCGACCAGGAGGGCGGTCCCGACGAGCAGCAGCTGGGCGCGACGGTACATGGCGGGGAGTTTAGTGAAGAAGGCTGAGACGAGCCTGTTCGGCTCGGAGGCGGACCCGCTCCCCCACCGCCGGATGGCTGCCGGCTCCGCCCACGGCGTCGACCTCCCCGACCCCCTCGACGTCCACGACCAGCCGCAGCTGGTCGGGCGTGAGGCGCGCCTCGAGCACCTCTCCGGACAGCGGGCCGGTCTCGTCGAGGACCAGCGCACTACGGCGTACGGCGACCACCACGTCGCCGTGCACGCTCACCCCGGCGGCCCGGGCCACCGTGGCGGCCGGTCCGTCGCGCAGCACCCGCGCGTACCCGAGGAACAGGGCGGTGTCGGGATCGGCCGGCGAGCGCCACACCTCGGCCACCGGTCCCTCCTGGACGAGTCGGCCTTCGCGGACGACCGCCAGGCGGTCGGCGACCGTGAACGCCTCGTCCTGGTCGTGGGTGACCAGCAGCGCGGTGGTGCCCGCGGCCCGCAGGATGCGACGCAGGTCGTGGACGAGCCGCTCCCGCAGGCCGGCGTCGAGGGCGGAGAGCGGCTCGTCGAGCAGCAGCAGCCGCGGCTCGACCGCCAGCGCCCGAGCGAGCGCGACCCGCTGCCGCTCACCGCCCGACAGCGTGCCTGGCAGGCGGGCGTCGTAGCCGCCGAGTCCCACCAGCTCGAGCAGCTCGGCGACCCGGCGGGCCCGCTCCTGGCGGCCGATCCGGCGCAGCCGCAGCGGGTAGGCGACGTTGGCCGCCACGCTCAGGTGAGCGAAGAGCTGACCGTCCTGGAACATCAGCGCGAAGCCACGGCGGTGGGTCGGCACACCTGCCAGGGAGCGGTCGTCCCACGCGATGGAGCCCTCGGCGGGCTCCAGCCCGGCGACGGCACGCAGCAGGGTCGACTTCCCGGACCCCGACGGCCCCAGGACGGCGAGGATCTCCCCGTCAGGCAGGTCCAGGGAGACGCCGCTGATGGCGCAGACCCCGTCGTACCGGACGCTCACCTCGCGCAGGGACAGCATCAGAGCACCCCCAGCGAGGGGACCCGCAGCCGCTCCACGACCAGCATCACCACGGCGGTGGTGGCGGCGAGCACGCACGAGGCGGCCAGCGCCATGCCGTAGTTCATCGGCCCAGGGTGGCCGATGAGCCGGTAGATCACCACCGGGAGGGTGGCGTTCTCGTCGCGCGCCAGGAAGCTGGTCGCGCCGAACTCGCCCAGGGACGCCGCGAAGGCGAAGCCCGCCGCCGCCAGCAGCGGCCGCCACAGCACCGGCACCTCGACCACGACCGCCGAGCGCAGCGGCCCGGCGCCGAGCGAGGCCGCGGCCTGCCGCTGCCGGTCGTCGATGCCCGCGAGCGCCGGGACCAGGGTGCGCACCACCAGGGGCAGGGCGACGAGCGCCTGCGCGATGGGGACCAGCCAGGGCGAGTCGCGCAGGTCCAGCGGCGGCCGGTCGAGCGTGACCAGGAACCCGAAGCCCAGCGTCACCGCTGACACGCCGAGCGGCAGCATGAAGAGCGCGTCGAGCGTGCCGCGCAACCGGCGCTCGGCCCGCGAGTGAGTACGCCGGGTCACCGAGAGCGCGACCAGCAGGCCGAGCGTGAGCGCGAGCAGGGTGGCGTCCACGGCGATCCGCAGCGACAGGTCGAGGGCGGTGGTGGCGGGCTCCAGCAGCGCCTGATGGGAGCCCGTCGAGGTCAGGGCGCGATAGTTCGCCAGGCTCCACCGGCCCTCCACCCGCAGGCTGCCCACGACCAGCGCCCCGACCGGCAGCGCCACGAAGCCCAGGACGAGGGCGGTGAGGAGCAGTTGCGGTACGTCGCCCACGCCCGGCCGGTGCGGCCGCACCGGCACCCGCTGGCCGCTCGGGGGGACAGCGCGCAGCCGAGCCCCGACGGCGAGCAGCAGCACCACGACCACCAGCTGCAGCAGGGAGAGCGCGGCCGCGCCCTGCAGGTCCAACAGGTTGGTGGTCAGCAGGTAGATCTCGGTCTCCACGCTGCGGTACCGCAGCCCGCCGAGGGTGAGCACGATGCCGAAGGACGTGGCGCAGAAGAGGAAGACGACCGACGCCGCCCCGACGATCGCAGGCCGCAGCGCCGGCAGCGTCACGGTGCGGAAGACCGTCCATGGCGCGGCGCCGAGCGCGGCGGCCGCCTCAGCCGGGCGAGCGTCGAGGCTCTCCCAGGCGGCGCCCACCGCACGCACCACCACCGCGACGTTGAAGAAGACCAGGCCCGCGATGATCGCCACCGGCGTGCCGTCGATCGACAGCCAACTCAGCGGGCCGGTCAGCAGGACCCGGAAGGCGATGCCGACCACGATCGTCGGCAGCACGAACGGCACCAGCAGCGCCGCGCGCACCAGCCGGCGCAACGGCAGGGCCAGCCGATGCAGGACGTACGCCGCCGGCAGGCCCAGCAGCACCGTCACGGCCGTGGCGACGGTGGCGCTCCACACCGTGAACCACAGTGCGCTCTGCACCTGGGAGCGCCCGAGGACGGCGAGCACGCCGGGCACGTCCCACCGCCCCTCGGGACGGAAGCCGCGGCCGACCATCCCGATGACCGGCAGGAGGAAGAAGATCCCCAGCACCGCCACCGGGATGGCGGCGAGCGCGAGGAGGCCGAGGGGTCTCGACAGGCTCGACCCCCGGTTGTGGCTCGACCCCCGGTTGCGGCTCGACCCCCGGTTGCGGCTCGACCCCCGCGTCAGCGGGAGGTGACGTCGCTCCATTGCTGCAGCCACTTCTCCCGGTTGGCGTCGATCTGGGCGGGGCTGACCGTCAGCGGCTGGGTCGGCTCCTTGGCGTAGGTCGCCCAGTCGGCGGGCAGCGGCGTGCCGGCGACGACCGGGAAGACGTACATGCTCTTGGGCAGCTTGGCCTGCACCTGCGGGCTGAGCAGCCAGTCGACGAACGCCTCGGCGCCGGGCACGTTCTTGGCTCCGGCGAGGACCCCGGCGTACTCGACCTCGGTGAAGCAGGTGTCGAGCAGCGCCTGCGTGGTGGTGGTGCCGTCCTTGACGGTGAAGGCGGGGTCGGAGTCGTAGGACAGCACGATCGGCCGCTTGCCGTTGCCGCCGCCCTGGGTGAACTCCACCTCGTAGGCCTGGTCCCACCCGTCGGTGATCTCGGCGCCGTTGGCCATCAGCTTCTTCCAGTAGTCCGGCCACGCATCGCCGTACTTGGCGATCGTGGCGAGCAGGAAGGCCATCCCGGGCGAGGAGGTGCTCGCGCCCGGGGTCACGAACAGGCCCTTGTACGCCGGCTTGACCAGGTCGTCGAGGGTCTGGGGAGCGGGCAGCTTGTGGGCGGCGAACCAGGTCGTGTCGACGTTCACGCACACATCGGAGTGGTCGATCGGGGTCAGGTGGGAGCCGTCGTCGCCGGCGACGTCGTACTGACCGACCCCGGCCGGCACGGTGGCGGGGGTGTAGGTGGCGAACACGCCGGCCTTGAGCGCGCGGGTCGCGAACGTGTTGTCCACGCCGAACGACACGTCACCGTCCGGGGCGCCCTTGGTGAGGACGAGCTTGTTGGTGAGACGGCCGGCATCGCCGCTGGCCCGCACGACCAGGTGGTAGCCGGTCTGCTGCTCCCACTGCGCGACGAGCTTCTTGGGCAGGTTCCAGGAGTCATGGGTGACCAGGACGACGTCCTTGATCTTCGGCGCCGTCGTCGCGCCGGTGGTCGAGCCGCCGCCGGTGGTCGAGCCGCCGCCGGTGGTCGAGCCTGTCGAGACCCCCGCGTCATTCTTCGCCGTCACCGCGCACCCGGTGGTCGCCAGCAGGACGGTGGTGCCGATCGTGGCCAGCGCACGCAGCCGCATGGTGACTCCCTTCGCCGGTGCTAACCGGAGCAGGTTCGGAGGGTCTGCGGCCTGACCGCACTCTCAGCCCGATGGGCTCCCCTGTCTGACCAGCCGATCCTAGTGCGCGGCGGCGAAGACGTCGCCCTCGGGATCCGCTGTCCGGACGGCCAGGCCACGGGCGACCAGCACGTCGAGGTGCGCGAGCGTCTCGAGCGTGGCGATCGTCTTGTTGAAGACGTCGAGGGTCTCGAAGCGGTGCTCGTGCCGGGTCCAGGGCAGCTCGTGGGCGACCTGGTACGCCGTGGACGGGTTGCTGGCGATGGCGGCCAGCGACAGGTCGAGGCGGTGCTCGTGGTGGGCCAGCAGCTCATCGACCCGGTCGTGCACCGAGGGAGCGATCGGGCCGTGCGCGGGCAGCAGCCGCAGATCCGGCAGCGAGCGCATCTTCGTCAGGGACGCCATGAAGTCGCGCAGCGGCGTGGCCGGCCCGGTCGGCTCGAACCCCACCGACGGCGTGATCGTGGGGAGGACATGGTCGCCGGCGAAGAGCAGTCCGGCGGCGCGGTCGGCGTACACGTAGTGGCCCTGGGTGTGCCCGGGCGTGTGGACGGCGTCGAACGTCCGCTCCGCGACGGCCACGGCGACGTCGCCGGCGAGCCACACGTCCGGCTCGCGCCAGTGCTCGGCCAGCGCCTCGGGCGGCGTCCAGTCCCCCCAGGACTCGATGATCGCGCGCGCCCCGGCGATCAGGAGTTGGCGGTCGGCGCCGCCCTCGTTGCGGCGCACCATCTCGAGCACGGGCCGCTCAGGTGCCCCGAGGGAGACCTGCGCCCCGACCTCACCGGCAAGGACCGAGGCCAGCGTGTAGTGGTCACGGTGCACGTGGGTGACCAGGATGGTGGTGATGTCGCCGACACCGGCGCCGAGGAGCGCGAGGCCCTTCTCCAAGGCCTCGCGGCCCTCCTCGACCGCCCACCCGCCGTCGATGAGCGTCAAGCCCGAGGGCGTCTCGACGGCGTACACGTTGACCGCCTTCAGCCCGTCCATCGGCAGCGGCAGCGGGATCCGGTGGATACCGTCGTCGACCTTCCAGGCGCCGGGGGCGGACCAGTGCTCGCCGGAGTCCGGCGAGACGGCCTTCGCTGTCGAGACGCTCATGCTGCCTCCTCGAGGGGTTCGGTCACGGGTTCGTGGGTGCGGTGCAGCCACAGCAGCGCAGCGACGGGCAGCGCGGCGGGCACCCAGCCGTACCCGCTGCCGTAGTCGGACCAGACCGACGCGTCGGGGAACCAGTCGCGCTTGACCAGCGACAGCGTGCCGATCACGACCACGCCGGCCAGCTCGACCCAGAGCATCACCTCGGCGAAGCGCGGGCGGCCGTGCGCCGCGCGCCGGATCGCGAACCAGCCCGCGACGTAGGTGACGGCGGCGACGGCGGAGAGGGTGTAGGCCAGCGGCGCGACGTGGAACTTGGTGGCGATCTGCACCGCGGCCCGGGCCCCGGAGGCCAGGATGAACAGCGCGTAGCACGCCATCAGGACCAGGTGCGGGCCGCGCTTGGGTCGGGGCGGATCGTGCGGGGTCACCGGGTCATCATCAACCGTACGGCGACCACGCCGGTCGCCAGGGCCGCCACGGCGACCACTCCGCAGGACCAGGAGTCGCGCTCCTCACGCACCGAGCCCAGCGCGACCGGCAGGATGCACACGACCGCGATCATGTAGCCCACATGGGTCGACATCGACTCGGGCCGGTGGCCGCGCAGCAGGGACCCGAGCGCGCCGAGGGCGAGCACCGCGCACAACGCCTCGAGCATCCACGCCAGCTGGTCGAGCCAGCGCGGCCGCGGCGCCTTGAGCACCAGCCCGAGGCCCGCGGCGGCCGTGACGACGGCGGCATAGCCCACGGCGATCCACGCGATCGGGGCGAGCGGGCCGTGCATGGCAGCATCCTCCCCGATGGACGAGATGCCCGATGAACTGGTGGCCCGGCTGAGATCGGCCGGCTGCGTGTTCGCGGAGGAGGAGGCGGCCGAGCTCCGCGCGGCCGCGGCCTCCGCCGGCGAGCTCGAGGCGATGGCGCTCCGCCGCGTCGCCGGGGAGCCGCTGGAGCAGGTCGTCGGTGCCGCCTGGTTCGACGGGCTGCGGATCCGGCTGCTGCCCGGGGTGTTCGTCCCGCGGCTGCGGACGACCGCGATGGTGCGGCTGGCGGCGGACCGCCTCACCGGTCGTGGGTCCCTGGCTGAGCTGGGGCTCAGCCAGGGACCCACGACCGGGGCGGTGATGCTCGACATCGGCTGCGGCTCCGGAGCGATCGGCGCCGCGGTGGCTGCCCGGGTCCCGGGCGTGGAGGTGTGGGCGGTCGACGTCGATCCGGTCGCGGTGGACTGCGCCCGCCTCAACCTGCCGCCGGAGCGCGTCCTGCTGGGTGACCTGTTCACTCCCCTGCCGGCGGACCTGCGGGCGAGTGTGGTCTGCGCGAACGCGCCCTACGTCCCGACCGCGGCCATCGGCTCGATGCCACCCGAGGCTCGCGACCACGAGCACCGGGTCGCCCTGGACGGCGGCACGGACGGGCTCGACGTCCAGCGGCGGCTGATCGCCCAGGCCCCGCGTTGGCTGGTGGAGGGCGGGTCGCTGCTGGTGGAGGCGTCGAGCGCCCAGGCTCCGGCGACCGCTGCCCTGATGCGTCAGGTGGGCCTGAGCACCCGGATCCACCGTGACGACGATGTCGAGGGGACGGTGGTGGAAGGGCGAAAGGCCGTCCACCCCCCACCGGTGGACGACCTGTCGCACCGATGAAACGGGCTCGGGAATCACCCATGATGCGGTTCGGTGGGATGTCCATGAGCTGTCTAGACCGCCGTGCGGCGTCTCTGCCGCGAAACAGCTGGGTCTGTCGGGTGACACGCCGGCCGCCTGGGGCCGGACCCAGCTGTTGTTCGGCGCGAGCCGGCGTGACACGAATCGTCCACAGGTGCGGCCCGCCCGGGGCTCGTCCACAGCTGCTCCCTCAGGCGCAGCACGGAGCGTGGCGCTCAGCCAGGGTCGAGGGATGTCCCTGCCCATCGACGTCCAGCGCGGGCGCGTACGCCGCACCTCGTGGCGCCGCGTGGCACGTGGACTGCACCGGGCCCGCGGCCCCGAACCGGCGGCGACCGCAGCCCCGGCGACGGTGGCCGCGGCCGCGCGCGACGAGCTGCTCGCGGATCTGTGGGCCTGGTCCCTGATCCTTCGGCCGACCGCGTGCTTCACCCACCTCACCAGCGCAGCGGCCCGGGGCTGGTGGCTGCCCACGCTGCCCAAGGTCGCGGTCTGGATCGCCCAGATCACCGGGCAGAACCCCACGACCCGCGAGGGCGCGCGGGTGATCCGCACCCGGGCGATCCCGGCGAGCGAGCGCGTCGAGGGCCTGCAGCTGGCCTCAGCCGCAGAGACACTCGTGACCTGCGCCCGCGACGTGGGGCTCCTCGATCTGGTGGTCATGCTCGACTGCGCTCTGCACCGCCAGGAGGTCGACCTCGCCGAGCTGGCCCGGGTCGCGGCCGAGCGACGCCGGGGAGCGCCGCGGCTGCGGCAGGCGATCGCACTTTGCGACGGCCGCTCCGAGTCCCCGTGGGAGTCACTGCTCCGGGTCCTGCACGAGATGAGCGGCGTCGAGGTCGAGCCGCAGCGCGAGTTCGTTCACGGTGGGCGGTTCGTGGCTCGCGGCGATCTCTGGGTGGTCGGCACCCGGCTCCTTCAGGAGTACGACGGTGCCGGCCATCGCGCGCGATCGCAGCACCACGACGACCTGGAGCGCGACCGGCGCATCCTCGACGCAGGACTCGTCCGCCGGGGCTACGTCGCCTCCGACCTCGCAGGACGGCCGCACGCGATCGTCGCTCCGGCGCACGCCGCGCTCGGGCGGGCATTCGATCTCGACGTACTGACCCCGTGGTACCGCCTGTGGGCGGAGTCCTGCTTCTCCCCGGCGGGCCGGCGCCTCCTCGCTGCGCGGCTCGCTCGGCGCCAGAGCAGGAGCCCGGGTCGCGCCGAGCCACCCACCAGCGCCGAAACAGCTGGATCGGTCGAGTGACACGCCGACGAGCGGCGCACCGACTCAGCTGTTGTGCGGCGGCGCGGGCAGCACACCGGTGCGGTCGAACGCGGCGAGCGCCGCCGTGTACGGCGCCAGGTCGATGCCCCGCTCGGCCAGCCAGTCGTCGGAGTAGTAGGAGGACACATAGCGCTCGCCGGAGTCGCACAGCAGCGTGACGACGCTGCCCTCGACACCCCGCGCCCGCATGTCGCCGATCACGCCGAGCGAGGCCCACACGTTCGTTCCCGTCGAGGGTCCGACCGGCCGGCCGAGGCGCCCCGACACCCACCGCATCGCGGCGACCGAGGCGGCGTCCGGCACCTGCACCATCGCGTCCACCACCCCGCCGACGAACGACGGCTCCACGCGCGGGCGGCCGATGCCCTCGATGCGGGACCCGGCTGCCACGACGTCCGAGCGGTCCTCGAGCCAGCCGTGGTAGAACGCCGAGCCCTCCGGGTCGGCCACCAGCAGCCGCGACGGCAGTCGCTTGTAGTGCAGGTAGCGGCCGATCGTGGCCGAGGTGCCACCGGTGCCGGCGGAGACGACGATCCACGCGGGCACCGGGTGCCGCTCGCGTGACATCTGGTCGAAGATCGACTCAGCGATGTTGTTGTTGCCGCGCCAGTCGGTGGCGCGCTCGGCGTAGGTGAACTGGTCGAGGTAGTGCCCGTCGCACTCCGCGGCGAGCCGGCGGGCCTCGTCGTACACCTGGGACGCGGACTCCACGAAGTGGCAGCGGCCGCCGTACCACTCGATCAGCTCGACCTTCTCCCGCGACGTCGAGGAGGTCATCACGGCCACGAACGGCAGGCCGATCAGGCGCGCGAAGTAGGCCTCGGAGACAGCGGTGGAGCCCGAGGAGGCCTCGACGACCGTCGAGCCGGCGTGGAGCCAGCCGTTGCACAGCGCGTAGAGGAACAGCGAGCGGGCCAGCCGGTGCTTGAGCGAGCCGGTCGGGTGGACCGACTCGTCCTTGAGATAGAGGTCGACGCCGCTCCCGCCTGGCAGCGGCACGTGGTGCAGGTGGGTGTCGGCGGAGCGCTGCGCGTCGGCCTCGACCCGTCGGACGGCCTCGTCGATCCAGGCGCGGTGCTCGGGCGTCAGTTGCGGCATGGGCGCATGCTAGAGGCCTGCCTGTCACAGGCCCAGCCGCTGACGGGACACCTCCCGCATCTCCACCTTGCGGACCTTGCCGGTGACGGTCATCGGGAACTGCTCGACCACCAGCACGTAGCGCGGGATCTTGTACGCCGCCAGCCGGCCGGAGGCGAACGCCCGCACCGCGTCCGCATCGAGTGGTGCCGCGCCGGTGCGCAGCCGGATCCAGGCACACAGCTCCTCGCCGTACCGCTCGTCCGGTACGCCGACCACCTGGACGTCCTCGATGTCGGGATGGGTGTAGAGGAACTCCTCGATCTCGCGCGGGTAGATGTTCTCCCCGCCCCGGATCACCATGTCCTTGATCCGCCCGACGATCGTGCAGTAGCCGTCCTCGCGCATGATCGCCAGGTCGCCGGTGTGCATCCAGCCGTCCGCGTCGATGGCCTCGGCGGTCCGCTCCGGCTCCTCCCAGTAGCCGAGCATCACGCTGTAGCCGCGGGTGCAGAACTCCCCCGGCTGCCCGCGCTCGACGGTCGCGCCGGTGGTGGGGTCGACCACCTTGATCTCGACGTGCGGGTGCACCCGGCCGATGGTGGTGGTGCGCCGGTCGAGGTCGTCGTCGACCCGGGTCTGGCATGACACCGGCGACGTCTCGGTCATGCCGTAGGCGATCGAGACCTCGCTCATGTGCATCTCGTCGATGCAGCGCCTCATCACCTCCACGGGGCAGATCGAGCCGGCCATGATCCCCGAGCGCAGGCTGCTGAGGTCGAAGGCGCCGCCGGGGCGCGCCGGATCGAGCAGCGCCTGCATGGCGATGAACATGGTCGGTACGCCGTACAGCACGGTGCACCGCTCCTCCTGGACGGCTCGCAGCGTGGCCTCGGGGTCGAAGGCCGGTCCCGGGATCACCATGGTCGCGCCGTGGCTGGTGCAGCCCAGGTTGGCCATCACCATGCCGAAGCAGTGGTAGAACGGCACCGGGATGCACAGCCGGTCGGCAGCGGTGAGCTGGATGGTCTCGGTGGTCATGAACCCGTTGTTGAGGATGTTGCGGTGCGAGAGCGTCGCGCCCTTGGGGAAGCCGGTGGTGCCCGATGTGTACTGGATGTTGATCGGGTCGTCGGCCCGCAGCGACGCCGACCGCTCCCGCAGCGCCTCCCTGGGGACGACCGACCCGCTCTCGACCAGCTCGTCCCAGTCCGGGCCGTCCAGGTAGATCACCCGCTCCAACCGGCCGCGCTTGGAGGTCGAGACCATCTCCTCCACCATCGCGCGATAGTCGGAGGTCTTGAACGAGGTGGCCGAGAGCAGCATCCGCATCCCGCTCTGCTCCACCACGTAGGCCAGCTCGTGGGTGCGGTAGGCCGGGTTGACGTTGACCAGGATGACGCCGATCTTGGCGGTGGCGTACTGCGCGAGCGTCCATTCGGCGCAGTTGGGCGACCAGATGCCGACCCGGTCGCCCTTCTCCAGGCCGAGGCCGAGCAGACCGAGGGCGACCCGGTCGACGGCGGCGTCGAACTCCCGCCACGTCCATCGCCGCCCGGTCGCGACCTCGACCATGGCCTCCCCGTCGGGATCGCGGGCGACGGTGGCCCCGAGGTTGGCACCGATGGTCTCCTCGAGCAGGGCAGGCGTCTGCTCTCCGCGGGCGTAGGACTCCATCACCCCTGGTCCCCGCTCACGTCTCCCGCGGCCCCCGTGATCCCGAGGTCGTCGTCGCGGTACTCCCCCTGCGGTCGGCCGTCGCCGTCGGAGAGCTGCGCCTCGCGCTGACGCAGCTCGACGCGGCGGATCTTGCCGCTGATCGTCTTGGGCAGCTCGAAGAACTCCAGCCGCCGGATCCGCAGGTACGGCGGCAGCTTCTCGCGCGCGAACATCAAGATGTCGCGCGCGGTCTCCGGCGAGGCCTCGTGCCCCGGCGCCAGGGCGACGTACGCCTTGGGGACCGCGAGCCGCACCGGGTCGGGGGCGGGCACGACCGCCGCCTCGGCGACGGCCGGATGCTCGATGAGCACCGACTCCAGCTCGAAGGGCGACACCTTGTAGTCGGAGGCCTTGAAGACGTCGTCGGTGCGGCCGATGTAGGTGATGTAGCCGTCCTCGTCCCGGCTGGCCACGTCCCCGGTGTGGTAGCACCCGCCGGCCATCGCGGCAGCGTTGCGGATCTCGTCGCCCTGGTAGCCCGTCATCAGGGTGAGTGGCCGCCCGGTCGGCGCCTCGAGGTCGAGACAGATCTCGCCCTCGCCGGGTCCTTCCACGCGCTCTCCCGTGGCCGGGTCGACGAGTACCACGGGTACGCCGGGCAGCGGCCGTCCCATCGAGCCGGCCCTGACCCGCTGGCCGGGCGTGTTCGCCACCGACGCGGTGCACTCGGTCTGGCCGTAGCCGTCGCGGATGGTCACCCCCCAATGCTTCTCGACCTGGTGGATCACCTCGGGGTTGAGCGGCTCGCCGGCGCCGATCGCCTCGCGCAACGCCGCCGGCCGCCCGCCGCTCAGGTCGGCGTTGATGAGCATGCGCCACACGGTCGGCGGCGCACAGAACGTGGTGACCTGCTCCTGCGAGAGCTGGCGCAGCAGCGTCGGCGCATCGAAGCGGGCGTAGTTGTAGACGAACACGGTCGCCTCGGCGAGCCAGGGGGCGAAGAAGTTCGACCAGGCGTGCTTGGCCCAGCCGGGCGAGGAGATGTTGAGGTGCACGTCGCCGGGCTGCAGGCCGAGCCAGTACATCGTCGAGAGGTGCCCGACCGGATAGGACACGTGGGTGTGCTCGACCAGCTTGGGCCGCGACGTGGTGCCGCTGGTGAAGTAGAGCAGCATCCGGTCCGTCGAGGCGTTGAGCGGATGGTCGAGCTGGATCTCGGGCAGGCGGTAGGCGACCCCGTAGTCCTGCCAGCCCTCCGGCGTCGCCTCCGGTACGCCGACCGCCACCCGCAGGTAGTGGCCCGGCACCTGGCCGAACTTCGCGACGTCGCCGGCATTGCAGATGACCGCCTTGGCCTGTCCGCGCTCGATCCGGTCGGTGAGCTCGGCCGGCCCCACCGCGGTCGTGGTCGGCATCACGACCGCGCCGAGCTTGATGATCGCCAGCATCGACTCCCACAGCTCGACCTGGTTGCCAAGCATGACGATGACGCTGTCCCCGGCCTCGATGCCTGACCCGCGCAGGTGCGCCGCCACCTGGTCGGAGCGGCGGGCCAGCTCATCGAAGGAGTACGACGCCCGGGCGCCGTCCTCCTCAACAATCACCAGGCCGGGCCGATCGTTGCCTCGGGCGAACGCATCGAACCAGTCGTGACCGAAGTTGAACGTCGGCCCCACGTCGGGCCAGGTGAAGGAGGAGAGGGCTTCGTCGTAGGACGTGCGCAGCCGGACCAGCTGGTCCCGCGCCGCGCGCAGGCGTTCGAAGGCGGTGCTCATGCCTCATCACTACACCACCGGTGACCTCGATCACAGGGGCGGCGGTGAGCTCGCGCACCACCTTCCCCGTAGCCGCTGCTGGAGTCCCCATGAAGAAGCTCGCCGTCCTGGTGCTGACCCTCCTCGTCGTCGTCGCCGGGCTGAGCGGCCCGGCGTCGGCGACGTCAGCCAAGCAGAAGGGCCGCCCCGCGGGCCGGGCTGCGGCCGCGGCCGGGGCCAAGACGATCACCTGGAAGGGCTACAGCTGGGTCGCCCGGACCGTCGCGGGCGCGCCCGGCGCGCAGCAGCAGTGGTCGGCCGGCAACGTTTCCATCGACTCCGCGGGCCGGCTCCACCTCAAGGTCACGCGAGACAAGAAGGGCAACTACCTCCAGGCCGAGCTCGACTCCACTCGCGCCGGCTGGGGCTACGGCACCTACCGCTGGACGGTCGACACCGACGTCAGCACCCAGGCACCCGACTACGTGCTCGGGCTCTTCACCTACGGCCAGGACCCGGCGTACGGGCACCGCGAGATCGACGTCGAGGCCTCGGGCTGGGGCGCGAAGCCCATCACCTGGGACTACACGACCTGGGCGGACGGCCACGACCCCGTCCTGCGCACGGCCGCTCCGAGCGGCGCCACCACCCAGCAGTTCACGTGGCTGCCGGGTCAGCTCACGTGGACCACGTGGGACGCCGCCGGCAATGTGGTGGCAACCGCCGTCGCCACCGGTGCCGACGTCCCGGTGCCGTACGACGAGAGCATCGGGATGAACTTCTGGCTCTGCGACTGTGCCAGCGGCTGGAACAAGACCCCTGCCGCGGAGGCGGTCATCAGCGATTTCACGTTCACCCCCCGTGCATAGCCGGCCATGACTTGGAGCACATAATGATCCGGAACGGCGACCCCGATTTCCCTCAGTGAGGTCCGGTAGTGCAGAACAGTGGTGTGGAGAATCATTCGGGTACGCGTGACATCGTCCTGATCGGTGGCGGGATCATGAGCGCCACGCTCGGCGTCCTGCTCCAGGAGCTCGAGCCGACGTGGAGCATCCGCGTCCTCGAGCGGCTCGACGCCCTCGGGGAGGAGTCCTCCGGCCCGTGGAACAACGCCGGCACCGGCCACTCGGCACTGTGTGAGCTCAACTACACGCCACAGAAGCCGGACGGCACCGTCGAGATCGCCAAGGCCGTGCAGGTCAACGAGCAGTTCCAGGTCTCGCGCCAGCTGTGGAGCTTCCTGGTGGAGAACGGCCGGATCCCCGATCCGTCGGCGTTCATCCGCACCACCCCGCACATGAGCTTCGTCTGGGGCGCCGAGAACGTCGCCTACCTCAAGGCACGCTACGAGGCGCTGCGCACCCACCCGCTCTTCGCCGGCATGGAGTTCAGCGACGACCCCGAGGTCATTCGGGGCTGGGCGCCGCTGCTGCTGGAGGGACGCACCGGCTCCGAGCCGATCGCCGCGACCTTCCACGCCGCCGGCACCGACGTCGACTTCGGGGCGCTCACCTCGATCCTGACCTCCACGATGGTGGACAAGGGCGCGGTGCTCGAGTACGGCGCCGACGTCAAGGACGTGCACAAGACCAACGACGGCGTCTGGCACGTCATGGGCGTCATGCACACCCCGGAGGGCAAGGAGCGGTTCCACCACACCGCCGACTTCGTCTTCGTGGGCGCCGGCGGCTATGCCCTTCCGCTGCTGCAGAAGGCGGGCATCGCCGAGATCCGCGGCTTCGGCGGCTTCCCCGTCTCCGGTGAGTTCCTGCGCACCGACAAGCCCGAGCTCGTCGAGAAGCACCTGGCCAAGGTGTACGGCAAGGCCGCGGTCGGCGCTCCGCCGATGTCGGTTCCCCACCTCGACACCCGCGTCGTGGACGGCAAGCGCTACCTGATGTTCGGCCCCTACGCCGGCTGGAGCCCCAAGTTCCTCAAGCGTGGCTCCCTGCTCGACCTCTTCCGCTCCATCCGGCCGCACAACCTGCTGCCGATGCTACGGACCGCGGTGCACAACGTGCCGCTGACCGTCTACCTCATCCAGCAGCTGGTGGCGAGCGCGTCGAAGAAGTTCAAGGACCTCCTCGACTTCTACCCCGCCGCCCAGCAGGCCGACTGGGAGAAGATCATCGCCGGGCAGCGCGTCCAGGTGATCCGCCCCGACGGCACGCTGCAGTTCGGTACCGAGGTCATCACCGCCAAGGACGGCAGCATCGCCGGCCTGCTGGGTGCGTCCCCGGGCGCGTCCACCGCTGCGCCGATCATGCTCGAGGTGCTCCAGCGGTGCTTCCCCGAGCGCTGGGCCGCCTGGCAGCCGACGCTGCAGCAGGCCGTCCCGGCCTTCGGCTCGTCGCTGGCGCAGGACCCGGCCGCGGCGATCGCGACGATGACGCAGACCGCCGCAGCGCTGGGCATCGTGGCCCCGCCGACCGGCGTACGCGTCGGCTGACGAGCCCTTCCCCGGGTGAGCCTCAGGCGTCCGCCAGCACCCGGGGACGCAGCAGCCGCGCCGCGAGCTCGGCGGCCTGGACGCGGATCTCGGGGATCGCGGTGGTCTCGTACAGCGTCCCCTTCCGCGGCGGCCCGATCGTCAGCAGGCCCGGCACGACCTGGCCCTCGGGGTCGAGCAGCTCGCCGGACGGGGTGCAGGCCAGGCCCAGGCGCAGGTGGTCGGGCGCAGCGAGACGACGGCGCAGCAGTGCAGCCAGCAAGGGGTTGTCGCTGCCGGTGACGTCGGTGCGGGGCCCCGTGCAGTTGACCACCGCGTCCGCCCGCAGCCGCGCCTCCCCCGCCGTGAGGAGGGCGTACGACGAGACGTCCTCGACGGCCGTCAGCGCACCGGCCAGCACCCGGAGCCGGCCCTGCGCCTGCAGGTCCGCCACGCGCGCGGCGATAGCGGGCGCCATCCGGTGCCGGCGTACCTCCCACGCCCTGGCATAGGCCGCGAGGAAGCGCTCGCGCTCGGCGGCCGGAAGCCGGGCCCAGATGGACTGCGTCGGTCCGCGCAGCCCGTCGACCACGTGCTGCCAGCTCACGCCGTGCGCGGCAGCGGCCTCGACCTGCTCGCGGAAGAGGCCGGCGACCTGGTCGGCGGTGAGCGGACCGGCCGGGAGGGGGCTGACCCACGCCACGCACTGGCACTCGATGTGGGGCTGCGGCAGCAGCCCGTGCCGGCTCACCATCACGACCCTGCGGCCCGGCATCCGGTCCAGGACACTGATGGCGGTGTCGATCGCGGTGAGTCCGCTGCCGACCAGCACGACGGTGGCCTCGGGGCCGAGCCGGTCGCCCCAACCGGGCGCCCACGGGTCCTCGACGTGCCAGGGCGCGGCGGGCAGGGGCGCGCCCGCGACGGTGAGGGGCCGCGGCGCGTCGTTGCCGTGCGCCAGCACCACGGTGCCCGCGAGGGTGCGTGACCCGTCGGCGCCCACGACGCAGAAGCCGCCGGCGACCGGTTCGACGTCGGTCACGGTGGTGGCACGGACGCCGAGGCGCGTGCCCGCCACTGTGGCGAGGCGGGCCCGGAGGTAGTCGGCGTACGCGCGCCGCGGCATGAAGTCGGTGGCCGACAGCGGCCGGCCGGTCTCCTGGGCCCAGGTGAGCAGGTCGCCCGGGTCGTCGGGGAAGGCGCTCATGTTGCCGGCGCGGACGTTGAGGAGGTGCCCGTCGTCGGTGGTGCCGTAGGCGAGGCCGGCGCCGAGCCTGCCGGACGACTCGACCACCGTCACACTCACGCTCGGGTCCGCTCGCAGGAGATGGAGCGCGGTGAGGGCGCCGCTCGCGCCACCGCCCACGATGACGACCCGGTCGTTCTGGGCGAGGTGAGCAGGACGCACGGGCCCGACAGCAACAGTCACATGACTAAGTCTAGTGACATTGTTCGCTTTAGCCCAGCACCCGCGTTTCGGGTGCTGGGCTAGAGCGACAGGCGAAGCGTCAGGCCACCGACGCGGCCGCCGGAGAGGCAGGCGCAGCGGTCTCGTGCTCGTCGCCGACAAGCTGGGCGCGCAGCTTGGCCATCACCTTCTTGAGCAGGCGCGAGACCTGCATCTGGGTGACGCCGATGCGCTCGCCGATCTCCTCCTGCGTCAGGTCCTCGACGTAGCGCAGCCGGACGATGAGCCGCTCGCGCTCGGTGAGGGATCGCAGGGCCGGCTCGAGCATGAGACGGGCCTCGCAGGCGTCGCGGTCGGGGTCGTCGCCGGAGAGCAGCTCGCCGAGGGAGGCGGCATCGCTGTCGGAGTTCACCGGCGCGTCCAGCGAGAGGGGGGAGAAGCAGCCCTTGAGCATCTGCGCCTCCTGGACCTCGGCCTCGGAGACGCCCAGCGTCTGGGCGAGCTCGGCGCTGTCGGTGGTCTCGTCGCTCATCCGCATGACGTCGGCCTGCAGCTCCTGCACCCGGCGCGGCGGGCGCACGGTCCAGCCATGGTCACGGAAGTAGCGCTTGACCTCGCCCCGGATGGTCGGGACGGCGTACACGAGGAAGTCCTCGGCCAGGCGGCCGTCGAACTTGTGGGCGGCCCTGACCAGCGCGAGGTAGGCGACCTGCTCGAGGTCCTCCAGGGCGATGCCGCGGTTGGCGTAGCGCGAGGCGATCGCGCGGGCCACGGAGGTGTTGACGAGGATCACCTCGTCGAGCAGGCGACCGCGCTCCTCACCCGTCGCAGCGGCGGCCTCGGTCAGCAGTCGGGTGGTCTCGCGCCGCCGGGTCTCGCGCGGCAAATCGTGGTGAAGCGTCGCGTTCGTACTCATGCCTTGTCCGTGCCCGGGGCCCACGGGCCTCTAACGGGATCCGGCGGATTTCCCCCTGGAGGGTGACGCGATACCCCGCGGGACATCACCCCTAGGGGTGAGAGACCCCCGTCGGGGGCCGTCGCCCCGGCTCGGCCAGCCTGAGCCCGGCCGGCCGGGGCGACGGGGTCAGGCCCAGTTCGGCGTGTCCTACCTGGCGCCCCAGGTCACCCGACCGAGCCTGACAACTCCACAGGTACCACCGGCCGCGAGCAGCCATTCATCGGCTGTCAGCGGGTGAGAATCCGTGCTGCAGCGCCCACACCACTGCCTGAGGCCGGGAGGTGACGCCCATCTTGCGATACGCCTGGCGGATATGGCTCTTGAGCGTGTTGGTGGTCAGGTGCAGCCGGTCGGCGATCTCCTGGTTCGAGAGGCCCTGGGTGATCAGCGCGATCGTCTCGACCTCGCGGGGCGAGAGCCCGGCGTCCTGGCCCAGGCGCTCCTCCTGGTCCGGCAGCGGAGCGCCGGCCGCCGTCAGCTCGATGGCCTCGACGAGCTCCTTGGCGCGCACCGACATCGAGATCCAGGACGAGCACCCCTTGGCGAGCGCCCGCGCCCGCAGGTCGGGCCGCATGTCGCGGCTGACCACCAGCACCTTGGCGCCCGTGCGATGCACCAGGTGGTCGAGGTCGGCACCGTCACCGTCGTGCAGCCCGAGGGTGTCGTAGAGCACCACCTGCACGCCGGCCGCGCTCGTCCACACGGTCGGCAGGGCGGTGACGATCACGCGGTCGGGGTAGTCGGCCAGCATCGCGGTCAACCCTCGCGCGACCACCTCCTGGCGGCTCACGATGGCGAGCCGCACGGGCTGCTCAGACATCGGCGGCATCCATGCACGCATGGTGCCAGACCGGGTCACGATGCTGCCGCACGGCGGTCGATCCGTACCCTTACGCCATGCCGCGTTACGTGCTCACCCTGCGCTGCGACGACCGCCCCGGCATCATCAGGGCCTTCGCCGAGGGCGTCGTCAACGCGTCGGGCAACATCGTCGACAACCAGCAGTTCTCCGACCCGACCGGCACGTTCTGCATGCGCTCGGAGTTCGACTCGCCCCTCCACGACACCGCCGAGGTACGTCGACACCTCGAGGCGGCTCTGGAGCCCTTCGCCCCGACGCTGACGCTGCGTCCGGAGACCCTGCGCCGTCGGATGCTGGTGATGGTCTCCAAGTTCGACCACTGCCTGGTCGACCTCCTCTACCGGCACGAGACCGGCGAGCTGCCGGTCGAGATCCCGCTGGTGGTCAGCAACCACCCCGACCTGCGGTCGCTCGTGGAGCACCACGGCATCCCGTTCGTCCATCTCCCGGTCACCACCGACACCAAGCCCGCCGCCGAGGCCCAGCTGCTGGCCCTGGTGGAGGAGCACGCCGCGGACTTTGTCGTACTCGCGCGGTATATGCAGGTGCTCTCCGACGACCTGTGCAGCCGGCTCTCCGGCCGGGTGATCAACATCCACCACTCGTTCCTGCCGGGGTTCAAGGGCGCGAAGCCCTACCACCAGGCCTACGAGCGCGGGGTGAAGCTGATCGGCGCCACCGCCCACTACGTGACCGCCGACCTGGACGAGGGGCCGATCATCGAGCAGGAGGTCACCCGCGTCACGCATGCCTCGACGGCGGACGTGCTGGTCGCCCTCGGACGCGACACCGAGCGGGTGGTGCTCTCCCGAGCGGTCCGCATGCACGCCGAGGACCGCGTCCTCCTGGTCGGCCCGCGGACCGTCGTGTTCAACGCCTGAGCGGCGGCCTCATTCGAGCTCGGCGCCGGGCCGGTCGGCCTCGGCCCGGCGCGCAGACTCGCGCAGTTCGAAGAGCTCGTTCGCCAGCCCCCCGACGGAGGCGGCCACGTCCTTGACGGCGTGGGTCACGATGCCGGTCACCTCCGAGACGGTCTCGGACACCGACTCCGCGGCGCTCTGGAGCACGTCCTTGCGGATCTCGAGCTTGCTCAGTCGCGGTTCGCTCACGCCGCCAGTCTCCCCCGCCCTCGGTCAGGCCGCCACCACGGCCCCGGTCTCCGGGACCGGGACGCTGGTGTCCTTGGGACGCCGGGTCGGGAGGGACAGGCGGACGATCTTGGCGAAGACGCTGCCCAACTGCTTGCGCAGCGGGCCGGTGTTGTACTGCAGGTCGTACTTCTCGCAGATCGCCCGGACCTCCTGGGCCACCTCGGGGTAGCGCCGCGCCGGGATGTCGGGGAAGAGGTGGTGCTCGATCTGGTGGGAGAGGTTGCCGCTCATCACGTGGAACAGCTTGCTGCCGGTGATGTTCGCCGAGCCGAGGAGCTGGCGGTAGTACCACTGGCCGCGGCTCTCCTCCTCGCACTGCTCGACGCTGAACGTCGCCACGCCGGCGGGGAAGTGGCCGCAGAAGATGATGTTGAACGTCCAGACGTTGCGCACCAAGTTGGCCACGACGTTGCCGGCGAACGTGAGCGGGAACAGCGGGCCTGTCAGGGCCGGGAAGAGCACGTAGTCCTTGAAGGTCTGCTTCTTCACCTTCTTCCAGATCCTCGCACCGATCTCGCGGTTCTCCGCCCAGGTGCGGCGGCCGGCGACGAGCTCGTCGAACTCCAGGTCGTGGACCGCCACGCCCCACTCGAAGAGCATCATCAGCAAGAACGCGTAGAGCGGGTTGCCGAGGTAGTAGGGGCGCCACTCCTGGTCCTCGTCCATGCGCAGGATGCCGTAGCCGACGTCCCGGTCCTTGCCGACGATGTTGGTGAAGGTGTGGTGCATGTAGTTGTGGCCGTGCTTCCAGTTCTCGGCCGGCGCCATGGTGTCCCAGTCGAACATGCGGGAGTTGAGGCCCGGGTCGCCCATCCAGTCGTACTGGCCGTGCATGACGTTGTGGCCGATCTCCATGTTGTCCAGGATCTTGGAGATCGACAGGCACGCGACGGCCGGGGCCCAGCCGAGGACGGGCAGGTAGAACAGTGCGCGGCCAGCGGCCTCGAAGCCGCGCTGGCACTTCACGACCTTGCGGATGTACGCCGCGTCCTCCTCGCCGAGGTCGGCCACGATGCGCTGGCGGATGGCGTCCATCTCCGCGCCGAAGGCCTCGAGCTGGTCGGGGGTCAGGGTGATGGTGTGGGTCATGTCGGGTTCCTTGTCGCTTCCGTATCGGTGATGCGGGACAGGTCGATCACAGGTCGACGGAGCAGTCGCCCTCGGGCGTGCTCACACAGATCCGGATCTCCTCGTCGGGACGGCTGGAGGTCTCGCCGGTGAGCACGTTGCGCACGGTGCCCTCGGACTTGGTGACGGCGCAGCTGAAGCAGATGCCCATCCGGCAGCCGAACTTCGGCGTGAGGCCCGCGGCCTCGGCCTGCTCCAGGATGCTGGCGCCGGTGTTGTCGGCCGCGGTGGCGGAACGCTCGAAGGAGAGCCGGCCGCCCGCAACCCCGCTGGCCGCCGGCGGCTTGAAGTACTCCACCCGCAGCTTGGAGCCGGTGGTCGAGCCGGTCCCGGTGGTCGAGCCGGTCCCGGTGGTCGAGCCGGTCCCGGTGGTCGAGCCTGTCCCGGTGGTCGAGCCGGTCGAGACCCCGTACGCCGGCAGCACCGCCTCCACCAGGCCAGCGGGCCCGCACAGCCAGGTGTCGACGTCGCGGAAGCCGGGCACGAGACGCTCGAGCTCCATCGCGGAGAAGTTGCGGCCACCCTGCTCGGGATAGACCAGGTGGAGGTCCACGCCGTACCCGGCGGTGCGGATCTGGTCGAGCTCGCGGCGGAAGATCTGATGGTCGGGCGACTGCGCGTAGTGCAGGAACGTCACGCGACCGCGGTGGGTGCGCAGCAGCAGGCTGCGCAGCATCGACATCGCCGGGGTGATGCCCGACCCGCCGGTGATGAACAGCACGTGGTCGGGGACCCGGTCGGGGAGGACGAAGTCGCCGGCTGCCTGGGACAGGTGGACGATCTCGCCGACGCGCGCGCGGTCGGCCAGATAGCGGGACACCTCGCCGTCGGGGTTGGCGCGCAGGGTGATCGTGAAGCGCTCGCCCGGCCGGGAGCCGGCGCTGGAGAGCGTGAAGCAGCGGGTGAGCCGGCGCCCGCCGGGCAGGTCCACGGAGAGCTGGACGTACTGGCCGGGCTTGTGGCCGGCCCAGGTGCTGGTGGGCTGGAAGGTGAGCGTGGCGACCGGCGGAGCGCTCGGCAGCTCGACCTCCATGGTGACGTCGACGATGCGGGCGCGCACCTCGCGCGCCGCCCACATCGGGTTCACCAGCTCGAGATAGCGGTCGACCCCGTGGGGCGAGGTCAGCGCGGCCACGGCACGGGACCTGAGAAGGGTGCCAGCGAGACTCATCGCGCCTCCTTTCATTCAGTGCACGGGCGTACACCGAAAATTATGTCCGGCGGTCAGGCTCACCGCAAGACGAGCGGGCCGTGAGGCGCGCCACTTCGGTGCACAGGCGTGCACTACCTAGGATGGCCGTTATGCCTGTCGTCCCCGCGAGCCGCGCCGAGCAGAAGGAGCGCACCCGCCGGGCGATCCTGGACGCCGCGCTCAGACTCACCGAGGACAGCGGCCTGGGCGGCCTGTCGCTGCGCGGGGTGACCAAGGAGGTCGGCATCGTGCCGACGGCCTTCTACCGCCACTTCGACTCGATCGAGGATCTCGGGCTGGCCCTGGTCGAGGAGGCACTGGTCTCGCTGCGCACGCTGCTGCGCGAGGTCCGTCGGCCCGGCGTGACGGGCGGGGCCACCGCGATCGCCGACGACTCGGTGCGGGTGCTGGTGGAGCACGTCCTCGAGCATCGCGATCACTTCCGCTTCCTCGCGCGCGAGCGGTCCTCGGGGCCGGCGCCGGTCCGCGAGGCGATCCGTCGCGAGATCGAGCTGAACGAGCACGAGCTCGCCACCGACCTGGCCCGCCTTGCCGGGTCGGACCGGTGGACCGCCGAGGACCTCAGGGTGCTGTCGCGGATGATCGTGGCGATCATGGTCCGCGCTGCCGAGGACGTGCTCGCGCTGCGTCCCGAGCACCAGGCCACGCTCATCGCCCGCGTCAGGACCGAGCTGCGGATGCTCCTGGTGGGCGCCCTCAACTGGCGCTCGACCCCCTGACGCCGCGACGCTCACGCCGGGATCCGGCTCAGCCCTCCGACCCCACCGAGGCCGGTACGTCGAGGCCCAGCTCACCGGCGACATCCACGAGGACGAGGCTCGCGTGTCGCGCAAGCCGCTGGACCAGCCGGTCGAGCGGCTCGTCCTCGTGGTCCAGCCACCAGATGATGCCGGTCTCCACCAGGCCCACGAGGCTGGCGAGGACGGCGTCCGGCACCGCTGCGGCACCTTCGGGACCGAGGAGGCGGGCCAGCGCGCCGCGGACGTCGGCGAGGGCCCGGCTGTCGTGGGACTGGGCAGCGATGAACCGGTAGAGCTGCGGGTTCTCCGACGCCCAGGCGGCAGCAGCCGCGATCACACCGGCCACGACGTCGTGCGGCGTACCGCTGGCGGACAGATGGGGGCGGACCCGGTCGCCGAGGTCGACGGCCGCGAACCGGACCACCTCGGCGTCCAGCTGCTCCTTGCTGGCGAAGTGCCGGTAGAGATGGGGGCGAGGGATCCCGGCGCGCTCGGCGATCCGGCCGAGTCCCACCGCCGGACCGAACGCCTCGAGCGCCTCGACCGCGGCGCTCACCACGCGCGCCCGCCGCGCGTCCTCGGGATAGAGCCGCCGCACGCGCGCGGCGGCTCCGTCGACGATCCTGCCGACACCCGACATGGCCGCACCGTACCCCCGCGGAATGGCGTTGGTACACCTTGTACCAGGCCAGAGTTACTGCTACAACATGTATCACTAACCTGAAGGGGGCCCGAGGACGTGCTCGCATACGAAAGGTTCGGCAGCGGTGAGCCGCTGGTGCTGATCCATGGGATCGGCCATCGCCGCCAGACGTGGTACCCCGTGATCGACCGCCTGGCCGCGCACTACGACGTGATCGTCCCGGACCTACCCGGCCACGGCGGCAGCCGCACACCGCTGGACCCCGGCATCCCCGCGAAGGAAGCGCTTCGCCACGCCTTCGAGGAGCTGTACGCCGAGCTCGACATCGAGCGACCGCACGTCGCCGGCAACTCCTTGGGCGGCCTGATCGCGCTCGAGCTGGGCGAGGACGACCTGGCCCGCTCCGTGACAGCGCTCTCCCCTGCAGGGTTCTGGAACGGCCCCCGCGACTTCGCCTACGTCCGCCTGCTGTTCGTCTCGATCCTCACCGCCGCTCGCCTGGTCAGGCCGGTCGCGGGCCTCCTCGCCCGCTCCACCACCGGCCGGCTGGTGTTGATGGGCTGGCTCTACGCCCACCCGGAGAACATCGCACCCGAGACGGTGCGCGGTGACCTGACCAACATGCTCAGCGCACGCGACACCGTCCGTCGCCTGCTCGGCAGCGCCTACACGTTCATGCCGCGGGAGCCGCGTGACATCCCGGTCACCATCGCCTGGGCCGAGAAGGACCACGTCCTGAGGCCCTACCAGGCCCGCCGCGCGCGCGAGGTGATGCCGCACGCGACCCACCTGTGGCTCGACGGCTGCGGTCACGTCCCGATGCCCGACGACCCCGAGCTCGTCGCGCGCACGATCATCGCCGGGGCGCGTGCCGCCGTACCGGCCGATCCGCGGGTCACGGTGACCGCCACCGGGCGCAGCGCATGAGCACCACCCGTCACGAGACGTCCTCATCCTCGGCGTGGGCATCGGCGCCCTGAGAAGGGCGCCGGCCTTCCCTCCACGGGCGTCGCGGCATGAGGCACCCGGAGAAGCGGGTACCAGCGCTGGTCGACCCTCGAGAGCGTCTCGAGCGTCGACCGAGCCTCTGGAGGGGACATGACGACATCCGGATACGAGCAGCAACACGAGACGGGCTTGCCGACCGGCACTGAGACCGGGACCGGCGCCAAGCAACAGGCGCAGCAGGTGGCCGGCACCGCCAAGGAGGAGGGCGCCCACGTCGCGGCGGTGGCGAAGGAGGAGGCGCAGAGCGTCGCCGCCCAGGCCAAGGAGCAGGCGGCCACGCTGATGGACCAGACCCGCCAGGAGCTCGAGGCCCAGTCGCGGATCCAGAAGGACCGCGTCGCCGACAGCCTGCGCTCGTTCACCACCGACCTCGAGGCCATGGTCGCCGGACAGGGCGCGGGCAGTGGCATGGCCGCCGATCTCGCCCGCGAGGTCGCCGAGCGCACCAGGGGCCTGGCCCGCACGCTGCAGGAGCGGGAGCCGGGGGAGCTGTTGGACGAGGTGCGCGGTTTCGCACGCCGCAAGCCCGGCACGTTCCTGCTGGGCGCCCTCGCCGCGGGGATGGTCGTGGGGCGGCTCTCGCGGGCGGCCAAGGACGCCGGCTCGAGCAGTTCGACCAGCTCCGGCGGATCCATGGCCGGCGCCGGGAGCGAGATGACCTCCATGACGTCCACGACGCCGCCGACGGAGATGGGCACGGCAGCCGGCGACCCGCTGGCAGGCATGAGTGAGGGCGCGGTTCCGCCGTACACCGCAGGTGGCGCCGCCACCGGCACCCAGCAGATGCCGACCCCGGGCGCCCCGGGCGGCGGGCAGTACGGAGGGGTGTCATGAGCCTGGCGGACCAACAGGGATCCGGCCCGATCCCGGGGCAGCCGGGCGGGCTGCCGGCCGAGCCGATGACAGGGCAGATGACAGGGCACATGGCAGGGCAGACGGCCCAGCCCACCGCCGAGGAGACCCGCTCGTTGGGCGACATCGTCGGTGACATCGCCGAGGACCTCAGCACGCTGGTGAAGCAGGAGCTCGAGCTCGCCAAGACCGAGCTGCGCAAGGACGCCGCGCGCGCCGGCAAGGGCGCGGGCATGTTCGGCGCCGCCGGAGTCGCCGGGCTGCTCACCCTGATCAGCCTCACCCTGACGCTGATCTGGCTGCTGGACAACTGGATGCCGCTGGAGCTGGCCGCCCTGATCCTGACCGCTGTCTGGGCCGTGGTCGCGGGCGTACTCGCGATGCGCGGCCGCGAGTCCTTCCGCCGGCTCAGCCCGCCGATGGAGACCACCCAACAGACCCTCAAGGAGGACGTGCAATGGGCACGAGCACAGAAGAACAGCTGACGCACAACATCGCCAGCACCCGCCAGGACCTCTCCCGCAATCTCGACGACCTGGTGGACAAGGTGTCACCCGGTCGCGTCGTGGAGCGGCGCAAGGAGGCCGTTCGCGGCCGGATGCGACGGATGCGCGAGTCAGTGATGGGTACGGCGCACCACGCCGCCGACTCGACCACGTCGCGACTCTCCGACGCCGGCTCCGCGGTGAGCGGCACCGCATCCGGAGCCACCGACGCGGTGACCTCGGGCGCGAGCGAGGCCGTCCATGCGGTGCAGACCAAGACCGAGGGCAGCCCGCTCGCTGCCGGCCTGGTCGCGTTCGGCGCCGGCGCGCTGCTCGCCGGGCTGCTGCCGGCGACCCAGAAGGAGCAGCAGATCGCGCAGCAGGTCGTCGACACCGCGAAGGAGTCCGGCGTCGCCGACGAGGCCAAGTCGATGGGCCAGGAGGTGGCCCACCACCTCAAGGACCACGCCACCGAGGCGGCGGCCGAGGTGAAGTCGGCAGCGCAGGAGTCGGCGCAGCACATCAAGGAGGAGGGCAGGTCCTCGGCCGAGACCGTGCGCGAGGACACCCAGTCACGGCTCTCGTGACAGGTCGCTGCACAGCACGAGGCCCCGCCGCATCAGCGGCGGGGCCTCGTCGTCGTAAAGATCGCTCAGACGCGGTCAGACGGTCGACGGGCCGCCCATGTCGTCGCGCATGCCGGCGCCGTCACCCGGGGACACGTCCCCGCGCCAGGCGCCGGTCTCGTGGCCCTCGGTCTCGATGAAGTGCTTGAAGCGGTCGAGGTCCTTCTCGACCTGGTGGTCGACGATGTTGAGCATGTCGCCGGCCTTCTCCACGAACCCCTCGGGCTCGAACTCCATCCGCAGGGTCACCCGGCTCTCGGCGCCGCCGGCGCTGGCGAAGGAGACGGTGCCGACATTGGTCGGCCCCTCGATGGCTCGCCACGTGATGCGCTCATCGGGCGTCTGGTTGACGATCTCGGCGTCCCACTCGCGGGTGACGCCCGCGATGCTGGCCTTCCAGTGCAGATGCTTCGGGTCGAGCTGTCGGACCTCCTCCACGCCGTCCATGAACTGCGGGAAGGACTCGAACTGGGTCCACTGGTTGTAGGCGGTGTGGACCGGCACCTCGACGGTGATGGACTTCTCGATCGTAGTCATGTGGATTCCTCTCGTCGGTTGCAGGGAATCCGGTACCCGAGCGATCCCGCCCTACGAGTGCTGCCGGGCAAATCCCGCGGCCATCCGTCGAGCCGCCCCCGAGGAGGATGATGGGCCGACACAGGTGGAGGATAGGCTGGTGAACGAACCCAAGCCCGCCCGCGACAGCGTCGTCGCGGACTCGCTGCCCGGCCAGGTGGCGCCTCCGGTCCCAGCTCCCGAGCACGTCGGCCACCACGGACTGGCCGCCACGACGCTGGGTGCCCTCGGTGTCGTCTTCGGCGACATCGGGACCAGTCCGCTGTACTCGCTCAAGACGCTCTTCGCGATCGACGATCACGCCATCAAGCCGACCCCCGGCGACGTGTACGGCGTGATCAGCCTCATCGTGTGGTCGGTGACGCTGGTCGTCTCGATCAAGTACGTCGGCGTGGTCATGCGCGCCGACAACGGCGGCGAGGGCGGCGTGATGGCGCTGGCCGGCATCGCACGGCGAGCGATCGGCGAGGGCGGCCGACGGGTGCAGGTCGTCATCGTGCTGGCCATCATCGGCGCCAGCCTGTTCTTCGGCGACTCGGTCATCACACCGGCGATCTCGGTGCTCTCGGCGGTCGAGGGCGTCACCGTCGCGGCGCCGAGCATGTCGCACCTGGTGCTGCCGATCTCGGCGACGATCCTGGTCGTCCTCTTCGCGACCCAGCGCTTCGGCACCCATCGGGTGGGCGCGTTCTTCGGCCCGGCGATGCTGGTCTGGTTCGCGGTGCTGGCGCTCGCCGGTCTGCGCGTCGTGATCCCGCACCCGGGGATCCTGCGGGCGCTGTCCCCGACGTACGCGCTGGTCTTCGTGGCCGACCACCCGCTGATCACCTTCGTCGCGATGGGCGCCATCGTGCTGTGCATCACCGGTGCGGAGGCGCTCTACGCGGATATGGGGCACTTCGGCCGGCGGCCCATCGCGATGGCGTGGTTCGCGGTGGTGTTCCCTGCGCTGGTGCTGACCTACATGGGCCAGGGGCAGCTGATCCTCAACGACCCGCATGCGATCGTGAACCCGTTCTTCCTGCTCGTCCCGGGCTGGTCGCAGGTGCCGATGGTGGTGATGGCGACGATCGCGACCGTGATCGCCTCCCAGGCCGTGATCTCCGGCGCCTTCTCGGTCTCGCGTCAGGCCAGCCAGCTCGGGCTGCTGCCGTCGATGACGGTCCGGCAGACCTCCGAGGGCTCGGTCGGGCAGGTCTACCTCCCGGTGATCAACGGCGTGCTCTTCCTCGGCGTGCTGGTCCTCATGCTCACGTTCCGCAGCTCGGAGCGGCTCGCCACGGCGTACGGCGTCTCGGTGACGGGAGCGCTGCTGATCGACACCATCTTGATGCTGGCCGTCGCCCACCTGCACTGGCACTGGGGTTGGCGTCGGCTCGTGCTGGTCGGGGCGATCTTCGGCGGGGTCGAGCTCAGCTTCCTGATCGGCAACCTCAACAAGATCCCGCACGGCGGTTGGCTGCCGCTGCTCATCGCGATCGTGATGTTCCTGTTGATGAGCACGTGGTACCGCGGCCGGGAGATCGTCACCGCCAGCCGTGTCGACAAGGAGGGCCGGCTCGCCGACTTCGTCGCGCACCTGCACGACCACCCGGTGCACCGGGTGCCGGGCATGGCGGTCTTCCCGCATCCCACCAAGGAGACGACGCCGCTGGCGATGCGGGCCAATGTCGAGCACATCGGCGTGCTGCACGAGCGGGTGGTGATCTTCACCGCCGTACCGCAGACGGTGCCACACGTGCCCGCCTCGGAGGCCTTCACCTTCGACCCCCTCGGCTATAAGCGCGACGGCATCATGCACGTGACGATGTCCTACGGCTTCTTCGACCGGCCCGACATCCCCGCCGCCCTCCGCGCACACCTGCACGACTCGGACTGGGAGTTCGTGCCCGACCTCGACCAGGTGACCTACTTCCTGTCGCGCGCCACGCTGACCCGCCAGGCACGTGGCCACCTGCCGCGGTGGCGCAAGGCGCTGTTCGTCTTCATGGCGCGCAACGCCGCCAACCCCGCGGAGTACTTCAACCTCCCTAACGACCGGCTCGTGGTGATGGGGTCGCAGATCGGTCTGTGAGGCTGGCGCGAGGTGGGCGGTTGCTCATCAGACAACGGGTCCCGATCGTGGCGCCGAGTTGCTCCACTCTCGACGACCGCGAAGCGAAGCCTCCGACGCAATCGCATCCGACGGGTCCCCTGCCGCTGGACCATGGCCGTCACCGATCGGAGTGACTGCGTCGTGGCCCGCTGATTTGCGCGACTTACCAAAGGCCGCATACGGGCCGGATTCCATCGTCGAGGAGGCGGCCGGCGCCACCACCACGGGCCGCCGCGCGATCACACCCCGTGCCCGAGATCCGGCGGTTGGCCACCAGTTCGGGCCTGGCCGGTCCGCACAGCCCCGACACGTGACCACGCATACGAGAACCCAAGCCCCAGCAGTGCGACGCTCGAGCAAATCAACTCAGCGACTGCAACCCCGCCGGTGAGGGGATCGGGAGCACCGACGTACAGCGCCATCGCCGACTCAGCTGCCGCCGCTAAGGGGACGACCGCGCGCCAGAGATGCCGTGAAGCCCCTGATGACGTCGCGAGTCGCCCGGCTAAGCCGAACAGGGGACCGACCACCACCACGACCTCCGACAGGACCCGGAGCGACTGCAGCATTTGGCCCCAGGACTCCTGGCCTTGCAGACATTGGGTGGCGTAGTAACCGAGGATAGCGGCGATTTCAACGACGAAGCCCGCAACGCAAGCATGCAGACGTGTACGCACGAATGCGCCGACGACGAATGAGGCCGCGCACCACGCTGTGCGCGTCTCAAGAAGAATCCCCGGAATACGCCAGCCGCCGTTAGCGTCAGTGTTGAGTATCTGAACGGCGACCCCGAAAAGGACGCCCACAACGGCGGCACGCCAAGCTGCACTTCCAAGGTTCGAGAAGAATGCATGAAGCCGTGGCCGGAGAAGCGACCGCGACGGTTCGCCGGGCAACACCGAGCCCGAGCGGGCGCGCTTCCACTTCGGAGCACCCTGAGAACACATGTGTGAGAAGCCCATGGCTAACGGCTGATAGCTCGCGCCCTGAAAGGTCGTGCGAAGGCTGCGTCGGAGCCTAGTTGCCATACACGTCCCAATAGGCGTAGCAGATGCCAGACTTGTTGGCGTAGTACTTGGTTTCGGCGTATGCGTAGAAGCCAGGGAGTTCGACGTCCTTCACAGTCGGAGCCGGATTCATCTCCACGGTGGCGCTGTGCTCGTAGGTGCCGTTCAAGTAGTCGGAGTAGCAGTATTTGTACGAGCCGGAGACATAGTCGCCATAAGTCCAGGTGCCGCCGTCCTCGGCCTGGTCTGGCGTGGCCAGAACCGCCGAAGTCGATCCGGACCCCGACTTGGAGTTCTTCGCCGCCGAGGCGGGGAACTCAGCCCATCCTCCGACGACTGCGCCCGAGTCAGAGACGAAGTTCCCGCTGGTCGAAGAGGTCCGGACCGCCGTCGTCCCAGCCGGAGCCGACGGCGCGCTTGGGTCGGCATGCGATGGCGCCGCATTTACGAGCATGATACTCACCGCAGCCGAAAGGGCGGCAGTTGAACTTGCGGCGCGCAATGCCGCGCGCCCGATCCGAAGGTGCACGAATTCTCCTAGCGACGGGCCGAAACGAGTCCAGCGTCCCTCCGGGCCACGTCGACACGCTCTCTTCCGTCGACCTTGACGCCGGCTTACACCCACCTCCGGGATGTGCCGAGAAGTTGGCGAGGCGGCCAGTGGTCGCCTCGCCAAACGTGTCAGTAGGCAGGGCGCATGCGCAACGGCGCGGAACTAAGAAGATCCAAAGAATACCTGCGTGTCCACTCGCACTCGGTCGCGGTGTCTTACTGAGAAAAGTAACCAATCCGGGCCTCATCGGAGTCTGGACGCCCCTGCACTACATCCGCAACGACTCTTGTCGCACAACGACAGAGTCATATAAGTATGCGGCCGCTCAGATCTCGTGGGCCAGATCAAACCGTCTCTTGGACCACTTCTCGTTGACCGAGCCAATCAACGACAACCTCTTGCGTCCTCGGTGCCTCGGCCAGAGAAGATATTGCGGAGAGGTAAGCACGAGGTGGGGCCCCCGAATCCCTTCTGTGGGAGTGACCGTGACCATGCACAACCTCACCAGGGGTCCCGGCACGACTGCCTGGCTCGCCAGGTGGCTGCTCAGGCTGCGACGAATAAAAGCGGCGTCGGTCTATCGACCCACTGACGGAGAGGGCGAGCCCCGGTGGGCGCCGGCATGGACGGAACCGACGGCCCGAAGTCGGCGACCAGGCCCGACCCGTCACGCGCCGGCAGCATGGGCGCTGCCGGGCGATGGTTGTCGCTTCTGCTCATGAACGCGTGGACGTCGTATCACGGGTGTTCGTTCCCCTTGGGAATCGACCCCGAAGCCCGGGCGCGCTCGAAGGTCCGGCCTACCCGCTTCATGAACCACCGAGGGCCAGAGCGGACGAAGACACCATGAGCGCACGCGACTACCCGATCGGCTTGCAGCGATCACCCTCCCCGGCATCGGTCGCGCAAGGTACGAGGTCGACGGCCTTTTGATTGTCGTCCCCACGTCGCTTGCTGATCGGATCACGCGACCGTGGTGCCCGCATGGTGACGCACCGACCACCACTCAACAGCGGCGAGCGGCCCACACTGGTCGGAGGCGGCCAGGATTTCCGCCAGGATCCGGGGGTTTCGCTGGGCGGCAAAAAGGGCCCCTGACCTGAGTTTCCTCAGGCCAGAGGCCCGTCATGGGAGCCGCCTGTCGGAATCGAACCGACGACCTAATCATTACGAGTGATTCGCTCTACCGACTGAGCTAAGGCGGCGCCGCTGCCTGTCGCCAGGCAACGCGGGAGAGTGTAGCGACGATGAAGGTGCGCAGCGAAACCGGCGGGTCGGCCGGTAGCGGCGATCAGCAGGACAGGCCGTTCTTCGGCACGACCCCTTCGACCAGGTAGTTCTCCACCGCGTCGTTGACGCAGGTGTTGCCGGCGTTGTAGCCGGTGTGGCCGTCCCCGTCGCGGGTCACCAGCACGCCGGACTTGAGCAGGCGCGCGAGATGCTGCGCCCACTGCAGTGGCGTCGCCGGGTCACGCGTCGTACCGATGACGACGATCGGCGCCGCGCCCGGTGCACCGACCGGAGGAGCCGGCTCGCTGACGCGCTCCTTGAAGCCGGAGCAGCCCGTCAGGCTCCACGCGAACACCGCGCCGAACGTCGGCGACTCCTTCTCGAACTCCGGCAGCACGCTCGGCACCTGGGCCGGGGTGATCGAGGAGGGGTCGTCGAGGCAGCTGATGTCGTAGAGGGCCTCCATGGAGTTGTCGCTGTACCCGCCGGTGGTGCGGCTGGTGTAGGCGTCGGACAGCTCCATCAGGACCGAGCCGTCACCGGCGAAGCCCTGCCTGAGCGCCTGGGTGAGCAGCACCCAGTAGCTGCGGTTGTACAGCGGCGTCACGATGCCGTAGAACGCGTTGCCGACGCGCAGCTGACGGCCGTCCCCCGCCGGAAGCGGGTGCTGCCTGACGTGGTCGAGGAACGCGCTGATCTTGGCCAGACCCTGGTCGACACTCGAGCCGAGGAAGCAGCTCTGGCTGGTGTCGACACAGTTCTTCACATACGAGCGCAGCGCCGTCTCGAAGCCCCCGGCCTGCTGCAGCTCGAGCTCCTTGTTGTCGAGCGTGGGGTCCACCGCGCCGTCGAGCACGAACCGTCCCACCCGCGAGGGGAAGAGATCGGCGTACGTCGTCCCGAGCTTGGTGCCGTAGGAGGCGCCGAAGTAGTCCAGCTTCGTCTCCCCCAGCGCGGCCCGGAGGACGTCGATGTCGCGGGCCGCCTCGACCGTGGAGATGTGGGCCCCGACCGGGCTCTTCGCGCAGCCCTGCCCGATGACGCGGTTCCACCGGGCGTAGGTCTTCACCCCGGCGGGGGTGTCGGGGGCCGGGTCCTCGGCGACGTAGTTGTCGAGCTGGGCATCGGAGATGCAGTCGACCGGGTCGCTCTTGCCGACGCCGCGCGGGTCGAATCCGACGATGTCGAAGTGATCGCGCAGCGGCTGGCGGAACGCCTGATCGGCCGACGCGGCGTAGTCGATGCCCGAGCCGCCCGGCCCGCCCGGGTTGACCACGAGCGCACCGATGCGGTGGGCCTTGTCGGCTGCCGGAACCTTGAGCAGGGCCAGCTTGATGGTCTGGCCGTCGGGATGCTGATAGTCCAGCGGGACCGTCAGCCAGCTGCACTGGTCCTTCCCCCGGCACGCCGTCCAGGTGAGCTTCTGGTCATAGAAGCGGGCGAGCGCGGGGTCGGGCGCCGCCGGGGCGGAGGCGGTGGCGCCACCGGATCCGGCAGAGCCGGCGGAGGTCGGCGGCGCAGACGGTGAGGGCCCCGAGGTCGGCGCACTGCTGCCGCACGCGGCCAGGAGCAACGTGCCGGCGGCCAGGACGGCGGCCGTGGCGCGGCGCCTCATCGCGGCACCCGCAGGGCGACCATCATCGACTCCAGCGCGAGCGCCGGGGGGACGTTGAACTCCATGAGCTGCTCCCGTGCCTCGAAGATCCACCCGATCCGCCGCAGGTTGAGCTCGGGCGTCGACGTGGCGACGATCTGCTCGACGTCCGCGCGGATCTCCTCGTTGACCAGCTGCCCGGGCGCACCGGTCGCCAGGGCGATGGCGTCACGGTAGACGCTCACGAGGTCCATCAGGCCGCGATCGATCACGTCGCGATGCCGGCGGGTCGCGCGCCGCTTCTGGTCCTGCTCCAGGCGGGAGAGCGCTGGGCCGTACTCGCGAGGTCGGCGCCCCCGGTCCACGACGCCGTACCCGACATCGAGGTCGGCCTTCTCCCGCGCGTCGAGCTCGGAGGTGATCGCGTCGGCCTCTTCCTTGCTCACCTCGGTGAGGTGCTGGGCGGCCCGCATGCAGGCGCCGAGACTGGTCAAGCGCGTCGGGAGCGCTACCACCTCGCGGCGCCGGTTGCGGGTCGCCTCGTCGCGGGCCAGCGCCTTCGCCCGGCCGATGTGACCCTGGCTGGCGCGGGCGGCGTACGACGCCAGCGCGGCACTGACCCCCATGGTGCGCACGAGGAACCCGGCCACGTCCTCGGTGGTGGGTGTGCTCAGGGTGACCAGCCGGCAGCGACTGCGGATCGTGGGCAGGACGTCCTCGACCGACGGGGCGCACAGCATCCACACCGTCCGGGCGCTGGGCTCCTCGATCGCCTTGAGCAGCGCGTTGTTGGCCTGCTCGGTCAGGCGGTCGGCGTCCTCGACGATGAGGATCTGCCAGCGGGCGCCGACCGGTGCGAGCGCGGAGGACCGGACGAGCTCACGGACCTCGTCGATGCCGAGACTGAGCTTCTCGGTGCGCACGACCTTGACGTCGGCATGGCTGCCGGTCAGGACGGTGTGGCACTCGTGGCAGGTGCCGCAGCCGCCGTGCGGGCACTGCAGCGCTGCGGCGAAGGCGATCGCCGCGTTGGAGCGCCCCGAGCCGGGCGGCCCGACGAACAGCCACGACTGGGTCATCCCCTGGCCGCGGGCGGTCGCGGACAGCGTGTCGATCACGTGGCGCTGACCGACGAGGGTGTCCCAGACCGTCGCGATGGTCTCCGCCATGGTCATCGGACCGCCTGGGCGAGCAGCGGGCGCACCCGAGCCAGGATGCGCTCGTGGATCTCGCCGATCGGGGCGCGGGCATCCACCACGAGGTAGTGGTCGGGGTCGTCCTTGGCCATCGCCACGAACGCCTCGCGCACCCGCTCGTGGAACTCCAGCGACTCCCCCTCGATCCGGTCACGCCCGCGGAACCGGCCCAGGCCGGCCGAAGGCTCCAGGTCGAGCACGACCGTCAGGTGCGGCCGCAGGTCGCCGGTCGCCCACCGGGCCACCTGCTCGACCTCGGCGACGTCCAGCGCCCGGCCGGCGCCCTGGTAGGCCAGCGTCGAGTCGACGTAGCGGTCGGTGATGACCACCTCGCCCCTCGCCAGGGCCGGTCGCACGAGTGTCTCCACGTGCTCGGCCTTGTCGGCGGCGTAGAGGAGCGCCTCGCACCTGTCGGAGAGGGCACCCGTCGCCGGGTCGAGGACGATCCGGCGCAGCTCCTTGCCGACCGCCGTGTCACCCGGCTCGAAGGTGAGCACGACGCCGTAGCCCTGCGCGGTCAGCGCCTCGCGCAGCAGCCGCGACTGGGTGGACTTGCCCGAGCCCTCGCCGCCCTCGAGGCACACGAAGACCCCGCGTTCGGCGTACACCCCAGGAAGGCTCACGAGCCCAACCTACGCGGTGGCACCGACCGCCGCTCGACGGCCGGCCCGCTCATCGGCCCGGTCATCCTCACGCCTTCTTGGCGGTGGCCTTCTTGGCGGTGGCCTTCTTGGCGGTGGCCTTCTTGGCGGTGGCCTTCTTCGCCGTCGTCTTCTTCGCCGTCGTCTTCTTCGTCGTCTTCTTGGCGGTCTTCTTGGCCGGGCCCTTGGCACGCTTCTCGGCGAGCAGCTCCGCGGCCCGCTCGATCGTCATCGACTCGAGGGAGTCGTCGCGACGCAGGGTGGCGTTGTACTCGCCGTCGGTGACGTAGGCGCCGAAGCGGCCGTCCTTGATCACGACCGGGTTGCCCGAGACCGGGTCGTTGCCGAGCTCCTTGAGCGGGGCGCTCGCGGCCGCCCGGCCACGCGCCTTGGGCTGGGCGTAGATCGCCAGCGCCTCGTCCAGGGTGATCGTGAGCAGCTGCTCCTCGCTGGTCAGCGAGCGAGAGTCGGTGCCCTTCTTCAGGTAGGGCCCGTACCGCCCGTTCTGGGCGGTGATCTCCTCGCCGTCCTCGCCCACGCCGACCACGCGGGGCAGGCTGAGCAGCTTGACCGCGTCGGCGAGCGTGATCGTGTCGAGCGTCATCGACTTGAACAGCGAGCCGGTGCGGGCCTTCATGCTCTTGGGCGCGTCCTCGGGCAGGACCTCGGTGACGTACGGGCCGTAGCGGCCGGCCTTGGCGACGACCTCCAGGCCGCTCTCGGGGTGCTTGCCGAGATGCACCTCCTCGCCGGCGGGGTTGGCGAAGAGCTCCTTCGCCTTCTCCAGCGTCAGCTCGTCGGGCGGGAGGTCGTCGGGCACGTTCGCCCGCTTGCCCGCCGGTGCGCCGTCGTCACCCGGGCCCTCGATGTAGGGGCCGTAGCGGCCGACGCGGAGGTTGACCCCCGACTCGGGACCGCCGATCGGGAACGTCGCGAGCTCCCGGGCGTCGATGTCGCCCAGGCCCTCGACCAGCGGCTTGAGGCCGGCGATCCGGTCGGAGCCGAAGTAGAACTCGGCGAGCTCGGCGCGCATGTCCTTGCGGCCCCCGGCGATCTCGTCGAGGACGTCCTCCAGGCCGGCGGTGAAGTTGTAGTCGACCAACCGGCCGAAGTGGTCCTCGAGCAGCCGCACGACGCTGAACGCGATCCAGGCCGGCACCAGCGCGGTGCCCTTCTTGAACACGTAGCCGCGGTCGAGGATCGTCTTGATGATGCTCGCGTACGTCGACGGGCGGCCGATCTCGCGCTCCTCGAGCTCGCGGATCAAGGTGGCCTCGGTGTAGCGGGCCGGCGGCCGGGTCTCGTGTCCCTCGGCGGACAGGCTGGCAGCGGTGACGGCGTCACCCTCGGACAGCGCCGGGAGACGGGTCTCGGCATCGTCGCTGGTCTGGTCGGCGGCGTCGGTGCCCTCGACGTACGCCTTGAGGAAGCCGTGGAAGGTGATCACCCGACCGCTGGCGGAGAACACGACATCCTCGCCGCTGGCCGCCGCGCCGCCGAGCCGGATGGTGACCGACTGGCCGACGGCGTCCTTCATCTGGCTGGCCACGGTGCGCATCCAGATCAGCTCGTAGAGCCGGAACTGCTCGCCGGTGAGGCCGGTCTGCGCCGGGGTGCGGAAGGTGTCGCCGGCCGGACGGATCGCCTCGTGCGCCTCCTGCGCGTTCTTGACCTTGGCGGCGTAGGTGCGCGGCGCGTCGGGCAGGTACTCCGCGCCGTAGAGCTCGCGCACCTGGCTGCGGGCGGCGGTGATCGCCGAGTCCGACAGCGTGGTGGAGTCGGTACGCATGTAGGTGATGAAGCCGTTCTCGTACAGCCGCTGCGCCACGCTCATCGTGACGCTCGCGCTCATGCCGAGCTTGCGGGAGGCCTCCTGCTGCAGCGTCGTGGTGCGGAAGGGCGCGTACGGCGAGCGGCGGTAGGGCTTGGCCTCGACGGAGCGGACGTCGTAGGTGGTGTTCGCCAGCGCCGCGACGAGAGCCTCGGCCCGGCTGCGGTCGAGATGGACCACCGAGGTGGAGCCGGCCGGGACCTTGAGCACGCCGACCGAGTCGAAGTCGGAGCCTCGGGCGACGCGCGCACCGTCGATGGTGTGCAGCTTCGCCGGGAACATCCGCTGCTGCTGGGCGCTTCCGGCGTCGAACGTGCCACCGATGTCCCAGTACGTCGCCTGCCGGAACGCCATCCGCTCCCGCTCACGGTCCACCACGAGCCGGGTCGCCACGGACTGGACGCGGCCCGCCGAGGTGCGCGACTGGATCTTGCGCCACAGCACGGGCGAGACCTCGTAGCCGTAGAGACGGTCCAGGATGCGCCGTGCCTCCTGGGCCTCGACGAGGTCCATGTCGAGCTCGCGCGGGTTGGCGGCGGCGGCGAGGATCGCAGGCTCGGTGATCTCGTGGAAGACCATCCGCTTGACCGGGATGCCCTTCTTCGGCTTGAGCTCGTCGAGCAGGTGCCAGGCGATCGCCTCGCCCTCGCGGTCCTCATCGGTGGCGAGATAGAGCTCGTCGGCGTCCTTGAGCAGCGACTTCAGCTTGCTGATGTGGCTCTTCTTGTCGCGCGGCACCACGTAGTAGGGCTCGAAGCCGTTGTCGACATCCACCCCGAGGCGCCCCCACGGCTTGTCCTTGATCGTGGCGGGGGTGTCGGCCGCACTCTGCGGAAGGTCGCGGATGTGGCCGATGGAGGCCTCGACGACGTAGCCCTGGCCGAGGTACCCGCCGATCTTGCGGGCCTTCGCCGGGGACTCGACGATCACCAACTTGTGTGCCACTGATGCTCCAACGCTTCGTCATCGAACCGGTCATGCCGCGGATGTGCTGCCTGGTCGTGGGCTCCTCGAGACCGGCCCACGGCGAGACACGGTAGCGCGTGCCGCCGACGAGACTCCTCTCGATCCACCAGCGCCGTTCCTGTCGGTGGTCTGTGCCACGCTCCCTGGAGGACGGCGAGACCACCTATCGAGAGCGACCGGAGGTCCACGCCATGCACTACTACGACTGCCCCTGCGACGAGTGCCGCACGCCCGACACCGACGCGTTGTTCCAGCGCGTCCTGCATGTGGTGGAGCGGCTCGAGCAGAAGCTCGCTCGACCGGCGCCAGCGGTGACGAAGGAGTACGAGAAGGCGCTGGAGTGGCTGGAGGCCGCCTGCGGTGGGCCGGTCGGCGTGCGCTCGCTCGACGACGCACCGCTGCGCGGTCCGATCGCGCTGCCCGCGGACGCCCGGGCGAGGGAGGTGGCCGGCATGCTCGACGCCCTCGCCCAGGAGCTCTTCGACGCCGAGACGGCGCTGGCCTTGCACCGCGGGCTGGCCCGGGTGTGGGAGGTCGACCCCGGCCTGGTCACCGCGCCCGCAGCAGCGGCGTACGTCGCAGCCGGGGTGACCTGGGCGGTCGGAGAGGCCAACGGGATCGTCGGCGCGGACAGGCGGGTGACCTCGTCCCGGCTGAAGCACGCCCTGGGCACGCCGGCGGCACCGTCGGTCTACGCCCGGCCGATCCGGACCGCGCTGCGGGGGCTCTGGCCCTGGGAGGTCGAGCGGACCTGGACGACCCCCGCGGTCGCGACGCTCGGCCACCTCGACCTGCTCACCTCGCGGACCAGGGCACAGCTGATCCGGGTCAGAGACCATGCCTGGGCCGCACGGGCGGCCGACGGCTTGGCGGCGTGATGGTCACTGGAGCGTCAGGAAACCTTCGCGCACGAGCTCCTCGGCGACGGGGAGGTACGTCGCCTGCGCCTGCTCGCGATCGATCTGAAGGATCTGCGCGAGGGCCTCGAGGATCTGGCCGACCGTCAGGTCTCCGTCGCAGGCACCGACGAGTGCCGCCTCCACCGTGTCGGCCTGTCGCGCGCGGCGCAGGCCACGCTGCTGGCGCAGCACCACCGTGGCGGGGTCCTCCGCACCGGGCGCGCCCAGCGTCTCCTGCTGGACGTCCGGCGCCCGGACCAGCCGGTCCTGCAGCGTCACCCTCGCATGGGCACAGCGGCCCCAGCTCGCGACCGCGGGGGCAATCGGCTGCTCCACGTCGTAGGGCCACTCCAGGAGCTCCAGGCGTGGGCTCTGCGAGGTGCGGTGCAGGTTGATCCAGCCGAAGCCGACCGCCTCGATGCGCTGGGCGGCGAACCAGGTGAGCCAGGTGTCGTAGCGGTGCCGGTAGTCGTCCAGGTGGGCGCCGCCCGTGGAGGGATGGTGGCCGCCGTCCTTGAGCCACAGCTCGACGTACGCCGCCGGGTCGAGCACCTCGCGCTGCACCACGAACGCATCGACCGGCTCCGCGCCGCCGTCGAGCCAGCTCGCGAGTCGCTCGTCCCAGGGCCGGTCCGCCTCGATCACCCAGTTCGCCAGGACCTGACACCAGCCGTCCTCGGCCAGCAGGCCCGGCGCGGCGCGCACGATGTCCTCGACGACCCGGTCGCCGGGCAGACCCGAGTCGCGGTAGACGAGCCGTTCCCCCGTGGCCGGCGAGATCACGAACGGCGGGTTGGTCGCGATGAGGTCGAAGCGCTCCCCGACGACCGGCTCGAAGAACGACCCGTCGCGGACGTCCACCTTCTCCGCCACCCCGTTGAGCGCTGCGTTGAACCGCGTCATCCACAGGGCTCGACGGTTGACGTCGGTGGCCACGACACGGTCGCTGTGGGTGGCCAGATGCAGCGCCTGCACGCCGCAGCCGGTCCCGAGGTCGAGCGCACGGCCCACGGGCTCACGCAGGGTCAGCTGGGCCAACGAGGTGGAGGCCGGGCTGATCCCGAGCACATGGTCGGAGCCGACGCGCTGCGGCAGCCCGTCGAGCCCGGGGGTGAGGTCGGAGACGACCCACAGGTGGGTCTCGTCGGTGGCATAGGGCCGGACGTCGAGGCGAGCGGCGACCTCACCGACCGACTGGGCGAGGATGCCTTCGACGCAGAGCCGGTCGACAAGACCGGGTAGGGCGGCCTCGGCCTGCGCATGGCTGACGGGGGCCTGGAGGAGGAACAGCCGCACCAGCGTCTCCAGCGGCGACCCGCCACCGGTCCGCTGGAGGCCGGGGACCGTCTCGTTGCGCCCGAGCGCTGCGTGGGCCAGCGGCCCGAGGAGCTCGGCCACGGCGTCGTAGGTGAAGCCGGCACGCTCCAGTGCTTCCCGCAAGTGCAGGGGAAGGTCGCTCGGTTCGCTCACCCGACCGAGCCTAGAGGGTGGCCGCGGCCACCCGATCAGCCGGCCGCGACGGCGGCCTCAGCGGTGTCGTGGATCTCGAACACCTTCGCCAGGCCGGTGATGCGGAAGATCTTGAGCAGGCGGTCCTGGGTGCACACCAGGCGCAGCGACCCGTCATGTGCGCGCACCTTCTTGAGGCCACCGACCAGCACGCCCAGGCCGGTGGAGTCGAGGAACTCGACGGCCTCGAGGTCGACGACCAGCTGGTAGACGCCAGCACCGACAAGCTCAGTGATCGTGTCGCGCAGCTTCGGCGCGGTGTACACGTCGATCTCGCCCCCAACGGCAACGACGGTCGTCGCGCCGACCTCGCGGGTGGCAAGTGTCAGATCCACGTGAGCACTCTCCTCCATGACGACGGCACGCGCCTCCGGCAGCCAGGAGTCGTTCCCTGTGTCGGAAGTCGAAGGCTATGTAATCACGCAAAGACGTCTCGCGGGCAAAGTCGCGATAACAGTAAAGAATCAGGTTCCGGGGTTCGCCGCGCTCGAGGTGCGACGGTTGTCGGTCCCCTTTGTCACAATCGATGGGTGACGACCTCTGCCGACCCTCGTGCGCACACGATCGGTGAGCTCGTCGACCGCCTCGCCTCGGTGCCCGGCCGCGAGGGGCGGCTGACCCACGTCGAGGAGCTCCCCTCGCGTGCGGCCGTGGCAGCGCCGTGGCCGGCCTGGGCGCCCGACGACGTGGTCGCGGCGTTCGCCCGACAGGGCGTGACCGAGCCGTGGCGCCACCAGGTGGTCGCTGCCGAGGCTGCCCACGCGGGCCAGCACGTCGTGCTCGCCACCGGGACCGCGTCGGGCAAGTCACTGGGCTACCAGCTGCCAGCCCTCACGGCGATCCGTGAGGGGCGCGGGTCGCGGGGCGATCGCGGCGCCAGCGTCCTCTACGTGGCGCCGACAAAGGCGCTCGCACAAGACCAGTTCAGTCGCATCCGGGCGCTGGGTCTCGACGTACGGGTCGCGACGCACGACGGCGACTCCACCCGCGAGCAGCGCGACTGGACGCGCGACCATGGCGAATACGTGCTCACCAACCCGGACATGCTGCACCGCTCCCTGCTTCCCGCGCACGAGCGGTGGGCGGCGTTCTTCGGCGCGCTGCGCTTCGTGGTGATCGACGAGTGCCATCACTACCGCGGTGTCTTCGGTGCGCATGTGGCGCACGTGCTGCGCCGGCTGCGACGCATCTGCGCCGTGTACGGCGCCCAGCCCACCTTCGTCCTGGCCTCGGCGACGGTCGCGGATCCGGAGGTCGCGGGCGAGCGGCTCACCGGCCTGCCGGTGCTGCCGATCACCGGCGACGACTCCCCGCGCGGGCGGGTCAGCCTCGCACTGTGGCAGCCGCCGTTGACGTCGTACGCCGGAGAGAACGGCGCGCCCGTCCGACGCGCGGCCTCCTCGGAGGCCGCCGACCTCCTGGCCGACCTCGTGTCCTCGGACGTCCGCACGCTGGCGTTCGTCCGCTCGCGGGTCGGTGCGGAGCAGGTGGCGATGACCGCCGCCTCCTTGCTGGCCGAGGTCGACCCATCCCTTCCCGGACGGGTGGCGTCCTACCGAGGCGGCTACCTGCCCGAGGAGCGGCGGGCGATCGAGGAGAGCCTGCGTCGCGGCGAGCTGCTCGGCCTCGCCGCCACGAACGCCCTCGAGCTCGGTGTCGACGTGAGCGGGCTGGACGCCGTGGTGATGGCCGGCTATCCGGGTCGTCGGGCCGCGCTGTGGCAGCAGGTCGGGCGAGCTGGCCGCGGGGCAGGCGACGCGCTGGGCGTCATGATCGCCCGCGACGACCCGCTCGACACCTACCTCGTCACCCACCCCGACGCACTGCTGGGTGCGCCCGTGGAGGCAACGGTGTTCGACCCGGCCAATCCCTATGTCCTGGGCCCGCAGCTGTGCGCCGCCGCCCAGGAGATGCCGTTGACCGAGGCGGACCTGCCGCTGTTCGGGCCGACTGCCGGCGACGTCGTCGCCTCGTTGACCGAGGTCGGGCTGCTGCGCAAGCGACCCCGGGGCTGGTTCTGGACCGACCGGCGGCGCGCGGCGGATCTGGCCGACATCCGGTCCGCCGGCGGATCACCGATCCAACTGGTCGAGGAGGTGACCGGCCGCGTGGTGGGGACGGTGGATGCGGCGAGCGCCCACGGCACCGCCCATCGTGGCGCGGTCTACCTCCACCGCGGCGAGACCTATCTCGTGCAGGACCTCGACCTGGAGGAGCGTGTCGCCGTCATCGCCCGCGCCGATCCCGGCTACACGACCTCGGCGCGCGAGATCACCGAGATCACGATCGTCTCCGAGCATCGGCATCGGCGCTGGGGCGAGTGCCGCCTGGCGTTCGGGGAGGTGGACGTCACCCACCAGGTCGTGTCCTTCCTGCGTCGCCGCCAGCCCGGCGGCGAGGTGATCGGCGAGGAGCCTCTCGACCTGCCGGAGCGGACGCTGCGCACCCGAGCGGTCTGGTGGACGGTCCCCGACGACGCCCTCGCCGAGGCCGGGCTGTCCGCGACCGACCTCCCCGGTGCCGCCCACGCCGCCGAGCACTGCTCGATCGGGCTGCTGCCCCTCATCGCGACCTGCGACCGCTGGGACATCGGCGGCGTCAGCACGGCCCGCCATGCCGATACCGGGGTGCTGACGGTCTTCGTCTACGACGGCCACCCCGGCGGCGCCGGGTTCGCCGAGAGAGGCTTCGAGGCAGCCGGCCGGTGGCTCGGCGCCACGCTGGAGACGATCGAGGCATGTGAGTGCGACGACGGCTGCCCGTCGTGCATCCAGTCGCCGAAGTGCGGCAATCAGAACAACCCCCTCGACAAGCTGGCCGCGGCACGTCTGCTTCGGCTGCTGCTGTCCACGTCGTAGCCTCTGGCCATGTTGGTTCTGGGTGTGGTCCTGCTCGTCGCGGGCGTGCTCGTGGTCCTGGCCGGCCTGTTCACTGCGGGCGACACCGGGACCGCCAGCCTGATCGGGGTCCACATCGGCGCGACGGCTGTCTTCCTCCTCGGCGTCTTCTCCGGTGTCGCGATCCTGTGGGGACTCTCGCTGATCCGGTTCGGCGGAAAGCGACAGCTGCGCCAGCGCAAGGAGAAGCGGCGCCTGCAGGGCCTCGCCGCCAAGTTGGAGAAGCTCGAGGGCGAACGCGACGAGCCCGGCGACCCCGAGGCCTGAGTCACCCGGCCGGGCCGGCGCGCGCCAGCGCCTCGAGGGACCCGCGCTGCCCCAGCCACGCCGGCCCCGCCACATGGACCGTCACCACGACGTCGAGACCGTCCACGCGACAGCTGTCGACCGATGCCCCGTTCGCGGTCGCCGTCGACGAGGTGGCGGCGCAGGCATCCTGCGCCCGTTGGAGTGCCTTGGCTCCGGCCAGCGCGGCCAGGTCGGCGGCTGACTGGGCCCGTCGATGGGCCACCACCATCGCCTCGGCGACGCCGAAGCCGGCGGTGAGCAGGAGCAGGACGCCGAGCATGGCCACGGCGAGCACTGTCACAGCACCGCGCTCACGCCCCGTCATGAGCCACCCTCCGCTGCGGCCACGGCGACGGCGTGCAGCCGCACGGGGGGCAGGAAGGCGAAGAGACCGCCCGGGCCGGTGACCGCCGCCACCGCGCTGGCTGTCACGCCGTCGGGGCCGGACGTCACCGTGATCCGGGTGCCCGCGGGCCCCACCTGCGTCGCACGGGCGACCGCCGTACCGGCGTCGTCCCCGCGCGCGACAGCGCGTGCGGCCTCCCGCGCCGCGTCGACGGTGCGGACCTGCGCGACGCCGAGACTCAGCAGCCAGCTCAGCCCCACGACGACGACGGCCAGGATCGGCAGGACGACGACGAGCTCCGCCGTCGCGGCGCCGCGTGCGCCGCGCTCACATCGCCTCGTGGCTCGGCCTCGCACGGCTCAGATCCCCAGCAGCGCCATGACGTGGTCGAAGAGCTTGTGCAGCAACTCGTCGCCGAGCCCGCCGGTGAGCAGCTTGTACAGCAGGCCCGCGAGCCCGGCGCCGGCGGCGGTTCCGACGGCGTACTCAGCGGTGGTGATGCCCCGATCGTCGTGGTGGTGCATGGATCCTCCTTGGTGTGGGCCGCCGGTGCGGCCGGTGGTTCCAGGCTCGGCTGCGCCGGGACCTGAGACGAGCCCGGTGCCGCACGCTGTGGAGAAGTGCTGCCGGGACGGTCGCTGTGGACGGAAAGCGGTGTTCAAAGGCGCAGGCTGCTGATGAGCCCGCCGACCAGCGGGACCACCCCGATGAGCAGGAATGCCGGGAGCAGGCACAGGCCCAGTGGCGCGGCAGCCCGTACGCCGACCGCTCGAGCCCTGTCCTCCACGTCGGCTCGCGCCGAGCGCGAGAGGTCGTCGGCCAGGCGCGCGACGCTCACCGCCACCGAGGCGCCGCTGTCGTGTGCACGCGCCAGCGCGCGACCCAGTGACCCGAGCGCGGGGTCGGCCGCCAACGCACTCCAGGTGCGCCCCGGATCGGCTCCGAGCCGGAGCCGGAGCGCGACCGGGGCGAGTCGATCCGCCGCCGGCCCCGGGAGGGCAGCCGCGACCACCTCGAGCGCCTCCGCCGGCGCAGCGCCGGAGGAGAGCGCAGCGCCGAGCAGACGCACGACGTGCGGGAGCTCGGCGCTTGCCCGCTCACGCTCACGGCGCCGGCCGGCGGGCTCGGCACGGGCGATGACGTTCCAGACGACCCCCGCAGTGATGACGCCGGCGACGATCCCGGCGTACCCGCCCACGAAGCTCGCGGCCGCGACCCCCGCCAGGCCGCACAGCATCGGCCGCCACCGCTGCATCCAGCCGGTGTCCGTGGCGCCGCGAGCGGACACGGCCGGCTGGACCCGCCGTGGCGACAAGGTGCGTGGGCGCTGCAGCCCGAGCGTCGCGGCGAGGCCGGCGAGTCCGGCCGCCAGGGCGGTGGTGATCATCGGACGACGTCCCGGGCGATCCGCTCGATCCACCACAGGCCTGTCCACCCGAAGAGCAGGCCCAGTGCGAGGGAGCCCAGCCCGAACGGCGTGCGCAGCAGGAAGTGCCAGGGGTCACCGCCGATGCCGGAGCCCATCGCGAGGGCTGCGACCGGTAGCACCGCGACCAGGCGTGCCGTCGCCCTGGCCGAGGCGAGCTCGCCCCGGACCAGGCGCTGCGTGGCGGCTCGGGCGCGTAGCTCGACCGCGACCTGGTCCACGGCGTCGGCGAGGCCCTGACCGGTCCGGTGCGCGACGTCCCATGCGGCCGCAACGATCCGCAGGTCGGCGGCGCCCGGCTGGTCCGCGGCCATGCGCCAAGCCGTCGGCACATCGGCTCCCACCCGCATCGCCTCGGCGACGCCGCGCACCAGGGACCACTCCCGTGTGGCCCGGTCGAGGGCCAGCCCGGGCGGCTGCCCCGACGCCAGCTCGGCGGCGAGCTGTTCGCACAGGTCGACGACGCGTCGTGACGTCCGGTCCGCGGCGCGCTGGCGGGCCGCCCCACGCCACAGCCGGAGGCCGCCTGCGGCCGCGAGGGCCGCGATGAGGAGCGGCGGCCACCACGACCGCGGCGCGAGCAGCACGAGCAGGACCAGCGCGACCGCGGGCGTCAGGATCGGTAGCCGGCGAGACGATATCGACGGCCCTGACGCCGGTGGGACGGCGACCGCCACGGCTGCGGCACCGGCGGCGCAGGCGGCAGCAAGCGTCGTCATGACAGGGCTCGGCTGAGCGCGGCGGCGCCCGCGCCCTCGTCGAGGGCACCGTCGGCGCCGAACGTGACGGCGGGGTCGAGGGCGACCAGACCGCTCGCGGTCCGTCGCGGCACGGCGACCTCGACCAGGCGCCGCTGCCCGCTCCGCCTGCTCAGGTGGAGCACCACATCCAGAGCCGACGCGAGCTGGCTGTGGGCGGCCTCTCGGCCGAGGCCGGCGGCGAGGGCGAGTGCCTCGATGCGAGCCGGTACGTCGGCCGCGGAGTTGGCGTGGAGCGTCCCGCATCCGCCTTCGTGTCCGGTGTTGAGTGCCGCGAGGAGGTCGACCACCTCGGCGCCGCGGACCTCTCCGACGACGAGCCGGTCCGGTCGCATCCGCAGCGCTTGGCGCACGAGGGTGCGGACGTCGATGCGGCCCGCGCCCTCGATGTTCGCCGGCCGGGCCTCCAGGCCGACCAAGTGCGGATGGTTCGGCCGCAGCTCGGAGGAGTCCTCCACGATCACGATCCGCTCGGCCGGGTCCACCAGGGAGAGCAGTGCCGCCAGCAGGGTGGTCTTGCCGGTGCCGGTGCCGCCGGTGACCAGGAAGGCCAGTCGCCGCTCGATGATGCGCCGCAGCAGGGCCGCACCGGCGGCAGTCACCATTGCGGCCCGCTGCAGTGCGTCGAGATCGAACGCCTGCTGCGACGGCACCCGCAAGGAGATCGCCGTGCCCGGACGAGCCAGCGGCGCGAGGACGGCGTGGAACCGGGTGCCGTCCGGCAGGCGCACGTCGGCATAGGGCGCGGCGTCATCGAGACGGCGGCCGGCGGCGGCGGCGAGCCGCTGAGCCAGCCGGCGTACGGCTGCCTCGTCGGGGAAGGTCACCCCGGTCTGCTCGAGGCCCTCGCCGCGGTCGAGGAGGACCTGGTCGGGGCCGTTGACGACCACGTCGGTCACGCCGGGCAGCCGCAACAGCGGCTCCAGCGGGCCCGCGCCGACGATGTCGCGGCGAAGCGTCTCGTAGACGGCGAGGACGGTCGCATCGCCGACCGGGCGGCCGGCGGCCCGTAGTGCCTCGGCGACTCGCTGTGGTGTCACCGGGCCGGGGAAGCGGGCCAGCCACTCGCGGGCTCCGTCGACCACCTCACCGGCCAGGTCGACCGCCGTCATGCCGCCACCGCCTGCATCCGGCACAGCCCGAGGACCTCCCTGGCCGCTCGGGCCAGCGGTCCGCGGCGGGACCGCAGTGGGCCGAGACCGAGGTCGATCGACTCCCCCAGGCCGCGCTGGTGGCCCATCGTGGCCACGACGGGCAGACCGACCGCGCGTGCCAGGACCTCGGGGTCACCACCGCCGCCGCGCACCACCAGGCCCATCCGCCCGGCTGGCCCGAGCGCGTCGACGAGCCGGGCCGCCGAGGCGACCCCTGTCACCGAGGCGGTCGCGACCACGAGCACGTGGTCACATCGGGTCATCAGCTCCGCCCCCTCAGGAGTGCGCGGCAGGTCGAGCACCACCGCGTGGTGGCCGCGCCGGGCGGCCGAGAGCACCTCGCGCACGACCACGGGATCCAGGCGGCGCTCGCCGCCCGGCGCCCAGGTGAGCACGCCGAGGCCGTCCGCGCGCGGCAGCGCCTCACGCAGGGCCCTCGAGCCGAGCCGGCCGCTGGTGTGGCCGAGGTCGGACCAGCGCACGCCGAGCTGGTCCTCCACCCCCAGCACCCGGTCCACGCCGGGACCCAGTGGGTCGGCGTCGATGACGACCGCGGGACCCTGCGCCGCAGCGCTCTGGCCGAGCGCGCACGCGAACGTCGTCGCGCCGGCCCCTCCTGAGCCACCGACCACGCCGATGGTCACGCCCCGGCCCGACCGCTCGTCGCCGAGATCGCTGAGCAGCGCTGCCAGCCAGGTGGACGCCTCGGGCAGCTCCGCCACATGCTCGGCGCCGACCGCGAGCGCGTCCCGGAAGACCTCTCCCGGCGCGGGACCCCATCCGGCGACGTGGACGCCCGGACGCCGCGGTGGCCCGGTGCGCGCCAGCGCGCCGAGCAGGTCCGCTCCGACGACCACCGCCGGTGCGCGCGACCAGGCCCGCAGCGCGCTCGACACGTCGCGGGCCAGATCGGGCGTCGCGCCGGCCGCAGCGGAGAGCCGCAGCAACTCATCGAGGAGCAGCTCGTCGGCGGTGATGAGGAGGAGGGCTGTCATGCGGACGAGCGTGCCGGTGGGGTCCGACGTACGACAGGAGGGACGAATGTCCCTGTGGATTAGCCCCGCAGGAAGCGACATTGTGGACGAAATGCGTCGTGTCCCGGACCTACGATGCAGATATGACCACGGGGGGCTTGCGCGAGGCGGCGTTCTTCGACCTCGACAAGACGATCATCGCCAAGTCGAGCGCGCTCGCCTTCAGCAAGCCGTTCCAGGCCGGTGGACTCATCTCCCGCAAGGCCCTACTGCGCAGCGTCTACAGCCAGTTCATGTACGTGCTCGGCGGTGCCGACCACGACCAGATGGAGAAGATGCGGCTGATGATGTCCGAGCTGGTCACCGGCTGGGACGTCGGCACCGTGCGCGAGATCGTCGCCGACACGCTGCACAACATCGTCGACCCGCTGGTCTATGACGAGGCCGTGCAGCTGATCGCGCAGCACCACGCCGAGGGCCGCGACGTCGTCATCGTCAGCGCGAGCGGGACCGAGGTCGTGGAGCCGATCGGCGAGCTGCTCGGTGCCGACCACGTGATCGCGACCCGGATGGAGGTCGCGGAGGGCCACTACACCGGCACGATCGCGTTCTACGCCTACGCCGAGGGCAAGGCCGAGGCCATCCGTGAGCTGGCGGCCGTCCGCGGCTACGACCTCGCCCGCAGCTACGCCTACTCCGACTCCATGACCGACCTACCGATGCTCGAGGAGGTCGGGCACCCGTTCGCGGTCAACCCCGACAGGGAGCTGCGCCGGATCGCGACCGAGCGCGAATGGCCGGTGCTGGTGTTCACCAAGCCCGTGGCTCTCCGGGCCCCGTTGCCGCCCGCCGGACCCACGCTGGCGGCCATCGCGGTGGGTGGCGTGGTGGCCATCGGCGGGGTGCTCTGGGCCGGGGCGCGGGCGCGCCGGAGGATGGGCGCATGATCGCCGATAACGCCCCGAAGTCAACCCTCGCCAGCCCTTGAAGGGCCCGGGAAAGCGGCGTAGAACGGGTCCTAGGACAACTGAAGACCTACACGTGACCGAGGTACCCACGCGGCGATCTACCCTTCCTACAGGGTGCCAGCCGATCCGGGAACAACACCCGCGGCAGCAGTTGATGATGCACGCTTGGTAGCCGGGCTTCACGTGTTCGCGGTGGCACTCGATCCTGTATCGAGTGCCACCTGCTTTCCCGGGTCGGAGCGCGGGCGGAGCGGTCTCAGAGAGCCCCGCGCTTCAGCGGCGACGCCTCGGCGCCGGCCGCGTAGGCCTCGGCGGCGTACAGCAGCCAGGAGTGGATCCCGGAGCGCTGCCCGGACGCGTAGCCGCGCAGGTTCGACTCGTACGCGGCCCGCAGCGCGAGATGCCCCGCCTCCGGCACGACCAGCGAGGTGGGGTCGACGCCGCGGGCGACCAGGACGAGCCGCTCCGCGGCGCGGGCCACGATCCCGTTGTGGGAGCCGAACGGCGCCACCGTCGCCAGATCGGCGTGCACGATCGCGGCGAGGACGAGGGCCGGGGTGGACCGGTCCGTGAGCAGCACGTCGGCCAGACCGCGCAGCCGCTCCACCGCTGCGGCGTCCCGCGGCCGGCCGAGCTGATCGGCGGGCAGGGCGCCCGACGCGGCCAGGGCGTGCAGCCGCGCGAACGCCTGCAGCGGCGTCTGGCGCAGCACGGGCACCAGCGAGAGCAGCTCCACCGACACCCGCACGGCGTCCCGGGCGATCTCGTCGCCACCGGACTCGCGTACGTCGGTCAGCGTCGAGGCCGACCCCTCCAGCACCGCCGATGCGTGCGCGCCACGCAGCAGGGACTCACCGGTCGTGTCGGGCGACGTGCGCCGCAGGCCGCGGTCGCGCAGCATCACGTCGATCCCGTCGCGGGCCGCGGCGAAGGCGGAGGCGACCCCCTCGAGCGACACGAGCCAGGCCAGCGGTTCGTCGGTCACGAGCCGGCAGCCTACGCGGCGCTACCCTGAGCAGGATGACCGATCCCGCCCTCTCGTTCGGAGCCGTCGCCGCGTCCTACGACCGCGGCCGGCCCGGCTACCCCACCGAGGCGGTGGCCTGGGCCCTGGGCGAACGGCCGCTGCGGGTCCTCGAGCTCGGAGCCGGCACCGGCAAGCTCACCGAGGTGCTGGTCGAGCTGGGTCACGACGTGTTCGCCACCGAGCCCGACGAGCAGATGCTCGACGTACTCTGCGCGAAGTTGCCCGACGTGCGCGCCACCGTCGGGACCGCCGAGCAGATCCCCGTGGGCGACCAGCAGTACGACGTCGTCATCGCCGCGCAGGCGTTCCACTGGTTCGAGACCGAGGTCGCGCTCGCGGAGATCAGCCGGGTGCTCGCGCCGGGCGGCCGGCTGGTGCTGCTGTGGAACCAGCAGGACCAGCGCATCCCCTGGGTCCGTCGCCTCGGCGCGATCATCGGCAGCCAGGACCAGGACGCCGACCCGACCAAGGCCATCGACGACTCCGCACTGTTCAGTGCCGTCGAGCAGCACGACTTCCGGTTCTGGCAGGTGGTCAACCGCAGCACGATCCAGGACCTGGCGCTCTCCCGCTCCAACCTCACGGTGCTGCCGCCCGAGGACCGGGAGGCCAAGCGCGCCGAGGTGCTGGCGTTCTACGACGACTACGGTCGCGGCATGGACGGCATGCAGGTGCCCTACCGATGCCTGGTGTTCCGCAGCGTGGTGCTCGAGCACGCCCGGCCCAAGCAGGTCCCGATCGCTCCTGTCACGCCCGCCACCTCCGTCACCATCGGCGATGCGCCGTTCGTCGGGTCGGGGGACGGTGCGGCCATGAGCGACACCGCGCACCGGCTCCCACGCGTCGTCACGCACGGGATGAGGGCCGAGAAGAGGGCAGGCGAGGGCCGCGACGACGGCGACGATCTGCTCCTGATCGACTTCCGCTGACCCGTCGCCACCTGGCCACAGCCGGTCAGTCGACCCGCAGGTGCGCGTAGGCGTGCTGCAGGAAGTCCGACCCCGCGACGATGGCGAAGACCGCCGCCCAGGCGCGTGCCAGCGGCGGCGCGACGGTCAGCAGCCCGACGTACACCGTGGCGATCCACGGTGCCAGGCAGAACGGGCAGGTGAGCAGCTCACCGACGACATGACGCACCGGCTCGGGCCGGGGCGTCTCGTTGACCTCGGCCGAGCCGATGTTCGCCTGCCACTCGGTGAAGGGGGCCCGCAGCGGCGTGGTGACGCCCTCCTTGCTGATCAGCCGGGAGAACTTGTGGGTGGCCAGCGCCCCGAGGACGAGGTCGCCGGCGGCGTACGACGCAGCCAGGCCGCGGCCGTGACGCCGCGCCCAGACGCCCGTCCCGGTGACGACCGCCCCGAAGACGGACATCACGCTCAGGTAGCCGGCGATGCGTTGGTGGTCGTGGGGGCTGTCGGGCATTCGGCCCAGTAACGCCGACCGCGAGCCGCTAAACGCTCACCGGCATCGCGGCCTGGGCCCGCTCCGCGACCAGCTCCGCGACCGCCGGGTGCGCTCCGATCACGTCGGCAACCGGCGTGCCGCCGGCCGAGCGGGCGAGGTCGGCGCAGCGGCTCGAGAAGTACCCGTCTGCGAGGAGGTACGGCGAGACCGCGTCACCGGGCTGGAGCACGTGCTCGACCCGCGGGCCGGGTCCCCCGAGCACCGCCAGCCGGACCGGACCGCCCCAGGCGCCGCGGAGCAGGTCGGCCGCCGCGTCGAGGTCGGCTCGCGCGGCGGGGTCCTGGGAGCCGGCCGCCACCATCGTCACCGGCTGTCCCGGCACCGCGCCCGCCGCCCGGAGCCGGTCGGCCTGGGCGCGGGCGAGCAACGGGTCGGGCCCGAGCAGGCGGGCGAGCGATGCCGGCGCGGCGCAGAGCGCGAGTGCCGCCGGGAGGTCGACCCGCACGTGGTAGCCGGTGGAGAGCAGCAGCGGCACGACCACGGCCGGCTCCTCCGGTGGCAACCGCGCGAGCACCTCGCCCAGCAGCGGAGCGCAGAGCTCGACGTACGCTGCCTCCGCGCCCACCCCGAGTCGGGCACCGGCCAGCGCGGTCAGCCGGGCCGCAACCCGGTTCCCGGCTGCGAGGCGAGTGCCATGGGCGACGCCGATGAGCCTCACGTCAGGCACCCGGCTGGACGGCCAGCCGATACCCGCGCTTGACCACCGTCTGCACGGTCCGGGTGCCGAGCGCGGCGCGGAGCCGGGCGACTGCCATCTCGACCGCGTGCTCGGATCCGGCCGTGCCCGAGGGCAGCTGCGCGAGCAGCGCCTGCCGCGAGACCACGTTGCCAGGATTGGCCACCAGCGCCTGCAGGACTGCCGCAGGGGCCGGTGAGAGCCGCACCTCGACCCCGTCGAGGAGGACGTCGGCACCGTGCAGCAGCAGCGTGTGCCCGCTCGCCAGGTCGAGGGCGAGACCCGCCCGGCGCGAGGGCAGCTCGGCCTCGAGCAGCTTGACCATCGCGGCCGTGCGGGAGCGCTCGGGGAAGATCGTCGGCACGCCCCACAGCTCGAACGCAGCTGCCGTGACCGGCCCCACGCAGCAGGCGATGACATCGGCCTGGAACGCCGACACCACGTCGTCGCGGCGACCCACCGACCCCGCCGCCTCCATGAACGCGGCCACCGCAGGCGCGGAGGTGAACGTGACCGCATCCAACTGGCCGTCGGCGACGAGGTCGACCAGGGCGAAGATCTGGGTGGGGTCGTTCGCCGACTCGACCCGATAGACCGTCACGGTCTCGACCATCGCCCCCTGGCGGCGCAGCGCATGCGCCACCATCGAGAGCGACTGGCCGTGCTCCTGCACCACGATCCGCTTGCCGGTCAGGTCGCGACCGCGCAGGTGCTCGAGCACGTCGTCGAACTCCTCCGACTTCGGCGCCCACAGCTCACGCAGGCCGCGCGAGCGCAGCGCCCCGACCGACTTCGGTCCCCGGGCCAGGATCTCCGCACCCCGCAGCGCGTCCAGCAGCGAGGCCAGCAGGCCCCACTCCTCGGCCGCGTCGAACCAGGCCTTGGTGCCGACGCCGGTGGTGGCCAGGAACATGTCGACCGGCTCGGACAGCACCCGCTCGGTGGCGGCGCGCAGCGCGGCGGCGTCGACGTGGTTCGGCTCGGTGGAGAGCGCGGGCGCCCACTCGACCTTGGCGCCGCGCCGCTCCAACAGCGCGATCTGCTCCTCCGCCTTGCGGGCTGCGGTGACGCCGACGCGGAAGCCCGCGAGAGGCTGGATGCTCAAGCCGTCTCCTCACGCCCCCCGACGAGGACCATCCCGTCGACCACCACCACGTCGTACGTCGGCACCGCCACCGACTCGTCGTCGAGGCAGCGCCCGGTGCGCAGGTCGAACGCCTGCTTGTGCATCGGACTCGCCACGAAGTCGACCGGCGTACCGTCCACTGTCCGGGTGCCGACGATGCCGCGTGAGAGCACCGATGCGTGTGAGAAGGGATCGTAGTTGGACAGGGCGAACACCTCATCGGCATAGGTGCGGAAGATCGCCACCGCCGACCCGCCGACGAGCGCCGGCACCCCCGCCTCGACGTCGATGTCGCTGAGCGCGCAGACGGTGGTGTACGTCGACAGGTCACGTCCCTCGGAGACCTGCATCATCGGGCACCGCCCATCGGGCCCACCGGGATGGCCGCGCCGAGGTCGACCGGACCGGCGCCGACCTCCGGCACGATCTGGCCGCGGGCAACGCCGAAGCTGATGGTGGCGTCGGGCGTCTCGGGGGCGTTGACGAAGGAGACGAACCGGCGCAGCTTGTCCGGATCCTCCACGGTGGCCTTCCACTCGTCGAAGTAGGAGTCGATGTGCTGGGCCATCGCCCGCTCGAGCTCGGCGCCGAGTCCGAGCGCGTCCTCGACCACGATCTCGCGGACCCGGTCCAGGCCGCCGTCGATGGAGGCGAGCCAGGTGGAGGTGCGCTGGAGCCGGTCGGCGGTGCGGATGTAGTACATGAGGAACCGGTCGAGGTAGCGGATCAGGTCCTCGGTCGACAGGTCGCCGGCGAGCAGCTGAGCGTGGGCGGGGACGGCGCCGCCGTTGCCGCCGACGTAGAGGTTCCAGCCCTTGTCGGTGGCGATGACGCCGAAGTCCTTGCCGCGGGCCTCTGCGCACTCGCGGGCACAGCCCGAGACGCCGCCCTTCAGCTTGTGCGGAGAACGGAGGCCCCGATAGCGCAGCTCCAGCTCGATGGCCAGCGCGACCGAGTCCTGCACGCCGTACCGGCACCACGTCGAGCCGACGCACGACTTCACCGTGCGCAGCGACTTGCCGTAGGCGTGGCCGGACTCGAAGCCCGCGTCCACCAGCCGCCGCCAGATGGCCGGCAGCTGCTCCATCCGGGCGCCGAAGAGATCGATGCGCTGCCCGCCGGTGATCTTGGTGTAGAGCCCGAACTCCTGGGCGACCTGGCCGATCGTGATGAGCCCCTGTGGCGTGATCTCACCGCCGGGGATGCGCGGTACGACGGAGTAGGTCCCGTTCTTCTGCAGGTTGCCCAGGAAGGCGTCGTTGGTGTCTTGGAGCTTGCGGTTCTCGGTGGCGAGCACGTGGCCGTTGAGCTGGCTGGCCAGGATGCTGGCCACGGCCGGCTTGCAGATGTCGCAGCCACGGCCCGTGCCGTGGGCCTCGACGATCTCGTCGAAGCTGCGGTGGCCGTGCACCAGCACCACATCGAAGAGCTCGGCGCGGGTCAGCGCGAAGTGCTCGCACAGGCTGCGGTCGACCGTCCTGCCCTGGGCGGCGAAGTAGTCCTCGACGATCTTCTTCACCTGCACCTTGCACGACCCGCAGGTGGCGCCTGCCTTCGTCAGCTTGGTGACATCGGCGGGGGTCTCGCAGCCGCCGTCGACGGCCGCCTCGATCTCGCCCTTGGTGACGTTGTTGCACGAGCACACCTGCGCCTCGGGCGGCAGGGCGAGGTTGAGGCCGGCGCCGGTCGAGGCGGGCAGGATGAGCTTCTCGGGGTTCGCGGGCAGCTCGATGCCGCTGGCGACCATCGGCCGCAGGACGCCGTACGCCGACGCATCGCCCACCAGGATGCCGCCGAGGAGCTGCTTGCCGTCCTCGCTGATGACCAGCTTCTTGTAGACGCCGGCGACCGCGTCGTTGAAGACCAGCTCGAGGCAGTCCGGCGTGGTGCCGAACGCGTCGCCGAAGGAGGCGACGTCGACGCCCATCAGCTTGAGCTTGGTGGACATGTCGGCGCCCGCGAAGGCGCCCGCACCACCCAGAAGGGCGTCGACAACGACCTCGGCCATGGCGTAGCCCGGTGCGACCAGGCCGTACATCTGGCCGCCGGGGGCCGCGCACTCGCCGATCGCCCAGATGTGCTCGTCACTGCTGCGGCACTGGGCGTCGACCAGCACACCGCCGCGCTGGGCGACCTCGAGGCCGGCCTGGCGGGCGAGCTGGTCGCGCGGCCGGATGCCGGCCGAGAACACGACCAGGTCAACGGCCAGCGGGTCGTCGATGTGCTTGAACTTCAGGCCGGTGCAGATGCCGTCGCCGACGATCTCCTCGGTCGCCTTCAGCGTGTGGATCGTGATGCCGAGGCCCTCGATGTGGCGGCCGAGGACCTTCCCCCCGGCCTCATCGACCTGCATCGACATCAGCCGCGGGTTCATCTCGACCACATGCGTCGCGACGCCGAGCCCGCGCAGCGCGTTCGCGGCCTCCAGGCCCAGCAGTCCCCCGCCGATGACCGCGCCGGAGCGGGCGGTCCGGGCGGCCTCCTTGATCGCCTCGAGGTCCTCGATCGTGCGATAGACGAAGACGTTGTCCTTCTCCACGCCCGGCACCGGCGGCACGAACGGTGCCGCACCGGTCGCCAGCACCAGCTCGTCATAGGCGAGCGTGTCGCCGTTGCTGAGAGTGACGGTCCGGCCGGCCCGGTCGAGGCCGGTGACCGCCGTGCCGAGGATGAGTCGCACGCGCGGGTCGTCGTACTGACCCGAGGGGAGGAGGGAGAGCTCCTCGGAGCCGACCTCGAACCACGACGTGAGCGCCACCCGGTCATAGGCGGGCCGCGACTCCTCGCCGATCACGACGAGGTCGTGGGTCTCGGTCAGGCCACGCTCGATGGCGGCCTGCACGAACCGGTGCCCGACCATGCCGTGCCCGGCGACGACGAGAGTCTTGCGCGTGTTCATGACGATGACGCTAGGTACGGCGTGTTCAGGGCCTGTGTTGCCGGTGTAGAGAGAACGTCACCTTCTGCTCACGACCTCACGGGGCGCACTGACGCACCGTCCTCGCCGAACCGTCAGACCCCGACGCCGGCACCCAGCAACGCCGTCACGGCGCTCGTGCAGCCGCCACAGCCGGTGGTCGCCCGGGTCCGCTCGCGGACGTCGGCCAGCGAGGAGCAGCCGCGGATCCGGCCGGCCGAGACACCGGCGCAGGCGCAGACCTCGGCGTCGTCGGGGAGCTCGGCGGCACCTGCGCTCTCGCGCGCGAAGCCCATCAGCAGCTGGCCCGGCTCGTCGGGTCCCAGCACGGTGCCGCGGTCGTAGGCCTGGGTGATCAGGCCGATGCGGGACAGGTCGCCGACCAGCGTGGCGGCGACGATGACGCCGTCGCGGACCACCAGCTTGCGCAGGCTGCCCGTGACCGGGTTCGCCACCTGCACGACGGCGCCGTCGGCGTCCTCGGTCGCGCCCACTGTGTCGGCGGGATCACCGAGGACAGCGACGTCGAGTCCCGTGGCGCGCAGGCGGGCGACGAGCTTGTGTCCGGTGTACGTCGCCTCCGCGCCCAGCAGTCGCGCGGCGAGCAGCGTGGCCTGCTCCCACGCGGGCGGCACGAAGCCGGTGGTCCGGCCCTGTCCATCGGCCAGCACCACCTCGGCGCAGTCGCCGATGGCATGGATCCGGTCGTCGTCGACCGAGGCGAGCGTCTCGTCGACGATGACGCCGCGCCTGGTCGCGATGCCGCAGCGGCGCGCCAGGTTGATGCTCGGCCGGCCGCCGGCGGTGAGCACGATCAGGTCGGTGTCGAGCGTGAAGCCGTTGTCGAGCCGCAACCCGTCCTCGGTCATGCGGACGGCGCGCGCGCCGGTGTAGACCGTCGTGCCCAGCTGCTTGAGGCTGCGCTTGAGCATGGCCCCGGCCTGCGCGTCGACATGGCTGCGCAGCAGATGCTCGGCGCCCTCGACGATCTCGGTCTCGACGCCGCGGATCGACAGCGCCCTCGCCACCTGCAGCCCGAGCAGCCCCCCGCCGACCACGACGGCACGGCGCGCGGTCGGGACCGCCTCGAGCAGCCGGGTGCAGTCGTCGAGGCTGCGGAAGGCGTGCACCTTCTCGTGCAGGCGGCCATCGAGCTGCACGAGGCCGCGGATGGGCGGCAGCGTGGGGATGCTGCCGGTGGCCAGGACGAGCCGGTCGTAGGGCACCCGCGAGCGGTCCGCCAGCTCCACCTCCCGCTCCTCGCGATGGATGTCGACCACCCGGGTGCCCAGCCGCAGGTCGTCCCCGTTGTCGGCGTACCACGCTTGCGAGCGCAGCGTGATCGCCTCCGGGCGGTGGGTGCCCTCGAGCACCGCCGAGAGCAGGATCCGGTTGTACGGCGCGTGCCGCTCCTCCCCCAGCACGGTGATCCGCGGCGCCGCTGAGGTCGAGCCCCCTCCGGTGGTCGAGCCTGTCGAGACCCGCGCGACCAGGCTCTCGACCAGCCGCACCGCCGCCATGCCGTTGCCGACGATGACGATCCGCTCGGCGTCGGACGGCTCGCCGGTCACGTCCGCACCACGCATGCACACACCTTGAACTCCGGCATCCTGCTCGACGGATCGAGCGCGTCGTTGGTCAGCTTGTTCGCGCCGACCCAGTGGAACGGCACGAAGACAGTGTCGGGCCTGATGGTGCTCACCACCCGTGCCGGCGCCTTCATCTCACCGCGGGCGGTGGCGATCAGCACCGGCTCGCCATCGCTCGCGCCGATCCGCGCGGCCAGCAGCGGGTGCAGCTCGACGAACGGCCCGTCGTCGGGCAGCTCGCGGATCCGGCGGGTCTGGGCGCCGGACTGGTACTGCGCGAGCACGCGCCCGGTCGTCAGATGCAGGGGGTACGCCGCCGACACCGGCTCGGCCGGCCCGTGATGGTCGACGGCGACGAAGCGCGCCCGGCCGTCGGGGTGGGCGAAGGAGTCGGCGAACAGCCTCGGCGTACCCGGGTGGACGGCGGGCAAGCCCGTGCCCCCGGCGGCCGAGCCCGCGGGGCACGGCCAGAACACCCCGTCCTCGGCCCGGATGCGGTCGTAGGTGATGCCGGAGTAGTCCGCGAGACCGCCCCGGGAGGCGGCGCGCAGCTCGGTGAAGACCTCCTCCGGCTCGCTCGACCAGGCGCCGGCGGCGCCGAGGCGCGATGCCAGGCCGGCGATGATCTCGAGGTCGGAGCGCACGCCCGCGGGCGGGGTGATCGCCTGCTCGCGCAGGATGACCCGGCCCTCGAGGTTGGTCATCGTGCCGCTCTCCTCGGCCCACTGGGTGACGGGGAGGACGACGTCGGCCAGCGCGGCGGTCTCGCTCATCACGATGTCGGCCACGACCAGCAGGTCGAGCGCGTGCAGCCGTTCGGTGACGGCCAGCGCGTTGGGTGCCGAGACCACGATGTTGGACCCGAAGACCAGCAGGCTGCGCGGACCGTCGGGGGTGCCGAGCGCGGTCAGCAGCTCATAGGCACTGCGGCCCTTGCCGGGGATCGTCGCGGGGTCCACGCCCCACACCGCTGCGACGTGCTCGCGTGCGGCGGGGTCCTCGATCATCCGGTAGCCGGGCAGCTGGTCGGCCTTCTGACCGTGCTCGCGCCCGCCCTGGCCGTTGCCCTGGCCGGTGAGGCAGCCGTAGCCGGCGTACTGCTTGCCGGGCATGCCGAGGGCGAGCGCGACGTTGAGCCAGGCCAGCACGGTTGCGGTGCCCTGGGCGTGCTGCTCGGCCCCCCGCGCGGTCAGCACCATCACCCGCTCGGAGGCGGCGAGCAGCTCGGCGAGCGCGCGCAGGTCGGCGACGTCCACACCGGTGACGCGCTCGACCCTCTCCGGCCACCAGGCGGCCACGCTGCGGCGTACGTCGTCCCACCCGCTCGTGCGCGCGGCCACATAGGCCTCGTCGACCGCACCGGCGGCGTCGAGCAGATGGAGTATGCCGAGGGCGAGCGGCAGGTCGGTCCCCGGCACCGGCTGGAGGAACAGGTCGGCCCGCTCGGCGGTCGGTGTCAGGCGCGGGTCGATCACGACCACCCGCCCGCCGCGCTCGCGCAGCCGGTCGAGGTGGCGCGCTGCCGGCGGCATGGTCTCGGCGAGGTTGGAGCCGACGAGCACCACCACATCGGTCTGCTCGATGTCGGCCAGCGGGAACGGCAGGCCGCGGTCGATGCCGAATACCCGGTTGGCGGCGGTGGCCGCCGAGGACATGCACCAGCGGCCGTTGTAGTCGATCTGGCTGGTGCCGAGCGCGACTCTGGCGAACTTGCCCAGCTGGTAGGCCTTCTCGTTGGTCAGGCCGCCCCCGCCGAAGACGGCGTTCGCGTCGGGGCCGTGCACGGCGCGCAACGCCGCGAGCCGGTCGGCGACGAGGTCGAGCGCCTCGTCCCAGCCGACAGCGGCGAGCTCGCCGGTGGCACGGTCGCGCACCAGCGGCGTGGTCAGGCGCTCCCGCGAGCCGCGCAGGCCGCCGGCGGTCCAGCCCTTGCGGCACAGCGCCCCCTCATCGGCGGGGCTGTGCCGGTTGTGCTGGGGGCGCGCTGCGACCTCCAGCGCGGGGCCCTTCCTGAGAAGGGACATCCCGCACTGGAGGCTGCAGTAGGGGCAGTGGGTGTCGGTCACGCGCACTCAGATCCGGGCGTCCGCCAGGACCCGCGCCGCCGCCTTCTGCGGGCGCAGGTAGGCCAGGGCGCAGACCACGGCGCACACGACGTAGAAGATCGTGAACGCGACGAACGCCGACTTGGTGGCCGAGAGCGGCGTGCTCACCCAGGGGCTGTTGAACGAGACCGGGATGAGGAAGCCGCCGAGCGCGCCGACGGCCCCGATGATGCCCAGCGCCGCCGAGGACTGCTTGCCCGCCGTCACCAGCGCGTTGTGCCGCTCGACGGTGCCCGGCGTGGTGGCCATCTCGGCGTCGCGCCGGAACAGCGCGGGGATCATCTTGTACGCCGACCCGTTGCCGATGCCGGTGGCGGCGAAGACGAACAGGAACGCGATCAGGAACCACGGGAACACCTGGGTGTTCGCGTGCACCGCGGCCACCACCTCCGGCTTGAACTGGAACGCCGCCGGGTCGGCCTTGATCTGCGCCAGCACCTCGGGCGTGGGCGGCGGGGGCAGGGTCCTGAGGCGGGTGAGGGTGTAGAGGACGGCCAGGGTGCCGGCGATCATCCCCCCGAACGCGGCCAGGGTGATCTTGGCGCCGCCGATGCGGTCGGCGAGCCAGCCGCCGAGCGGGCGGGTCAGCGAGCCGACGAGCGCGCCGAGGAAGGCGTAGAACGCGAAGTTGATGCCGATGCCGTGCACGGCCGGGATCGGCTGGCGCCAGAAGTTGAGCTTGATCAGCAGCGGCATCGCGGAGCTGTAGCCCATGAACGAGCCGAACGTGCCGATGTAGATGAACGCCATGATCCAGGTGTTCTTGTTCCTCACCGCGGCCAACTGCTCCTTGGGGGAGGACTTCGCGGTGCCGAGGTTGTCCATGAAGAAGTACGCCGCGGTGGCGGCGACCAGGCACAGCGCGGCGTAGACGTAGGCGGCGTACTGCAGGTGGATGCCGGTGCTGCTGGCCTTCACCAGCCCGAAGATCCCGGCGCCGCCGACCATGACCGGCAGCAGGAACTGGATCAGGGCGACGCCGATGTTGCCGCCGGCGGCGTTGAGGCCGAGGGCGGTGCCCTTCTTGGCGGCCGGGTAGAAGAAGTTGATGTTGGTCATCGAGGAGGCGAAGTTGCCGCCGCCGACGCCGGAGAAGGCCGCGATCACGCAGAAGACCCAGTACGGCGTGGCCGGGTGCGTGACCGCCAGTGCGTAACCGGCGGTCGGCACCAGCAGCGCCAGGGCCGAGAAGATCGTCCAGTTGCGGCCGCCGAAGGCCGGCACCGCGAACGTGTACGGCAGCCGCAGCAGCGCGCCGACCAGGCTCGGGATGGCGACGAGGAAGAACAGCTGCTGGGCGGTGAAGTCGAAGCCGACCGCGGCCAGGAACGCCGAGCTGACGCTCCAGATCACCCAGATGGAGAAGCCGAGGTGCTCGGCGAAGATCGACCAGATCAGGTTCCGGCGGGCGACCTTGTGGCCGGTCTCCTCCCAGAACGCCGGGTCCTCCGGTCGCCAGTCGTCGATCCAGTGCCCGGTACGCCGGGCGGGTGAGTGCTCGTTCATGCGGGCCGCTCCTCGGGTGGGGTGGTGGAGTGCCTCGATCCTGGGCAGTCGATGTGACGCATCTGCGAGTCGGTCGTCAGGAACACGTCAACTTGTCCTCACGGCCTCACGGGGCGTGCGGCGGCCCTCGCGTCGTTATCGTGTGGTGCATGACACGCTGGCGGTGGCGGCAGGGCCACCTCGGCACCGAGGCGGACCGGGCGGCGTTCCGCACGCTGCACACCGCCTCGCTGATGACCGGCGCGCTGCGCAACGGCCTCACGCTCGACTCGGCCGAGCAGTCGGTGAGGCACCTGCGCTCGCTGGTCTCGGCGCCGGCGGTGGCGCTCACCGACACCGAGGCGCTGCTGGCGTGGGACGGCGGCTACGTGCAGCACGCCCGCGACACCGCGGACCTGGCCCGCGACTGCGTCGCGGACGGCTCGACGACGGTCAAGGACCACCGGGCGTTCGCCTGCGGCAGCCCGAGCTGTGAGGTCCGGCAGGCGATCGTGTCGCCGCTGACAGTGGAGGACCGCGTGGTGGGCACCCTGCAGGTCTTCACCCCGCGCGCCTCGGCGGTGCGCGTGCGGGCGACCACCGAGCTGGCGGGCTGGGTGTCGGGCCAGCTGGAGCTGGGTGAGCTCGACGTGTCGCGTTCGCGTCTGATGGAGGCGGAGGTACGGGCGCTGCGGGCGCAGATCTCGCCGCACTTCGTCTACAACAGCCTGACGGCGATCGCGAGCTTCGTGCGCACTGATCCGGACCGGGCGCGGGAGCTGTTGCTGGACTTCGCCGACTTCACCCGCTACTCCTTCCGCCGGCTTGGCGACTACACGACGCTGGCCGAGGAGCTGCGGTCGATCGAGCGCTATCTCGTGCTCGAGCAGGCCCGCTTCGGCGACCGGCTCGGGGTCACCCTGCGGATCGCGCCCGAGGTGTTGCCGGTGACGATCCCGGTGCTGAGCCTGCAGCCGCTGGTGGAGAACGCCGTACGCCATGGGCTGGCCCCGCGTCCCGAGGGCGGCTCGGTGACCATCGCGGCCCGCGACCTGGACCGGGAGGCCATCATCACCATCGAGGACGACGGGGTGGGCGAGGATCCGGAACGGATCCGGCGGGTGCTCGCCGGCGACGCGTCGCTGGACTCGGTGGGGCTGTTCAACGTCGATGAGCGGCTGCGCTCCACGTTCGGCGACGACTACGGCCTGGTGGTGGAGACCGCACCGGGGGCCGGCACGAAGGTGACGGTCCGGGTCCCGAAGTACGCCGCGGGGGTGCGGCCGTGACTGGCTTGCGGATCCTGGTGGTCGACGACGAGCAGCCGGTGCTCGACGAGCTGACCTTCCTGCTGCGCCGCGACGAGCGGATCGCCGAGGTCGGCACCGCCGCGTCGGCGACCGCGGCCCTCCAGGTGCTGCGGGAGAGCGAGGTCGACGCGGTGTTCCTCGACATCGCCATGCCCGGGCTCACCGGCCTTGACCTCGCCTCGATCCTGGCCCGGTTCCGCACGCCACCGGCGATCGTGTTCGTCACCGCCCACGCCGAGCACGCGGTCGACGCCTTCGACCTGCACGCGGTCGACTACCTCCTCAAGCCGGTGCGCGAGGACCGGCTGCACGAGGCGGTGCGCCGCATCGGCGAGGGCGGCGCGGCCAGCCCTCGGGAGGACACCATCGCCGTCGAGCTCGGCGGTGTCACCCGGCTGGTGAACCGCTCCGACGTGCAGTACGTCGAGGCCCAGGGCGACTACTCGCGCCTCCACACCGCCACCGGCAGCCACCTGGTGCGGCTGCCGATCTCCAACCTCGAGGACCGCTGGCGCGACTCGGGGTTCCTGCGCATCCACCGCTCGCTGCTGGTCGCGCTCGCGCACGTCGAGGAGATCCGCGAGGAGGACGGCCGGGTGTCGGTGCTCGTGGCCGGCCGTGAGCTGCAGGTCAGCCGGCGCTCGACGCCCGCGCTGCGCGAGCAGCTGCGGCGTACCCGGCGGGCCGAGACGTGAGCACGCCCCCGGTCGGCCCGCCGCAGCGGGTGCGGGTGACGGCCCCGGCGGCCGGGCGGCCGCGCCGGACCACCGTCGCCCGCGAGATCGACGCGCAGAGCGAGGTCGGCGAGGTCTACATGCGCTCGCTGATGCGCAGCCAGCTGCGGCTCGCGCTCGGCCTGGCGGCGGTGCTGATGCTGAGCGTGGGACTGCTGCCGGTGCTGTTCCTCGAGGTCGGGTGGCTGCGCAACGCGCACGTGCTGGGCGTCCCGGTGGCGTGGGTCGTGCTCGGCGGGCTGTGCTACCCGGTCCTCATCGGCCTGGCCGTCGCCTATGTACGTCGGGCCGAGCGCAACGAGCGCGACTTCCACGACCTGGTGGGGCCCCGGTGAGCGCCACCGCGGTCACGGCCGTGGTGGCGGTGGTCGCCGTGGCGGTCGGGACCGTGGCGGTCGGGGCCTTCGGCCTGCGCCTGTCCCGCACCACCAGCGACTTCTACGTCGCCTCCCGGACCGTGGGCCCGGCCACGAACGCCGCCGCCATCAGCGGCGAGTACCTCTCGGCCGCCTCGTTCCTGGGTGCGGCCGGCCTGGTGATGACCCGCGGCGTGGACGCGCTGTGGTACCCGGTCGGGTGGACGGCGGGCTACCTGCTCCTGCTGCTGTTCGTGGCGGCGCCGCTGCGCCGCTCGCGCGCCTACACGCTGCCGGACTTCGCCGAGTTCCGGCTCGGGTCGCCGGCGGCGCGCGGGGTGGCGAGCGCGCTGGTGGTGCTGATCGGGGTGCTCTACCTGATCCCGCAGTTCCGCGGTGCCGGGCTGACGCTGCGGATCCTGACGGGTGCACCGACCTGGGTCGGCGCCGGCGCCGTGGCTCTCGTCGTACTCCTCAACGTGGCGGCCGGTGGGATGCGCAGCATCACGCTCGTGCAGGCGGTGCAGTACTGGCTCAAGCTCGCCGCGCTGCTGTTCCCGCTGTTCTTCCTGCTCGGTCGTCACGGCGAGGGTGCGGCGGGCGCCGCCGCCCGCCTGCACGAGACCACGTGGCTGGAGCCGATGCACGGCCCGCACAGCCTCTACCTGACCTACTCGCTCATCCTGGCCACGTTCCTCGGCACGATGGGCCTTCCGCACGTGGCGGTGCGGTTCTACACCAACCGCGACGGTGGCACCGCGCGTCGCACCACCGTCGCCGTTCTGGTGATGCTGAGCGCGTTCTATCTGCTGCCTCCGGTGTACGGCGTCCTCGGCCGCCGCGTGCTGCCGACCACGACCGACCCGGACGCGGCGGTCCTCGACCTGCCCCGCTACCTGCTCGGCGGCGGCGGCGCTGATGTCCTCACCGCCGTCCTCGCGGCGGGAGCGTTCGCGGCGTTCCTCTCCACGTCCTCGGGCCTGGTGCTCTCCATCGCGGGCGTGGTCGGGCAGGACGTGCTCGGCCGCCGACTCGCGCCGGTCGCGGCGTTCCGGGTCGCTGCGGTCGTCGGTGCGGTCGGCACGCTGGCGGTCACGCTGCTCAGCGGCGGGCTGGGCGTCGCGCACGCGGTGGAGCTCGCGTTCGCGGTGGCGGCCTCGACGTTCTGCCCACTGCTGCTGCTCGGCATCTGGTGGCGCGGGCTCACCCCGGCCGGTGCGGTCGCCGGCATGGTCGCCGGCGGCACCCTCGCCACCGGGGCGGTGGTGGCCGTGATGCTCGGCGCCGCTCCCTCCGGTACGGCGGGCGCGGTGCTCAGCCAGCCGGCGCTCGTGACGGTGCCGGTGGCGTTCGCCGTCATGGTCGGCGGGTCACTGCTCACCCGCGGCCGCCGGCCGGCCCACGTGGCCCGGATCATGGTCCGGCTGCACACCCCCGAGGTGGTGCAGGTGGACCGGGGCGGCTTCCGGGCGCGCGGGGCGGACTGAGCCCTGCCCGAAGCCGCTGTCCGCGGGCCGCGGGGTGGTGACGGCGGTCGCGTTCGTCGTGCTGGCGCTACCGCTCGTCGCACGTGACGCAGCGCACATCGCAGGCTCCGCGGCGTCCGGCGACCAGCGGCGCTGCGCTCCTCCCGCGGCGGGTCCGGACTTCCTAGCGTGGAGACATCTCAACGTCGAGACACCGTTCGCGAGAAGGAGTCCTCCATGACCGCCACACACGCCCACGAGGCCATGCCGGCCTCCACCGTTCCTGGAGCGTCGATCGCCGACCCGGGGCCGCTCGGCCTCGCGGCCTTCGCCATGACGACCTTCGTGCTCAGCTTCATGAACACCGGCCTGTTCAAGGCCGAGCCCGTCGTCTTCGGCCTGGCCCTCGCCTACGGCGGCGGCGCCCAGATCCTCGCCGGGATGTGGGAGTTCGCGAAGGGCAACACCTTCGGCGCGACCGCCTTCACGTCGTACGGCGCGTTCTGGCTCTCGTTCTGGTACCTCACCGGCCACACCAACATGGCCGGCGTCGCCCCGGACGACGCGGCGCACGGGGTCGGTCTCTACCTGCTGGCGTGGGCCATCTTCACCGCCTACATGTTCGCCGCGTCGCTGCGCACGAACATGGCCCTGGTAGCGGTGTTCGGGCTGCTGACGGTCACGTTCCTGGTGCTCGCCTTCGCCGACCTCACCACCACGACCGGGCTGACCAAGCTGGGCGGCTGGCTGGGCATCGCGACCGCTCTCGCGGCCTGGTACACGTCCTTCGCCGGCGTCTTGAACTTCACCTCCAAGCGGGCCGTCCTGCCCACCGGCGCTCGCTGAGTCAGGCCCCTCCCCATCCCGCCGGGCCTGCGCCACACTGGCTTTGTGCCGCGTGTGGCGCAGGCCATGCCTATCGACCGCAGGAAGTGATCACCCGTGAGTGAAGAGACCCTGTCCAACCTGCTGCACGAGAACCGGCGGTTCGAGCCGCCTGCGGACCTGGCCGCCTCGGCGAACGTGACGGCGCAGGCCTATGCCGAGGCCGACGCCGACCGGGAGGCGTTCTGGGCCAAGGCCGCCGAGCGCCTGACCTGGGCCCAGCGATGGGATCGCGTGCTCGACTGGGACAACCCACCGTTCGCGAAGTGGTACGTCGGGGGGAGGCTCAATGCCTCCTACAACTGCGTGGACCGCCACGTCGAGAACGGCCTCGGCGACCGGGTCGCCATCCACTGGGTGGGCGAGCCTGTGGGAGACGAGCGCAGCCTCACCTACAACGACCTCAAGCGGGAGGTGTCCCAGGCCGCGAACGCGCTGACCGCGCTGGGAGTCAAGACCGGCGACCGGGTCGCGATCTACATGCCGATGATCCCCGAGGCGATCGTGGCGATGCTGGCCTGCGCCCGCATCGGCGCGCCGCACACGGTGGTCTTCGGCGGCTTCTCCGCCGAGGCGCTGGCCTCGCGGATCGTGGACTGCCAGGCCAAGGTCGTCATCACCGCCGACGGCGGCTACCGCCGCGGCACCCCCTCGGCCCTGAAGCCCGCCGTGGACGAGGCCCGCGGGATCGCCGCGAGGGCCGGTCACAGCGTCGAGCACGTGCTGGTGGTCAGGCGCACCGACCAGGACCTGGGCGACGACGGCTGGGACGAGTCGGTGGACGTGTGGTGGCACGACGCCGTCAGCGACGCCTCCACCGACCACACCCCCGAGGCGTTCGACAGCGAGCATCCGCTCTACGTGATGTACACCTCCGGCACCACCGGGAAGCCCAAGGGGATCCTGCACACCACCGGCGGCTACCTCACCCAGGCGGCGTACACCCACTGGGAGGTCTTCGACCTCAAGCCGGAGACCGACGTCTACTGGTGCACCGCGGACATCGGCTGGGTGACCGGCCACTCCTACGTCGTCTACGGGCCCCTGGCCAACGGCGCCACGCAGGTGCTCTACGAGGGCACCCCCGACTTCCCCGAGCGCGGCCGCTGGTGGCGGATCATCGCGGAGAAGAAGGTCACGATCTTCTACACCGCTCCCACCGCGATCCGCTCCTTCATGAAGCAGGGCCGCGACGTCCCCGACCAGCACGACATGGGCTCGCTGCGGATCCTCGGCTCGGTCGGCGAGCCGATCAACCCCGAGGCCTACGTCTGGTACCGGCAGGTCATCGGCGGCGACCGCACCCCGGTGGTCGACACCTGGTGGCAGACCGAGACCGGCGCGATCATGATCTCCCCGCTGCCCGGCGTCACCCACGGCAAGCCCGGCTCGGCGATGCGGCCCCTCCCCGGGATCAGCGCCGATGTGGTCGACGACTCGGGCACGCCGGTGCCCAACGGCTCCGGCGGCTACCTCGTCCTCACCCAGCCCTGGCCGTCCATGCTGCGCACCATCTGGGGGGACGACCAGCGCTACATCGACACCTACTGGGCCCGTTTCAAGGACGCCAACAACGGAGCCGGCTACTACTTCGCCGGCGACGGGGCCAAGAAGGACGAGGACGGCGACCTGTGGGTGCTGGGCCGTGTCGACGACGTCATGAACGTCTCCGGCCACCGGCTCTCGACCACCGAGATCGAGTCCGCGCTGGTCTCGCACCCCTACGTCGCCGAAGCCGCCGTCGTGGGGGCCACCGACCCCGACACCGGCCAGGCGGTGGTCGCCTATGTGATCCTGCGCGAGGGCTCCCCGGAATCGTGCGAGAAGGAGCTCTCCGACCACGTCCGCAAGGAGATCGGGCCGATCGCCAAGCCCAAGAGGATCATGATCGTGCCCGAGCTGCCCAAGACCCGCTCCGGCAAGATCATGCGCCGCCTGCTGCGCGACCTCGCCGAGGGCCGCGGGGTCGGCGACACGACCACGCTGGCCGACTCCACGATCATGGACCTCATCGCCGCGGGGAAGGCGCAGTCCACCGACGAGTGAGCGGCGCGATCCGGCGGCCGGTCGAGGGCTCCCCTCGGCCGGCCGCGCCGCCATCGCAGCCGTCTCGCTAGGCTGTCCGCAGGTGTGCCGGGAAGTCTGGTCGGCGTGCGTTCCGCCGACCACCGAGGAGACCGCCCACCATGCATGACGGACCCGTCTTCGGCCTGATCCTGCTGTGTGTCTCCGGCGCGGTCATGCTCGCCATCGCCGCACAGCGGCTGAGCCGCCTGGTCCGGATCCCGACACCGGCGATCTTCCTGGTCGCGGCGGCAGCGGCCGCGCAGCTGGTACCCGGCCTGCACCGGCTCTCGCACACCGCCGACGAACGGCTGGTGACGGTGGCCCTGGTGGTGATCCTGTTCGACGGGGGCATGCAGATCGGCCTGCCGCGGTTCCGCTCGGCAGCGCCGCAGATCATCACCCTCGGCGTGGTCGGCACCGTCCTGACCGCGAGCGGCCTCACCGTGGTGGCGCACCTGTTCGGGTTGGACTGGCGTCAGTCGCTGCTCCTGGCCACGGCGTTGTCCCCGACCGACCCGGCGGTCGTGTTCAACGTCCTGGCCGGGCGCACGACCGAGGGCGAGACCGGGACGATCCTGCAAGGCGAGTCCGGCGCGAACGACCCGGTCGGCATCGCCCTGATGGTCGCGATCCTCGGCAGCGCCGGCGCCGGCTGGACCGCTGTCGGCCACGGACTGGGGACGTTCACGATGCAGCTCGCCGTCGGGGTCGTGGTCGGCACCCTGGGCGGGGTCGGGCTGGCTGCTGCGATGCGGCGGCTCCCGCTCGAGAACGAGGCGCTGCGGCCGGTGCGGTCGGTCGTGGTCGCGTTCCTCGTGTACGGCGCCGCCGCGACGCTGGGCGGGTCGGGGTTCCTCGCGGTGCTGCTCGCCGGCGTCATCATCGGCGAGGCCGACGTACCGCACCGGCAGGCGACCGAGCGCTTCACCGCGGGGCTGGCGAGCCTGGCCGAGATCGTCGCGTTCGTCGCGCTCGGGCTCACCGTCGACCTGCACCGGGTCCTCACCACCGACGCCCCCTGGGTCGGGCTGGCGCTGTTCGCGGTGAGCGTCGCCGTCGTACGCCCGATCGCCGTCGCGCTGTTGCTGTGGCGCAGTTCGCTGCACCGCGGCGAGAAGGTCTTCGTCGCGTGGGGCGGCCTCAAGGGCGCGGTGCCGATCCTGCTGGGACTCTTCGCCGTGACCGCCCACGCCACGGGTGCCGACCATCTCTATGACGTCGTCTTCGTCGTCGTCCTCGCCTCCGTCGTGGTGCAGGGCAGCACGATCGCGGCGGTGGCATCGCGTTGCGGCGTCCGGATGCGTGAGGATGGGTCGTGAGGATGGGTAAGGTCAGCGTATGACCATCGATCAGCGCCCCGCAGCAGCCGACGAGCCCACCATCGGCCGCCTCGTCGCCGAGGCGAGCCGCGACATCTCCACGCTCATCTCCAAGGAGATCGAGCTGGCGAAGTCGGAGCTGAAGGTCAGCGTCACCGCCGGCGGCATCGGCATCGGGCTGTTCGCGGCCGCCGGCTTCGTCGCGGTCCTGGCGATCATCATGTTCTCGGTCGCGCTCGCCTACTTCATCCACTGGAACGGCAAGGGGCTCTCCCTGCACTGGGCGTTCCTCATCGTCTGCGGCCTGTACCTGCTGCTCGCCGGCCTGCTCGCGCTGCTCGGCGTCAGGAGCATCAAGCGGGTCAAGGCGCCCGAGCGTGCGATCGCCCAGGGCAAGGAGATCCCGAGGGCGCTCAAGGGCAAGTAGCCGACTTCTCACTTCTGCCCGCCGAGTTTGCACAAGATCCCGGCGAGTTTGCCGTTGTGGTGAGGTGGGAGGGGCCCGTTCGGGACGCCTGGCGTGCACAGGCGAGCTTCGGGCAGCTGGTTTCCACAGCCTCCGATCCGGGGCGTGCGCCCGTGCGGCCAGTACGCCGAGGCTCTCGGCATGACCGACCTCTGCATCGAACCCGCCCCGGCGCCCGTATCTGCGCGGGCGGCTGTGCCTGTGCCTGTGCCTGTGCCCGCGCCCGTGCCCGACCGTCCCTTCCGGCCCGCTGACCTGCCGCGCCTGGGCGTCAGTCGCGCGACGCTCCGCGGATGGCTCGGGTCGGGGGCCGTGCGGTCCCCGTTCCGCGGCGTGTTCGTCCCGACCGCGCTCGTCGACGGCATCGAGACCCGAGCCGCGGCCGCCGCGCTGGTCCTGTCAGAGCACCATGTCCTGACCGACCGCTCGGCCGCCTGGCTGCACGGGATCGACGTCTACGCCTATGCCGAGCTGGCCACCGTCCCGCCCGTCGAGACGTGCGTGCGTCGCGGCCACACACCCACCCGGCTCCGGGGCACCCGGGGCCGCACCCGCGACCTCGCCGAGGAGGACGTGATGCGCCTCCACGGTGTGCCGGTGACGACGCCGCTACGGACCGCCCTCGACCTGGGTTGCAACCTGCGGCGTCGCGAGGCGATGGCGGCGCTCAACGCCTTCGCTCGCCACCACGGGGTCACGGCTGCCGAGCTCTCGGCGGAGCTGGAGCGTCTGCGCGGCCGCCGGGGCGTGGTCCAGCTGCGTGCGCTGATCGGTCTGCTGGACCCACGCGCCGAGTCGCACCGCGAGTCCTGGGTGTGGCTCGAGATCCACGACCGTGGGCTGCCGAGTCCGGACCCTCAGTTCTGGATCGAGATCGACGGCGTGCCGACGTACCGTCTCGACTTCGCCTATCCGCGCGCACGGGTCTGTGTGGAGTACGACGGCGTCGAGTTCCACGACCAGACCCCCGAGCAGCGACACGCCGACGCGGAGCGCCGCGCCTGGCTGCGCGAGCACGGCTGGACGGTCATCGTCGTCGGCCTCGGCGACTTCACCGGCGAGGCGCTGGAGCGATGGATCGCCGAGCTGCGCGAGGCGCTGCGTGCGCCCTACACCACCCGGCGCTTCTGACCGAAGTGCCAACTCGGCCGGCAGAGCTGCAAACTCGGGCAGCCAGAAGTGAGGACTCGCGGGTCAGGAGGCGCAGCCGCCCGTCGACACCCCCGCCGTCAGCCCGATCGCGTGTTGTGCGGCCGCCTCGACCTGCGATGCGGTGAGGGCGTAGCCCGTGTCCGGGTCGGTCACCGACGCGGCGAAGACCACGCCCGCCACCTTGCCGTCGGCATCCACGATCGGCCCGCCGGAGTTGCCGGGACGGATCAGGCCGCGCAGCGAGTAGACCTCGCGGATCACGGTGCCCTCGCCGTAGATGTCGGGCGAGCGCAGCCGCTGCTCGGATCGGACCCGCCCAGGCTCGAGGTCGAACGGCCCGTCTTCGGGATAGCCGAGGATCGCCACACCGTCGCGCGGCTCCAGGCCGGCGTCGAAGGAGAGCGCCGGCAGGTCACCGCTGTCGAAGTGGAGTACGGCGACGTCCAGCGAGGGGTCGTAGTACACCACGGTGGCGTCGGTGGGCCGCCCGTTCACCAGCACGGTCGGATCGGCGACACCGGCCACGACGTGGGCGTTGGTCATGAGGTAGCGGGGCGCGATCAGGAAGCCGCTGCCCTCGACGCCGCGGCCACACGAACTGGCACCGCGCACCTTGAGCACGCTCCGCTCAGCGCTGATGACGTCGGGATCCTTGCGCAGCTTCGCCGGACCGGGACCGACCCGCACGATGCGCTCGGGCGCGAACGGCTCGAGGTAGCGGGGGAAGAAGCTCGTCCCGACGACATTGTTGAACGCCTGCAGCCCCTGGGCGGCCTCCGGCGGGAGCACGCCGTTGACATCGCCGAGGACGGTGGAGTTGCGCACCAGCGAGGTGAGGCCGCTGATCCGGGTGCCGGTGACCGCCACCCCGAGCGCCCAGGCGACCAGGAGCACCGCCGCCGCCGAGAGGGCCGCACCACCGAGCGCGTCGACGAACCGGACCGGTCGCCACGTGATCCGGTCGCGGACCCGGGCTCCGGCGTACTGGAAGAGGCCCTGGCCGATCGAGGCGGCCACGATCACGATGAACAGCGCGCCGAGCGACACCCACACCGACGGGTTGGCGTTGCCGAGCGCCTTGGGCGCCAGCCAGACGCCGACCAGGCCGCCCAACAGCAGGCCGGCGGTGGCGAACGCCCCGGTGACGAAGCCCTGCCAGTAGCCCGAGACGGCGTAGGCCAGGACCAGGACCACGAGGATCCAGTCGAGGATGTTCATTCGCGTTCGCGCCCCTGCAGCATGTAGTCCGGAAGCTCGGTGATCGGGGCGTTGGGGACGTCATCGATCCAGCCGACGTAACGGAAGAAGCGTGCCACGATCCCGCCGGTGAACCCCCACAGGATCACGTCCTTGTCGGGGCCGATCAGGAAGGCGGGCGTGATGTAGTCAGGAAGCCGCGGCGAACGCACCCGGATGCGGTGCGCCGGATCGCACAGCTCCGCGAGCGGGACACGGTAGATCGCGTGCACCTCCTCCAGGCTGCGCACGCTGACCGGCGAGGGATCGCGCCACCAGCCGACGACCGTGGTGACCGCGAAGTTCGACGGTGGCAGCCACAGATCGGGCAGCTCCCCCAGCACGTGCACGCCCGCCGGGTCGAGCCCCGTCTCCTCGTGGGCCTCGCGCAGCGCCGCCTCGATGGGGGTCTCCCCCGGATCGATCGAGCCGCCCGGGAAGCTGACCTGGCCGGGATGGGAGCGCATCGTGTGGGAGCGCTCGGTCAGCAGCAGGTCGGGACCGGCCTCGCCCTCGCCGAAGAGCATCAGCACCGCGCCGCGGCGCGGGTCGCTGTCGGCCGGTGGCAGGAAGGTGGTGAGGTCTCGGCCCTTGATGGTCTGCAGCGCGTCGCGGACCGGGTCGAGCCAGGCGGGCGGGTTCACAGATGCAGTCCCATCGCCTGATCGACCATCTGCCTGATCTGGTCGACCGAGGTGAGCCCGCCGGCGTGATAGGTGATCTTCCCGTCGGCGCTGAGCAGGAAGAACGTCGGGAAGCCGTGGATGCGCAGCTTGGTGGCCTGCAGCTCGCTGCCCGGATCAGCCGCCAGCGGGTAGGTCACACCGCGGTTGATCGCCTGCTTGAGCGCGACGCCGGGAGCGACGTCGGTGGAGTCGATGCCGAGGATCGGCACCTGGGCGCCGTACTGACGGTGGAAGGCCTCCAGCGCGGGCATCTCCTTGCGGCAGGGCGTGCAGTCGGCCTGCCAGAAGTTGATGATCAGTGGCCCCTTGAGCGTCGAGAGGTCGACGCTGCGTCCACCGCCCAGGCACTTCAGCGTCACCTTCGGCAGCGGCCCTCCGGTCGTCTCGGGCGCGGGACAATCCTCGATCTTGCCCTTCGCCTTGAGCGCAACCATCTGGGGCGTCGCGACGTCCACCTTGGACGGCGGCGGCGCGGTCAGGTGCGGGGCACCGCAGCCGGTGAGCAGGAGCAGTACGCCGAGGGCCGCACCGGCCCGGATCCGTGCGCGGCTCAATTGCGCCCCTCCGTCCGGACCAGCTTCGCCGCCACGTCCGGCTCGGTCGGGCCGGCCCCGTAGGACGGGCACAGCTTGGCGACCGGGCAGGCCCCGCATGCCGGCTTCTGGGCGTGACAGATCCGCCGGCCGTGCCAGATCAGGTGGTGGGAGAGCATCGTCCAGTCCCGCTTGGGGAACAGCGCCCCCACCTCATGCTCCACCTTGACCGGGTCGGTCTGCTCGGTCCAGTCGAACCGTCGGGCCAGCCGGCCGAAGTGCGTGTCGACGGTGATGCCCGGCAGGCCGAAGGCGTTCCCGAGCACGACGTTGGCCGTCTTGCGCCCCACCCCGGGCAGCTTCACCAGTTGGTCGAGCTTGCGCGGGACCTCACCGCCGTACTCCTCCACGAGGGCGGACGAGAGCCGCAGCAGGCTGTCGGTCTTGGCGCGGAAGAACCCGAGCGGACCCACGATCTGCTCCAGGTGCGCCCGATCGGCGGCAGCCATCGCCTGCGCGTCCGGGTAGGCGGCGAACAGTGTCGGCCGGACCGCGTTGACCCGCTTGTCGGTGGTCTGCGCGCTCAGGACGGTCACCACGAGACACTCGAAGGCGTTGTCGAAGTCGAGCTCCGCCTTCGCGTCGGGGTAGGTCTCGGCGAGGATCCGATCGATCTTGCGCGCGCGCCTGACCAGGCTGGTCGAGGGCGGCGGAATGCTCGGCGCGACAGGCACGGAGCAAGGGTACGGCGCGTCACCGACAGCCTTCTCACCCGGCGTCGGCGGTGCTGGCTAGGCTGTCCCCGGGCGGACTTCCACCGAATGTGACACATTCCACCGTTAGGATTCCGCTGATGCCGCGCACGTGACGCGGCGGACCCAGGAGGAGATCAGCGTGGACAACGACGTACTCCGGCAGGCGCCGCTGTTCAGCGCACTCGACGACGAGTCGATGTCGGCGCTGCACACCTCGATGTCGGAGACGAAGCTGCGGCGCGGCGAGGTGCTCTTCCACGAGGGCGACGCGGGCGACAAGCTCTATGTCGTCCTCGAGGGCAAGGTGAAGCTCGGCCGCACGTCCTCCGACGGCCGGGAGAACCTGCTCGCGATCATGGGTCCCGGCCAGATGTTCGGCGAGCTCTCGCTCTTCGACCCCGGTCCGCGCTCGGCGACAGTGACGGCCGTGACCGACACGACGTTCGCGTCGCTGTCGCACGAGGACCTGCTCAAGTGGCTCGACGGTCGCCCGGTGGTCGCCCGCGGCCTGCTCGCCCAGCTGGCCGGCCGGCTGCGCAAGGCCAACGACGTGGTGGCCGACCTGGTCTTCTCCGACGTGCCCGGCCGCGTGGCCAAGGCGCTGCTCGACCTCGCGGACCGCTTCGGCCGCACCGCCGACGACGGCGTCCACGTCCACCACGACCTCACCCAGGAGGAGTTGGCCCAGCTGGTGGGTGCCTCCCGCGAGACGGTCAACAAGGCGCTCGCGGACTTCGCTGCGCGCGGTTGGCTGCGGCTGGAGCCGCGCTCGGTCGTGATCATGGACGTCGAGCGGATGGCCCGCCGCGCCCGCTGAGTCGGTCGGCTTCCTGGGCGTGCGTCGCCCACACTGTCACGGTGACAGTTGCAAACTGTCACGGTGACACGTGCGGGCACGAGTGAGCGTTTGAACTGTCACGATCGCCGCAGAGTGTCACGGTGACACTTTGGGCGCCCAGTTTGGCGAGCAGGCTCAGCCGCGGCCCAGATACGCCAGCTGCGCGCGCACCGACAGCTCGGCCGCGCCCCAGAGCACCGGATCGACGTCGGCGTACACGATCTCCACCACGCGGCGGGCCAGCTCGTCCTGCCCGAGCTCGGGCGGCAGTACGCCCAGAGCCGCCTCGACCTGCTCGAGGCGTTCGCGGCGGTGGGCGATGTAGTGGTCGAGCACGAGCAGCGCGTCGCCGATGACCGGCCCGTGCCCGGGCCAGATCTCGGTGACCTCGCGCGCGGCGGCGAGCGCATGGAGGCGGTCGAGGGAGTCCAGGTAGGCGCCGAGCGCGCCGTCGGGGTGGGCGACGACCGTCGTCCCGCGGCCCAGGACGGTGTCGCCGGTGAGGATCGCCCCGTCGGCAGGCACCCAGAACGACAGCGAGTCGGCGGTGTGGCCCGGCGTCCCGACGACCCGCACCTCGAGGCCGTCGACCTCGACCACGTCACCGTCGTAGAGGCCCTCTGCGCCGAGTCGGTACGCCGGGTCCAGCGCCCGCACCGGCGCCCCGACCCGCTCGGCGTACTCCCGGGCGGCCTCGCTGTGGTCCTGGTGGTGATGGGTGAGCAGTACGGCGCCCACCTCACCGGCCGCCTCGGTGATCGCGTCCAGGTGGCGGGGGTCCGCCGGACCGGGGTCGATCACGACCGACCGCCTGGCTCCGGGCTCGCGTAGCACCCAGGTGTTGGTGCCGTCCAGCGTCATCATCCCGGGGTTCGGAGCCAGCACGCACCGCCCGCGCTCGCCGAACGGCCCGCCCGCCCACCCGGCGACGGGCTCCACGGTCACAACCGGCCCCGCGCGCGGAGCAGCGCCTGGTGTCGCGGCATGATCGAGAGCCGCTCGCCCTCGACCGCCGGGGTGAACATCTCGATGCGCCGCCCGGCCGCCTCACGCAGCAGCGCGTCGGGATCCTCGAAGCCGGCGACCTCGAGACAGGTGAGGTACGTCGGAGGCATCAGGGCCAGCGTGCCCGCCTCCGCCTCCTCGACCGCGCGGGCGGCAGGCACCCAGCGCACCGATACCGACTCCGACGACACGTCCCGGGTGACCTGGCCCTCGGGGAGGGCGGCCACGAAGAACCAGGTGCGGTAGCGCCGCGACTCGAAGACCGGCGTCGTCCAGCCGTCCCACGCACCGAGAAGGTCCGATCGAAGCACCAGACCCCGCCGGGCGAGCAGTTCGGAGAGGGATACGTCGCGCGTCTCCAGGGCGACCCGGTCGGCCTCCCAGTCCTCCCCGCTGACGTCGGCCACCACCGCGTCGGCCGACGGCCCGGCCAGCAGGACCCCGCACTCCTCGAACGTCTCACGCACCGCGGCACACACCAGCGCCCGCGCATCGGCCTCCGAGCAGCCCAGCCGCTCCGACCACTCCGCGGGCGTCGGCCCGGCCCAGGGGACCTCCTCCGCCGCGTCGCGTGGATCCACACCGCCGCCGGGGAAGACCGCCATGCCCGATGCGAACGCCATCGTGGTGTGCCGGCTCAGCAGGTACACCTCCGGCCCCGAGCCGCCTGAACGGCCCGAGCCGCCCGGGCCTGAGCCCGAGGGGCGCGTCAGCACCACGGTCGCCGCGTCGCGCGGCTCGACGGCCACCCGCCTGCCGTCGGCGTACTCCTGCGCGAGGGCGATCGCCTGCGGGGGCAGCGCCACCGGCGGCAGCGGGACCCGCACGTCAGCCGACCTCGACGAGGAGCTCCACCTCGACGGGCGCATCCAGCGGCAGCACCGGTACGCCGACGGCCGAGCGCGCGTGCGTGCCCGCCTCCCCGAATGCCTTGCCGAGCAGCTCGGAGGCGCCGTTGGCGACGGTGGGCTGGCCGGTGAAGTCGGGGGTGGAGGCGACGAAGACGACCACCTTCACCACCCGGACCACCCGGGTGAGGTCGCCGATCTCGGCCTTGACCGCGGCGATCGCGTTGAGCGCGCACTGCTGCGCGCACTCGGCGGCCTCCTCCGGCGTCACCTCGGCACCCACCTTGCCGGTCGTGATCAGGGCGCCGTCGCGCATCGGGAGCTGACCGGAGGTGAAGACGTAGGCGCCGGTGCGGACGGCCGGCACATAGGACGCCACCGGCTTCGCCACGGCGGGCACGCTCAGACCGAGCTCGGCCAGGGCCTCCTCGGGGGTGCTCATGCGCTCGCCGGCCGCTTGAAGTAGCCGACCAGATTGCCCGAGCCGTTGTCGGTGATCGTGACGAGCTCCCAGCCGTCCTGGCCGAAGTTGTTGAGGATCTGTGTGGCGGCGTGGTTGAGGATCGGCGCCACCTGGTACTCCCACTGGGTCATGCCAGGCACCCTACTGCTGCCCTAGATTGCAGCCCATGCCCGAGCTGCAGCAGTACGTCGACACCTGGTGGCATTCGATCGGCGACCTCCTCACCCTCCTCGACGGCCTGCCCGCCGCGGCCTGGGAGGCCCCGACCGACCTGGCCGGCTGGGACGTGCGCGCGGTGGCCTCCCACGTCGCCCATCTCGAGGGTCTGCTCGGTGGAGCGCCGCGGGAGCAGGCCGAGGTGCCGGAGGCGCCGCACATCACCGGCCAGATGGGCCGGTTCACCGAGATCGGCGTGATCACGCGGCGCGGCGTGGAGCCGGCCGCGATCATCGAGGAGATCCGCCGCTACAGCGCCGCCCGCTGCGCCTCATTGCAGGCCGAGCCGCCGACCGACCCCGACGCACCCGCGCCGGGTGTCTTCGGTGCGATCGGGTGGACGACCGGCAGGCTGCTGCGCAACCGCCCGCTGGACGTGTGGATGCACGAACAGGACGTCCGCCGCGCGGTCGGGCAGCCGGGCAACCTGGACACGCCGGGCGCTCGGCACAGCGCGACCTACCTGCTCGAGAGCCTCGGCTTCGTGCTCGGCAAGCGGGTTCAGGCCGCTCCGGGCATCACCCTCGTCGCCCATGTGGACGGCCACCCGCCGACCGCCGTGGCGGTGGACGACCAGGGCCGCGGAATCACGTTGCCGCACCCGCCCGACGAGCCGACGGTGACGCTGCGGATGGACCGGGAGACGTTCGTCGTGCTCGCGGGCGGACGGCGCCCGGCGGCGGCCGCGAACGTCACCGTCGAGGGCGACCGCGACCTCGGCGCCCGCTTCCTGCAGTCGCTGGCCGTCACGCCGTAGTCCTCAAAGACGTTGCGGGTGCGGCGTCTCGCCGCGCGCGAGCATCGCGACGAACGACTCGATCCGGCGAGCGCGGGCCTCCTCGCCCTTGATCGCGGTGAGCCGGTGATAGAGGGCGTAGCGGTTCTGCGAGGTGAGCCGGTCGTAGGTGGCCTGCGCTGCCGGCACCGCCGCGATGGCCGCCAGCAGGTCCGCGGGCGTCTCCGCGGTCGCCGGCCCGGCGTACGCCGCGTCCCAGCGGCCGTCGGCGCGCGCCGTCTCGACCGCAGCCATCCCCGCGGGGGCCATCCGACCCTCCGCGAGGAGCCGCTCCGCGTGGCCGACATTGCGCAGCGACCACCGGCTCCGCGGACCTCGCGGCGTGGTCCGCTGGAAGGTCGTCTGGTCGTCGCGGCGCCGCACCTGGCCGTCGATCCAGCCGAAGCACAGCGCCTCGTCGAGTGCCTGGTCGTAGGTCAGCGACGTGGTGGTGCCGCCCTTGCGGGTGAGGACGAGCCACACACCGGGCGAGGTGGCGTGGTGCGCGACCAGCCACTCGCGCCAGGCCGACGCGTCGGGCAGCAGCAGCTCAGGCAGCTCGACCGCCATCAGAGCGCGCCCTTCGGCTCGAACGCACAGAACTCATTGCCCTCCGGGTCGGCCATGATCCACCACCGGATCCCCTCGTCGCGCTCGCGCACGACCGTGGCGCCGCGGGCGATGAGCGCCTCCCTGTCCGGGACGGTGACGTCCCAGTGGATGCGGTTCTTGACCGTCTTCGGCTCCGGCACCGACGCGAACACCATCGCCTCGAAGGGCGCTCCCGGGATGTCGCCGATCCACGACCACCCGTCCTCGTGGTGGACGACTGCCCCCAGCACCTCGCCCCACCAGGTCGCCATCGCGGGCCCGTCGACCGCGTCGACGCCCACCTCATAGAGCCGGTACGCCGTGACCTGCTCACGCTCGAACGCGCACAGCTCGCCGCCCTCGGGATCGCGCAGGACCTTCCAGGGGAACGTCTCGGTGTCCAGCGGCGTCGCCCCGAGCGCGATCAGCTCCCCGACAGCCCGGGTGTGGACGTCGAGATGCACCCGCTGCTTGACGCTCACGGGCTCGGGCACGCGGTTGACCCAGATGGTGTGCTGCGGACTCGGGCCGGCCAGGCCGATGCTGTCCGGGTCCCCCTCCTCGACCTCGAGGCCGAGCGCTGCCCCCCAGAACGCGGCCGAGGCGCGCGCGTCGACGGCGTCGATGCACAGGTCCTTGAATATCGCGAGCGCTGCCATGGAACGAACCTAACCGCGACCACCGACACGTCGTCGCTATTGTCAGGTGCCATGACGTCGGACTGGCCGCGCGTGCAGCTCCATGTCGTCACGGGCAAGGGCGGCACCGGGAAGTCGACGGTGGCCGCCGCCCTGGCGCTCGCCCTGGCCAGTCACGGCCGCAACGTCCTGCTCTGCGAGGTCGAGGGCCGGCAGGGGGTGGCCCGGATGTTCGACGTCGACCCGCTGCCCTATGCCGAGACCCGGATCGCCACGGGCCTGCGCACCGACGACCAGGAGCCCGGGACCGTCTACGCCCTCCACATCGACCCGGAGTCCGCGCTGCTGGAGTACCTCAAGATGTACTACAAGCTCGGCCCGGCCGGCCGCGCGCTCGATCGCTTCGGCGTGGTCGAGTTCGCCACCACGGTGGCCCCCGGCGTACGCGATGTCCTGCTCACCGGCAAGGTCTTCGAGGCCGTCCAGCGCAACAGCCGCAACAAGGGCGCCCGGACGTACGACGCCATCGTCCTCGACGCGCCGCCGACCGGCCGGATCACCCAGTTCCTCAACGTCTCGGAGTCGGTCGCGGGACTGGCCAAGGTCGGGCCGATCAAGAACCAGGCCGACACGATGATGACGCTGTTCCGCTCGCCGCGGACGGCGGTCCATCTCGTCACGCTGCTGGAGGAGATGCCGGTGCAGGAGACCGCCGACGGCATCGGCGACCTGCACGCCGCCCGCCTTCCGGTGGGGGGCGTCGTGGTCAACCAGGTCCGCCCGCGCGACCTGCCCGACGAGGCGCTGGCCGCTGCCCGGCACGGCACCCTCGAGCGGTCGAGGATCGCCGAGGAGCTTCGCACCGCCGGCGTCCAACCCACCGAGCCCCTGCTCGACGGCCTGCTGGCCGAGGCCGCCGAGCACGCCGAGCGCCGAGCGCTGGAGGATGCACAGCGCGCCGTCGTCGCCGGGCTCGGTGTCCCGGTCTATGAGCTCGATCGGGTGGCGGGCGGCGTCGATCGCGGTGGGCTCTACGAGCTCGCGGCCGAGCTGAAGCAGCAGGGCATGGCATGAACCCGATGAGCGCGCCTCACCTCGCCATCGACGCACTCCTCGATGACCCGCAGACCCGGATCATCGTCTGCTGCGGCTCGGGCGGCGTCGGCAAGACCACCACCAGCGCCGCGCTCGCACTGCGCGCCGCCGAGCGGGGTCGCAAGGTCGTGGTCCTCACGATCGACCCCGCGCGCCGGCTCGCCCAGTCGATGGGGATCCAGCAGCTCGACAACACGCCCCGACCGGTCGCGGGGGTATCGACAAGCTCGACCACCGGGGACAGCTCGACCACCGGGGACAGCTCGACCACCGGGGACAGCTCGACCACCGGCGGGCGGCTGGACGCGATGATGCTGGACATGAAGCGCACCTTCGACGAGGTGGTGCTCAGCCAGGCGACGCCGGAGAAGGCGAAGCAGATCCTGGAGAACCCCTTCTACATCGCGCTGTCGAGCTCGTTCGCCGGCACCCAGGAGTACATGGCGATGGAGAAGCTCGGCCAACTCCATCGCGATGCCCAGCGCACCGGTACCTACGACCTCATCGTCGTCGACACGCCCCCGTCCCGCTCGGCGCTGGACTTCCTGGACGCACCCGAGCGGCTCTCGGGCTTCCTCGACGGCCGCTTCATCCGGCTGATGCTCGTCCCGGCACGTGGGCCGGCGCGGTTCATGACCGCCGGCTTCTCGATGGTCACCGGTGCCTTGAGCAGGATCCTGGGCGGACAGTTCCTCAAGGACCTGCAGACGTTCGTCTCCGCCCTCGACACCGTCTTCGGCGGCTTCCGGTCACGCGCCCAGCAGACCTACGCGCTGCTCCAGGCAAGCGGTACGGCGTTCCTCGTGGTGGCAGCGCCCGAGGAGGACGCGCTGCGCGAGGCCGCCTACTTCGTGGAGCGCCTCACCGGCGACCGCATGCCGCTGGCCGGCCTGGTCGTGAACCGGGCGGCCATCTCCGACCACACCGACCTCTCGGTCGCGGCGGCGTCGGCGGCCGCGGAGCGGCTCGACGAGGAGTCGCTGACGGCGGGGCTGCTGCGCATCCATGCCGATCGGGAGCGGCTGGTCGCACGCCAGCGGACGCTGCGCGAGCGGTTCGCCGCGGCACACCCGCGGGTGCCGACGATCGTGGTGCCGGCGCTGGCCGGCGACGTACACGATCTCGACGGTCTGCGGCGGGTCGGGCAGCTGCTCGCCGCCGAGCCCGACTGAGCCCGACCGAGTCCGACCGAGCCGGCTGAGCCGACCGGACGGAGCGAGGTCGCCTCAAGCCGAGGTGGGCTCCTTGGTGCGGGCCGTCTCGAGCACGGTCCGCCAGGAGGCGGCCGGCCGCCGGCGCAGCAGCGCCCGACGCTCACGCTCGGTCATGCCACCCCATACGCCCCACTCGATCTGGTTGTCGAGCGCCTCGGCCAAGCACTCGGTGCGCACGATGCATCCCGCGCACACCTGCTTGGCCTTGTTCTGCTCGGCCCCACGAACGAACAGCGCGTCCGGCTTCTCCGACCGACAAGCGGCCTTGGGCGTCCAGTCTTCAACCCACATGTGTGTCCCCAATGAAAGCGACCGGATCACGCGTGTCCCCACGACCACGTGACCGGCTTTACCCGTACGACAAACCTAAGGGGAACCTGAAGATCGGCACAGACTCGTTCGACCCAAGTGCTGTAGTCACATATGACTAGACCGGAGCCGCCCACCGGTCGCGGCCCGGTGGCGCGGCGAGCGCGGTCGCGCGCGCTGCTCGCTGGGCATCGCCGGGTACCCTGAGCGGCATGTCGCAGCAGGTGCCGCCGTCCCGGGTCCTCAGCCATCTGGGGGTGATGGCGATCATCGCCGCCGTGCTCGGCGTGGTGGTGGCCGGCATCGCGATCCCGGTCGCCGGCGTCGTGGGCATCGGCGCGCGCGAGGTGGCCAAGACGGTCGACAACCTCCCCGCGGCCTTCGACACCGGCACGCTGCCCCAGACGACCCGCATCCTGGACGCGGACGGCAACCTCATCACCACGTTGTACGACCAGAACCGGGTCTACCGGCCGCTGGACCAGATCTCGCGCAACATGACCCAGGCGATCGTGTCCATCGAGGACTACCGCTTCTATCAGCATGGCGCGATCGACCTGAAGGGCACGCTGCGCGCCTTCGTGACCAACCAGGCCAACAACGGCACCGTGCAGGGCGGCTCCTCGATCACCCAGCAGCTGGTCAAGCTCACGCTGCTCAACCAGGCCGAGGCGACCGGCGACAAGGCGGCGATCAAGGCCGCCACGGCCGACACCTACGCCCGCAAGCTCAAGGAGCTGCGCTACGCGATCGCGCTGGAGCAGACCCACAGCAAGGACTGGATCCTCGAGCGCTACCTCAACACCGCCTACTTCGGCGACGGCGCTTTCGGCGTCCAGGCGGCGGCGCGGCACTACTTCGACGTCAACGCCAACCAGCTCAACCTCAAGCAGAGCGCCCTGCTGGCCGGCCTGGTGAAGAACCCCACCGGCTACGACCCGACGAACTTCCCCGACGCGGCGATCGCCCGGCGCAACGTCGTGCTCGACCGCGAGGCGCAGCTGCACGTCATCACCAGCGACCAGGCCGACAAGCTGAAGCAGAAGGGCCTGGGCCTGCATGTGCAGCCCTCGCAGAACGGCTGCGTGAACTCCACCGCGCCGTTCTTCTGCGACTACGTCATCAACTACCTCGAGCAGGACAGCGACCTCGGCCCGACCGTCGAGGCACGCAAGAAGCTGTTGCTCTCCGGTGGCCTGACCATCAAGACGACGCTGAAGCCGGGCAACCAGCGCGCCGCCGACGCCTCGGTCCGGGCGCACGTGCTGCCGACCGACCAGGCGATCGGCGCCATCGCCGAGGTGCAGCCGGGGACCGGCGACGTACTGTCCCTCGCTCAGTCTCGCCCGATGGGCAACGACACGAAGAAGGGCGAGACCTACATCAACTACACGATCCCCCAGGAGGTCGGGAACGCGCCCGGCTTCCAGGCCGGATCGACGTTCAAGGCCTTCGTGCTCGCCACCGCGATCACCCAGGGCATCCCGCTCTCGACCCGGTTCAATGCCCAGCACACGATGACGTTCAACCAGAGCCTCTACGCCAACTGCCCGGGCGCACCGCCGTTCGCCGGGACCTGGAAGGTCAGCAACTCGACCGTCGATGGCGTGATGGACGTCTACCGCGGCACCCAGAAGTCGGTGAACACGTTCTACGCGCAGCTCGAGCAGAAGACCGGTGTGTGCGACCCGTACAACCTCGCCAAGGCGATGGGGGTGCACCTGACGGACCCGTCCATCGAGCGCTACCCGACCTTCACCCTCGGCGTCGACAACGTCAGCCCCCTGGAGATGGCGGGGGCATATGCGACCTTCGCGGCGCGCGGCAACTTCTGCGAGCCCCACCCGATCACCGAGATCCTGGACGCGGCCGGCAACTCGATCAAGACCTACCAGCCGCACTGCAGTCAGGTGATGCCGCAGACGACGGCCGACGCGGTCAACGACGTCCTGCGTGGGGTCCAGGAGCCGGGAGGGTTCGGCCACGACCTCGGCCACACCAACCTCGCACTGCCCAACGGCACGGTCATCCCCTCGGCAGCCAAGACCGGTACGACGCAGTCCGGGAAGTCGGTGTGGTTCATGGGCTACACCCCCCAGATCGCCACCGCGGCGATGATCGCCGGCGCCAATGCCCTCGGCCAGCCGATCTCCCTCGTCGGCCAGCACATCGCCGGCTCCTATGTGTCGGCGGTGTCGGGTTCGGGCTTCGCCGGGCCGATGTGGGCCGACGCCATGCACCCGATCGAGGACAGCCTCACCCCCATCGACTTCAACCCGCCGGATCCCAACATCGTGCACGGGGTGCAGGTGCCGATCCCGAACGTGGGCGGCATGAGCGTCAAGCAGGCCAAGAAGGCGCTCGCCGCGGCCGGCTTCAGCGCCGTGGTGGGGCCGCACACCTACTCGAGCTTCCCGGCGGGCTCGGTCGCCTACAGCTACCCCTCGCACCAGGCCGCCAGCGGCAGTGCCATCACGCTGTACATCTCCAGCGGGCCGGCGCCGCAGAAGAAGCACAAGAAGCACAAGGCCAGCAGCACGACCCAAGGAGCGCCCACCACCAACGGCGGCGGGTTCACCCCGCCGGGCCTGAACAAGCCGTGAGCCGAGCTCCTCGGGCCCGCGACCGGTGTGGGCCCGAGGACGTCAGGCGCCGAGCTGGCGGCGTACCTCCGCGGCGACGGCAGCGCCGTCGGCACGGCCCTTCACCTGCGGGGTGACCACACCCATCACCTTGCCCATCGCCTTCACGTCCTCGGCGCCGGTCTGGGCGATGGCCTTCGCCACGATGCCACTGATCTGCTCGGCCGAGAGCGGCTCCGGCAGGTAGTCGGCGATCACCGCCGCCTCGGCGACCTCCTTCGCCGCCTGCTCGGGGCGTCCGCCATCGCTGAACGCGGTCGCCGCCTCGCGGCGCTTCTTCGCCTCGGTGGAGAGCACCCCGATGATCTCCTCGTCGGAGAGCTCGCGCGCCTGCTTGCCGGCCACCTCCGCGTTGGTGATGGCGGTCAGGACCATCCGCAGCGTGCTCGAGCGGACCTCGTCGCGAGCCTTCATCGCGGCGGTGAGGTCGGTGCGCAGCGTCTGCTTGAGGGTCATGGGCGCCATTGTGTCAGGGCCCCGTGTGTCAGGGTTGGCCCATGCGTCTGCCCCTCGTTGCCGGCTCCGTCGTGGGGGCCGGGGCCCTGGCCGGGAGTGCCCTGACCGCGTACGCCGCGTGGGAGGCCCGGCAGTACACGCTGCGCCGAGCCTCGGTGCCGGTCCTGCCGCCGGGCGCCGACCCGGTGCGGGTGCTGCATCTCTCCGACATCCACCTGGTGCCCTCGCAACGGCGCAAGCGGGAGTGGCTCAGCGGCCTCGCCGCCCTACGGCCCGACCTGGTCGTGGACACCGGCGACAACCTCGCCCATCGCGAGGCGGTGCCGGCGCTGGCGGAGGCACTCGGCGGCCTGCTGGACGTGCCAGGAGTGTTCGTGCTCGGCTCCAACGACTACTTCGAGCCGCGGCTGCGCAATCCCGTGCGCTACCTGCTGCCGGACGACGGCCGGCGCAACACCAACGTCCCGCAGCTGCCGTGGCGGGACCTCATCACCCGGCTCACCGGGGCGGGCTGGACCGACCTCACCAACCGCACCGCACGCGTGAGCGTCAAGGGCATCGACATCGCATTCGCCGGCGTCGACGACCCGCACCTGGGCTACGACCGGCTCGAACGGGTGGCCGGTGTGGCGCCGGCCGATGCCGACGTGCGGCTGGCGGTGACGCACGCGCCGTACCTGCGGGTCCTGGATGCCTTCGCCAAGGACGGGTACGACGCCATCCTCGCCGGCCACACCCACGGCGGCCAGGTCTGCCTGCCCCGGCTCGGGGGCCGCGGCGGGCTCGCCCTGACCACCAACTGCGACATCGACGCCGAACGCGCCCGCGGGCTGCACCACCACGGCGACGCGTGGCTGCACGTGTCGGCGGGTCTGGGGACCTCGCCGTACGCGCGGATCCGGATCGCCTGCCGGCCCGAGGCCACCCTGCTGACGCTGACGCCCCGGCCCGATTACAGCTGACCCCCGGCGCTCCGCTATGCTCCCGTGCTTGTGAGCCCGCCTCGGCGGGTGAGCGATCGGGGTGTGGCGCAGCTTGGTAGCGCGCTTCGTTCGGGACGAAGAGGCCGCAGGTTCAAATCCTGTCACCCCGACCATGTGATGTCTTAAGGACATCGCGGACACCCGGACCCACCAAGGCGTGGGGCCGGGTGTTCCTATTGCGGGGATCGACGGTCAGTTCGCCGAGCACGTCGCCCGCGGCCGCTGCAACAAGGCACGCGGCAGTCACGTGCTTGTGTATGGCGACTCCTATTGTGATGGTGATGGGATCACCAGAATCGAATAGCTCGTTGACTTGGGAATGACGAGCTTCACGTCTCGCGTCGACCCCAAAGGGATATCGGCGAAGTTCTGGAACCTCGAAGCGCAGCGTCCGTCGAAGCCTTTCCCGACAGAGGCCGAGAAGTGGGAGGCCGGGGAGCAAGCGACGTAGATTCGAACCGAATCCATGTTCTTCCTGGTCGACAACGGGAGCGTCGCTGGGCCGGTCCCCTGCCTGTTGACCAGCGCTGTGACGCGGGTGGCGACGAATCGCGGATCGCTCGGATCGGTGATCTCCGCGAGAGGGTTCACGACGCCGTCGGCGTTTAGAGAGAACGAAGTCGACGCCGTACTGGACGGTGCGCCGGACTGCCCGCTTCCTCCACCACATCCCGCGAGGGCCAGAAGAAGGAGCGTCGATCCGATGGCAACTGCTCTCACGTCATTCTCCCCGGGGTTAGCTAGCTGTTGTCAGCGGCCCGAACTCGCGCTCGTGCCTGCCTGGTGATCCTCTGTCATCGAACCGGCCTGCGACGAGTTCGCCGCGCTGACACCGGAACACATTCACACTCGCGCTCCGACGCGCCGGACTCAGGTCCTTGACAGGTACGCCGATAAGTGGGATGTGATCCGCTCTCGCACTCTGCTCGTCTCCCTGCTTGCCCTCGCGACCTGCCTGGCCGGTGCGCTCGGCCTGACCGGCGTCGAACCCGCCAGCGCCCGCTACCTCTCGGTCCGGGCCGACATGAGTGGCACGCCCCTGCCGCAGAACCCCACGAACCCGCTCGCCGGCGGGTCCTGGGGCGTCAACACCGGCTACTGGGACAACCTCTATCCCGCCTACGCGAGCGCGACCGGGACCGATCAGGCCTACCTGGCCAAGTCCGCGCTGCAGCCGCGGGCGCTGTGGTTCACCATCGGCAACTCGGGCAACCGCCCGGGCGCCGTGGCGTCGTACATCGCCCAGCAGCAGAACGGCGACCCGACGGTCCTGGTGCAGCTGGCGCTGTTCGGCATCTGGGGATTCAAGGGCGAGAACAACCGTCTCAAGCACAAGCTCACCGGCGCCGAGAAGTCGGCGTACCGCGCCTGGATCAACCGGGTGTCGAGTGAGATCGGCGGCTCGCGGGTGGCGATCGTGCTCGAGCCGGACCTCGCGCTGGCGTTCAACCGCCCCGACAAGTCCGGCCGGCGGACCAAGGGGACCGCGGCGCGGCAGAAGCTGGCGGCCTACGCCGCCTCGGTCCTGCACGCCCACAACCCGCAGGCAGCGGTCTACCTCGACGCGGGCGACGCGGACTGGCTCAACCCCGACCAGGCGGCCACCCTGCTGACCCATTCCGGGATCGCCGACGTACGCGGGTTCGCCCTCGGTGCGACGCACTACTCCGCCACCCAGGACGACATCGATCACGGCGCCGAGGTGCTCGCGGCGCTGGCGCGGCGCGGCATCCAGGGCAAGCACTTCGTGATCGACACCGCCGACAACGGGCGACCGTTCACCTACAGCCAGTTCTACAGGCGCCACCCGCACGGCTTCTTCGACAACTCCTGGACGTGCAAGAAGCCGACCTCGACCGTGTGCAACGCCCTCGGCGTGCCTCCCACCTGGCAGGTCACCTCCACCGCCCTGCCGCTCAGCACCGGCCAACGCGCCGAGGCCGCCTCCGACGTGGACGGCTTCTTGTGGTTCGGCCGACCGTGGCTGATCAACCAGGCGACGCCCTTCTCCCGCAGCAAGGCGATCAGCGCAGCGATGTACTCGCCCTACTGAGCGGGGTTGTTCGCGCCGAGTGTTGAGCCGGAGCGCCGCCCCGGGGTGCCACACTGTGCGCATGGGGTCAGAGTCCGAGGCTGACAAGCTCGCCGCGCCACGCCTCTTCGGTCGCAAGAAGAACGCCAGTACGCCGCAGCCGGCGGCGGCCGAGCCGGCTGGGGAGCCGGCTGTCGCGCCTGTTGCGGAGCCGGCTGTCGCGCCTGTTGCGGAGCCGGCTGTCGGGCCTCCCGGGCCCGTCGCCGTGTCGCCTGCTGCCGAACAGGCCGAGCCGGTGCCGCCCGAGCCGGCGCCTGCACCCGAGCCGGCGCCTGCACCCGAGCCGGCGCCTGAGCTGCCGAGCCATGCCGCTCAGGCCGATACCGCTGAGCCGGGCGCCACCGACCCGGCCGCCGCTGAGCCTGCGCCCGCGGGCGAGCCGGCGCGTCGACGTACCCGTCCCGGCCTCTCGTCGATGCCCGCGGTGCGCGTGCCGGCGCTCTCCGGGCAGCAGGCCGCGGCGTTCACCGGGCTGCTGGTGGGGGCGTTCCTCGTGGTCGCGACGTACCTCACCCTGCACGGGTGCTCCGCACTGCGCGGGACCGAGACGTGCGGCGGGAAGGCCGGGTTTCCGCTGCTGCTCGCGATCGGTGTCGTGGCCGTCGTCGGCGGCGGCGTGCTGCTGCGGGCGTTCCGGGCGACCTCGCCGGTGGGCGACAGCTTCCTTGCGGTCGCGCTGGTGGCGGTTCTGACCGTGCTGTTCCTCGGCAACCACTACGACGCGTGGTGGATGATCCTGGTCGTGCCGCTGCTCACGATCGGGGCGTTCTGCCTCGCCCACTGGGTCAGCGTCCACTACATCGACGCCGAGCAGGACTGACGCCCGACCGGGCTGCGCGCCGGATGCGGCCACCTGTCGGGCAATCCTGACGCTTGGGGGCCGAAGCTTCGGCCCACAACATCAGGTTTCACCGGCTGGCCGGTGAAACCAACACGGCGATCAGCGACCCGCCGCGACCAGCTCAGCGATCTGGATCGTGTTGAGCGCCGCACCCTTGCGCAGGTTGTCGCCCGACACGAACAGCGCCAGGCCGCGGCCGTCGGGGACGCCCTCGTCGGCGCGGATGCGGCCGACGTACGACGGGTCCTTGCCGGCGGCCTGCAGCGGGTTCGGGATGTCGCTGAGCCGGACCCCGGGCGCACCGGAGAGCAGCTCGGTGGCACGCTCGGGCGAGATCGGCCGGTCGAACTCGGCGTTGATCGCCAGCGAGTGGCCGGTGAAGACCGGGACGCGCACACAGATGCCGGAGACGAGCAGCTCGGGGATGCCGAGGATCTTGCGCGACTCGTTGCGCAGCTTCTGCTCCTCGTCGGTCTCGTTCAGACCGTCGTCGACCAGGCTCCCCGCGAACGGCAGCACGTTGTAGGCGATGGTGCGCTTGTAGACGCCCGGCTCCGGGAACGCGACCGCCTCGCCGTCGTACGCCAGCTCGCGGGCCTTGTCGCCCGCCGCGGCGATGCCGGTCGCGAGCTCCTCGACGCCGGCGATGCCCGAGCCGGAGACGGCCTGGTACGTCGACACCACCAGGCGACGCAGGCCCGCCTCGTCATGCAGCGGCTTGAGCACCGGCATCGCGGCCATCGTGGTGCAGTTGGGGTTGGCGATGATGCCGCGGCCGGCCTCGATCACCGCACGCGCGGCCTCGGGGTTGACCTCGGAGACGACCAGCGGGATCGAGGGGTCCTTGCGGAACGCCGAGGAATTGTCGACGACGATGACGCCGGCGTCGGCGAACGTCGGGGCCAGCGCACGCGACGCGGTCGCACCGGCCGAGAACAGCGCGATGTCCAGACCGGCGGGGTCGGCGGTCTCGGCGTCCTCCACCGTGATCTCACGGCCCTCGTAGGTGAGCACCTTGCCGGCGGACTTGGCGCTGGAGAAGAACCGGATCTCGCCGACCGGGAAGGCGCGCTCGGCCAGGATCTGGCGCATCGCGACGCCGACCTGGCCGGTCGCGCCGACGATGCCGATGTTCATGGGCTGGTTCATCGTCCGGTACCTCCGTAGACCACTGCCTCGATCTCGTCCGAGCCGAGGTCGAAGGCGGCGTGCGCCGCGTTGACGGCGTCTTGGACCTGCGACTCGGCCACCACGACCGAGACCCGGATCTCCGAGGTGGAGATCATCTCGATGTTCACGCCCGCGTCGGAGAGCGCCTCGAAGAAACGGGCGGAGATGCCCGGCGCCGCGCTCATGCCCGCTCCGACGATGGAGACCTTGCCGACGGAGTCGTCGTACTGCAGGCGGTCGTAGCCGACGTCGGCCTGGAGCCGGGCGAGCGCCGTCATCGCCATCTGGCCCTCGCCGCGCGGCAGCGTGAAGGAGATGTCCGTCAGGCCGGTGGCGGCGGCGGAGACGTTCTGCACGATCATGTCGATGTTGATCTGGGCCTGGGCGACGGCCCGGAAGATCGCAGCCGCCTCGCCCGGCTTGTCGGGGACGCCGACCACCGTGATCTTGGCCTGGCTGCGGTCGTGCGCCACCCCGGTGATGATCGCGGCTTCCATGGTGCTCTCCTCGTTGTTCACGTCCTCGGCGCGGACCACCCGCGTGCCCTCCTTGTCGGAGAAGGACGACCGGACGTGGATCGGCATGTTGTAGCGGCGCGCGTACTCCACGCATCGCAGGTGCAGGATCTTGGCGCCCTGGGCCGCCATCTCGAGTGTCTCCTCATAGGAGATGCGCGGGACCTTGCGGGCGCGCGGCTCGATCCGCGGGTCGGCGGTGAAGATGCCGTCGACGTCGGAGTAGATCTCGCAGACCTCGGCCCCGAGCGCCACCGCCAGGGCCACCGCGGTCGTGTCCGAGCCGCCGCGTCCCAGCGTGGTGATGTCCTTGGTGGTCTGCGAGACACCCTGGAAGCCGGCGACGATCGCGATCGCGCCCTCCTCCAGGGCGGTGCGGATGCGCCCGGGCGAGACGTCGATGATCTTGGCCCGGCCGTGCTCGGCATCGGTGATGACACCGGCCTGCGAGCCGGTGAACGAGCGCGCCTCGTGCCCGAGGTTGGCGATCGCCATGGCCAGCACGGCCATCGAGATGCGCTCACCTGCGGTGAGCAGCATGTCGAGCTCGCGGGCGGGGGGCAGCGGCGAGACCTCGTTGGCGAGGTCGATCAGCTCATCGGTCGTGTCGCCCATCGCCGAGACCACCACGACCACCTGGTGGCCGAGCTTCTTGGTGTTGACGACGCGCTGCGCGACGCGCTTGACCCCGGCGGCGTCGGCGACCGACGACCCACCGAACTTCTGCACGACAATGCCCACGAGGGCCTACTTTCCGAACGGCAAGACGGAGGCGCCCGACCATGCGCGGTGGTCGCCGCAGGCGATTCTATCGAGGCTGGGCGAGCCGTTTTCGTTTCGTGCGCCTGCGTGGGACGCCGCCGCGTGACGCTCACACGTCGAGCTCGGCGGCTGCCTCCAGTTGCTCCTCCTCGCCGGTGAAGGGTTCGGCGTCCAAACGGTCGTGCGCGACCACCATGAGCAGTGCGTTGAGCACCGCGCCGGCGAGGTTGCCCCAGTTGTTGACGTAGCTGAACTGCCACCACCACAGCGCCTCGTCGACGTTGCCGAGGCGGAAGTGACGCAGACCGTTCTCGAGGTCGGCCACGATGCTCGCCACGTCGTCGGAGATCTGGCTGACCACGATCTCCGGCTCGTAGGGGTCGAACACGAAGCTGTAGGTGTCGACGCTGTCGAGGATGCCGGCCAGGCCCATCCGCAGCTCGTCGACGTCGGCCTCCTCGCCGACGTCGGGCTGGTACTCCTCACGCGGCTCGAAGTCCTGGTGGGCGCCGAGGCGCGCGCCGGTGAGCAGCACCTGGCTCACCTCGAGCAGCAGGAGCGGTACGGCGCTGCCCGGGTCGCCGGCCGCCGCGATCGCCCGGACCGCGAGCAGGAAGCTCTCCACGGAGTCGGCGATCTGGGTGGTGAAGTCCTCACCCTCGCTCGTTATCACCGCACTGGTCATTCGGCCGTCCGCCTTCCTAGGAATGCTCTGCCGAGAGTGACCTCGTCGGCGTACTCCAAGTCTCCGCCCACGGGCAGCCCGCTCGCCAGTCGGGTCACCCGCAATCCCAGCGGACTGAGCTGGCGGGTCAGATAGGTCGCCGTCGCCTCACCCTCCAGGTTGGGGTCCGTGGCGAGGATGACCTCGGTGATCTGGGTGTCGTTGAGCCGGCCCAGCAGCTCGCGGATGCGCAACTGGTCGGGCCCGATGCCGTCGATGGGGCTGATCGCGCCGCCGAGGACGTGGTAGCGCCCCTTGAACTCCCGGGTGCGCTCGATGGCGACCACGTCCTTGTACTCCTCCACCACGCACAGCACCGCCGGGTCGCGGCGCGGGTCACGGCAGATGCGGCAGGTCTCCTCCTCCGAGACGTTGAAGCACACGTTGCAGAACTTCACCTTCTGCTTGACCTCGACCAGCACCGCCGCCAGGCGCTGTACGTCGGCCGGGTCGGCCTGCAGGAGGTGGAACGCGATCCGCTGGGCGCTCTTCGGCCCCACCCCGGGCAGCCTGCCGAGCTCGTCGATGAGGTCCTGGACGACGCCTTCGTACAAGGTGTGCCGCGCCTAGAAGCCGAGCTGACCGGGAAGGCCGGTGCCGCCCGCGCCCTCCGTGCCACCGCCCAGGCCGCCGGTGATCGGGCCCAGCGTCTGCCCCGCGAGCGCGTCGGCCTGGGCCTTCGCGTCCCGATAGGCGGCCACGATGACAGCACCGAGATCCTCCAGGTCGTCGGCCTCGTTGCCGTCGAACTCGCCCTGGCGGATCTCGACGCCGACGAGCTCGCCGATGCCGTTGACCCTGACCCGGACCGCGCCGCCGGCGACGGTGCCTTCCACGACCTGCTCGGTGAGCCGGTCCTGGGCGCTGGCGAGCTGCTCCTGCATCTGCTGGGCCTGCTGGAGCAGCGCGTTGAGGTCGAGGCCTCCCGCACCGCCGAGGGCGTCGAACGGGTTCTGCGTCATGGTGTGCTCCCTGTTGCTGGCTGGGCCTACTGGTGGCGGATCTCTTCGATCATCTGCGCGCCGAGCTCGCGCTGGAGCAGCTCGGCGCCGCCGAGCTGCTCCTCCTCGAACGGCCGGTCGTCGGGGTGTACCTCCGCGTCCGCGGTGGCCAGGTCCGCCGCCCGCTCGCCGGCACCCGGATCGGGCGGGGCACCGTGGCGGGTCGGCTGGATCGCCTCACGGGCCGCCCGGGACGCATCCTGGGCAGGTGGCTCCACAGCCCACGGTGGAGCCTCCTCCGGCGAGGCGTGCGCACGCTGCTCGGCGCCCTGCTGCCCTGCGGCAGGCTCGGGGTCGGCCGGCGCTGGAGCCGGCCGGTCGGGCTGGCGCTGTTGGGCTGCCAGTGCGGCGGGGGCAGGCATGCCTGCGTCCACGATCGCCTCGATCCGCCAGTCGGCGCCGATCACGTCGGTGATCGCCTGCTTCAACGGCGGCTCGTGGTTGCCGCGCACGAACTGCTCCCGCAGCCCGATCGTGCCGAAGCCGACGGTGAGGACGTCACCCTCGAGAGCGACGACCTGGGCGTTGTGGCTGACCAGCGTCCAGGTGGCCTTGCGCAGCCGGTTGAGGGCGGCGACGACGTCCGGCCACAAACGGCGTACGTCGACCAGCGTCAGGCCACCCGTGGCGGGACCGCTGGCGGCCGGCGCAGCGGGCTGCGGCGCGGCGACCGGCGCAGACGCGGGCTGCGGCGCGGCGGCCGGGGGCGCCTCGGCCGACGCGGCGGCGGGCTGCTCGGGCGCCCGCACCGGCTCGGTGACCGGTGGGGCCTCAGCAGGGCGGGCCGCGGGCGCCGAGGCCGGCACAGAGGCCGGCGCAGAGGCGGCCGGCCGGGCGGCAGGCTCGTCACTGGGCGCACCGACCGAGGGCCGCAGCACCGGTCGGTCCTGCGCGGGCGGCGCAGCCGGGGCGGACGGCGGCGGCGTGGGCATGCCGGTGACGTCGAGGCGGCGCTCGAGCCGGTCGAGGCGGGCGGCCAGCCCCTCCACCCCGTGGTCGGCACCGGGCAGCAGCACCCGCGCGCAGATGAGCTCGAGCAACAGCCGCGGTGCGGTGGCGCCGCGCATCTCGGTGAGGCCGGTCGCGACGAGGTCCGCGGCCCGGGACAGCTCGTGGGCGCCGAAGCGCGCCGCCTGGGCGACGAGTCGCTGACCGGCGTCCTCGGCGACGTCGATCAGCCCGGTCGCCGGAGCGTCGGGGACCGCGGAGACGATGACGAGGTCGCGCAGCCGCCGCAGCAGGTCCTCGGTGAAGCGGCGCGGGTCCTGCCCGGTCTCGATGACCTTGTCCACCACGCCGAAGACCGCCGCGCCGTCACCTGCCGCGAACGCGTCGATCACCTCGTCGAGCAGGCTGTCAGGGGTGTAGCCCAGCAGACCCGCCGCCAGGTCGTAGGTGACCCCGTCGGGACCCGCCCCGCCGAGGAGCTGGTCCATCACCGACAGCGTGTCGCGCGCCGAGCCTGCACCGGCGCGCACGATCAGCGGGAGCGCCGCCGGCTCGACCTGGACGCCCTCCTGGGCGCAGATGTCGGCCAGGTAGGAGGACAGCAGCCGCGGCGGGATCAGCCGGAACGGATAGTGGTGCGTACGCGAGCGGATGGTCGGGATGACCTTCTCCGGCTCGGTGGTGGCGAAGATGAACCGGAGGTGCTCCGGGGGCTCCTCGACGAGCTTGAGCAGGGCGTTGAAGCCCTGCGTGGAGACCATGTGGGCCTCGTCGATGATGTAGACCTTGTAGCGGCTTCGGACCGGCGCGAAGAAGGCCTTCTCCCGCAGGTCACGCGCATCGTCGACGCCGCCGTGCGAGGCGGCGTCGATCTCGATCACGTCGATGCTGCCCGGGCCGCCGCGGGCCAGGTCGCGGCAGGACTCGCACTCGCCGCAGGGGTCTGCGACGGGGGCCTTCTCGCAGTTGAGCGCGCGGGCGAGGATCCGCGCGGAGGTGGTCTTGCCGCAGCCGCGGGGCCCGGAGAAGAGGTAGGCGTGGTTGACCCGGTTGTTCGCCAGGGCGGCGCGCAGCGGCTCCGTCACGTGCTCCTGCCCGATGACCTGCTGATAGGTCTCGGGCCGGTAGCGGCGATAGAGCGCGAGAGGGGACTCCACCCGATGAACCCTAACGACCGTCACCGACAGCCGGTAGCGGGCCGCCCGGCGTACTCCTCGCTCTGTCGTCCCGGCGAGCGGCGAGCCCACCTCCGAGCACCGCGAGACCGATCGTGACCAGGGCACCGAGCATGAGGGCCGAGGGCTCGCCGGGACGCAGCACACCGAGCTGGGTGCCGATGGTCGCCGCCGCTACCGGTACGCCGAGCTGCGCGGCCGCGAGCAGCCCCCACGGGACCGGCTGGGCGAGCAGCCGGCCGCCGACGACGTGCGTCAGGGCGGCGGCGCCACCGAGCGCGACGCCGAGCACGATCATCGCGGGATGGCTGCCGAACGCGCGCAGGTTGAGCGCCGCGCCCAGCCAGACGAAGAACAACGGCCCGAGGAACCCCTCGGTCAGCGCGAACAGCTGCTTGGCGAGCCGGCGCGGCTCCCCCACGGCCGTCACGGCGAGCCCGAACGCGAAGCCGGCCAGCATGATCGAGACGTGGGTGCGGACCGCGAGCCCCGCCAGCGCGAACAGCAGCACCAGCTGCAGGCGCAGCTCGAGGGCGAACAGCCGCTGCTCGGAGACCTGGTGCAAGCGGCGCCGGGTGCCGTTGCGCTCGAAGTGACGCAGGCCGATGAAGAGCACCACCGCGGCGAGGATGACGGCGGCAGCCCCGCCGGCGGCCCGGACGGCGTGCTGCGGGTCGATCGCCAGGGGCAGCGCCACGATGCACGCCGAGTCGGCGATCGCGATCTGCGGCAGCAGCTGGACCACCATGGCTCCGCCGAGGCCGACGGAGTCCACGACGGGCAGGATGAGGGCGGCGCTGGAGGAGGCCAGCAGTACGGCGAACAGCGCCGCGTGCGGCACGCCGCTCACCACCGCGATCAGCCATCCGCCGCCGGCCGCCAGCAGACCCACCGCGACAGCGCGCGCCGCCCCGATCCGCAGCGCCGGCCTCAGCTGCGGGTCACGCAGCGGCACGTGGGTGCCGGCGACGAACATCACCAGCGCGAAGCCGATGTCGGCCAGGAACGTGAACGTCGGGTCCGACGCATCGACATAGCCCAGGCCGGTGCGGCCGATCGCGATCCCGGCGAGGAGCTCCCCCAGCACCACCGGCAGGCGCCAGCCTTTCGGGTAGGCCAGCAGCGGCCCGAGCAGGGCGACGAGCCCGATCACCGCGAGCTGGGTGAAGGTCATGTGCCGAAATGTAGAGGCCCCCCACGTACCCGACAGAGCTCTCCTACCCTTGCTGCCTTCCGGCCCTGGGGGATTCGGCGAGATGCCGCCACATGGGGGGTTGCGGAGAGTCTAGGCGAGCGGTGCGCGCGCCCCCAATCCGGAGTCGATTTCCCGGCACCCGGACCCACCGCGTACCCTCCTCCACGGAGCTGTCGCCTAGTGGCCTATGGCGCTCGCTTGGAAAGCGGGTTGGGTTAACAGCCCTCGGGGGTTCGAATCCCCCCAGCTCCGCCAGTTGATCCAGGTTGGAGCCCTCGGGGAGCGAAAGCTCCCGAGGGCTCCTTCTCTCGGTCTGGTGATGGCCGCGACCGCCCCCAGTTAGACGCGCACCGGTAACGACCGGCACGCTGCCGTCGGCGTCGGGCAGGCTGTCGACCTCCAAGACCCGGAATACGGCGCACTACCTGGGTGCGGCCGGTATGCCGTCCGATGCAGAAGAAGTAGTCGTAGTCGGCCCCCACGCCCATTCGCGTCGCCCCGCAAGGACGTCCTGGACACGCTGCCGCAGCGCGTCGTCGACCAGCGGCTCGTGTGCGCCCTCGTACGGCGCGCCCTTGTAGGCAATCTGCCCTCGGTAGTCGGACGCAGTGAACCTGCGACCCGTGAGCGGTCCACCCACCACCTCGGCGGTGGTGCGGGATTCGAAGCTCCGCTCCTCAAGCGCGTCTCGCACGCGCGCAACGGACCAGTCGCCGGTGGCGTACTGCTCGAAGGACCAGACGACGCGGGGCGCTCGATCAGGGTCGACGCCGACCGAACGCACCTCGATCCCATTGATCGGCTCAATCACTGACACGCCACCGGCAAGGAGCTGATGCGTCCGCGTTACACGCTGGCGGCCGGGTGCACGCGGCGGGCGTCAACGGCGGTCCGACAGCACCATTACGCCGGGTGAATCAGGGGGGCTGTCACCCGACTCCCGCACGGTAGAGGTGGTGCTTCGCGACTCTTGAGAACCTGACTTGGAACTGTTTACTTTAGATCGGCCGGTTAGGTCTGAGCATATCTCCCCCGAGTCGAGCAAGAGAATCGGCCCTCCTCCGACAGCAATTGTCTTTGCGTGCTCCGCCGAAAGAAAAGTAGGCATGCCTTGAACAATCCTCATGCGTCAAGCCGACGGGTTTTCCTTAAGCGCACCGCCGGTTCCCTGTTTGCTTTCGTTGGCGTAGGATGGGTTCTCGCTCAGCCGGAGAGCGCCTCCGCGTACGTCGTCTGCGGGCTAGGAAACGTGTATTGCAAACTAGTGGGCGTGGATGAGAGTTCGTGCTTCTACGATTGCTACGACAAGACCACGCTGACGTACTGTAAGGGCTATTGCGAACCTTGCTGACCACCCTGCGGTAAAGTAATGCACCCTTCACTTCTCGAGAATTGGAACACTGCCGTGGCGTTTTCGAATTCCGCAGACCACCCCGAGGGCGAGCTGCATATTGAGGAGCGGTCGGCCGTGGGGGCGGGGCCCGACGGCGGGGGACCACGTGCCAGAACACTCAAAGAATGGCGCACCCTGCTCCCAGGACTTGGTCACTCAATCAAGGGTCCGACCGGAAAAACGTTTCCGATCTCCCTGGACCAGTTCGAGGGGCGGGACGAGAACACGCCGATCGCTATTTATGTCAGCTGGGTCGACCCGAAGAAGGTCGGCACGAAAGACCCGACTGGTAAGCCCGGACCCCGTTAGACGCCGTGAAGTTTGTAACAATAGCAGTTGGCGTTTGTCTGAGTTTCGTGGCCGGGGGCCAACTGCTAGTTGCCGGTTCGCAAAAGCTCCGAGGCTTTAGGGCTTATTCCAGTTCTGTTGGGTCGCCAAGCCTCGCTGCCGCCATTGTCGCCGTGGATCTAGTGCTTGGCACCTGGTGCCTAGCCGCTCGACCTTATCACTCTGTTCTCTGGTGGGCGCTTGCAGCGTTCTTCGCCACTGGCGCCGGATATCGCGCCAAAGTAGTTCTTTCCCCTACTCGTGTAAGTTGCGCTTGTTCACCGGGAGCGGCGACTGACTGGCCCGACGTTGCAGCTAACCTTATTATAGCAGCGGCCGCCATTGTTGTTGCCACTACTCATGTTGAGTTGCCGCGCACCATCTCGCTGTTTAGCATATGCGTTGCCGCAATTTTTTTGTTCGCGGTGTTTGCATCCGGACAATTGCGTCACCGCGCGCCCGCGGGGCGGCTAGCGCGCAGGAGCCGTCAAACGTCAGTTCCGCGCCTCTTCCCCATCCCGGCGCCAATAGACGTCAATGATCACAAAGAGTGACGCCGAACACAGCAGCGGCACCGCGCCACCGAGTCGACCCCAAAGCGCAGGCGTGACAGCAAGGACGACTCCGATGAAGGCCGGGATCGACTCCAAAGGATTGCGAAGGCCAACGGGGCTCTTCACGGTTGAAGGTAGACGAGTTGGGGCCTGAAGCCGCCGGTCTCGAGCAGGCTGCGGGCGATGTAGTTGGTGAGGTTTCTGAACCCGAGTGCGCTACCGCGGAGGTGTTCGAGCCGGCCGTTGATGGCCTCGGTCGGCCCGTTGCTGGTGCCCGGGCGGTCGAAGTAGGCCAGCGACGTCGGCGGCACGCTTCTTCAACGTCCTGCCGAGCTTCGCGACCTCGACCAGGGCCTTGGGGACGCCGGCGCTGATGTCGGCGATGAGCTTGACCATCAGCTCGCGGCCGTCGGCCCGGTCCTCGGTGCGGTAGGCGGTGATCATGCGCTGGTAGATGCCCCAGGTCGCTTCGACCTCGACATGCGTCTCATCGGCAAAGAGCTGGTTGAGCCGGTCGATGTGTCGGTCGGTGAGCAGCCCGCTACCGGTGTGCAGCGTGCGCCGGGATTTGTGGAGCGGGTCGTCTTTGAAGCCGCGGTGGCCGTGGATGGCGAGCTGGACCCGACGTCGGCACTGGTCGAGTGCGTCGCCAGCCAGCCGGACGATGTGGAAGGGATCCATCACCGCAACGGCGTCACCTCTTCGGCAGCTGCGGTCTTGAAGCCGGTGAACCCGTCCATCGCGACCACCTCGACCGCGGTACGCCAGTTCTCTGGGCGCTTGGTGAGCCAGGTCTTGAACGCCTGCTTGGAGCGGCTCTCGACCATGTCGAGCAGCCGTGCCGGCCCGGTGTCGTCGCGGATCGGGGTGAGGTCGATGATCACGGTGACGTACTTGTCGCCACGGCGCGTGTGTCGCCACACGTGCTCGTCCACGCCGATCACAGCGACCCCTTCGAAGCGCTGCTCGCCGTCGATCAGGACCCGCCTGCCTTCGGCCAGGACGGCGGCGTTGGCGGTGTTCCAAGCGACCCCGAGCCCTTCGGCCACGCGGGCCACGGTGAGGTGCTGGACCACGATCCCTTCCAACGCCCACCGCAGCCGGGCACGGGTCAGCTTCGCCCGCGGCTCGGCCGCTCGGGTGGTGTCTTGGCGCCACACATGCCCGCATCCGGTGCACCGGTAGCGACGGATCGACACCACGAGCGTGGTGGGCCGCCAGCCCAGCGGCACGTGTGCCAGCCGTCGGGTCACGGTGTCACGCGGGGTGCCTTGGCAGCCGCAGCGGCGACACCAGCCCTCGGTGCCGTCCTGAGCGTCGACGACCCGGCAGGCCAGAACTGCACGGTCGGGTTCGAGGTGTTGGCCCACGACATCGAGACCGAGTTCATCGAGCCGGCAGAACTTGGTCAGGTCAGGGCGCGCGAAGGTAGCGTCAGGCAAGTCGAGGTCTTCTGGATGGGCAGCGTGAGAACTCCCATCTTCAGGGGACCTCGACGTCTATCCCGCCAGCACCCCACCGACGACCGTCACACCCTCAACTGTGAAGAGCCTCATTGGCTCCGCGGCGGCCGCCGCTACGTCTGTGCCACAGAAGCTCACTCAGGCGCTGAGGGATCCTTGTCCTAGCCGCCAGTGATGTGAGCCCGAAGCACGGCTACGAGAACCCACCGTGCAGCACCTATCACTGCGACTAGCACCGAGGCTACGAAGGGCGGTCCGACCGCCGGGAATAGCGCTCGGACCAGGATGAGCGCTCCCGCGGCGAGGCCTGTTGCCGATGCCGCGGGACGGCCGCGAGCAAGTTCCTCGGTCAGACTGCCCATGCCGATGCCCTAGGCAGAACTCGCCGATCCCCAGTGCCAGTGAGCTGGCGCACCCCGAACCTTACGTCGAAATGGTGTCCCTGCAACCGCAGCATGAAGCCGCCCTCTCCAAAGACGGCGCTTTCTTCATGTACGGGGCCTGCGACCGCTACCGCCGCCGCCTGGCCACCACCGGTCGGAGCACCAGCGCGAGGAGGAGCGCGCCGCCACCCGCCAGGCCCCACCACACCGCGAGGTGGCGGGTGCCGGCGAGCACGTCGGGCGCCGGCGGCGGGACGCTCGCGCGGTCCTCGGCGGGCGGGACCGCCTCGAGCGAGCGTTGGCCGGTCGGGCTGAGGCTCAGCGGCCGGGTGAGCGCCTCGTAGGCCTGCACCGTCCCCGCACCGGCGAAGACGGTCGGTACGTCGGGGCGTCCGCTGGCGGTGTCCTCCAGCCGGGCGACCAGCTCGGCCGCGGTCGCATGCGGGTACGCCGAACGCAGCAGCGCGAGCACGCCGCTGACCTCCGCCGTCGCCCACGACGTCGCCACGTCGTCGAGAACGCAGGGCGATCCGACCATGCTGAGCGTGCGCAGCCCGACAGTCGGCGCCGCGACATCGGCGGCGGAGTTCGCGAGCACCGCGGCGGCGGTGTCACCGCCGGGCGGCGCGACCGCACTGACCCCGACGACCCCGGCGTACCCCGCAGGGAAGTAGGTGGCGGCGAAGTCCTCGCCGCCGACGTACACCGACGGCACCCCCGACGCCTGCGGCAGGCGGTTGCCGGTGGAGGCGACCACGATGACGCCGCGCCTGCGCAGGGTCGCGACGTCCGCGGCGAGGCCCGGGTCGTCCCCCACTTCGAGCGAGGCGTTGACGATCGAGACGCCCCACTGCGGGTGTGCGACGAGGGCGTCGAAGGCGGCCCGGACGCCGGCTGCGGAGACCCGCGGACCATTCTGCGCGTCGTGGCCGGTGTAGGCACGCAGGTCGAGGATGCGGGCGGCGGGAGCGACACCCGAGGCTCCGGCGATGATCCCGGCGACCGCCGAGCCGTGGAAGTACGACGGAGGGCCGCTCGTGCTTCCCGGAGCGAGCGCGACCCCGCCGCCTACGCCCGAATCGATCACCGCCACCGTCACGCCCGCGCCCGGCTGGGTGCCATGGTCGCGCAGCCACTGCTGCGCCTGCGGCACCCCGATCTGGTCGAGCGGTCCGTGGCTCGGCGGCGCCATCTGGGCCTGACCGGCGGGCTGGTCGGCGGAGACGCCGTCGCAGATCGGGAGCCGGTCGGCGGCCCGGGCCGTCGAGGACGCCGCGAGGACGCCCGCCACCAGCACACCCGCGGCGGCGAGCAGCGCTGCGGTGGGCGCCGACGTCAACCGGGACACTTCTGCCCCGCGAGCGGCTGCGGCGGGCAGAGCGCGAGCGCACTGGACAGGGGCACCCCGGCGCCCAGGACCTTGATCCAGCTGTCCGGCACCAGCGGCGCCCGGTAGGACGTGAAGCCGAGGGTGTCGAGCGTCTGCTGGTCCTGGAGCGGGTAGGCCCTGGCCCGGTCGTCGACGATCCACACGCTGCCGCCGGTGGTCTGGCCCCAGTCGCCGCTGCGGACCAGCGCTCCGGTGCCGGGGTCGGCCACCGGCTCCAGTACGCCGGCCGCCGGCGCCGACCACGCGTGACCCTTCGGGTCCCCCGCGAGCAGCGTGTACGGCGCCGCGCCCGGGGTGGCCACGAGCTTGCCGCAGACCGTGCCGGAGAGCGGGTGGAGCGTCGTCTCGGGCCAGTGCGCCGAGGTCCACGTCGGGGAGGACTGGCCGACGCCGGGCAGCTGGCCGGTGCCGGCCTCCTTGGGGCCGTTGCCGACCAGCTCGGCGCTGGTGGTGTAGATCGCGGCCGCGAACGGGTCCAGCGGCGCCGGCCCGTCGGGGGTGAGGAGGAAGACGCGGCCGGTGCTGGTCACGGTCGCGAAGTCGCCGACACGTGCGGTCGGGGCGATGCCGCTGCGTCCGGCGTAGGAGAGCCGCTGGCCGGCGCGCGCACCGAGGCCGAAGCTGTCGAACCCCAGCGTGCCGCCGGCGGGGAAGAGGGCCAGCCAGCTGTCGGAGACGTGCAGCGCGCGGCTCTCCTGGGTGAGCCCGACCGCCTCGAGGAGGTTGTCCTCACCCGGGACCGAGGGGACCTGGTAGCGCCACGCCCGACCGTCGGCGCCGTCGGCGACGACCCAGAACGTCTTCCCGTCCGCTGTCACCACGGTGCCGGCCCGGTGCGCCACCGACACGGCGGGGCGGCGTGCGATGTCGACCGAGATGCCCGCGCCGTCCGCCGTACACGCGGTCCAGCCGGACTCCACGAAGGCGCTCTGGGTGGGGAGCTCCTGCGGTGCGCCGAGGATGCCGATGTCATCACCCGGGGTGCGGCCGTCCAGTGTCTTCTGCGACACGATCGTGGGCGTGAGATGCGCGCCCAGGATCAGTTGGGCGGAGGCGACGTTGACGACCGGCCGCAACGGGGCGCCCTGCTTGGTGATGACGTAGCGCTCACCGGTCTGCTTGGAGATGATCAGACCGGGCTTGTCCCAGTCGGTCTGGGTGCGCGGCGCGAGCACCGAGGCGATCGCGGCCCCTGCCACCAGCAGCAGTGCGAGCGCAGCGCCGCCGACGATGGTGCGGCCGGGCCGCGACGGCTCCACCTCGCGTCCGCCGGGGGCGCCGGAGAGGAAGGCGGTGACCAGGCGGCGGCGGCTGAAGGCGTGCGCCTCGACCAGGTCCTTCTTCGTGGTCACCGGTGCCTCAGATCGAGACCGCGGAGAAGACGCCGATGGCCAGCACCAGCAGGGGAAGCAGGAGCACCAGCGAGGCGGTCTCGGCGATGTCACCGAGCCGTCCGCGCCGGACCGAGGGGGTCGAGGGCAGCATGGTCAGGGCGAGGACTGTTGCCCCGCTCGCGGCCAGCACCACCGCCGTCGTCGGTCGCCAGGAGGGGTGCAGCCACAGCAGCGACAGGCCGGTGGCACCCAGCGCGACCACGCCGAGCACCAGCCCGACGAGGACCTCGCTGCCGGTGCGGTACTGCCGGGTGCGCAGCATCGCCGCAGCACACGCGGCCAGCGCCAGCAGCGTCCCCCAGACGCCGAGCGAGACCGCGAAGGGAGCGACCAGGACCAGCAGCACGCCGACGGTGGTGGAGATGCCGAGCAGGATCTCGTGCGCGGTGCGGGCGTCCGCGGCGACGCGCGCGGGGTCGATCTCGGCGGGGTCGGCGGTGATGTCCTGCGGGGAGTAGAGCCGGTCCACGTCGGTGGCGGTCATGGCGAGCGCGAGCCACGGGAAGACGCTGCCGGCGAGCACCACGACCACGAGAACCACGACGAGCACCACCGCCGGGCGCCAGTCGGTCGCGCCCACGACGAGGCCGACGGCGAGCAGCACGGCCCCCACGACGGCGGCGGGCAGCAGCAGTGTGCGGCCCTCGACGGCAAGACCCACCAACGCCACGGATCCGACCAGCAGCACCGCGCCCCCGGCGGCCGCCAGCGGTGCTCCGAGCACAGCGGTGTGCGCGCCGCTGCCCCAGGCGAGCGACAGCGCGCCGACCGCGGCGTACACGGCGGCCAGCCAGGCGACGGCCACCGACGCCTCCGGCTCACGCTCGGCCCGCGAGAGCACGATCGCCCCACCCAGCAGGACCACGGCGACCACGACCGCCGCGACGCCGGCGAGGCGGGCGCCGTTCTGCACGAGCAGCGCCGCGGCGCCCAGCAGGAGGAACAGGGCACTCGCGACGAGGGCGGTACGCCGGCCCTGTTGCGGCTGCCAGGGCCGCAGCTCACGCTCGACGACATCGGTCATCGCCTCCACGACGTCGTCATAGACGCGTGGGGTCGCCTCGTCGACGCCGGCGCTCAGGGTGAGCACCCCGCCGTCCTCGACGCCCTGGCTGATCAGCCCGGAGTCGAGCGCGAGCCGGCGGCCGTCGGGCAGCACGAGCCGGTAGCCGCCGTACACCGTCGCGGCGTCGAGCAGTCCGACGCTGCGGGCGAGCTCGGGGACGAGCTCGGCAACGGGCACAGCGCCGGGTAGGACCAGATCCACCCGGCGCGTGCCTGAGGCAACCGTGACGCGGACGAGCCCGGAGGCGGCCGCTGGCGCTTGTGTCATCGAGTTGTTGATCGCGGAGTCAGGAGCAGTCGGCTCAGAAGAAGCCGGCGGCCTTCTTGTCCGCGGCCTCGAAGCTCTCCTTGGAGGTGATCACGTTGTTGTGGGCGTCCTGCATGATCGCCTTCATCGAGTCCATCTGCTTGTCCCACTGAGCCTTGGCGTTGGTGTAGGCGACCTGCGGGGCGCCCTTCCAGTCGTCGCCGAAGATGCGCACGAGGTTGGTGTGCAGGTCGGTCAGACGCTGCTCGATCTTCTGGTTCGCGCTGCGCAGGTCCTGCGCCAGTGCGTCGAGGTCGGCACCGGTGACCAGGATCCGTCCGTCGTTAGCCATGTTGTTGTCCTCTCAAGATCCTGGTCGTCAGCCGTCGAGACGGCTGAGCATGTTGTTGTAGTTCTTGTTCTGCTCGGCGTCGACCTCGGCGGTGGTCTCGTGGGTCTTGGCGATGCCGTTGCTCAGGTTGGTGAGGATGTCGACGATCTTCTTCTCCTTCTCGTGCCACGCGTCGTGGAACTGGAAGAAGGCGTTCGCGCCGGCACCCTGCCACTTGGCGGCCATCGGCTCGACCTGGCCCCGGAGGCCGGCCGCGATCGCGGTCAGATCGTTCTGAGCGTCGCTGATCTCCTTGGCAGCTGCCTGGAGTACACCAGCTCCCTGCTCGATGGAAGACATGTGCGGTCTCCTTCTGGCGGTCATGCCGCCCGATGAGTGGTGGTGTTCCGGATCCCGATCGCCCGGACATTCGCCGTATTCCCGGGCCGAACCCCGCTAAACACCGAAACGCGATTCCCACAGGGACCGGAAGAATCCCGTCGCCACCACCAGCATGCTCAACGTTCCGGCCATCGCGACCGCCTCCGCGAGGTCGGCACGCGCCGCCCACCAGGCGGAGCGCCAGCCGCGGCCGGTCGCCACCGCGGCGGCGAGGACGCCCAGCGCGACGACGATCGCCAGGCACACCAGCGTGACCGCGAGACCGCCCTCGACGCGCGGCAGCAGCACCACCAGCAGGCAGGCCAGGCACCACAGGCCCGCCGCCCGCAGCAGCGCCCGGGGCCACGCGTAGCGATAGCTGCGAGCGGTGAAGAGCAGCGACGCGCCGCCGAGCCCGACCATGATCCTCGCGCCCACCCGATCCACGGCCAGGTCGGCGGCGGACAGCAGCAGTGGCGCACTCAGCAGCACCAGGACGAGCACCGCCACGGAGGCGGCCTGCAGCAGGCGCGCGCCGCGGGCGGCCACCTCGGCGACGGCCGCGACCGGCACGATCGTGCGCCCGCGCCGGCCGGCCTGCGCCCGGGCCGACCACGCCGAGACGGCGAGTCGCTCCAGGTCCACCAGATACGCGTCCGGTACGTCGACGGCCTGGGCCGGGATGACCCGCGCAGCCAGGACCGCCGCGGCGAGCAGCACCGCCCACACGACCCGCTCCGGCGCGCCGAGCAGTGCCGCGCCGCAGGTGACCACGAAGACCAGCGAACCCGCCACGATGAAGACCCGCAGCGCCTCCTCGACGCCGCGGTCCAGGGCCCGCACCATCGCCGCGGTCACGGCCGCGGCGAGGGCGGCGACGCCCAGCACGCTCGGCAGCCGCTCCGGCGCCGGATCCCACGCGATCGCATAGGCGGCCGCGGCGGCGAAGACCGGCGCAACGACCGCGCGCCGGTGCGCCAGCCGGCCGGCCGGCACCAGCCCCGTTGCCGCACCGAGGATGAGGAGCCAGACGACCAGGTCGTGGCGCGGGCCGGCCAGGTGCGGCGCGAGCCAGCCCGCTGCCACCGCCTGGGCGGCCGCCAGGGCGGCGACGAGCGCGGACAGCGGCCCAGCGGGTTCGTCGGGCCGCACGGCGCTGCGGCGACGCTCGCGGCGCACCGCCGCGGGCTCGGCGACGACGAGCAGGTCGCCCGAGACCAGACCATGGCCGCTGAGCCTGTCCTGAGGGCCGAGCGCCTCGCCGAGACGGGTCAGCAGCGGTGGGACATGACCGAGGCCGAGCTGTGCGGCGTACTCGCTCGCCACGTCGAGCGCCGTCGCATCAGGTGGCACCACCAGATCCACCGCGCCGCGGGTGCCGTGCACCGTCAGCGCGAGGCTCCCTGCGATGCGATTGCCTGCCACGCGCGGTTACTACCCAGGTTTCGACCGGCTGAATCAGGGAAGTGCAACCTCGTGAGCCCTGCCCTCTCGACGGTGCCGTCCACCCTGGGCGGCGGCCGCACAGACGAGCCCGAGCTGCCGACCGGCGAGATCGTCCTCCAGCCGCCGCCGCCGCTCGACCAGTCCGAGGGCAGCAGCGGCGTGCTGATGAACGCCATCCCCATGCTCGGCAGCCTCGGCTCGATCGTGCTCGTGGCCACCATGGGGGGCGCCGGACAGGCTGCCGGAGGACGCCAGTACATCTCGGCCGGCATGTTCCTCTTCGCCACGATCGGCTTCATCGTCGTCCAGATCGACCGACAGCGGAAGCAGAAGCAGCAGAGCGTCGGCGGCCAGCGCACCGACTACCTGCGCTACCTCGCCTCGGTGCGCGAGACGGCCCGCGCGGCCGGTGACCAGCAGCGCCGGGCACTCACCTGGCACCACCCCGAGCCGGCCTCGCTGCCGCCCCTGGCCGAGGAGCGGTCCCGGCTGTGGGAGCGCGCGGCGGGCGACCCGCGCTTCCTCCAGGTCCGGTACGGCGTCTGCCACCAGCCGCTGTCGCTCACGCTCGTGCCGCCGGACAGCGCTCCGATCGACCAGGTCGACCCGGCCGCCGCCTCGGCGCTGCACCGCCTGCTGGTCGTGCACCGGCTCCAGCCCGACCTGCCCGCCTCCCTGGATCTGCGCGCCTTCGACCGCATCGAGCTGTGCGGGCCCGAGGAGGCGGCACGCTCGGCGGCGCGGGCCCTGATCTGCTCGGCCACCGCCTTCCACTCCCCCGAGCAGCTGGTGGTCGCCGTCCTGACCACGCAGGGAGCACGCGCGCACTGGGACTGGGTGAAGTGGCTGCCCCATGCGCAGAGCACCCGTGAGGCCGACGCCGTGGGGCCACGGCGGATGGTCGCCACCTCGCTCGACGACCTGGCCGCGCTGCTGCCCGCCGACCTGGTCGACCGACCTCGCTTCGGCGCGGACGAACGGGCGATCACCCCGCACATCGTGGTGGTCGTCGACGGCGTGACGATCCCGCCCGGCAACCACGTACTGCCGCAGGACGGCGTCCACGGCGTCACGGTGCTCGACCTGCCCGCCCGGTGGGACGAGCTCGTCGACGCCAGCTGGCTGCGGCTGCAGCTCGAGGCCGGACCCGAGGCCGGCGCGGCCGCCGGTGCCGGTGCTGCCGCGGGCGCCGTGGCTGGTGACGTGGCTGGTGACAGCGTGCCCGCGTCGGTGTTGCGGGTGCGGGCGGAGCCGGTGCGCGTGCGGCTGGACCAGTGCGCGCTGCAGGTGGCCGAGGCGTTCGCCCGGCGACTCACGCCGCTGCACACCGTGGCCGCGGGTGCCACCGACACCGGGGAGAAGGAGATCAGCGGCCCCACCGACTTCATGGAGCTGCTCGGCCTGGGCGACGTACGCACCCTGGACCCGGCCGTGTCGTGGCGACCGCGGCCGGCGCGCGACCGGCTGCGGGTGCCGATCGGCGTGGGCGACAGCGGGGCGCCGATCCACCTCGACATCAAGGAGTCGGCACAGCAGGGCATGGGTCCGCACGGACTGGTCATCGGCGCGACCGGCTCGGGCAAGTCGGAGTTCCTGCGCACGCTCGTCCTCGGATTGGCCCTGACCCACTCCCCCGAGCAGCTCAACATGGTGCTGGTCGACTTCAAGGGCGGCGCGACGTTCGCCGGCATGGCGGACATGCCGCACGTGTCGGCGGTCATCACCAACCTGGCCGGCGAGCTCACCCTCGTGGACCGGATGCAGGACGCGCTCTCCGGGGAGATGGTGCGCCGCCAGGAGCTGCTGCGCGAGGCCGGCAACTTCTCCTCGATCAAGGACTATGAGAAGGCGCGCGCCTCCGACCCGACGATGGCCCCGTTGCCGTCGCTGTTCCTGGTGGTCGACGAGTTCTCCGAGATGCTCGCCGCCAAGCCGGAGTTCATCGACCTGTTCGTCGCGATCGGCCGCCTGGGCCGCTCCCTGGGCCTGCACCTCCTGCTGGCCTCGCAACGGCTGGAGGAGGGCCGGCTGCGCGGCCTGGAGTCACACCTGTCCTACCGGGTGGGCCTGCGCACGTTCAGCGCCCAGGAGTCGCGCACCGTCCTCGGCGTCCCCGACGCCTACGAGCTGCCGGCCGTGCCCGGCCTCGGCTACCTCAAGCCCGACCCCACCTCGATGCTCCGGTTCAAGGCCGCCTACGTCTCCGGTCCGCCCTCGGGTGCCTCCCGCGTGCGACGGGACGAGTCCGGCGGCATCACCGGCATCCTGCCGTTCACGATCGCGCCGGTCCGCGACCTCGACCCCACCGACGAGCTCATCGCGGACGTCACCCCCCTGGCCGAGGCCGCGCCCCCACCCGCGAGCGACGAGTCGCTGCTCGACATCGCTGTCGGCCGGATGGCCGGACACGGCCTGCCGGCCCACCAGGTGTGGCTGCCGCCCCTCGACGTACCGGACACGCTGGACCGGCTGCTCGGCGACCTCGCCCCCGACCCTGCGGCGGGGCTCGGCTCGGCGTCGTGGCGGGCCATGGGCGGCCTGGTCGTCCCGCTCGGCACCGTGGACCGGCCGCACGAGCAGCGCCGCGACACGCTCACCGTGGACCTCGGCGGGGCGGCAGGGCACGCCGCGATCGTGGGGGGCCCACGCTCGGGCAAGAGCACGCTGCTGCGCACCCTGGTCGCGTCGCTGTCCCTGACCACGACGCCACTGGAGTCGCAGATCTTCGTGCTCGACTTCGGCGGTGGCACGTTCGCGCCGCTGGCCCGGCTGCCCCACGTCGCCGGGGTCGGCACCCGCAGCGAGCCGGACGTCGTACGCCGGATCGTGGCCGAGGTCCGCGGGGTGGTGGACCGTCGCGAGGCGTACTTCCGGGCCCAGGGCATCGACTCGATCGAGACCTATCGCGCCCGCCGGCGGGAGGGCCGTGTCGACGACGGGTACGGCGACGTCTTCCTCGTCGTCGACGGCTGGGCGACGCTGCGCTCGGACTTCGACGACATCGAGATCGAGCTGCAGCAGCTCGCCACCCGCGGCCTGACCTTCGGGCTGCACCTGCTCACCGCCGCCACCCGCTGGGCCGACTACCGGGCCGCGATGCGTGACCTTCTCGGCACGAAGCTCGAGCTGCGCCTCGGTGACCCGACCGACTCCGAGATCGACCGCAAGATCGCCGGCCTGGTCCCGACCGGGCGCCCCGGCCGGGGTCTGGTGCCGCAGAAGCTGCACTTCCTGGCGGCCCTCCCGCGCATCGACGGGGACCCGCGCGCGGAGAGCCTCGGCGATGGCATCGACGACCTGATCCAGCGGGTCAGCGCCGGCTGGACCGGCCCGGAGGGGCCGAAGCTGCGGCTGCTGCCGGAGCAGATCAAGCTCGACGACATCCGCGCGGCCGCGGGCGTCAGCGAGGATAGGCCCGGGTCGCGGATCCTGCTGGGCATCAACGAGCGCGAGCTCGCGCCGGTCGCCATCGACCCCGACACCGAGCCGCACCTGCTCGTCTTCGGCGACGGACAGTCGGGCAAGAGCGCGCTGCTGCGCGCCTATGCGCGCGAGATCATGCGCACCCGTACGCCGAAGCAGGCGCAGCTGATCGTCGTGGACTACCGCCGCTCACTCCTGGGCGAGATCCCCGAGGAGTACCTGCTCAACTACCTGACCTCGGCCGGGCAGGCGGCGCCCGCGCTCAACGATCTGGCGACCTACCTGGAGAGCCGGCTGCCCGGCCCCGACGTGACGCCGGAGCAGCTGCGCAACCGCTCCTGGTGGACCGGTGCGGAGGTCTACGTGCTCGTCGACGACTACGACCTGGTCGCCACCCAGCAGGGCTCGCCGGTGCAGGTGCTCCAGCCGTTGCTCGCCCAGGCGCGCGACACGGGGCTGCACCTCGTGCTCGCGCGTCGCGCCGGCGGTGCCTCGCGCTCGCTGTACGAGCCGGTCATCCAGGGCCTGCGGGACCTGGCGATGCCGGGCATCCTGCTCTCGGGCGACCCCTCCGAGGGCCAACTGGTCGGCAACGTGCGTGCGGTGCCCGCGCCGCCGGGACGCGCTCGGATGGTGACCCGCGACCGGGGTGCCGAGGTGGTTCAACTGGCGTGGACCGATCCGTCGCTCTAGACCTGAGCAAGGCCGATTTAAGTCTACTTGGAGACTATACTTTGTTGTCACTCACTTGTAACGTTCCAAACACCTGCTGGCGATGTGCGTCGACCACGCTTGTCGCCACAGCCACCACTACCTGTCAGGAGGGCCGAGATGGAGAACCCCACGTCGACCGACCGGGCCGAGGAGCTGGACCGCGTCGCCCAGCAGCGCCTCAGCCTCCGCGCCCGGCACGCCAGTGCGCTGGCCAAGCTCATGGAGGAGCGCCAGGACCTGCGCGGCGCCTACGCGTTCGCCGACCTCGTCGACGACTCGCTGCGCTGGTCGGCCTGACGGCCCCGAGGGCCACGACGCCGAAGGCCGGGACCCTCACGCATGGTCCCGGCCTCGGCGCCGGCGCCGATCGTGCGGCGTACCCCCGTCTCCACCACGGCGACGCTCGTCGTCGCCGGGAATCCACAGCCGGTCGCTGTGCCGGTGGCGATAGGGTCGAGCGGTGATCTTCAAGCGCGTCGGGACCGAGCGCCCTTACCCCCGTCATGGGCTGACGGCCAAGGACTGGGCCCAGCTGCCACCACGGCAACTGCGCCTCGATGAGCTCATCACCACCAAGGACACGTTGCAGCTCAACTCGCTGCTCGACGAGGACTCCACCTTCTACGGCGACCTGTTCGCCCACGTCGTCCAGTGGCAGGGCGAGTACTACCTCGAGGACGGGCTGCACCGCGCGCTGCGCGCAGCCTTGCAGCAGCGTCACGTGCTGCACGCACGGGTCCACGCGATGGAGGCGAGCGCCCCCGCCGACCGCGCCGACGCCGACGCGGAGGCCTGATGCGCACCGGCGTCCGCACGCTGCTCACGCTGCTGGTCCTCGCCCTGGTCGTGGTTTTCGCCGGGGGGTGGGGCTTCTCGATGCTGACAGCACCGTTCCCCAAGAAGGCGGCCGCGCCCGTGTGCAGCTCCGCCACCGTCGACGCGGGTGACCACGTCTTCCCCGCCCAGGTGACCGTCAGCGTGCTCAACGCCTCCAGCCGGGAGGGGCTCGCCGGTCGCACCATGAGCGCCCTCAAGGACGGTGGCTTCGCGCCCGGTCACTCCGGCAACGCCGCCAACGGCACGAACGTCAGGGCCGTCCAGATCTGGACCACCGACCCTCACAACCCGGCGGTGCAGCTGGTGGCCGCCTGGCTGCCGGGCGTCAAGATCGTGCGGCACAGCGTGGCCGAGCCGGGCGTCGTGGTGGTCGTCGGCGACCACTTCGGCGCCGTCGGCAAGGGCCCGAAGTCGATCACCGCCACCCGCAATGCCACGATCTGCAGCCCGACGCTGAGCTGAGCTGGGTCGACGCCGGGGCCGACGCCCGGGGCCGACGCTCGTCCAGGGCCGGAGGGCCGCTCGGCGGACGGTCAGGCGCGCAGCCAGCCCGCGAGCCGCCCATGCCGCGAGACCTGGCGGAGTCGTCGTACCGTCTGCTCGCGCAGCGCCCGCGGTGACACCACGAGGAGGTCGTCGCCACGGCGCAGGACCGTGCGCGACACCGCCGGGATCGACTCGCCGTCGCGGATGACCATCGCCACCGACGACCCCTGCGGCAGGCGCAACTCGCCGACCTCGACGCCGTGCAGCCGCGAGCGCGGGGTGATCGTGATCTGCAACAGGTCGGCCGCGATCCGCTCCAGCGGCGCCACCTCGAGCTCGAAGGCCCGTGGGTCCAGCGGCTGGGCCAGGCCCAGCACCCGCGCCACGGCCGGCAACGTCGGCGCGGTCAGCAGGGTGTAGACCACGACGAGCACGAAGACCAGGTCGAAGAGGCGGGTCGAGCCGCGCACGCCCTCGGCGAGCGGGATGGTCGTCAGCACCACGGGTACGGCGCCCCGGAGCCCTGCCCACGACAGGAACGCCACCTCCCGCAGCGCCAGCGGCTGCACCACCATCGCCACCAGTACCGCGATGGGTCGCGCGACGAAGGTGAGCACCAGGCCTGCCACCAGCGCGGAGCCGACGATCGGCCACGTCAGCGTCGCCGGGGAGAGCAGGAGACCGAGCATGACGAACAGCCCGATCTGGGCCAGCCAGGCGACGCCCTCGGCGAAGCCGCGGGTGACCTGCCGGTGCGGCAGCTCGGCGTTGCCGAGCACCAGGGCGGCGACGTACACCGCGGCGAAGCCGCTGACGTGCAGCCCGGCCGCGGCGCCGTACCCGAGGAAGCACAGGGCGAGGACGGCCAACGAGTAGAGGCCCGACGACGGGAGGCCCACGCGGCGCAGCAGCCAGGCGCCGGCCAGCCCGACGCCGAGCCCCACCGCGAGGCCGCCGACGAGCTCGACCGCCACGAGGGCAGCGACCACCCACCAGGGGTGCTCATGGACGGCGCCGGAAGCGACGAGCGTGACGAGCACGACCGTCGGGGCGTCGTTGAGGCCGGACTCCGCCTCCAGTGCACCGGTCAGTCGCCGCGGCAACGGCACCACCCGCAGGACCGAGAAGACCGCCGCCGCGTCGGTGGGCGAGGTGACGGCGCCGAGCAGCACCGCCACCTCCCAGGACAGTCCGAGGAGGTAGTGCGCGCCGACAGCCATCACGGCGACCGAGACGGCCACACCGACGGTGGCCAGGGACAGGCCCAGTCGCATCGAGGGACGCAGCGACCGCCACGGTGTCGTGATGCCGCCCTCGGCCAGGATGAGGGCCAGAGCGGCGAAGCCGAGCGCGTGCGCCATCTCGGCGTCGTCGAAGCGGATCCCGACCCCCGACTCCCCCAGCGCGACGCCCATCAGCAGATAGACCAGCAGCGAGGGCAGGCCGGCCAGCGAGGTGAGCCGGACCGCGAGGATCGCGCACAGTGTCACGGCAGCGCCCACCAGGAGGAAGACATCGAGCTGGTGGACGCTCATGTCACCTCCGTCAGGACAGGTGGCGGGAGGCAAGCCTAGCGGGGCGGCCTACCGTGGCGGCATGCAGATCGATCCCGGCCGGCTCTCGGTGGCGCAGCGCGCGAACGTGCCGCCCTTCCATGTCATGGACATGATCGAGGCGGCCACCCGCCGCCAGCGCGAGTACGGCGACGTCCTCAGCCTGCTCGCCGGACAGCCGCTGACCGGAGCGCCTCGGCCGGTGGCGGAGGAGGCGGTGCGGCTGCTGCGCAGCGGCGACCCGCTCGGCTACACCCCCGCGACCGGGATCCTGGAGCTGCGTGAGGCCATCGCCGGTCACCATCGCCGCGTCCACGGCCTCGAGGTCGATCCCGACGACGTGGTCGTGACGACGGGAGCCAGCGGCGGGTTCCTGCTGGCGTTCCTGGCGGCGTTCGACGTCGGTGACCGGGTGGCGATGGCGCGACCGAACTACCCGTGCTACCGCAACGTCCTGGCCGCCCTGGGCTGCGAGGTGGTCGAGCTGCCGAGCGGGCCGCAGACCCGCTTCCAGCCCACGGTCGCGCAGCTGCAGGAGACCGCCGACCTCACGGGGGTGGTGGTCGCGAGCCCGGCGAACCCGACCGGCACGATCATGCTTCCCGAGGAGCTGGCCGCGATCGCGAGCTGGTGTGAGACGCATGGCGTCCAGTTGATCTCCGATGAGATCTACCACGGCATCGCGTACGCCGGCGGCGTGTCGACAGCGACCGCCTGGGCCACCAGCCGCGAGGCGGTCGTCTTCGCCAGCTTCTCCAAGTACTTCTCCATGACCGGGTGGCGGATCGGCTGGATGCTGGTGCCGCAGCGGCTGCGCCGCGCCGTCGACGTCCTGACCGGCAACTTCACGATCTGCCCGCCCGCGCTCGCCCAGCGGGCGGCGGTGCAGGCGTTCACCGAGGACTCCTACGCCGAGCTCGACGGCCATGTCGCGCGCTACGCAGCCAACCGGGCGCTGCTGCTCGAGGGCCTGCAGCAGCTCGGCATCGACCGGCTGGCTCCCGCGGACGGCGCGTTCTACGTGTACGCCGACGTCAGCCATCTCACCGACGACACGATGGCGTGGGCGCGGTGGCTGTTGGCCACCCATGCGGTGGCCGTCGCGCCCGGCATCGACTTCGACACCGAGGCCGGCGGCCGCTTCGTGCGGCTGAGCTTCGCCGGCGACGGCACCGAGATCAGCCGCGCCCTGGACCGGTTGTCCACAGCCCTTCCGGGCTGACGTTTCCCGACCTCCTCCCCGGGCAGCGTGATCAGTGGGACGGCACGACAGGAGGAGGAACGATGTTCGCAGACCCCGACGCGATCCGCGCCCTCGCTCGTGCCCTGCGGCAGCGGGCCGACGCGGTGCGGAGCCAGGCGCTGGCGCTGACCCGCGAGGCCGAGGCGGTGACGTGGCGCGGTGCCGCCGCGGACGCCATGCGGAGCGCGACCCGCGAGACAGCGACGGCGCTGGACGAGGCGGCCCGCCGCCACGATCGGGCGGCGCAGGCCATCGAGGCCCATGCGGCAGCCGTCGGCACGATGCGTGCCGCCCTCGCGGCTGCCGCCCGCCTGCTCGGCGACGCCCTGCGAGCGGCGGCATGAACCGCCACGAGTCCAGCCACCGCCGTACCGCCACGCTCACCTCCGTGGTCGGCGGCCAGGACCTGGAGCTCGCCTACGCCGAGGCCGACGATCTGGCGCTGCTCGCCGCGCACGCCGGAATGCGCTTGATCGCCTGGTCGCTCGAGACGGCAGCGATGACCACCGCCATCGACCTGGTCGGATCGGCCGCATTCGCGCCGGTGACGTTCGCCCGGGCCGCGGAGGCCCTCCTCGAGGCCAGCCTCGGGCGGCACGGGCTGGGCCTCGCAGCGGCCCGGTGCGAGGCGCTCGCCGTGGCCATCCCGGCCGCCGTCGAGGTGATCCGCCGCACCGACGAGGGGGAGGTCGCCTGGCTGTGGCTCGACGCGAAGGAGGTGCTCGGTCTGGAGGCTCCGGACCTGCCGATCCAGGACCGCTTCGAGCTGGGTGCCGCAGGGGCGCTCGCCTTCGCGACCGCGGCGTTGGGCCCGCGTGGGACCGCCGCGCTGAGCTGGCTGTCGAGCGGCAAGGGCGGCCCGGACACCGGCGTACGCACCGTGCGGGTGGGCCTGCAGGTGGGCAGCGGCACCTCCGCTCCGGGCGACGTCGCCGATCTCGCCACGCACCTGGGCCAGCTCGGCGAGCTGTCCGACGCCGACCATCCCGAGAACGACGGCACCGTGGAGGTCCAGACGCTCGTCGGTGCCGATAGGACCGTCCGACACGTCGTCTACCTCCCCGGGACCGACGACATGAGCCCGCTGAGCCACGACGCCCAGGTGCGCGACATGACCGGGAACCTGCGGCTCATGTCCGGGCAGTCGACGGCGTACGGCGCCGGCGTCCTCGCCGCGATGACGGCCGCCGGCATCCGGCCGCACGAGCCGGTCCTGATCGCCGGGCACAGCCAGGGCGGGATGCAGGCGCTGGCGCTCGCTGCCGAGCACTCACCGTACGACGTGACCAACGTGGTGACCTTCGGCTCGCCGACCGCCCAGCCGCACGGCCAACTGCATGGGACGCATGTGCTGGCCCTGGAGCATGTGGGCGACGTCGTGCCCCAGTTGGCCGGAGCTCCGGCCCAGCCCAGCGCCGATCAGGTGACCGTCCGGTTCTCCTCGGGCGTGGAGGGCGTGGCGGGCAACCATGACCTCCTGCACTACACCGTGGGCGCCGAGGCGATCGACTCCTCACCCGACCCGGCCGTGGCGGACCAGCTCGCGTCCATGGCCGGATTCTTCTCACCCGGGCAGTCGGCGACCAGCCAGGTCTTCCAGCTCACCCGCGAGCGATGACGTTTGGCCCCGCTCCGGGCCGGGAAGGAGCCGGGCATGTACGGCGACAGTGAGGTCATCCGCGCCCATGTGGGCCGGTTGCGCGAGCAGGCGGCCGACATCAGGTCCGAGGCCGACCGACTCGTCGCCCGGGCCGAGGCGGTGGCGTGGCCGGGCCGGGCGGCCGAGGCGCTGCGCGGCCGCATCCGCGACCGGGCCGTCGCCCTGCGCGGCACCGCCGAACGGCACGAGGAGGCTGCCGCGGCCCTCGAGCGGCACCTGGTCGAGGTCGACGAACGCAAGGAGTTGATCGCGGCGGCGCAGCGGCGCGCCGACACGCTCCTCCACGACGGCCGGCTGCGCGATGTCGCGCTGCCGGGGCCGGGGCGCCGCGAATGGCTCGAGGTCGAGCTCTGATGCCCACGATCGACCTGGGCGCCCTGGAGGCAGCGGACGCCACGGAGACCGCGCGGACCCGGCAGCCGGCAACGGGCGACACGGGCGCCGGCGACGCCCGCGATCCGTGGGCGCACACACCGCGACGCGTCGGCCTCACGCTGCCCGAGCTCCGGCTGCTGGCCGAGGCTGTCGGCGCCCCGCTGCCGTTCGACCTCGCGGGACCCGGCCGTCCCGGCGGATCGGCCGGCGGATCGGCCGGCGGGCTCGCGGCTCGGCTGGGGCCCGGCGCCAGCGCCACCCAGGACGAGGTGTACGCCGCAGCCCTCGCCCGGCTGGGTGACCCGGCCGAGTCGCTCCGGCGCCGTGGTCTCCTCCTGGAGGCGCCCGACCCGGGCATCGCCGGAGCTCTCGGCCTGCTGGCGGCGCCTCGCACCGCTGTCGACCTCGATGTCGCGGCCGGACCGATGCGGGCGCACGCCTGGCATCGGCAGCGCGACGGCGCCGTCGCGTCGCTGGCCACCGCCGACGGCCTGGTCTTCGAGTTGGCGTGGTTCGCCGCGCGGGCCTGGCCGGCCGAGCTCGCCCGGGTGGCGGCGCTGCCGGAGGAGCTGCGGCTGCGGGCCTCGCTCGTCCCCGCGGTGCTGCGGGTGCCCTGGCAGGTCGCCGACGCGGCCGCGGAGGCCGTCCGATCCGGCCGCCCGGAGCTGGTGCCGGTGATCGCCGGTGGCTCGACCCTCGGCACGGCGCTGACCGCCTTGGCGGGGGAGGCACAGGGCCGGCTGCGCGCGCTGGTGTCGGTCGTCGACGAGCAGCCACGCGCGGTCGGCGTGGCCTCCTGGACGCTGCTGGCCGACGGCTGGCACGCGGTGCGGGCTCGACACGGCGCCGGCGCGCACGACGACGGCCTCGAGATCGCTGCGGTGACGCCCACCGACTTGCCCACCGAGCTCGCGCCCCTGCTGGCGGAGGTCGCCTGATGCCCGGAACGGTCGACGAGTCGACGTACGAGCGCATGCTCCAGCTCGCCGAGTCCTTCGTGGCCCTCGGGGAGCGACTGCGCGGCTGGTCGCGCACCGGCCAGGAGATCCTGCGTGATCCCGACGTCACCGAGTCGGCCGAGCTGTCCCAGCGCTCCTTCGACGAGGCCACCGAGTCGATCGAGGCGGCGACGCTGGGCCGCGGTGGTCTGCTGGGTCGATCGCTGGAGCTGGACGCCGACGCGCTGGCCGTGCGGGCAACGGTGCTGACCTACCGCTGGATCGACGAGCTGCAGAGCGCTGCCTACCGCTCGCTGGGCTCGATCGCGGGCCGCGCGATCGGGTTCCTCGCCCCGGAGGTCGACCTCGGCGGCTCCCTGGTGGCGGCCGGGGTCATCGAGACCGACGCCCTCGACCGCGACGGCGTCGCCGCCTATCTCGGCGAGCTGGCCGCCAGCAACCCCGAGCTGATGGAGCACATCACCACCGGGGGCGGCGGACTGCTCGACAGCCTGCAGCTGCGCAGCCTGCTCACCGCCGGCGTGCCCTCGGGTGAGGAGCTGGCGGCAGCCTCGGCAGCGGGGATGCGCGTGGTCGGGCTGCAGCCGTTCCGCACTGACATCGGGGCCGCGGTGCGCGATGCGGTCGCCGACCTCGCCGGCGAGCCCGGGCCCGACCGGTCGGGCCCGACCGATGCTGCGGGCGCATCGGCAGCGGGCGCACCGGCAGCGGGCGCTCCTGCGGGCGTGAGCGGCGCCCCCCGCGGCCTCGCCGACCTGATCGCCGCCCTGAGCACCGTCACCACCACCGTCGCCATCCGGCCGGCGGCCCCGGGTCGCTACATCGCCTACCTGCCCGGCCCACACGTCAGCCAGCACGTCGGCCGGGACATCGGCGAGAGCACGCCCCGGCTGCGGCTGGTGACCGGCGACCTCTCCTCCTACGCCGCGGACGCCGCACGCGCCATCGCCGAGACCGTCGAGCCGGGCGCGCGCGTGATGCTGGTCGGGGCGGCCGCCGGTGGCGCGACCGCCGCTGCTCTCGCCGCCGCCCCCGCCACCGGCTTCGTGGTCGACCACGTCGTCACGGTCGGCGCTCCCGCGGCCCAGGCGGCCCGGGTCCCGGAGACGACCCGCGTCCTCGCCCTGGAGGACCGCAACGACCCCGTCGCACTGCTGGGCGGACTGGTCAACGTCGCGGCCGAGCATCGCCTCACGGTCGTCTACGACGCGCACGCACAGGGCGCGGCGGCGTACGTCGCCGGTGGCCGGCAGGCCGACGCCGCCACGCACCCCGCGATCCGTGCCGAGATCGACCGGATGCGCGAGCTGGGGTTTCTGGCGTGAAGCAACCCAGAACCTGACCGCAGGCCGCCGTACCCTCGTTCCGGGCGTCGCGTGCTGTCACCATGTCCGACGTGCGTCGCCTGGTGCTTCCCTTCGTCGCCTGCGTGGCGCTCCTCGTCCGTGTCGTGCCGCTGCTCTCGCGCGGCGGCCTCCTGTTCTGGGGTCGCTACGACGACGGCGTCTACTACGCCGCGTCCGCCTCACTGCTGGCGGGCCGCGTCCCGTACCGCGACTTCGTGCTCCTGCACCCGCCCCTGATCATGCTCGTGCTGGCGCCGTTCGCACTGCTCGGCCGGTTGACCAGCGACCCGGTCGGTTTGCTGGCGGCGCGGCTGACATGGATGCTGCTGGGCACCGGCCTGGCGGTGCTGGCCGCCCGGTACGCCGCCCGATGGGGCACGCTGGCCGGACTCGCCGCCGGCCTGTGGGTCGCGTGCTCCTCGGGGGCGTCGTACGCCTCCCAGACGACGTTCATCGAGCCGGCCGCCGACACCGCCCTCTTCGGGGCCGTCGTGCTGCTCACCTGCGACCGGGTCCGGCCCCGGCACGAGCTCGTCGCCGGCGTGCTGCTGGGCATGGCACTGACCGGCAAGATCTGGTACGTCGCCCCGGTCGGTGCGCTGCTCCTGGCCCTGCTCGTCAGCCGGCGCGCCAGTGCGCTGCGTGCCGGAGCCGCGGCCTGCGTGACGGCAGCGGCGATCCTCCTGCCGTTCTTCGTCCTCGCGCCGCGGGACATGTGGCACATGGTGGTCTACGACCAGATCGGCCGCCCCACCAACGGCAGGACCGGCCTGCTCGATCGGCTCGGCACCGCGGTCGGGGGCCGCGGCCTCGGTCTCGGCCACCCGGACACGCACATCGTCACGTTCGTGGCGACCGCTGCGCTGCTCGTCGCGGTGGTGGCGTGCCTGCGGGACCGGCAGGCCCGGCTCGTCGCGGCGGTGGCGATCGGCGCGGTCGGGGTGCTGATGTTCAGCCCGATCGTCTTCCACCACTACGGCGCGTTCCCGGCCGCGGGCGTCGGCGCGACCATGGGCATCGGCTGGTCGCTGGTCGGACCGACGCTGCTCCGTCCCGTGGTGCTCCGCCGGGCGGCGGCCTGGGTCGCGATAGCGGCTGTCGCCGGCTGCGGCGTCCTCGTCCTGCGCCACCCGCTCGGGCTGCCCTTCCCCCGACGCGAGGTGGACGCGCGGCTGCCGGCGGGCTGCATCACCAGCGACGACCCGACCACGCTCATCCTGGCCAATCGGCTCAGCAGCGACCTGCGGGCGCACTGCGACGTGGCCGTCGACGTCACCGGGGCCAGCTACGGGGTGCGGATCGGGCGCGGCAAGAACCTCGCCTTCCAGGACTGGCTGACCAGCTACCTGCGCTCCGGCTCGGCGATGATCCTGGCCCGGCGCACCCACGACCGGATGAGGATCGACACCGTGCCGTCGCTGGGCACCATGACGTTCAGCCGCGGCATCGTGCACGTCATCCGCCCGTGAGCCCGGCGACCGTGCGGCGAGCCGCTAGGCGAGGTCCTTCACGAAGTCGGTGAGCTGCACCAGGTTGCGACACTCGACCATCGGCACCAGCTCGGCGTAGCGGGACGCAGCCGAGTCGCCGGTGTCCCACTGCCGGCGTACCTCCGGGTTGAGCCACCACTGGTGGCGGCTGCGCTCGACCATCTCGCGCAGCGCCGGCAGCGACAGGTCGGCGTAGTTGGAGCGCGCGTCACCGAGGATGAGCACCGACGACTTCGGCGTCAGCGCATCCGGGTGGAGCTGGAGGAAGCGGGTGAAGGCCCGGCCGTAGTTCGTGCGCCCCATCCGGGCGGCCTGGGCCGAGGAGGCGACCAGGCCGCTCATCGTCTCGACGAGGTCGCCGCCGGGCCGGAACTCGTCGGTCACCTCAGTGATGTCGTCGACGAAGGTGAACGCGCGCACCTTGGTGAACACCTCCCGCAGTGCGAAGACGAGCATCAGGGTGAACGTCGCGAAGTTCGCCACCGACCCGCTCACGTCACACAGCACGACCAGTTCGCTGCGGTGGGGCCGCTTGGGCTTGTGGTGGGTCACCATCGGCACGCCGCCGGAGGCCATCGAGGCCCGGACGGTACGCCGGAAGTCCAGCGGCCCACGGTGCCGGGAGCGCTGCTCGCGTGCCAGTCGGGTCGCCAGCCGGCGCGCGAGCGGATAGAGCTCGCGGCGCAGGTCCTCGACGTCGGCGCGGCGCATGTGCAAGAAGTCCAGGCGCTCGATCGTGGGTCGCACGGTGACCTGGGCGATGTGGTCGGGCCCCTTCTCCTCGGCGATCCGCCGCCGCGCGTCGGCCTCGACCATCGCGATGTAGGAGCCGGTACGCCGCTCGGCCGTCCGCTCGGCCTCCTCGTCGGTCCAGCCGCCGGCGCGCAGCGCGTCGATGAGCCGGGCGGTGAGCTCGTCGGTGGAGAGCCGGCGCAGGGCGGTGTAGGAGGACCAGGACGAGAGCCCCGGGCCGCGGCCCGGCATCGCGCCGAGTCGTCCCACCGCTTCGGCGGCGAGCTGGCGCAGCCGCTCGGTGTCGTCGGCCTCGAGCGCGGCCAGGATCTCCTCCTGCAGCGCCGCCAGCGCGGCCGGGTTGTCCCTCACGGAGGTCGAGCTCGTCGAGACGGGGTCGGCGGACGAGCCGGTTGTGGCGCCCTCGCCGACCAGTCGCGGGAAGTACAGCTCGAAGAGCGCGTCGAACGTCGGCCGCTGGCTGTGTCGCTTCACAAGGGTCGCGGCGTACGCGTCGCGCACCGTCGACCGGGAGGACCAGCCGAGTGCGCCCAGCGCGGTGACCGCGTCGAGGTCCTCCGACAGCGAGACCGGCAGCCCCGCGGCCCGCAGGGCCTCGAGGAAGGCGATGTGCCGGTCGAGGAGGGTCATCGCCGCGCGAAGCCCGCCGCCAGCCGCAGCTCGCGGCGCGCCCGTTCCTGGTCCGACACGTGCTTGAGGACGACCCCGAGCGTCTGGTCGATCGCGTCCTGGTCCAGGCTGCCGATCTGCAGCGCGATCAGGGTGCGGGCCCAGTCGACGGACTCCGCGATGGAGGGGGCCTTCTTCAGCTCCAGTTCGCGCAGCCGGGCGACGACCTCGACCAGCTGGCCGATGACGCCCTCGTCCAGATCGGGCACGTGCCGGGTGACGATCTCCCGCTCACGCTCCGCGGAGGGATAGTCCAGGTGCAGGTAGAGGCAGCGGCGTTTGACCGCCTCGGACAGCTCACGGGCGGCGTTGGAGGTGAGGACCACGAAGGGTCGGCGTACCGCCGAGATCGTGCCGAGCTCGGGGATCGTCACCTGGAAGTCGGAGAGCACCTCCAGCAGCAGGCCCTCGACCTCCACGTCGGTCTTGTCCACCTCGTCGATGAGCAGCACGGTCGGCTGGCCGCGCCGGATCGCGGTGAGCAGGGGGCGGCTGAGCAGGAACTCCTCGTTGAAGATCTCGTCGTGGGCCTCCTCCCACGACTGGCCCTGGCCGTCGCCACCGGCGGCCTGGATGCGCAGCAGCTGCTTCTTGTAGTTCCACTCATACAGCGCGCGGGCCTCGTCGAGGCCCTCGTAGCACTGGAGCCGCACCAGATCGGCGCCGGTCGCGCGAGCGACCGCCTTGGCGAACTCGGTCTTGCCCACCCCGGCCGGGCCCTCGATGAGCACCGGCTTCTCCAGCGCCCCGGCGAGGAACGCGGTGGTGGCGGTCGGCGCGTCCGCGAGGTAGCCGGTCGCGGAGAGCCGCTCGAGCGCGTCGGCGGGGGAGGTGAACCAGGCGGTGTCGGAGGCCATGACCGCATCCTGCCGCATGGCCCCGCATCGCCGGCCGGGCGCCGCTGCGGCCGATCACAGTGCGGTCGAGGACGAACCCCCGGAAAACGCGCGTCACGTCGCCGGTGGAGCGTCGTTGAACACAGCGTGCGTCCCCTCCACCGCGCTCTCGGCGGCGTCAAGGGCCTGGCCCTGACAGCACTGGTCGTGCTGCCGGTGACGGCGGCCACGGCGGTCGCGGCCGTGCAGTCGGACACGAACGAGCCGTCCCTCACCGCAGCGCTGGCGCGGCCCATCGCCGTACCGGCCGCGCTCACCGACCAACGGCGGCTGTGCCACGGCCCAGGCGCGCTGGTGCTCACCACGAAGGGTCACCTGCGCGAGGTGAGCGTGGCGCGCGGCCTGCGCACCTATGAGCACAAGGTGCCGGGCAGGTTCGTGGCGCTGTGCACCGCCGATACGGCTGGGTCCGGTCCGGTCGCTCGCCCGGGTTCTTAGCCGCCGTTCTTAGCCGCCGTTCTTAGTCGACGCGCCCCCCGGCTCTCAGCGCCGGCTCAGCCACCGGTGGCAGAGTGGACCCGTGAGTCCGGTGCGCCCCCCCAAGTCCCGCGTCCTGGTCGTCGACGACGACAAGGCCGTGCGTGAGTCCCTGCGCAGGTCGCTGGAGTTCAACGGGTACGACGTCGTCCTGGCCGCCGACGGCGCGGAGGCGCTCGCCGGGATCTCCGCAGCCGCGCCCGACATCGTCGTGATGGATGTGATGATGCCGCGCCTGGACGGCATCGAGACGACGAAGGCGCTGCGCCAGGCCGGGAACGAGCTGCCGATCCTCGTACTCACCGCCCGCGATGCCGTCGGTGACCGGGTGGACGGACTCGACGCCGGAGCTGACGACTACCTCGCCAAGCCCTTCGCGCTGCAGGAGCTCCTGGCCCGGATGCGTGCCCTGCTGCGCCGCGCCGTACCGGCCGAGGGGGAGGGCGACGAGGTCCTCTCCTTCTCCGACCTGACCATGAACACCGCCTCCCGCGAGGTGTCCCGCGCGGGCCGCTCCATCGAGCTGACGCGCACCGAGTTCGCGCTGCTGGAGATGTTCCTGCGGCGACCTCGCCGGGTGCTGGAGCGCTCGTTCATCCTCGAGGAGGTCTGGGGCTACGACTTCCCCACCACCGCCAACTCGCTCGAGGTGTACGTCGGCTACCTGCGCCGCAAGACCGAGGCGGAGGGAGAGTCGCGTCTCCTGCACACGGTGCGCGGGGTGGGATACGTGCTCAAGGAATGACCGCTCCTCGCACCTGGATCGACTTCGGCTGGAACCGCCGCTCCCTCGCCAGCCGAGTGACGGTCCTGACCACTCTCGCGGTCGGACTCGTCGTGGGACTGATCGCCATCGGCGGCTACATCACGGTGCGTGCGCAGGTGCAGTCGACCTTCGACAGCTCCCTGAGTCAGCGCGCCCAGACCGCAGCCCAGACCTTCCATGTCAATCCGCTCGGCTACGCCGAGATACCGCAATGGGCCCTCGGCGCCGGCGACGTGCGGATCGCGCTCTACGACAACCAGGGGCAGGTCTCGCTCCCCCCGTCGGACACCACACCCTTTCCCAAGCTCGGCCCGAGCGAGCTCGCCGTAGCCCAGGGCTCGTCGCGGCAGAGCATGCGGACCGTCGCGGCCGGCGGGAAGAACTACCGCGTGGTGGCGGTGCCGCTGCAACGCGGCGCAGGCAGCGCCCTGGTGATCGCCCAGTCGCTCTCCTCCGAAGAGCATGTGTTGACCAAGCTGGGCCTTCTGATGTTCGGCTTGGGCCTCGCGGGCGTGATCGCGGCCGGGTTGGCCGGCTGGGGGGTGGCCACCGGCGGCCTGCGCCCGGTGCGCCGCCTCACCAGCGACGTCGAGCGCATCGCCCGTACCGAGGACCTCACCCCGATCCCGGTCAGTGGCGATGACGAGATCGCGCGGCTGGCACGCTCCTTCAACGACATGCTGGTCGCCCTGGCCGCCTCCCGTGACCGGCAGAAGCAGCTGGTCGCCGACGCCGGGCACGAGCTGCGCACGCCGCTGACCTCGATGCGCACCAACGTCGACCTGCTCACCCAGGCCGGGCTGTCGCTGAGCGAGGAGCAGCGCGAGGAGCTCCTCGGCGACGTACGCGCCCAGATGGAGGAGCTCACCACCCTCATCGGCGACCTGGTCGAGCTCGCCCGCGACGAGCCACTGCCGCCGGTGGTCGGCACCGTCGAGCTGCCGGAGGTCCTGGAACACGGCGTGACGCGAGTACGCCGGCGCGCGCCCTCCCTCAACTGGTCGGTCGATGCCCACCCCTGGTGGGTGGTCGGCGAGGCGCCGGGGATCGAGCGCGCCATCACCAACCTCCTGGACAACGCCGCCAAGTGGTCGCCCGAGGGCGGCACGGTGCACGTCACGCTGAAGCAGGGCGTGCTCACCGTCGACGACGAAGGACCCGGCATCCCTGAGGACGACCTGCCGCACGTGTTCGACCGCTTCTATCGCGCCACCGAGTCGCGCTCCATGCCCGGCTCCGGCCTGGGGCTGGCGATCGTGCGCCAGGTCGTCGAGCGGCACGCCGGGACGGTCGAGGCCGGGCGTTCGCCGTACGGCGGGGCGCGGCTGGTGATGCGGCTGCCCGGCGCCCCCGCGCCGATGCCGCGGACCCTCCCGGCGGAGGCACGGTGATCCGGCTGGTCGCCGCCGCGGCGGCGGCGCTGCTGGTTCCTGCCGTGGCCGGATGCGGGTCGTCACCTCAGGCGGCTCCGGCGTCTGCTGCGGCCTCGGCCGGGGCGTCGGCCGGGGCGTCGGCTGGGGCCTCGGCGTCCGGGTCGGGCTCGGGCTTCGCGTCGCCATCGGGGTCGGGATCGGCGTCGGCGGCCGGGTCGGCGTTCAACCCCTGCCGCAGCCTTGACGCCGCACGCATCTCCCGCGCGCTCGGGGCGGAGGTGACGATCGCCGAGGGCACCGCCGACACACCCCGCTGCGCCCTGCTTCCGGTGCACAAGGGCGGCCCCACGTTCGAGATGTCCTACCTGCGGTTCGACGGCGGCCTGGACCAGGCGTGGCAGACGATGAAGGTCCCGGCCGGCACGACCACCTCACCGGTGGTGCCCGGCGCCGACGCCGCCCGGATGGTGGTGCAACAGGACCAGCGCGGCTACCTGGTCTCGGCGTTCCTGCAGAACGGCACGCTCATCCAGTCACTCAACGGTGTCGCGTTGCCGCCGTACAGCGTCAAGCGGATGCAGCGAGCCACCGCCGAGATCCTGGCCGAGCTCTCCGCCGGGGCGCCGCACTGAAGGGGTAGTCCCTAACGATCGGACCCGCGACACGCCGGTGGGAGGGGTCCGATCGTTAGGGACTACCCCGACGACGCACTCAGACCCGGGCACCCTTCGTCTCGCGCCACGACCGCTCGAAGGGCAGCCGCCAGGCGTGCGGTGCGATGAGCTGGTGGATGGAGTTGGGGCCCCAGGAGCCGGGGGCGTAGAGCCGCACCGGCGGCGGGTCGTCGAGCAGCGGCTGGGAGACCTCCCACAGCGTCTCGATGCCCTCGGCGGTGGTGAACAGCGTGTGGTCGCCGCGCATCGCGTCGTGGATCAGCCGCTCGTAGGCCTCGAGCACGCCGGTGGACGAGGAGGTCTCCGAGGTGGCGAACTGCATGGACAGCTTCTCCAGCTTCATCCCGGGGCCTGGGCGCTTGCCGTAGAACGACAGCGACATCTTCGACTGGTCGGCCAGGTCGAACGTGAGGTGGTCGGGTCCCTGGGTGCCGGCGTTGGAGCCGGCCGGGAACATCGTCAGCGGCGGCTCCTTGAAGGCGATCGAGATGATGCGCGTCCCCTCGGCCATCTTCTTGCCGGTGCGCAGGAAGAACGGCACACCCGCCCACCGCCAGTTGTCGATGATCACCTTCAGGGCCACGAACGTCTCGGTGTCGGAGTCGTCGGCGACCTCCTCCTTGCCGCGATAGCCGATGTACTGGCCCCGCACCACGTTGCGCGGATCCAGCGGCCGGATCGAGCGGAAGACCTTGTTCTTCTCGTCGCTGATCGGGCCGGGCGCCAGCGACGTCGGCGGCTCCATCGCCATGAACGCCAGGATCTGCATCAGGTGCGTGACCACCATGTCGCGGTAGGCGCCGGTCGCCTCGTAGAAGGCGGTGCGGCCCTCCAGCCCGAGCGTCTCCGGTACGTCGATCTGCACGTGGTCGATGAAGTTGCGGTTCCAGATCGGCTCGAAGAGGCCGTTCGCGAACCGGAACGCCAAGATGTTCTGCGCCGCCTCCTTGCCCAGGAAGTGGTCGATGCGGAAGATCTGGCTCTCGTCGAACACCTCGTGGATCTTCGCGTTGAGCACCTTGGCGCTGGCCAGGTCGGTGCCGAACGGCTTCTCCATGATGATCCGCGCACGCTCGACCAGGCCGGCCTCCTCGAGCTGCTGGATCACATCGAGCGCCGCCTTCGGCGGCACGCTCAGGTAGTGCAGGCGCCCGATCGGCCGGCCCAGCGGCTGCAGCTTCCGCTCGGCCTCACGGACCAGGTTGGCCAGGGCGTGCGGCCCCTCGCCGGTCGGGATGTAGGCGAGCATCTTCTCGAACGGAGCCCAACGCGCGTCGGTCACCTCGCCCTTGCCGAACTCCTCGCAGGCCTGTCGCGCCAGCTTGGCCCACTGCTCGGTGTCGATGTCCTCCAGCGACGTCCCGACGATCATCGCGTCCCTGAGCAGGCCGGCCTCGACGAGCCGCAGCAGCCCGGGCAGCAGCTTGCGGCGGGCGAGGTCCCCGGTCGCTCCGAAGAGCACGATGACGTGCGGCTGCTCCATATCCTCCAACGTACCCATCCTCCGTCGTCTCACCGTCTCCTCACGCCACCGGATCCGGCGACGTCACTGATCCTGTCCCGCGTCCTGCTGCTCCGCCGGCCACGCGAAGATGCAGAACGTGTGGCCGGCGGGGTCGACGTACACCCGCAGTGGCTCCTCGGGCTCCTCACTCCTGTCCAGCCGCAGCTCCGCGCCGAGGCCGAGCGCCCGCTCGTGCCACTGCTGCAGCTCTTCGACGCTGGCCGCCAGGAAGTCCAGGTGCAGCTGCTGCGGGACCGCCGGGTCCGGCCACGTGGTCGGGGTCACCGACGCCGCCTGCTGGAAGCCGAGCCGCAATCCCTCGGGGCTGACGATGGTCCGCCAGTCGTCCTCGGGGGACGGCTCGAAGCCCTCGGCGTAGGACCACCCGAGCAGCTCGCGGTAGAACTCGGCGAGTCGGGGCACGTCGGTGGTGTCCAGCACGACGTTGCGCAGGTGCAGACCCATGCGACAAGACTGTCACAGCGACAGCGCACTGAGGAGGCGGGCGGCCTTCCACCGCGTCTCCTCGTACTCCTCCTCGACGGCGCTGTGCACGGTGATGCCGCCGCCGGTGCCGAGGGTCCAGGTGTGCGCGTCGGGGCTGGTCAGGCTGCGGATCACCACGCCGAGGTCGGCGGCGTCGCGGGAGATCCAGCCGAAGGCTCCGGCGTACGCGCCGCGAGGGGTGGCCTCGACGCGGTCGATCACCTCCATCGTGCGCAGCTTCGGGGCGCCCGTCATCGAGCCGGCCGGGAAGAGCGCGTGCACCGCGTCGAGCGTCGTGACGCCCGCACGGAGGCGACCGCGGACGGTGGTGACGAGCTGGTGGACGCTGGCATAGGACTCCACCGCCATCAGCGAGGTGACCTCCACGCTCCCCTGCTCGCACACCTGGCCGACGTCGTTGCGCAGCAGGTCGGTGATCATGAGGTTCTCGGCCCGGAAGCGTGGATCGGTGCGGAGCCGCTCGGCGTTGGCGGCATCCTCCTCGGGCGTCACCCCACGCGGCAGCGTGCCCTTGATCGGCTTGGTCTCCACGATGCCGTGGCGGATGGTGGCGTAACGCTCGGGGCTGGCGCTGATCAGCCACGCCCGCGCCCCCGGCACGTCGTGGACGAGCATGCCGGCGTACGGCGTCGGCTCCAGCGCCGCCCTGATCTGGTCCGGCGTGCGGGTGCTGGTCCTGGTCAGGCGGTAGGTCAGGTTCGTCTCGTAGGTGTCGCCGGCGTGCAGCGCCTCCTGGACCTGCGCGAAGGCGGTGCGGTAGGCGGGCGGAACCGTGTTGGTTTCACCGGCTGACCGGTGAAACCTGATGTTGTGGGGTGAAGTTTCGCCCAACAACATCAGGTTTCCCCGGCTGGCCGGTGAATCCGACGCGCACAGCACCAGCACCGCATCCGGTACGTCGACCGCCGGCCGGGCGGGGAGGTCGGGGCGGCACGCGTAGCCGAGGTAGCCGGCGGCGGTGAGGCCGTCTTCCAGCAGGCCGCGCAACACCGTCCACAGGTCGTCCCCGACGATCTCGGCGCTGCCGTCGGCGCCGTGGATCAGCACCTCGCGGCGCGCGGCGGAGTAGGTCAGGGACCGGTCGGACTCGAAGCGCCGGCCGCCGACCTCGACCCAGCGCTCCCCCGCGCTCATCGCGTGACTCGCAGGAAGTTGGCGACCAGGCGCTCGCCGTACTCGGAGAGCACCGACTCGGGGTGGAACTGCACGCCTTCGAGCGGCAGCTGTCGGTGCCGCAGCCCCATCACCGTGCCGTCCTTGGCGTGGGCGCTGACCTCCAGGGCCGCGGGGACAGCGACGGCCGCCAAGGAGTGATAGCGCACCGCCGCCAGCGGGGAGGGTACGCCGACGAACACCCCGCGACCGTCGTGCGTCACGGCCGCCACCTCGCCGTGGGCGGGTCGCACCCGGTCGACCCGGCCGCCGAAGCGGGTGACCAGGCCCTGCAGGCCGAGGCAGACCCCGAGCACCGGCACGCCGAGATCGAAGACGGACCAGTCGTGCTCGTCGGGGTGGCCGGGCCCCGGTGAGAGCACGACGTGGGTGAACCCGGCCAGCTCCGAAGCCGGAACCTCGTCGTGCTCGACCACCACGGGCAGGGCGCCGGTGACCGCGGCGATCAGGTGGGCGAGATTCCAGGTGTAGGAGTCGTGATGGTCCACCAGCACGACCCGGGGACCCGGCTCAGCGGAGGAGGAGCTCACTGACCAGGTCGTGGAGGACGTCGTACCCGCGCTCGGTCAGGATCGACTCGGCATGGAACTGGATGCCGCGATAGTGGGGACCGGCGAGGGCGTGGATGTCTCCGCTGTCGGGGTCGGCGTCCACCGTGACGCCGTCGGGCAGCTGCGGCTCTCCGGTGGTCGAGCTCGTCGGTACCCGGCCGACGAAGGTGTTGTAGAAGCCGACCCGCTCGGTGCGGCCGCCCAGCGTGATCGCGGACTGGGTGCCCTGGAAGACGATGTCCTTGTAGTGCAGGCCGAGGCCGAGCCGGTGACACAGCGCCTGGTGACCGAGGCACACGGCGAGGAACGGCTGCCGGGCCGCCATCAGCTCGTCGACGGCGGCGCGCAGCTGGGCCATCTTCGGGTCGGCGTCGTCGCGCGGGTCGCCGGGACCGGGGCCGACGATGACCAGGTCGGCGCCGTCGAACGCGCCGGGCGCGTAGTCCTCGTGCCGCACGACGGCCGACGTCATGCCCAGCACGCCGAGGACGTGGCGCAGCATGTTCACGAAGTCGTCCTCGCCGTCGAGGATCACCACGTGCTTGCCGCGCAGCCGCGGGTCGGGGGCCGAGCCGCGCTGGTCCGCGAGCCAGAACGAGGACAGCCGCCGGTTGCGGGCGTTGAGCTCGATCAGGACGTCCTCGTCGAGGACGAGCTCGGCGACGTTGGTGGTCGGCACGGGCGCCGGCTCCACCAGCCCGAAGGCGGACAGGATGCCGCCGGCCTTGGCATGGGTCTCGGCGACCTCGTACGCCGGATCGCTGTCGCGCACCAGCGTCGCTCCGGCGCTGACCTTCAGCTCACCGGTCGGCGAGACGTCGGCGGTACGGATCACGATCGGGCTGTCCACGACGGGCTCGCCGGCCTCGTCACGCCCGATGATCGCGAGCGCGGCGCCGTAGTAGCCGCGGCCCTCCGGCTCGTAGGCCTTGATCAGCCGGCAGGCGTTCTCCACCGGCGACCCGGTGACGGTGGCGGCGTACATCGTGTCGCGCAGGATCTCGCGCGGGTCGCGGGAGGAGCGGCCGGCGAGGAGGTACTCGGTGTGGATCAGGCGTGACATCGGCTTGAGGAACGGCCCGAGCACCTGGCCGCCCTCAGTGCAGATGTCGCACATCATCTTGAGCTCCTCGTCGACGACCATGTAGAGCTCGTAGATCTCCTTCTCGTCGCGCAGGAAGTCCAGGAGCTTCGGCTTCAGGTCGTCGGGGCCGGTGTTCGATCCGGTGGAGGCGGGGATGCGGAATGTGCCGGAGATCGGGTTCATCCGCACATCGCCGCCGTGGACGCTGACGTGCCGCTCGGGCGAGGCGCCGATTAGGTAGCGGTCGCCGGTGAAGAAGACGTAGGTCCAGTACGCGCCGCGCTCGCGCTCGAGCAGTCGGCGGAAGACGGCCAGCGCCTTGGCGGTGTCCCAGCCGTCGACGGTGGCGCGGTAGTGCCGCGCGATGACCAGGTTGGCGCCCTCGCCCTGCCCGATCTCCTCGTCGATGATCTGGCGCACGATCTTCTCGTAGTCCGCGTCGGTGGTGTCGAAGCCGCCGCGGTCGGTGAACCCGATCGGCTGCTCGTCGATCGCCTCGATCACGTCGGCGACGGAGAACTCGTGCTCCTCGGCGATGTCCACGACGACCAGCGGCGTACCGTCGTCGTGCGCCTCGAACCCCCGCTCGGCCACCTGCCGGAAGGGCACCGCGACCAACCGGTCCGCCACGTGACCGTCCTGCGGCGCACCCGTCTCCAGCGGTACGTCGAGGATCGACTGCGCCTCCCAGCGGCTGCCGCCGATGATGCCCACGGTGTCGCGGTCCCCGGCCCGCGTCGAGCGGCGGATGATCGCCCAGGCCTCGTGCCCCGTGATCGCCTCGATGGCGGCGCGGGCACTGGTCTGGGTGGTCATGGGGAAAGGCTAGGCGACCGGGCGGCGGCATGTAACACGCCGTCCACCCCACTACTCGGTCGCTGCAACGGCCGGGTAGTGACGTGGACGGCGTGTTACATGGCCCCTCAGCTGATCGTCGTCAGCAGCTGCGTGGCCCGGGTGAGCACCACGTACAGCGTCGCGCGGCCCGTCGGGGACTCGTCCTCGATCTCCTGCGGCCGCACCACGACGATCGCGTCGAACTCCAGGCCCTTGGTGTCGAGGCCGGTGAGGACGACGATCCGGTCCTCGCCCGAGGGCACCGAGCCGGCGTCGCGGGCGGCCGCGACGGCGCCGGCCGCGTCCCCGGCGACCTCCGGCCAGGAGGCCAGCCAGCCGTTGACGTCGGCCCGGCGGGCGACCGGCACGACGATGCCCACGGTCCCCGAGACGGCACCGGCGAGCCGCACGACCTCGGCGCGCACCGCCGCCTCCAGGTCCGGTACGCCGGTCAGCTCCACCGGAGCCACGCCGGTCGAGCGGACCGCCGTCGGCAGGTCGGCGTCCAGGCCGACCCGCTCGGCGTAGGCCGCGGCGTACTCATAGATCTCCGAGCTGTTGCGGTAGTTCGTCGAGAGGTGGAAGGCGTGCACCGCCTTACCCTCGAGCGCCTCGGCGCGCGCCGCGTCGGCCTCGGCCGGGATGGGCCACGAGGACTGAGCCGGGTCGCCGACGATGGTCCATGACGCCGTGCGGCCGCGCCGGCCGACCATCCGCCATTGCATCGGGGTGAGGTCCTGCGCCTCGTCGATGAGGACGTGCGCGAACGGGTCGTCCTCGATCCGGTAGGTCGGAGCGCGCCAGCCCGGCCGGCTCGCGTACTCCCGGTCGGCGGCCGTCATCAGCTCGGCGACGTTGATGCCCAGCTCCTCGTCCCGCTCGTCGGCCGGCGCCTCGGGCACATCGCCGAGGGCGTAGCGAAGCTCGTCGAGCAGCGGGACGTCCTGGATCGACAGGTCCAGGCCGCCGGACGCGGTCGAGACCCACGACTTGAGCAGCAGCGCCTGCTCCTCGCCCGACAGGACGCCGTCCGACACGCGGGCGAGCAGGTCGGGGTCGCGCAGCCAGCCGAGGACCTGACCGGCCTCCAGAGGCGGCCACCAGGCGTGCACGAAGTCGAGGAACGCCGGGGTGTCCAGCATCTCGTCCTCGAACGCCTCCTTGCCGCGCTCGCGGCCACGCTCGGCGCGCACCTGGCGCCACAGCACGTCGAGCAGCGCCTGGGGCACTCGGCGGATCTGCTGGTTGCGCCGACCCTGCCCCATCAACTGGCGGCGCAGCTGGCCGAGGCGGCCCCGGTCGAGGGAGAGCACGTCGTCGCGGTAGAAGATCCGGAACTCGGCCGGCGAGCCGGGCACCTGCTGCCGGGCAGTACGCCGCAGCACCTCGGCCATCCGTGCCGAGCCCTTGATCTCGGCCACCGCCGGCTCGTCCTGCCGGGTCGCGCGCACCCCGTCGACCACCTCGCCGAGCGAGCGCAGCGCGACAGCGGTCTCGCCCAGCGAGGGCAGGACGCGCTCGATGTAGCGCATGAAGACACCCGACGGGCCGACGATGAGCACGCCGCCGGCCTCGTAGCGGCGGCGGTCGGTGTAGAGCAGATAGGCGGCACGGTGCAGCGCCACGACCGTCTTGCCGACGCCGGGGCCGCCCGAGATCGACACCACGCCCTTGGCGGGCGCGCGGATCGCCTTGTCCTGCTCGGCCTGGATGGTCGCGACGATCGAGTGCATCCGCCGGTCGCGGGCGCGGGAGAGCTGGGCCATCAGGGCGCCCTCGCCGACGATCGGCAGCTCACTCTCGCCGGGCCAGGCGGCCGCGTCGAGGAGCTCGTCCTCGACACCCACGACGGCTCGGCCTTCGGACCGCAGCACCCGCCGCCGTACGACGCGCTGCGGCTCGGCGGCGGTGGCCTGGTAGAACACCGCCGCAGCGGGGGCACGCCAGTCGATCAGCAGGGAGTCGCGGTTCTCATCGCGCAGGCCGATCCGGCCGATGTAGCGCGGCTCGGGGTCCAGCTCGGGGTTCATGTCGAGCCGGCCGAAGACCAGGCCCTCGTGGGCCGCGTCGAGCTGGGCGATCCGGCGCGCGGCCTGGAAGACCATCGCGTCCCGCTCCACCAGGCCGCCCTCGTGGCCGAGGCGGCCACGGTCGTGGCCCTCCTTGGCCAGCGCCTGCGCCGCCCGGGCCGACTCCTCCAGCTGGACGTAGACCCGGTCGACGAACTCCTGCTCGCGCCCGATCTCCTGCTGGACCAGATCCTCGCTCAACGCTGCGCTTCTCCACGTGTCAGGACTGCCACCCGCCGCGGGCGGCAAGGTGAAGAGCCTACCGGTCGGGTCGGGTGCTGGTTCGGCTGCCTACCCCGACGTACCGAGCGGGCGGCTACTTCCCCCGCGACAGGAACGCCCGCATCGCCTCGCGGGCCTCGTCGGAGGCGAACAGGCGGGCTGACAGCTTCGCCATGTCCTCGGCGCGGGCGTCGATGCCGGCGACGAGGTCGCGGTTGAGGAGGCGCTTGGTCTCGCGCAGGCCCTGCGGCGAGCCGGTCGCCAGCTCCGCGCAGATCCTGGCCAGCTCGGCGTCGACCTCCTCCGGCGTGACCACGAACGTCACCAGTCCCATCGCCATCGCCTCGGCGGCCGTGAACTTCTCCCCGGTGAGGAAGGTGTACGCCGCGGCTCGCGGCGTCAGTCGCGGCAGCACCGTGAGCGAGATGGCCGCCGGGGCCAGCCCGAGCTTCACCTCGGTGAGCGCGAACGACGCCTCCTCGGAGGCGACCACGATGTCAGCGGCCGCGACCAGCCCGATGCCGCCGGCGCGCACCGCCCCCTGCAGTCGGCACACGACCGGCTTGCTGTGCCCGGCGATCGCCCGCTGTAGGCGGGCGATCGCGCGGGGGCCGTCGGCGAAGTCGCCCGAGGCCGCCTCGGAGAGGTCGGCCCCGGAGCAGAAGACGGTGCCGGTCGCGACGAGGGCGACGACCCGGACGGCGTCGTCGTTCTCGGCGCGCTCCAGCCGCTCGAACAGCTCGGTGACGAGCCGGGTCGAGAGCGCGTTGCGGTTGTGCGGCGAGTCCAGGGTGATGGTGGCGACGCCCTCGGTGAGGTCGTAGTGGACGAGCTCGGCTGCAGGTTCGGTCACGCCAGCACCCTACGCACCGCTACGCGCTGCGCGCCGCCCGTCGCTTGTTGAACACGTCGAAGGCGACCGCTGCCAGCAGCACCAGGCCCTTGATGAACTCCTGCCACTCGGTGCCGACGCCCAGGATCGTCATGCCGTTGTTGAGGATGCCGATGATGAGGCCGCCGACGATGGCACCGCCGACGGTGCCGATGCCGCCGGTGACCGCGGCACCGCCGATGAACACGGCCGCGATGGCATCGAGCTCGAAGCCGTCACCGGCCGACGGGCCGGCCAGGTTCAGCTGGGCGGTGAAGACCAGGCCGGCCAGCGCGGCCAGCACACCCATGTTCACGAAGAGCATGAAGCTCACCCGGCGGGCGTTGACTCCGCTGAGCTCGGCGGCGCGCAGGTTGCCGCCGATGGCGTAGACCTGCCGGCCGAAGACGGTGTTGGCCATCACCGCGGAGTAGGCGACCACGAGGACACCGAGGATGACCAGCACGATCGGGGTGCCACGGTAGGAGGCCAGCTGCCAGGCGATCACCAGGATCAGCGCGACCATGAACGCGGTCTTGAGCACGAACCACAGCAGCGGCTCGGTGGCCAGTCCGTTGCGCACCCGGCCGCGGCGCGCGCCCACCCCCACGACCACCAGCGCCAGGACGCTGAGGACGGCGAGGATCATGGTGAGCGGCTCGAGGAACGACGTACCGCCACCGAGGTCGGGCAGGAAGCCGGACCCGATCTTGCGGAACGTGTCGTCGAACGGCGAGATCTGGGTGTTCTTGAGCAGGATCTGCGCCAGGCCGCGGAAGGCGAGCATGCCGCCGAGGGTGACGATGAACGCCGGTATCTTGAAGTAGGCGATCCAGAAGCCCTGCCACGCCCCGATCAGCGCGCCGGCCGCGAGGCACAGCAGGATCGTGGGGAGCCATGGGATGTCCAGCTTGTTGTTGAGGACGCCGGCAAGCGCGCCGACGACGGCCACCACGGACCCGACCGAGAGGTCGATGTGGCCGGCGATGATCACCATCACCATGCCGATGGCCAGGATCAGGATGTAGCTGTTCTGGACGACCAGGTTCGACACGTTGCGCGGGCTGAGCGTGACGCCGTGGGTCATGCCTTGGAGCAGGATGACGATCGCGATCAGCGCGATGAAGAGCCCGAGCTGACGCAGCTGTCCGGCCAGGTAGGACAGGGTCGCGCGCAGTGCGCCCTCCGGCCGGGGCGTGGGGTGGTCGGTCTGCGGCGCGTTGGTTGCTGTCGCGCTCATACGTGGTCCTCTTCCCTGACTTCGGTCATGTAGTGCATGAGATGTTCGGGGGTCGCATCGGCCCTGGCGACGTCGGCGGTGATCACGCCCTCGGAGAGCGTGTAGATCCGGTCACAGATGCCGAGCAGCTCGGGGAGCTCGGAGGAGATGACGATGATGCCCTTCCCCTCGTCGGCGAGCTGATTGATGATCGTGTAGATCTCGTACTTGGCTCCGACGTCGATGCCGCGGGTGGGCTCGTCGAGGATGAGCACCTCGGGATCGGTGTACATCCACTTCGACAGCACGACCTTCTGCTGGTTGCCGCCGGAGAGCTTGCCGACGATCGAGGAGACCGACGGCGTCTTGATGTTGAGCTGGCGCCGGTAGCGCTCGGCGACGACGTGCTCGCGGTTCTCATCGACCCAGCCGGCCCTGGCGAGCTTCCCGAGGCCGGCGGCGGAGATGTTGCGGGCGATGTCGTCGATGAGGTTCAGGCCGTACTGCTTGCGGTCCTCGGTGGCATAGGCCAGGCCGTTGCGGACCGCCGCCTGCACGGTGCGGACGTTGATCGGCTGGCCGCGCTTGTACACGGTGCCGGAGATGTCCACACCCCAGCTGCGGCCGAACACGCTCATGGCCAGCTCGGTGCGACCGGCCCCCATCAGGCCGGCGATGCCCACGATCTCGCCCTCGTGCACCTTGAGGTTGGCCCGGTCGACCACGACCCGGCCACGGTCGAGCGGGTGGTGGACGGTCCAGTCCTCGATGCGCAGCAGCTCGGGCCCGATCCTGGGCGTGTGGTCGGGGTAGCGGCTGGTGAGGTCGCGCCCGACCATGCCGCGGATGATCCGCTCCTCGCTGATCTCCTCGCGTTCGAGCGTCTCGATCGTGCGGCCGTCGCGGATGATCGTGACCCGGTCGGCGACCTTCTTGATCTCGTTGAGCTTGTGCGAGATCAGGATGCAGGTCACCCCGTGGGCGCGCAGGTCGCCGATGAGCTCGAGCAGGTGCGCCGAGTCGTCGTCGTTGAGCGCCGCGGTCGGCTCGTCGAGGATGAGCAGCTTGACGTCCTTGGCCAGCGCCTTGGCGATCTCGACGAGCTGCTGCTTGCCGACGCCGATGTCGATCACCTTGGTGGCCGGGTTGTCGTGCAGCCCGACGCGTTGCAGGTAGGCGACGGCCTCGTTCTCGGTGCGGTTCCAGCTGATCCAGCCGCGCTTGGCACGCTCGTTGCCGAGGAAGACGTTCTCCGCCAGCGTCAGGTACGGGCTGAGCGCGAGCTCCTGGTGGATGATCGCGATGCCGACCCGCTCGGAGTCGGCGATGCTGCCGAACGAGCAGACCTGCCCGTCGTACACGATGTCGCCCTCGTAGGTGCCGTGCGGGTAGACGCCCGACAGCACGTTCATCAGCGTCGACTTGCCGGCGCCGTTCTCCCCGCAGATCGCGTGGACGTCGCCGCGACGGACGACCAGGTCGACGCCGGAGAGTGCCTTGACGCCGGGGAACTCCTTGGTGATCGAGCGCATCTCGAGGATCGCCTCGTCGACCATGTCTCCTCCTTGTGACCTCGCGGCGGGCACCGGCTCGAGCTCCGGCACCCGCCGCAAGGAGTGCGTGTTACTTCAGGTCGGCCTGGGTGTAGTAGCCGCTGTCGATGAGCGTCTTCTGGTAGTTGTCCTTCGTCACCACGACCGGCTGGAGGAGGTACGTCGGGACGACCTTCTTGCCGTTGTTGTAGCTGGTGGTGTCGTTGACCTCGGGCTTCTTGCCCTGCAGCAGCGCCTCGGTCATCGCGACGGCCTGCTTGGCCAGGTTGCGGGTGTCCTTGAAGATCGTGGAGTACTGCGAGCCCGCGATGATCTGCTTGACGCTGGCCACCTCCGCGTCCTGGCCGGTGATGATCGGCCAGTCGGACGAGCCGACCTTGTAGCCGCCGGCCTCCAGCGCGGCCAGGATGCCGTCGGAGAGGCCGTCGTACGGCGAGAGCACACCGTTGAGCTTGACCTTGCCGCTGGCGTAGCTCTTGGCGAGCAGGTCGTCCATGCGCTTCTTGGCCGTGGCCGGGTCCCAACCCTGGATGGCGATCTGGTTGAACGCCGTCTGGCCGCTGGTGACGATGAGGGTGCCGTCGTCGATGAGCGGCTTCAGGACGCTCATGGCGCCGTTGTAGAAGAACGTGGCGTTGTTGTCGTCGGGGCTGCCGGCGAACAGCTCGACGTGCCACGGACCCTTCTTGCCGGTCTTGTTGCCCTGGGCGTCGAGGTAGCCGAGGCCGGTGAGCAGCGAGTCGGCCTGCATGACGCCGACCTTGAAGTTGTCGAAGGTGGCGTAGTAGTCGACGTTCGCGTCGCCGGTGAGCAGGCGGTCGTAGGAGATCACCTTGACCCCGGCGGCCTTGGCGTCGTCGAGCTGCTGGCCGAGGGCGCCGCCGTCGATGGAGGCGATGATGATGACCTTGGCACCCTTGGTGATCATGGTCTCGATCTGCTGCGCCTGGGTGGGGATGTCGTTGTCGGCGTACTCCAGATCGGTCTTGTAGCCGGCCTCCTGGAGGTACTTCTGGACGTTGTGGCCGTCCTGGATCCAGCGCTGGTCGACCTTGGTGGGCATCGCGATGCCGACGAGGGAGCCCTTTGCGCCCCCGGAGCCAGCGTCGCCGGCAGCGGCATTGCCGCCTCGGCCGCCACCGCAAGCGGTCAAGGCGACCGCGAGCCCGGCGGCTGCGGCCACCATCGCCATCTTCTTGCTGCGGAACTTCACTGTGCGTATCTCCTTCATGGGGGGCTCAGAGGCCCTGGGCGAGTCGGTAGTAGGCCTGGTTCCAGCGCAGCTGTTCGGTGAAGCGCTGGACGGTCGTGGTCTCGTCGATGACGAGCAGCTCGGTGCGGGTCATGGTGGCGAAGGCCGCGAAGACCTCGGCACCCACAGCGGTGGACATGACGGTGTGGTGGGCGGCGCCGGCGTTGAGCCACGCGGCGGCGGAGGTGGGGAAGTCGGGCCGTGGCCGCCACACCGCCCGCCCGACGGGCAGCTTCGGCAGCGGCGCCGGCGGCGATACGACGTCGACGACGTTGGCCACCATCCGGAAGCGGTCGCGCATGTCGGACAGGGCGACCACGACGGCCGGGCCGGGGTCGGCGTCGAAGACCAGCCGGACCGGGTGCTCGCGGCCGCCGATGCCGAGCGGGTGGATCTCGACGCGGGGCCGGGCGGTGGTGAGGCTGGGGCAGACCTCAAGCATGTGCGCGCCCAGGATCACCTCCTCGCCGGGGGTGAGGTCGTAGGTGTAGTCCTCCATCAGGCTCGCGCCGCCGGGCAGGCCGGCGCCCATCACCTTGGCGGCGCGGACCAGGATCGCGGTCTTCCAGTCGCCCTCGGCGCCGAACCCGTAGCCCTGTGCCATCAGCCGCTGCACCGCCAGGCCGGGGAGCTGGCGCAGCGCACCGAGGTCCTCGAAGCTGGTGGTGAAGGCGCCGAAGCCGCCGTCCTCGAGGAACGAGCGCAGGCCCGCCTCGAGGGCCGCGGCGTACCGCAGCGACTCATGCCGCTCGGCGCCGGGGAGCAGCTCGGGGGCGATGTCGTAGGAGTCGAGGTACTCGCCCACCAGCTTCTCGACGTCCGCCGGGTCGGCCGCGTCGACCGCCTCGGCGAGCTCGTTGACGCCCCAGGTGTTGACCTGGACGCCGAAGCGCACCTGCGCCTCGGTCTTGTCGCCCTCGGTCACGGCCACGTGGCGCATGTTGTCGCCGAAGCGCGCCAGGCGCAGGCCACGCAGGTCGGCGCGGGCGGCAGCGGCCCGGCACCAGACGCCGACCTCGCGGGTCACCCGAGGGTCGCTGGCGTGGCCGACGACGGTGGCGCGGGGTACGTCGAGGCGGGTCTCGACGTAGCCGAACTCGCGGTCGCCGTGGGCGGCCTGGTTGAGGTTCATGAAGTCGAAGTCGATCTCCGACCAGGGCAGCGCGACGTTGACCTGGGTGTGCAGGTGCAGCAGCGGCTTCTGCAGGGCCTCCAGGCCGCCGATCCACATCTTGGCCGGGCTGAACGTGTGCATCCACGCGATGACGCCGATGACGCTGTCGTCGAGGTTGGCCTCGAGCATGATCCGGCGGATGCCGTCGTGGTCGGTGAGGACCGGCTTCCACACCACCGTCACCGGTACGTCGGCGGCGTCGTCCAGCAGCCCGGCGACCTGCTGGGACTGCGCCGCGACCTGGCGCAGCGTGTCCTCGCCGTACAGGTGCTGGCTCCCGGTGAGGAACCAGACCTGTCGCTGGGCGAGGTCGGGGACGATCGAGGTCATGCGCTTCCCTTCGGGTGCTGCTGGCCGTAGACGTTCTGGTAGCGGTCGAACAGGGCGTCGACCGAGGGCTGGGGGATGGCGATCGGATCGCCGAGCTGTCGGGCCAGGTGGATGGTGCGGGCGACGTCCTCCACCATGACCGCGGCCTTGACCGCGTCCCGGGCGGAGCGGCCGATGGTGAACGGGCCGTGGTTCTGCATGAGGACCGCGCGGGAGCGGTGGCCGGTGAGCGTCTCGACGATGCCGCGGCCGATCGAGTCGTCCCCGATGATCGCGAACGGCCCGACCGGGATCGCGCCACCGAACTCGTCGGCGATCATCGTCAGCACGCACGGGATCTCCTCGCCCCGCGCCGCCCAGGCGGTGGCGTAGGTGGAGTGGGTGTGCACCACGCCGCCCACCTCGGGCATGTGCCGGTAGACGTAGGCATGCGCGGCGGTGTCGCTCGACGGCTCGCGGTGCGCGCCGACGGTGCCGGGCACCACCCGACCCTCGAGGTCGCACACGATCATCGACTCGGGCGTCAGCTCGGCGTAGTCGACCCCGCTGGGCTTGATCACGAAGAGATCGGCGCCGGGCACGCGCGCCGAGACGTTGCCGGCGGTCCACACCACGAGGCCGTAGCGGACCAGCTCCTGGTGCAGGTCGGCCAGCTCGGCGCGCAGTCGTTCGATGTGCTCCTCGGTGGCTCCGCTGCTCGTCGCCTCTGCGGTGCTTGCTGTGCTTGCGGTGCCTGCGGTGGGGGTGTTCACGCCAGGGCCTCCCGTCGGATCTGCTTGAGCCGGTGCATGACGTCGTTGCCGCCGCGGCCGAAGTGGTCGTGCAGCCGCACGTATTCGGCGTAGAGCGCGTCGTAGGCCTTGCTGGCCGCCGGGTTCGGGACGTAGGCGTGCTGTACCCGGCTGCCCATCGCGGCGCTGGCCTGGTGGACGTCGGCGTACGCCCCGGCGGCGACGGCGGCGTGGATCGCCGCCCCGAGCGCGGGGCCCTGGTCCGACCCGATCACCGAGACCGGCATCCCGAGCACGTCGGCGTAGGTCTGCATCAGGCGCCGGTTGCGCAGCAGACCGCCCGCGGCGACGAACTCCTCGACCGGTACGCCGGCCGCGGCGAAGCTCTCGACGATCATCCGGGTGCCGAACGCGGTCGCCTCGATCAGCGCGCGGTAGACCTGCTCGGGACGCGTGCTCAACGTGGTGCCGAGGACCAGCCCGCTCAGCGCTGCGTCCACCAGCACGGACCGGTTGCCGTTGTGCCAGTCGAGCGCGAGCAGTCCGTGGGCGCCGACGGGCTCGGCATAGGCGAGCTCGGTGAGGTGCTCGTGGACGGTCCGGTCCGCCGCGGCGGCGGCCTGGGCGTACGACGCCGGCACCTGGTTCTCGACGTACCAGCCGAGGATGTCGCCGACGCCCGACTGGCCGGCCTCGTAGCCGTAGAGGCCGGCGACGATGCCGCCGTCGACGACGCCGCACATGCCGGGGACCTCGACCAATCGGGTAGCGCTCATGATGTGGCAGGTGCTGGTGCCCATGATCGCGACCATCTCGCCAGGTCCGACGGCCTGCGCGGCGGGCGCGGTGACGTGGGCGTCCACGTTGCCGACCGCGACCGCGATGCCCTCGGGCAGCCCGGTCCAGGCGGCCGCCTGCGCGGTGAGCGAGCCTGCCCTCTGGCCGAGCTCGCCGATCTCCTGGGCGACCTTGTCCTCGGCGAAGCCGGCGAAGCGTGGGTCGAGCGCTGCCAGGAAGTCGCGGGAGGGGTAGGCACCGTCCTGGCGGATCGCCTTGTAGCCGGCGGTGCAGGCGTTGCGCAGGTAGCGGCCGCACAGCTGCCACACGATCCAGTCGGCCGCCTCGAGCCAGTGCTCGGTGCGCTCGTAGACCTCGGGGTCCTCCTCGAGGAGCTGCAGTCCCTTGGCGAACTCCCACTCGCTGGAGATGGCACCGCCGTACCGAGGCAGCCACGCCTCACCGCGGTCGCGGGCGAGCGCGTTGATCCGGTCGGCCTGGGCCTGGGCGGCGTGGTGCTTCCAGAGCTTGACGTAGGCGTGCGGCCGGTCGGCGAGCTCGGGGAGCCGGCACAGGGGGGTGCCGTCGGCGGTGACCGGGAGGGGCGTGGAGGCGGTGAAGTCGGTGGCGATGCCGATGACGGCCGCGGGGTCGATGCCGGCGGCGTGCACAGCCGCGGGGACGGCGGTGCGCAGGACGGTGAGGTAGTCCTCCGGGTCCTGCAGCGCCCACTCCGGAGGCAGCCGCCGGCCGGTGGCCGGCAGGACGTCGTCGATGACCGCGTGCGGGTAGTCGCAGACCGCCGAGCCGAACTCGGCGCCGTCCTCGACGCGAACCACCAGGGCCCGACCCGAGAGCGTGCCGAAGTCGACGCCGACGACGTAGCGGGCCGCTGCGGACATCACTGCTCCTTGCCTTCGATTGCTTGTGACCGTTCACATTAGACATGTGTCGGCCATCACACAAGAGGCAATTCCGGCGTGTTGCCCAACGTCTCATCTGGTGAGGCCGCGGTGGTTGACCGGTCACATCCCAACCGATGCGCGCTAAGGTGATGCGGTGAGCCTGGAGCCAGCGGACACGTCGTTACCCCCGGGGCGAGCGCCGAGCATCCGCGACGTCGCCCGGGTCGCCGACGTCTCCTACCAGACGGTCTCGCGGGTGATCAACAACCATCCGAGCATCCGCCCCCACACCCGCCAGCGGGTGCTGGACGCGATGGTGGAGCTGGACTTCCGCCCCAACCGAGCCGCGCGCCGGCTCGCCACCAAGCGCAGCTTCACCATCGGCGTCGTGGTGACGGTCAACGGCGCCTACTACGGGCCCACCAGCATGGTGGGCGCCATCGAGGACGCCGCCCGCGAGGCCGGCTACTCCACCCTGCTGGCCAGCCCTCGCAGCGCCGAGGACACGGCCATCACCGAGGCGGTCGAGCACCTGATCGGCGAGGGCGTGGAGGGCATCGTGATGCTCGCCCCCCAGATCCGTACGGCGGAGGCGATCGCCGGCATCCGGACGGCCGTGCCGGTCGTGCTGATGCAGGCCGATCACGTCGGCTCCGCTCCCGGGCTCTCGGTCGACAACGAGCTCGGCGCGGCGCTCGCGACCCGTCACCTCCTCGGGCTCGGACACACCCGGATCGCCCACGTCGCCGGCCCGGCGGACTGGACCGAGGCCCAGGCACGCGTCCGCGGCTACACCTCGGCGCTGGCCGTCGCCGGCCTGGAGCCGGTCGCCGTCGTCGAGGGCGACTGGACCGCCGAATCCGGATACACCGCCTTCCAGCACCTCGTCGGCCACGACCTCACCGCGGTCTTCTGCGCCAACGACCAGATGGCGCTCGGCCTCATCCACGCCGCCGCAGACCGCGACCTCACCGTGCCCAACGACCTCTCGGTCATCGGGTTCGACGACGTGCCCGAGTCAGCGCACTATCTCCCGCCGCTCACCACCATCCGGCAGGACTTCGACGAGCTCGGCCGGCGCTCCTTGCACCACCTCCTCGCCCGCCTGCACGCCACCCCGCCGCACGACGAGGTGCCGGTCCGACCGAGCCTGGTCGTCCGCGCCTCCACCATGCGGCCGCGGGGCTGAGCCGAGGCTCAGGACTCCTCGGGTGAGTCCTCCGAGGGCAGGTGCGGGTTCGGCGCGAGGTCGTCGCGACGGATCCGCAGCTTGCGCGTCTTCGCCAGCCAGGAGGGGTCCATGACGATCTCGTGGGTG
>Ga0209796_10000054_pt1 | contig 166942 bp, 171 predicted proteins | sample AgamicOrSfrz_FD_187167 | JGI IMG/M metagenome (GOLD analysis project Ga0209796, IMG submission 187167) | Agave microbial communities from Guanajuato, Mexico - Or.Sf.rz (SPAdes) (version 2) | ecosystem: Host-associated > Plants > Phyllosphere > Phylloplane/Leaf | place: Guanajuato, Mexico...
GAAGGAATAAGCTGAGTGCACCGCGAAGCGGCGATTTTCCTGGCCGGGAGCCGGGGTAGCCAGGGGGGAGGCGGCGAGCCCCCCTGGCACGTTCACCGCAGCGGAGGGGGCATAAAGCAGAGGTGCTGTAGTGAACGGAACTTTTCCACTTCACTCATTTAGAAATATCGAATTGCTTAACTGGCTGGCAATAACCCGAGTAGCCGTTTTGCATTGACGTTATTGGCCCGGCAAACATCGCCGGGCAACTAACTACAACACCAATCCCGCAAAGCTCGCCGACAACAGGCTCACCAGGGTGGCACCGTACACCAGGCGTAGGCCAAAGCGCGACACCACGTTGCCCTGTTTCTCGTTCAGCCCTTTAATCGCCCCGGCCACGATGCCGATAGAGGCAAAGTTAGCGAAGGAGACCAGGAACACCGACAGAATGCCCAGCCCGCGCGGGGTCATCTGCGCCGCAATTTTTTGCAGCTCGATCATCGCTACAAACTCGTTCGCCACTAGTTTGGTCGCCATAATGCCGCCCGCGTGCAGGGCATCACTCAGTGGAATGCCTACCAGCCACGCCAGCGGATAGAAGACATAGCCTAAAATCTGCTGGAAGCTTAAACCGAACACGGTAGAGAAGAGGGCGTTAACGGCGCTGATCAGGGCAATAAAACCGATCAGCATCGCCAGAATAATCATCGCCACTTTGAATCCGGCCAGAATATATTCGCCCAGCATCTCAAAGAAGCTCTGAGACTCATGCATCTTCTCAAGCTTAATTTCCGGCTCCGCTTCCGGGCGGGTCGGGTTAATCACCGTGAGAATTATAAAGGTGCTGAACATATTCAGGATCAGCGCCGCGACCACATATTTCGCCTCCAGCATGGTCATATAGGCTCCGACGATCGACAGTGAGACGGTCGACATCGCGGTAGCGGCCATGGTGAACAGACGGCGGGAGGAGAGATCCCCCAACACCCCTTTGTAAGCAATGAAGTTTTCCGACTGGCCCAGCGTCAGGGAGCTGATGGCGTTAAAGGATTCAAGTTTGCCCATGCCGTTTACCTTCGACAGCAGGGTGCCGACGACGCGGATAATCACCGGCAGAATACGCCAGTGTTGCAGAATACCGATCAGCGCAGAAATAAAGATAATCGGGCACAGCACACCGAGGAAAATAAACGCCAGCCCTTTTTCACCCATCCCGCCAAATACAAAGTTGGTTCCTTCGGCGGCATATTTCAGTAATGACTCGAAGAAGCCCGAGACGTATTGAATAACAAACAGACCGCTTTCGGCGTGGAGGAAAAAGAACGCCAGCGCAATTTCAATGACAATAAGCTGGATGACATAACGAATGCGAACATGACGGCGGTCAAAGCTGACCAGCCAGGCCAGCGCAAGGATTACCACCAGCGCCAGCAGAAAGTGCAGGAATTGATACATAGTTGATTTTCAGCAGATTAATGAGGCGCATATTTAGCCACAGCCTGCTTTAACCGTAAATGAACTTTTGCGTGATAACTTATTCACCTTTTAGTCACTGTGGTGATTATATTTCCCTTATGGGTTTACATCCTGTCATCAAAATGCAGCATATTTCGCTTGTATTTCTTATTGCCGTAATGATAATCACTATCACAAGAATTTACCTTTCTTTGCATCAGTTGACCGTGATAAACATTTAAGGTGTCGGCATGTTTGTTCCATTTCTCATTATGTTACGTGAAGGCCTCGAAGCGGCCCTTATTGTCAGCCTGATCGCCAGCTATCTAAAACGAACCCAGCGCGGTCGCTGGATTGGGGTGATGTGGATTGGCGTCTTCCTGGCGGCCGCCCTCTGTCTCGGGCTGGGGATTGCGATTAACGAAACCACCGGGGAATTCCCGCAAAAAGAGCAGGAGCTGTTTGAAGGCATCGTCGCGGTCATTGCGGTGGTAATCCTCACCTGGATGGTGTTCTGGATGCGCAAAGTGTCGCGTAACGTTAAGGTTCAGTTGGAACAGGCGGTGGATAGCGCCCTCGCAAAGGGCAATCACCACGGCTGGGCATTGATCATGATGGTCTTCTTCGCCGTGGCGCGTGAAGGGCTGGAGTCGGTCTTCTTCCTGCTGGCTGCTTTCCAGCAGGATGTCGGGATCTGGCCGCCGCTCGGCGCGGTACTGGGTCTGGCAACCGCGGTGGTGCTCGGTTTCCTGCTCTACTGGGGCGGGATCCGTCTTAACCTCGGCGTTTTCTTCAAGTGGACCAGCCTGTTTATTCTGCTGGTAGCCGCCGGGCTGGCCGCCGGGGCGATCCGCGCCTTCCATGAGGCGGGCCTGTGGAACCATTTCCAGGATGTGGCGTTCGATCTCAGTAACGTCCTGACCACCCATTCGCTGACCGGTACCCTGCTGGAAGGGATCTTCGGTTATCAGGAAACGCCGAGCGTCAGTGAAGTGGCTGTCTATTTCATCTATCTCATTCCGGCGCTGGCGCTGTTCTTCATGCCATCGCGGCCAGGTACGCAGCCGTCGCATACCGCGTCCTGAAGTGCTTATTATGTCTACAAAATCATGCAAGTTGCATCCAGGCGGCAAGGCTGAGGCACCCCAGGCGCTTACTCAGGTAAGTGACTGGGGTGAGCAAACGAAGCCAATGCAGAAGTAGCTTGCAGGGTGACGTGTATAGTTACAACATACTTGTTAAAGGGAAGGGTCATGGCAATTCAATTTCGTCGCAGTGCGTTACAGGCTGGCGTGGCAGCGCTGATTGCGTCTGCCTTCGCTGCACAGGCCGCGGATGTTCCGCAGGTTAAAGTTACCGTCAATGATAAACAGTGTGAGCCGATGACCATCACGGTCAACAGCGGTAAAACCCAGTTCATCATCCAGAACCACAGCCAGAAAGCGCTGGAGTGGGAGATCCTCAAAGGGGTCATGGTGGTGGAAGAGCGTGAGAACATCGCGCCGGGCTTCAGCCAGAAGATGACTGCCAACCTGCAGCCGGGTGAATACGACATGACCTGCGGCCTGCTGACCAACCCGAAAGGCAAGCTGATTGTTAAAGGCGCTGCCACCGCCGACGCCGCCAAAGGCGACGCGCTGCTGAGCCTGGGCGATGCCATCACCGCCTATAAAGCTTATGTGACCAAAGAGACCGCGGATCTGGTTGCCGGCACAAAAGCCTTTACCGACGCCGTGAAAGCGGGCGATATCGAAAAAGCTAAATCGCTGTACGCGCCAACCCGCCAGCACTACGAGCGCATCGAGCCTATCGCCGAGCTGTTCTCTGACCTGGATGGCAGCATCGATGCCCGTGAGGATGACTACGAGCAGAAAGCCGCCGATCCGAAATTCACCGGTTTCCACCGCCTGGAGAAAGCGCTGTTTGGCGACAACTCAACCAAAGGGATGGAGCAATACGCGGAGCAGTTGAACAGCGACGTGCTGGAGCTGCAAAAACGCATCAGCGAGCTGGCCTTCCCACCGTCAAAAGTCGTGGGTGGCGCGGCAGGGCTGATTGAAGAAGTGGCCGCCAGCAAAATCAGCGGGGAAGAAGATCGCTACAGCCATACCGACCTGTGGGACTTCCAGGCGAACGTCGAAGGTGCCCAGAAGATCGTTGACCTGCTGCGTCCACAGCTGCAAAAAGATAACAGCGCTCTGCTGGCGAAAGTGGATGCCAACTTTAAGAAAGTCACCACTATTCTGGCGAAATACCGCACCAAAGACGGGTTTGAAACCTACGACAAGCTGACTGATGCTGACCGTAATGCCCTGAAAGGGCCGATCACCACTCTGGCGGAAGATCTGGCTCAGCTGCGTGGCGTACTGGGTCTGGACTAAGTTGATGAACAAGCATGACGAGTACGACGTGGCTGAACCTTCACGACGTCGGTTGTTAAAAGGGGTAGGGGCGCTTGGCGGCGCTCTTGCCCTAGCGGGTGGTTGCCCGGTGGCGCATGCGGCAAAACCGCAGAGTGCCCCGGGCACGCTCTCCCCGGATGCGCGGATGGAGACGCAGCCGTTCTACGGCCAGCATCAGGCGGGGATCTTAACCCCGCAGCAGGCATCAATGATGCTGGTAGCCTTTGATGTACTGGCCAGCGACAAAAGCGAGCTGGAACGTCTGTTCCGCCTTCTGACGCAGCGCATTGCATTTTTGACCACCGGCGGCCCGGCGCCCGATACGCAGAACCCGCGTCTGCCGCCGATGGACTCGGGGATCCTGGGTGCCTATATTGCCCCGGATAACCTGACCATGACGGTATCGCTGGGGGCCTCGCTGTTTGACGATCGCTTTGGTCTCGCCGCGCAAAAACCCAAATCGTTGCAGAAGATGGTGCGCTTCCCGAATGACTCGCTGGATGCGGCCCTGTGCCACGGCGATCTGCTGATCCAGATCTGCGCCAACACCCAGGATACGGTGATTCACGCGCTGCGCGATTTGATTAAACACACCCCGGATCTGCTGAGTGTACGCTGGAAGCGGGAAGGATTTATCTCTGACCACGCCGCGCGCAGCAAAGGCAAAGAGACGCCGGTGAATCTGCTCGGCTTTAAGGATGGTACCGCCAACCCGAACAGCCAGGATGCGCCCCTGATGGACAAAGTGGTGTGGGTAACGGCCGACCAGAGTGAACCAGCCTGGACGGTGGGCGGCAGCTATCAGGCGGTGCGCATTATCCAGTTCCACGTTGAGTTCTGGGACCGGACCCCGCTCAAGGAGCAGCAGACCATTTTTGGCCGCGACAAACACAGCGGCGCGCCGTTGGGGATGAAAAACGAGCACGACGTGCCGGATTACGCCAGCGATCCTGACGGCGAGACCATTGCGCTCGACAGCCATATCCGCCTCGCTAACCCACGCACAAAGGAGACCGAGTCCAACCTGATGATGCGCCGGGGGTACAGCTACTCGCTGGGGGTGACTAACTCTGGCCAGTTGGATATGGGCCTGCTGTTTGTCTGCTACCAGCACGATCTGGAGCAGGGCTTTTTGACCGTGCAGAAGCGCCTGAACGGCGAAGCGCTGGAGGAGTACGTTAAGCCGGTTGGCGGGGGCTATTTCTTTGCTCTGCCAGGCGTGCGCGATAAAAACGGCTGGCTTGCGCAGGGGCTGCTCGAAGCCTGAATCCCGTCCCGCTTACCCCATAAGCGGGACCTATTTTTATGTCCCGCTAAACTCTTGTTATAATTCTGTAATATTCCCATAGCAGACTAACTAACGCTGTCAGGCGAATCTTAAAAGTTGCACTCAGGTAAAAATAATGTTGCATTCATGCTAAATCCTGATGTACTTACATTAAGAAAGCGGTAAACCTTACAGTGATCATGAATCGCTCTGGAGATCGCGAATGGTTGGGTCCTCAACTGGACAAGGTAAAGGCAACAAACGCAGCACCCGGCGCGGAGGTTCACACTCCGGCAGCGATCTCTTCACCGAAAAATTCTCCCCCTCCCCAGTACATCCTGATTTTTCCGATCCACCGAATGGTGAGCATAGCGATTCGGTTGGGTCATTTAACCAAGCAAGCTATGGCTTAGAAGGAAGCCAACCCTCAGATGTTTGTTCGCATAATCGTACCGATGCCGGTACGAGTGATGAATACCAACAACTCAAGGTGCTATCCATGGGAAGACAAAAAGCAGTGATCAAAGCTCGTCGTGAAGCAAAACGTGTGCTGAGACGGGATTCACGTAGCCATAAACAGCGTGAAGAAGAGTCGGTCACCTCGCTTGTGCAGATGAGTGGCGTTGAAGCAATTGGCATGGCGCGGGACAGCCGGGATATGGCGCCAATTGTTGCACGCAATGACGCTCAGGCGCAGTACCTGAATGCTATTGAGAGAAAGTCGCTGATTTTCGCCACCGGTGAAGCCGGTTGCGGGAAAACCTGGATAAGTGCAGCCAAAGCGGCAGAGGCTCTGATTCATAAAGACGTCGATAAGATCATTGTCACTCGCCCGGTATTGCAGGCCGATGAAGATCTCGGCTTCTTGCCCGGTGATATTTCGGAGAAATTTGCGCCATATTTCCGGCCCGTTTATGACGTGCTGGTGAAGCGTTTGGGCGCATCTTTTATGCAGTACTGCCTGCGACCAGAAATTGGCAAGGTAGAAATTGCGCCGTTCGCCTATATGCGCGGACGTACATTTGAAAATGCAGTTGTGATTCTCGACGAGGCTCAGAACGTAACTGCTGCGCAAATGAAGATGTTTTTGACGCGCCTCGGGGAAAACGTGACGGTGATCGTGAACGGGGATATCACCCAGTGCGACCTGCCGGCCGGCGTAAAATCGGGTCTGAGCGATGCGTTGGCACGTTTCGTTGAGGATGAGATGGTAGGGATAGTACAGTTTACGAAAGATGACTGTGTGCGTTCGGCGCTCTGTCAGCGAACACTGAACGCCTACTATTGAGTCTGTTGCTGTGTGCAAAGCCCGGGAAACCGGGCTTTGTTGTTTGTGCGGGGCAGATGCCTGATGGCGCTGCGCTTTGTTTCTTCTCTGCTGGGGGAGAAGAATCCCCACAAAAATATTGGCACGGTCGGCCCCCTCTCCATTCAGGGAGAGGGCGGGGGTGAGGGGCCCAGAGCGCACGGAGTGACAGTTGGCTCCGGGAGGGATGGGCTCGCTGCGCTCGCCCTGCGGGCAGCCTGTTCGCTGCGTTCATGGTCTGTCCAACTGGCGACAGCCAGTTGTCGAACACTTGGTCGGGGGAGCTCATTCCTCCCGCAGGCGTGCTACATGCGAAAAAAAGCCCGCATTTTCATGCGGGCTCTCATCTTAAATATGGCGGTGAGGGAGAGATTGACTCGCTTCGCTCGCCCTACGGGCAGCCCCCTCACTGCGTTCGCGGTCTGTCCAACTGGCTGTCGCCCGTTGTCGAACTCTCAGTCGAGGGTTCTCATCCCTCCCGCAGGCGTGCTACATGCGAAAAAAAAAGCCCGCATTTTCATGCGAGCTCTTCTTTAAATATGGCGGTGAGGGAGGGATTGACTCGCTTCGCTCGCCCTACGGGCAGCCCCCTCACTGCGTTCATGGTCTGTCCAACTGGCTGTCGCCCGTTGTTAACTCGCTGCGCTCGCCCTGCGGGCAGCCTGTTCGCTGCGCGCTCAGGCTGTCCAACTGGCTGTCGCCAGTTGTCGAACCCTCAGTCGAGGGTTCTCATCCCTCCCGCAGGCGTGCTACATGCGAAAAAAAAAGCCCGCATTTTCATGCGAGCTCTTCTTTAAATATGGCGGTGAGGGAGGGATTGACTCGCTGCGCTCGCCCTGCGGGCAGCCCACTCACTGCGTTCATGGTCTGTCCAACTGGCTGTCGCCCGTTGTCGAACCCTCTGTCGAGGGGTCTCATCCCTCCCTTTCGGGAGAATATAAACGAAAAAAGCCCGTACTTTCGTACGAGCTCTCATCTTAAATATGGCGGTGAGGGAGGGATTCGAACCCTCGATACGTTGCCGTATACACACTTTCCAGGCGTGCTCCTTCAGCCACTCGGACACCTCACCATATTGTTTTGCTGCCTTTCCTCTCGGGGGCAACGGGGCGCTACTATAGGGAGTCAGGCTAAATCGGTCAAGCAGATTTTCTGCATTAACGCGCGTTCGGTTAAGCAATAATCAGCTCCACGGTTTTCAGGCCATGGAGCGAACCATTAACGCTGTGAATCGAGCACTTCGCTGTTCTTCACCACCTCTTGCGCCTTGCCGTAGCTTTCCATGAGCAACTGATATGCCGGGAAAATGTGCGTGTAGACTTCCGCCCACTGGGCGGCATCCTCACGATTCCAGGTGCGCTGGATCTCAGAGGCCACGGCTGCGGTATCCATGGGCACAACGCCTGCCTGTACCACACGCGCCAGGGTGATCTCCTGCGCCATTTTGCTGTAGGTACCTGAAGCGTCAATCACGGCAAAGACTTTATAGCCGTCAGCTACCGCGCTGATCGACGGGAAGGCCATGCAGACGCTGGTGATGGTGCCAGCAATAATCAGCGTCTTGCGCCCGGTCGCCTTCACGGCTGCCACGAACTCCGGGTTGTCCCAGGCGTTGATCTCGCCTTTGCGCGCCACGTACTGCGCATGCGGGGCATTAGCGTGGATCTCCGGGATCAGCGGGCCGTTTGGCCCTTGTGGTACGGAGGCGGTGGTGATCACCGGGATATTCGCCAGACTGGCAATTTTGGCCAGCGCCGCGGCGCGGGCGCGCAACTCCGGCATTGGCATGTCACCAACGGTCTGGAACAGCCCGCTCTGGTGGTCGATCAGCAGCATCACAGCATCATTCACATCAATAACCGGACGCGCACCGTTAAAGTTAGCTGGGGTCGACATGGTTCTCTCCTTTATTACGTTCAGATCTGGCCGAAGCGGCCGGAATTGAAATCGCGAATCGCTTCTGCAATTTCGGTTTTACTGTTCATCACGAACGGGCCGTAGCCAACGATCGGTTCATTTAGGGGTTCTCCGGCCATCATCAGCACTTTGGCGTCGCTGCTGGCCTCCAGATGCAATTTCTCGCCTTCCTGACTCAGCACGACAAGCTGAGCTTCACCCGCCTGGGCGGAACCGTTCACCGTCACGCTGCCTTCCAGCACGACCAGCGCCGTGCTCCAGCCTTCAGGTTGAGTGAGCGTCAGAAGGCTGCCCTGACGCAGGGTGATATCCCAGAGGTTCAGCGGAGAGTGAGTCTGCGCCGGGCCGGTGACCTCCTCGTAGCGTCCGGCGATCACCCGCAGTTCACCGCTGTCATCGGATAATGTCAGCACCGGGATCTGGCTTTTGGTGATGCTCTGGTAGCCCGGCGTCGCCATCTTGTCTTTGGCGGGCAGGTTGACCCACAGCTGCATCATTTTTAGCTCGCCACCCTGCTGTGCAAAGGCGCTGGAGTGAAACTCCTCATGCAGAATGCCGGAGCCAGCTGTCATCCACTGCACATCGCCCGGGCCAATCACGCCGCCTTTACCCGTCGAGTCGCGGTGTTCCACCTCGCCGGAATAGACAATCGTGACCGTCTCAAAGCCGCGGTGGGGATGCTCGCCCACGCCGCGTTTTGCTCCATCTGGCGGGAAGCTGTACGGCCCGGCGTAGTCCAGCAGTAAAAACGGGCTAAGGGGCTCGCCGTGGGTCTGGTAAGAAAACATCGAACGCACCGGGAAACCGTCGCCAACCCAGTGCTGGCGGGGTGCGGTATAAATACCTGTTACGTTTTTCATCCTCTTCTCCTGATGTTCTGTCGATGTAATTAGCTTATATTCAGGCTTAATATCCCGGTAGACGGTGAAAATGACATGCACTGTTCCTGATATGGAACTATGAGGGCGTTATGCAGGATCTGAATGATTTCGTGTGGTTTGTGAAAGTGGTGGATCACGGTGGCTTCGCGGCGGCGGGCCGGGCGCTGGATCAGCCTAAATCGAAACTAAGCCGTCGGATTGCGCAGCTTGAGACGCGGCTCGGCGTGCGCTTGATCCAGCGTACCACCCGTCAGTTTACGGTCACGGAGGTGGGGCATACCTTCTATCAGCACTGTAAGGCGATGCTGGTAGAAGCCGAAGCGGCAGAAGAGGCCGTTGCGGCATTGCAGGCGGAACCCCGCGGCGTGGTCAGGATCACCTGTCCGGTGACGCTCCTGCATGTGCATGTCGGACCGATGCTGGCGAGGTTTATGGCGCGCTATCCCGGTATTAATCTGCAGCTGGAGGCGACCAACCGGCGGGTGGATCTGGTGGCCGAGGGGATTGATGTGGCGATCCGCGTTCGCCCGCGTCCGTTTGACGACAGCGATCTGGTTTTGCGGGTGCTTGCCGACAGAGGCCATTGTCTGGTGGCGGCACCGCAGTTGCTTACCCGGCTGGGAACGCCGCGTGCGCCGTCTGAACTGAGCGCCTGGCCCGGCCTGAGCCTGGGGGAGGGGAAACAAGTTCATAAGTGGGCGCTGAGCGGGCCGGAAGGGGCCAAAGCGGAGATCCATTTTCAACCGCGTCTGATCACCACCGACATGCTGGCACTGCGAGAGGCCGCCATGGCTGGGGTGGGTCTTGTGCAGTTGCCGATTTTGATGGTCAAGGAGCAGCTGGCGTCCGGGGAGTTAGTTAAAGTGCTTGAGGCATGGGAGCCGCGCAGGGAGGTTATTCATGCGGTCTATCCTTCCCGGCGTGGGCTGTTACCTTCGGTGAGAACGCTGGTGGATTTTTTGACTGAGGAATATGCGAGGATGGTGGAGGAGTGAGGCCTGGTGGCGCTTTGTTCCCTCTCCCTTGGGCAAAGGTTTAGGGTGAGGGGCCCAGACCGCACGGTGTCGCATTAAGCACCGGGAGGGATGGACTCGCTTCGCTCGCCCTACGGGCAGCCTGTTCGCTGCGCTCTTAGACTGTCCAACTGGCCGTAGCCAGTTGTCGAACCCTCGGTCGAGGGCTCTCATCCCTCCCTTTCGGGAAAATATAAACGAAAAAAGCCCGTACTTTCGTACGCGCTCTCATGTTGAATATGGCGGTGAGGGAGGGATTGACTCGCTGCGCTCGCCCTACGGGCAGCCCACTCACTGCGTTCGTGGTCTGTCCAACTGGCTGTCGCCCGTTGTCGAACCCTCAGTCGAGGGTTCTCATCACTCCCGCAGGCGTGCTACATGCGAAAAAAAAGCCCGCATTTTCATGCGAGCTCTTCTTTAAATATGTCGGTGAGGGAGGGATTGACTCGCTGCGCTCGCCCTGCGGGCAGCCCACTCACTGCGTTCGCGGTCTGTCCAACTGGCTGTTGCCAGTTGTCGAACCCTCAGTCGAGGGTTCTCATCCCTCCCTTTCGGGAGAATATAAACGAAAAAAGCCCGTACTTTCGTACGAGCTCTCATCTTGAATATGGCGGTGAGGGAGGGATTCGAACCCTCGATACGTTGCCGTATACACACTTTCCAGGCGTGCTCCTTCAGCCACTCGGACACCTCACCATATTGTTATCCCGTTGTTGCTGGGACGGGCGCTAATGTAAGGAAAAGCCTTACTGACGTCAATCAACTTTTTCAGTAAATTAGCGCGTTGAGACAAACTTCAACCAACCTGATTTCTTAATGTGCTGAAAGTGCCTCTTTTATCTACAACGACCAAGGGCACAAATTTTGTTATGCTGCGATGCAGTTGAAAATGAACGTAAAACAGCGCAACAGAAGGCAATCGCAATGGACATCATTTTTTACCACCCGACATTTGATAACGCTTACTGGATAAAAACGCTTTCGGCGGCGCTGCCGGGCGCACGAGTTCGTGAGTGGAAACGCGGCGATAATGACCCGGCGGATTATGCCCTGGTGTGGCATCCTCCGGTAGAAATGCTGCAAGGGCGTAAACTGAAAGCGGTCTTCGCCCTGGGAGCTGGGGTGGATTCGATCCTCAGCAAGCTCAAGGCGCACCCGGAGATGCTGGCAGAATCCATTCCTCTGTTTCGTCTTGAAGATACGGGGATGGGGCAGCAGATGCAGGAGTACGCCACCAGTCAGGTACTGCACTGGTTCCGCCGGTTTGACGACTATCAGGCGTTAAAACAGCAGGCGCGCTGGGAGCCGCTGGCCGATTATCAGCGTGAAGATTTCACCATCGGTATCCTCGGGGCAGGGGTGCTGGGGTCGAAGGTGGCCGAGGCGCTGGCACCCTGGGGCTTCCCGCTGCGCTGCTGGAGTCGGACCCGTAAAGACTATCCGGGTGTCACCAGCTTTGCCGGTATGGATGAACTGCCGCAATTTTTACAGGGCACGCGCGTGCTGATTAACCTTCTGCCGAACACGGCGGAGACCGTGGGGATTATCAATAGCAGCCTGCTGAATCAGCTGGCAGATAATAGCTACCTGATGAATCTTGCCCGCGGCGTTCATGTGGTGGAGGCCGATCTGCTGGCGGCGCTGGAGCGCGGCAAACTCAAAGGCGCAATGCTCGATGTCTACAGTAAAGAGCCGCTGCCCGCCGACAATCCTTTATGGGCGCACCCGCGGGTAGCGATGACGCCGCACGTGGCGGCGGTAACGCGTCCGGCCGAAGCCGTGGCCTATATCGCGCGCACCATCACTCAGCTGGAAAAAGGCGAGCCGGTCACCGGGCAGGTCGACAGGCAGCGCGGTTACTGAGTCAAACCCGGCCATCGCCGGGTTTTTGCTAATAAACGCCTGGGATAACTGCTATCCTTTGGGAAACACGAGAGGAGAGAACGATGTACCCCGTTGACCTGCATATGCACACCGTTGCCAGTACTCACGCCTACAGCAATCTTCATGACTACATCACCCAGGCAAAGCTAAAGAACATTAAACTCTTTGCGATCACCGATCATGGCCCGGATATGGCAGATGCTCCGCACTACTGGCACTTTGTGAATATGCGCATCTGGCCGCGGGTGGTGGATGGTGTAGGGATCCTGCGCGGCATTGAGGCCAACATCAAAAACACCCAAGGTGAGATTGACTGTACTGGCCCGATGCTGACCTCGCTGGATCTGATCCTTGCCGGTTTTCATGAGCCGGTATTTGCTCCGCAGGACAAAGCCACCAATACCGAGGCGATGATTGCTACCATCGCCAGCGGCAACGTGCATATCATCAGCCATCCGGGTAACCCGAAATACCCTATCGACATTCAGGCTGTCGCCCGGGCGGCGGCTGAGCATTCCGTGGCGCTGGAGATCAACAACTCTTCGTTTATTCACTCCCGCAAAGGCAGTGAAGACAACTGCCGTGAAGTCGCAGCTGCGGTGCGTGACGCCGGTGGCTACGTGGCGCTGGGTTCGGATTCCCACACGGCCTTTACGCTGGGTGATTTTAGCGAGTGCCTTAAGATCCTCGATGCGGTGGGCTTCCCTGAAGAGCGCATTCTGAACGTAACGCCTCGTCGTTTACTTGATTTTCTGGCGTCGCGTGGCATGGCGCCAATCCCCGAATTTGCTGAATTTTAACTGTGTAATGGACTAAATAAATGAACGAGTTTTCCATCCTCTGCCGCGTACTGGGTTCCCTTTATTATCGCCAGCCGCAGGATCCGCTGCTGGTGCCGCTGTTTACCCTGGTCCGCGAAGGCAAGCTGGCCGAAAGCTGGCCACTTGAGCAGGATGAGCTGCTGCAACGTCTGCAAAACAGCTGCGACATGCAGCAGATTTCAGCTGATTACAACGCGCTCTTTGTTGGCGAAGAGTGTCGCGTGTCGCCTTATCGCTCCGCCTGGGAAGAGGGCGCAACCGAAGCCGAAGTGCGTGCGTTTCTCTCTTCACGCGGTATGCCGCTGACCGATACTCCAGCCGACCATATTGGCACGCTGCTGCTGGCGGCTTCCTGGATTGAAGACCACGCGGCAGAAGACGAAAACGAGGCGCTGGAAACCCTTTTCGGTGAGTATATTTTACCCTGGTGCGGGGCGTTTCTCGGCAAGGTCGAGGCCCATGCCACCTCGCCATTCTGGCGCACCATGGCACCGCTGACCCGTGACGCCATTGCCGCTATGTGGGACGAACTGCAGGAAGAGAACGAAGAGTGATCTGGATCACCTTCTTAATGTAACAGCAAATCTCAATTTGCATATTTTGTGTTCCTGATCTCATTTCATGGCAGCGTATCTGCTAAGATGCGCGCCATGAACATACTACTTTCTATTGCAATCACGACAGGCATCCTCTCCGGGATATGGGGTTGGGTTGCCGTCTCCCTCGGACTCCTGAGCTGGGCGGGCTTTCTGGGCTGTACAGCCTATTTCGCCTGCCCGCAGGGTGGCGTAAAGGGGCTGTTTATCTCTGCATGTACGCTGATGAGCGGCGTAGCGTGGGCGATGCTCATCATCCACGGCAGCGCGCTGGCACCCCATCTGGAGATCGTCGGCTACGTCATGACCGGCGTGGTGGCGTTTTTGATGTGCATCCAGGCAAAGCATCTTCTGATGTCGTTTGTGCCTGGCACCTTTATGGGTGCTTGCGCCACTTTTGCAGGGCAGGGTGACTGGCGGCTGGTGGTGCCTTCGCTGGCGTTAGGGCTGGTGTTTGGCTATGCCATGAAAAACAGCGGACTGTGGCTGGCGGCGCGCAAAGACAGCGCGCGAAACGTCACGGCGTTAAGCAAATAAAAAAGGCGAGACCAGGGTCTCGCCTTTTTAATGCGCTTTCTATCAGGATTCTGGCGGCGATGACATCTCGCGGTATTTCACCAGAACATCGTTTTTCACTTCGTTTTTGTTTTGCAGATCCCACAGACCGCGATCGATACCGTCGTTAATCAGGAAGATGACCCCGGTTTCGATAGCCGACATCAGGCAGAGCATCACCGGTTCGTTAGAGGTATAGCCGATTTCGCCTTCCAGCAGTCGTTGGTAGTCGATAAAGCGGAACACCCCGGCCTGAACCTCGTACGAGAGAATGGTTTTGCTGGTGGTGACCGAGGATAAAATTTCCCCGGTACTCACGTTAACCACACGCAGGTTCACTGCAATCTGGTCAAGCTGGTACTGAGTATCACCGCCGATGCCGAAGTAGCGCGCCCCCACACCCCCCGATTTCACATTACTTTCGTAACCGATAATCGAGCCTTCAACCATGACGTTTGCCGCCGTGAGTGAGTGCAACGGAATACGGTTGTTCATCGCCACGGTGCCGTTATCCTGCGCTGCACGAATAATTTTGCGTTCGTTGAGCAGGTTTTGCAGCCCCTGACGTTCCAGAGGAATAAACCAGCGAGAATCTTTTAACGCCGTGACCAGCATCGCGGTGGCGCTTTGCGGGACTGCGGTGGAGAAGTTACTTGCCGGATAAGGTTTAAATTGACCCGTTTCATCCTGAATATTGTATACCGACACGTAGATCTTACCCGTTGGTAACGGTAACTGGGTCAGATCGCGATAGCTCTGGGCGCGAGGCATTAATGTCGGTTTTGCTGCCTGTTTGGGGGGAGCAGTTAAACAACCGCTCAATAAGCACACTGCAACAAGTATGAGAAAGCGCTGCATGATTATTGTCCTTATCTCAACTATGTCTAAAAGTCGGTGGAATTGCTTTGCAAGCCAGCGACCTGAATGGTGGAGGTTCTCCCCGTTTTCCGGTCTGTGACATTTAATTGCATTTGTCCGTCCGCATTGGCGATATCGACAATAAAGTCGCTGGTCACCATACGGCCCGGTTTACCGGTGTTGATGTTGGTCAATAATCCGCCCAGAACCTGGGCCTGGATCGCCTGGGTAAAGTTATCCAGTGCGCTTGGGGTCTCAATACCGAAGTCATCATCGGCGCTTGGGTCCTTATAGGAGTTTTGCGCCTGGGCCGAGTTTAAAAGAAAAGAGCCGTTATTAGGGTTTCCCCCAAAGTTAGGGTTACGGAACTGGAACGTCATATTTCCGGCCCAGCTCAATGATGGAATGAGCAGTAGAGCGATAACTGCATAGACAACACGCATGAATGCCTCCGAATTAAAACTCGTCTTGCGCTAAATCGCCGGTACTGAGCAGAGCTTTATCAATCTGCAGACGATTTATTGCTTCTTCGGTTTGAGCCAGAGCGAAGATTACGTTCTGATCCAGATCTCTTTTCGTTGGGAATAAAAAGGTCTGGAAAATAACGTCCTGATTCACCGTTATGGTGATCCAGCTACCCCATCGCGCACTGGGCCGTTCATTGATCGTTAAGTTCCCAGGATAGTCACTTTCCCATTTGTCGCTGAAGCCACGATAAAAAGCATGACCAACAGCCGAGACAGTGTGATCGGTTAACAATCCTGGGATCTCTACTTCAACCGCATGCAGATTCCCGGCAGCAAGCCAAAAGCTTGCTGCGGCAATCCAACTCGTTGTGCGTTTCATACTGTTAACGCCTGAGGTTATCATTTGCCCATGAAACCGCCTGCGTCCGGTTTTTAACAGCTATCTTCTTGAAAAGATTATAAAGATGGGTCTTTACCGTATTTTCGCTGATAAATAACGAACGGGCGATTTCAATATTTGAAGCTCCGATGCGTAATTTATTCAGAATTTCTTTTTCGCGATGGGTCAGCAAAGCAGACTCTGAACTGTTATAGCGATAATTTCCGGAATGCGTTATGAGGTAGCTGGCAAGTTTTTGCGAGAAGTAGCATTCCCCACGCAGAACGCCCTGCAGGCCGTCAACCACGCGCGCTTCGTCCTCGTTGACGTAAAAGACACCGTTGATATGCGGCCAGCTTTCAATATCTCTGAATGGATACTCTTCAGGCGTATTCAACAATAACACACGGATATTGTTGTTTTTTCTGCTTAAAATATCTTGCCAGTATTGGATAAGTTTTTTATCCGCTTCCATCATATCGAAAAGAATAATACTGCCAGGTGTAATGTCATCAAAAGAGCGTTGAATACTATGCAATTTTCCGCTCAATGTAAGGCTCTGCTTTAAATGCTGTAGTAAGGCTGTCGCCTGCAAAGAAGGTTTGGTCACTAACAATAATGTCTGACCATGAAAACTTTGGACTTCATTAAACATGATGAAACCCCTTTTTTGAAACACCTGGCAGCTGCCCCGAATAATATTATTGGGGGCACCAGAAGTACTGACAGATGTGGCACTGCTGTGTGTAGAAGAAAGACCATATCCCTCGAAGTAAGGGAAAATAAAAAAACAATTGCGAACTTCTGTTTTCAATCTAGCTATTACGGTTTTTAAAGCAAGTGTTAAACGTGTAACAAGATGTAAAAATCAATATTAACTTGTAAAAAATGAGTTCATGAATTGCTTAGAGTTCATCATAAAGTTGTACACAAAGATATTGATGCACACATTTAAAAAATCATACAAATTATATTATCTTAATGATTTTACTATAATTTATAGTTTTGAGGTTATTAGCGGGAAGGTATGAGCGAGGTCAAAACGCTAAGCCTCTTTTTACAATGTGTAAACGTCTTAAGAAATCACGCACTTTGTCACGCTATCATGGATATATCGTGATGGCGCACCTGCAAGGCAGGCGAAACGGCAAATCAGGATTTTCTCTTCTATCCATTTCCAAAAGCCGGCTTTCGCCATTAAATGCCGCCTGTTAAATGGCTGTATCGCCACGCTGTTTAATTTTTTTTAATACTTTGGGGTGACGGGGAAAATAAAAATACAACTGGCGGGTGAGATATTAAAATTGTTTCGGCAGACATACTCTTCATCGTAACGCCGGGTTAACAAAATATTTAGCCTTGTTAACACAAGTTATTTTACCACCAGGTCCAGGGTGATAACATGAAGAACAGTTTGTTATTAATGTTTACATTACTGGGTGCACCTGGATTTGTTTTCGCTAGCTCTGATTTGGCAGCTTCAGAATACAATTTTGCGGTGAATGAATTGAGTAAATCATCTTATAACCAGGCCGCTATTATTGGACAGCAGGGCGTAAACAATAACGCAACTGTTCTCCAGCAGGGCTCAAAATTGTTATCTGTCGTTTCCCAGGAAGGCGGAAATAATCGAGCGAACATTGAACAATCAGGCAGTTATAACCTTGCCTACATTGATCAAAAAGGGAACTCGAACAGTGCGAGTATTAATCAAGGTGCATATGGTAATACCGCAATGATTATTCAGAAAGGTTCTGGTAACAGAGCGAATATTACGCAGTACGGTACGCAAAAAACGGCAGTTGTAGTACAGAGACAGTCACAAATGGCAATTCGCGTTATCCAACGCTAGTTATTTGATGACGAATTAATCAATCCGATGGGGGCTTTACAATGAAACTTTTAAAAGTGGCAGTAATTGCAGCAATCGTGGTTTCTGGCAGTGCTATGGCTGGCTCCGTTCCACAATGGGGCAATCATCATGGCGGCGGTAATAACGGCGGAAATAACATCAGCCCAGAAACACTGACTGTTTATCAGTACGGTGGTCGTAACAACGTAGACGCTTTGCAAAGCGACGCTCGTGGGTCTGAAATCACCGTTAGCCAGAGCGGTTTCGGTAACGATGCTGACCTGTCACAGGGCGCTGATAGCAGCGAAATCGATCTGAACCAGAGAGGCCAGGGTAACTCGGCAACTATCAGCCAGTGGAGTGGTCGTGACCTCACCGCTAACGTTCGTCAGTCTGGTGGTCGTAACGACGTCCAGTTGAATCAAACTATGAACGGCGCGACTGCTAACATCACTCAGGTTGGCTTCGGCAACACCGTGACTGCTGGCCAGTACTAAGCTGACGTCCGTACGACGATAAAACAGGGCTGAGGCCCTGTTTTTTTTTGGGAGAAGATCATGAATACACTTTTATTGCTTGCTGCACTTAGCAGTCAGATCACCTTTCAGACGGCCACTGAGGGCGACATGTTGACCATTATTCCCCAGGTCACGGTGACGGAACCCTGTTTATGTCAGGTGCAAATTCTCACCTCGCGCAGCGGCCCCGGTGGTCAAAGCACTTCGCGGCAGCAAAATACCGTCTCGTTACCCGCTAATAAAACGGTCAATCTTTCCCGAATGACCCTTAACTCTGGACCCAACGATAAGATAAATGTCATTGTCACGGTGTCGGACGGTAAATCTCTGCACCTGTCGCAACAGTGGCCGCCGTCGAAAGCATAAGGGATGAAATATTCTTTATATTTATGGATTGATGTTACTGAAATTGACTCGCGTCTGATGTTACTGGCATCGCCGATGCCAGTCGACGGCCCGTTTTAAGGCCTGTTGTTTCATCTGCAGGGATAATGTTTAGTGAAGTTCCTCCCGGTGGTCTTGCGAGATATCCTGTCTATTTAAATCCTCTCCCTGCCGCTTCGCTAACCCCAGCAATGTTATCCCTTTTACCGATAAGGGGCGCGACGAGCCTTGCATCATTCCGCCTGCATCGCAGACGATTTCCGTAACCTGCCCACAGAAGAGTAAAATGCGCACCCGTCAACGGCGCGGCGGTCTTCGGGGATCGCGTGGCCATCACCATGACATACCCCCCAGTCCTGAAAAATCGCGGGCTATCGTTCGGGTGGATTACCACCATGGCGGGGCGGTTTTCTGTTTACAGGCCTTACATGGCCCATCCTCTGCGATACACTTAAGAGAAAAACGTCAGCAGAGGTTGAATATGAACTCGCGTATTGAAGTTTTTCTGGGTGATATCACCACCCTGCATGTTGATGTGATCGTCAATGCCGCTAATCCCTCATTAATGGGGGGCGGCGGCGTGGATGGCGCCATCCACCGGGCAGCGGGGCCAGCCCTGCTTGAGGCCTGCAAGGTGGTGCGTCAGCAGCAGGGCGAGTGCGCGCCGGGCCAGGCGGTCATTACACTGGCGGGCGATTTGCCGGCCAAAGCGGTGATCCATACCGTCGGTCCCGTCTGGCATGGGGGCGATCATCATGAAGCCCGCATTCTGGAAGAGGCTTACCGCAACAGCCTGAACCTGGCGGCAGCCAACGGTTATCATTCCCTGGCATTCCCGGCGATAAGCACCGGCGTGTACGGTTATCCCCGCGCCGCCGCCGCGGAAATCGCCGTTAATACGGTTTCGGATTATCTCACCCGCAAGCCTCTGCCGGAGCGGGTATACTTTGTCTGCTATGATGAAGAAAATGCCCGGCTATACAAGCGACTGCTTACCCAACGAGGACAGGAAACCGACGCATAACACGCGACTAGGACGCGCTATTGCACCGGTCAGTTCTGCACACCCTGGCCTTTGTGGACTTCTCCCTCTTGATAACAGTCTGGACGCCTTCGCCTGCCGCTACCGGCTGGCGGAGATGGCGGAAAAAACCCTGGATGTGCAGTACTACATCTGGGAAGACGACATGTCAGGAAGGCTGCTGTTTTCCGTGCTGCTCTCCGCCGCCATGCGCGGCGTGCGTGTACGCCTGCTCTTAGACGACAACAACACGCAGGGGCTGGACGCCATCCTGCGCTTGTTGGACGCGCATCCCAATTTTTCTGTACGCCTGTTTAATCCCTTCTCGTTTCGCACTCTGCGCGCCCTGGGTTATCTCACCGATTTTGCCCGCCTTAATCGGCGGATGCATAACAAGAGTTTTACCGTGGATGGGGAAGTAACTATTGTTGGCGGCAGAAACATCGGGGATGCCTATTTTGGGGCGGGTGAGGAGCCGCTGTTCTCCGATCTGGATGTGATGGCAACAGGCCCGGTGGTGCAGGATGTAGCGGATGACTTTGAACGCTACTGGAACTGTGCGTCGGTCTCCACGCTCCAGCAGGTGCTGGAACTGTCGGAAACCGAGATCGAAGATAAAATTCAGCCGCCTGAAGAGTGGTATCGGGACGACATCACCCGTCGTTATCTGGATAAACTCCAGTCCAGCGAGTTTTTCACCCGCCTGGAAGCCGGTAATTTGCCCTTAATTTGGGCCAAAACCCGGTTGCTTAGCGACGATCCGCGTAAAGGGCAGGGCCGGGCAAAGCGCCATTCGCTGTTGCCCCAGCGCCTGCTGGACGTGATGGGGTCGCCGGTTGAGCAAATTGCAATTATTTCAGCCTATTTTGTCCCGACCCGGGCGGGGGTGGCGCTCCTGCTACAGATGGTGCGCAAAGGGGTAAAAGTCGCCATCATGACCAATTCGCTGGCGGCCAACGATGTCGCCGTGGTGCATGCTGGCTATGCCCGCTGGCGCAAGAAGCTGTTACGCCACGGCATTGAGCTGTATGAACTTAAGCCGACCCAGGATGGCGTGCCGGTCATCCACGATCGTGGCATCACCGGGAACTCCGGCTCCAGCCTGCATGCCAAGACGTTCAGTATCGACGGCGAGAAGGTATTTATTGGTTCGCTGAATTTTGATCCCCGCTCAACCATGCTCAACACAGAAATGGGTTTCGTTATTGAAAGCGAGGTGCTGGCGCGACTGATCCATACCCGTTTTGTACGCAGTCAGCGTCACGAGGCCTGGCAGTTAAAGCTGGACAAGCTGGGGCGTCTGAACTGGATTGAGCGCAAGGATGGGGAGGAGATTGTACATAAAAAGGAACCCAAAACCCGCTTCTGGCAGCGGATGCTGGTGCGGCTTGCCTACTGGCTGCCTGTAGAGTGGCTTCTGTAAAGCGGCGCCGGTTACGTAACCGGCGCACAAAGGTTTAGCTGGTGGTCTGCGGAGAGTTGGCGGGTTTGCTGGCCGGTTTACCGGAAAATAAAAAGCGCAGCAGCGGAATACGCAGATGAATTTCATATAGCACAATCGCGATCCCGACCACAAACACCAGTCCGGCGATAAAGCCCAGCAGGTTTGAGCTGATATGCGGCGTGATGTAGGCGCCGAAAAACAGCGTCAACGGATGATGCACCAGATAAATGAACAACGACGCATTAACGAAATAGGTGACGCGCGCGGATTTAAAGTTCAGCAGCCGATGCCCCAGCGCAAAGACCACATTCACCATCCACAGTCCCAACACCATAGTAATCACGCTTTCGGTTTCATACATCCATGCATCGCCGCTGCCATAACGCTGATTCAGCAGATAGGCGACAAACGCCAGTGCCGCGCCAAGGGTGCAGCCGCGCGATGGCGTGGTGAACAGGGCTTTCAGTTTGGGATGGACAAACGCCAGGGCGCCAATAACAAAGAAAGGCAGATAGAAGAGGGTCTGCATGACCACAAAATTGAACAGGCCATCGCTGAGGATCGGCGAATAAACGATTAACAGCGTGCGGCGCAGCGCGGCATATGCAATACCCAGCAGTAAAAACAGGACCGACAGTTTGCCCCAGGTGATGTCCGCGAGAAGTGTCCCTGATTGGGTGCTAAGACGGTGGCGCATGCGGCTGAACACCCACAGGCTAACCGTGGTCATCACCACCAGCACCAGCAGGAACCACAGATGCGAGACCAGCTCCCAGGCAAGAGTATTGTATTTTTCGTACAGCGACAGGGTGTGCCAGGTGTCCGCTTTGCCTTTGACATATTGCAGCATGATGAATTGCGGCAGCGTCAGCAGGGGAATGGCGGTGAGCATCGGAATACCGACGCGCTCCACGCGCACTTTCCACCACCGCTTTAGCGGGTAGCGCAAGAACAGCATGTAAGAAAAATAACCCGAAATAACAAAAAAGACCTGCATTCGGAATGAGTGAATAAAGTCGTTAAACAGCGTCAGCCACCATGAGGACTCGGCGCTATTGACATGCCAGACGTGGCTCGAATAGATCAAGGAGATGTGAAACGGGATCCCCAGCAGCATGAGCCAGGCCCGAATAGAATCAAGGAAATATTCGCGTTGTGCGGGTACGGTACTCATAGTGCGTTATGCATTCTCAGACTTATCGCCTTATCCCTAAGACCAATAGTGGTTACATTCGGGGCCAACCCTACACGAAGTCCGACAGACTGTCTCCAGGATAAGCACGCAAAGTGAATACGGGTTACTTTCACTTGCTTACTCCCTGAGCCAGCACGCTGAACAAAGCGGTGATTATGTTGTCGGAATGCCTGATTTTCCATTAAAATGGATCGGATCGATATAAGCACACAAAGGGGGAAGTGCTTACTTATTATGAAACATAAACCACAAATGATGAAAATGCGTTGGTTAGGGGCAGCCGTCTTGTTGTCTCTGTATACCTCATCGGCCCTGGCCTTTACCATCGACGACGTCGCAAAACAGGCAAAATCGATGGCAGGTAAGGGGTACGAAGCGCCAAAAAGTAACTTGCCCTCCGTTTTCCGCGATATGAAATATGCGGACTATCAGCAGATCCAGTTTAATCACGATAAAGCGTACTGGAATAAGATCAAAACCCCGTTCAAGCTTGAGTTTTATCATCAGGGGATGTACTTCGACACGCCTGTCACCATTAATGAAGTGACATCCAACGCGGTACGCAAAATCAAATACAGCCCGGACTATTTTAATTTCGGCAATGTGCAACACGATAAAGACACCGTAAAAGACCTGGGCTTTGCAGGCTTTAAAGTGCTTTACCCCATCAACAGTAAAGATAAGAACGACGAAATTGTCAGCATGCTGGGGGCAAGCTATTTCCGCGTCATCGGTGGTGGCCAGGTATATGGCCTCTCTGCACGCGGTCTGGCGATCGATACTGCGCTGCCTTCCGGGGAAGAGTTCCCTCGTTTCCGCGAGTTCTGGATTGAGCGTCCAAAACCGACCGACAAACGCCTGACCATTTATGCGCTGCTGGACTCCCCTCGTGCGACCGGTGCCTATCGCTTTACCATCATTCCGGGCCGCGACACCGTGGTTGATGTGCAGTCAAAAGTCTATCTGCGCGATAAAGTGGGCAAACTGGGCGTGGCACCGCTGACCAGTATGTTCCTGTTCGGGCCTAACCAGCCTTCACCAGCCACCAATTTCCGCCCGGAACTGCATGATTCTAACGGTCTGTCGATCCTGGCCGGGAACGGCGAGTGGATCTGGCGTCCGCTGAACAATCCGAAACACCTGGCGGTAAGCAGCTTCAGCATGGAAAACCCACAAGGGTTCGGCCTGCTGCAGCGTGGTCGTCAGTTCTCCCGCTTTGAAGATCTGGACGATCGTTACGATCTGCGTCCAAGCGCGTGGATCACCCCGAAAGGCGAGTGGGGCAAAGGTAAAGTGGAGCTGGTGGAGATCCCAACCAACGACGAAACCAACGACAACATCGTCGCTTACTGGACGCCGGATCAGCTGCCGGAAGCCGGTAAAGAGATGAACTTTAACTACTCCATCACCATGAGCCGCGACGAAGACAAGCTGCATGCGCCAGAAAGCGCGTATGTGCTGCAGACCCGCCGTTCCACGGGCGATGTGAAACAGTCGAATCTGATCCGTCAGCCGGATGGCACTATCGCTTTCGTGGTGGACTTCACCGGTCAGGAGATGAGTAAACTGGCGCCGGAGACCCCGGTCACCGCGCAGGCGAGCATCGGTGATAACGGTGAAATCGTTGAAAACAGCGTGCGTTATAACCCGGTCACCAAAGGCTGGCGTTTAACCCTGCGTGTGAAACTGAAAGACGCGAAACAACCGACTGAGATGCGCGCCGCCCTGGTGAACGCTGACCAGCCGCTGAGTGAAACCTGGAGCTATCAGCTACCTGCCAATGAATAAGATAACTGAGTATATCGATGCCATGCCGCTGACCGATATCGAGAAGGCGGCACTGCCGAAGGGTGACATCAGCGAGGTGCATACCGCGTTGGATGCCGATCATCACGCGTTTACCCGTGAAGATGATACCCCGCTTGGCTCGGTTAAAAGCCGCCTTGAGCAGGCCTGGCCCGACTCACTGGCCGAAGGCCAGCTGATTCGCGATGACGAAGGGCGTACCCAGCTTGAGGCCATGCCTAAAGCCACGCGCTCCTCTATGTTCCCGGATCCCTGGCGTACCAACCCGGTAGGCCGTTTCTGGGATCGCCTGCGTGGCCGTGACGTGACTCCGCGCTATCTTTCCCGCCTGACCAAAGAGCAACAGGCCAGTGAGGAAAAATGGCGTACCGTCGGCAGCATCCGCCGCTACATCCTGCTGCTGCTGACCATCGCGCAGACCGTCGTCGCCACCTGGTATATGAAGACCATTCTGCCTTACCAGGGCTGGGCGCTGATCAATCCGGCCGATATGTTCGGCCAGGATCTGCTGGTTTCGTTTATGCAGATCCTGCCGTATGTGCTGCAAAGCGGCATCCTGCTGCTGTTTGCCATCCTCTTCTGTTGGGTATCGGCCGGTTTCTGGACCGCGCTAATGGGCTTTTTACAGCTGCTGATAGGTCGGGACAAATACAGCATCTCTGCGTCAACGGTGGGGGATGAACCTCTCAATCCTGAGCACCGTACTGCGCTGATCATGCCTATCTGTAACGAAGACGTGGATCGTGTTTTCGCCGGCCTGCGCGCCACCTGGGAGTCGGTAAAGGCCACCGGGAACGCCGCACACTTCGATGTTTACATTCTGAGTGACAGTTACAACCCCGACATTTGCGTGGCGGAACAGAAAGCCTGGATGGAACTGATCGCCGAAGTGCAGGGCGAAGGGCAGATCTTCTACCGTCGTCGCCGTCGCCGTGTGAAGCGTAAAAGCGGCAACATCGATGACTTCTGCCGTCGCTGGGGCAATCAGTACAGCTATATGGTGGTGCTGGATGCCGACTCGGTGATGACCGGTGACTGCCTGACTGGCCTTGTACGTCTGATGGAAGCCAACCCGAATGCCGGGATCATCCAGTCTTCGCCAAAAGCATCGGGCATGGACACGCTGTATGCGCGCTGCCAGCAGTTTGCAACCCGCGTATATGGGCCGCTGTTTACTGCCGGTCTGCATTTCTGGCAGTTGGGCGAGTCCCACTACTGGGGGCACAACGCTATCATCCGCGTGAAGCCGTTCATCGAGCACTGTGCGCTGGCACCGCTGCCGGGTGAAGGCTCGTTCGCTGGCTCGATTCTGTCGCATGACTTCGTGGAAGCGGCGCTGATGCGTCGTGCCGGTTGGGGGGTGTGGATTGCCTACGACCTGCCGGGATCTTATGAAGAACTGCCGCCGAACCTGCTGGATGAACTGAAGCGTGACCGCCGCTGGTGTCACGGCAACCTGATGAACTTCCGCCTGTTCCTCGTCAAAGGGATGCACCCGGTACACCGTGCCGTGTTCCTGACCGGCGTGATGTCCTATCTCTCCGCGCCGCTGTGGTTCATGTTCCTGGCCCTGTCGACCGCGTTGCAGGTCGTCCACGCCCTGACCGAGCCGCAGTATTTCCTGCAGCCGCGTCAGCTGTTCCCGGTATGGCCGCAGTGGCGTCCTGAACTGGCGATTGCGCTCTTTGCGTCGACAATGGTGCTGCTGTTCCTGCCGAAGCTGCTGAGTATCGTGCTGATCTGGTGTAAAGGCTCGAAAGAGTACGGCGGCTTCTTCCGCGTAACGCTCTCCCTGCTGCTGGAAGTGCTGTTCTCAGTGCTGCTTGCACCGGTACGTATGCTGTTCCACACCGTTTTCGTGGTCAGTGCGTTCCTCGGTTGGGAAGTGGTCTGGAACTCGCCGCAGCGTGATGATGACTCCACCCCATGGGGTGAAGCCTTTATGCGTCACGGCTCGCAAATGCTGCTCGGCCTGGTGTGGGCTGTCGGGATGGCGTGGCTGGATCTGCGCTTCCTGTTCTGGCTGGCGCCGATTGTGTTCTCGCTGATCCTGTCGCCGTTTGTGTCGGTGTTCTCCAGCCGTTCAACGATCGGGCTGCGTACCAAACGCTGGAAGCTGTTCCTGATCCCTGAAGAGTATTCTCCGCCGCAGGTGCTGGTGGATACCGACAAGTATCTGGAACTCAACCGCAGCCGTTCGCTGGACGATGGGTTTATGCACGCGGTGTTTAACCCGTCCTTCAACGCCCTGGCCACCGCCATGGCGACTGCCCGTCACCGTGCCAGCCGCGTGCTGGAGATCGCCCGCGATCGTCACGTTGAACAGGCGCTGAACGAGACGCCAGAGAAGCTGAACCGCGATCGTCGTCTGGTGCTGCTGAGCGACCCGGTAACGATGTCGCGCCTGCATTATCGTGTCTGGTCTGCCCCGGAGAAATACTCTTCATGGGTGAACTATTACCAGACATTGAAGATGAATCCGAAGGCGTTAAAAGCGAAGTAATACGCAGAGTGGCGCTATGCCTGACTGGCCTGTGAATCTGCAGGCCCGTGCAGGCGACGCGTCGCGGGGCAAATAAATACCGGCTCTCGAGCCGGTATTTTTATCTTTTGAGGTACTGGATGCGATTTTTCATCGTCATTACGATGGCGCTATTACTGAGCGGCTGCGGAAGTATTATCAGCCGGACCATCCCTGGACAGGGACACGGCAATCAATACTACCCGGGCGTGCAGTGGGATGTTCGCGACTCCGCATGGCGTTACCTGACGGTGCTGGATCTGCCATTCTCGCTGGTTTTCGACACCCTGCTACTGCCCATCGACGCTCATCATGGGCCTTATGAGTAATTAACGCTCATCCCACTCATCCGCTGCAGTTTGGCCCTCTTCGGTATCCAGCGGCGGCTCGAGCTGAAACTCACCCTCATCCCATTCGTGCAGGGTGTTCTCTTCAAGCCACTCCTGACGCAATTCAATCTCGTCATAATCGCCATCAAACACTGCCTGGGCCGCTTCACCGGTCAGCACCGGCAGGCATTCGCCATCTTCACCGTCATCGGCAAAGAATTCGGCCTGCCACATAATGTCCCCATCCTGCATGACATATTTCTGAATATTGAGCTGCTCAATATTCGCGTCATCTTCCTCAATGCCGGGATTATCAGCGAGGAACTCCTCGCGCGCGGCATCAATCGCTTCCTCTAGAGTGGCAAACATAGTCATCGGCGTCTCCCTGTGATTTGACATGGTGTTCAGGGAAAGAATAGCTGATTCTCCATGATTGCAAGTATGAAAGCCGTAAAAGCATTCACGGAGTTGTCTTAATCAGGCGCAGATACCTTATCCGGCGTAGCAACAGCCCGTGGCTGCCGGACGGCGCGCGACAAACTGATCCAGGAGTAAAAAGCGTTAAACATCACCACGCAGGCGGTGACAATAAACACTGCGCGAAAGCCGTAGCTGGCAGCAATACCGGCCCCGAGAAGCGGGCCGGTGACGTTGCCGATATCACGAAACGACTGGTTATAGCTGAAGATACGCCCGGCAATCTGGTTGGTGGAGTTATAAACCAGCAAGGTCTGTACGGCGGGCAGCAGGGCACCGTCAGCGGCCCCGAGTAAAAAGCGCAGCACGCCCAGTTGCCACGGCGATTGCACGAAGGACATCGGGATAAGCAGCAGAACGGAGATCACCAGCGCGACAATCAGGATCCTTTCCGGGCCGATGCGATCCCCCAGTTTCCCCAGCCGCGGGGCGCTGATCAGGGCGGCCACGCCAGGAACCGAGGCGATTAAGCCGCTGATAAAGGCGATGTTGCTGACTTGGCCCGCGAGGTCACGGACGTACAGGGTCAGGATCGGCGCAATGGACCCGGTTGCCACCTGAATGATCAGGGTGGTGACAAACAGACTGAGCACCAGACGGGGATTTTTCAGCGAGGCAAACACCTGACGGGCGTGCAGCATCTCTTTTTTGGGTACGGGGGTGAAATTTTCCCGGATGCAAAAAAAGGTCAGCAGGAAGCAGGCAAACAGGACGACCGCCGTGATGAAAAATACCGGGCGCAGGCCGTAGCTGTCTGCCAGTAATCCTCCGGCCAGCGGGCCAAGCAGCGCGCCGCTTACTGCACCGGTGGAGAGCGTACCTAACGCCCAACCGCTTTTGTTGCGGGGGATTTGCGTGGCGATAAGCGCATTGGCATTGGGCACAAATCCGCCCAGTAGCCCCAGCACGGCGCGTAAGATCAGAAATTGCCAGATGTTTTGCGCCATCCCCATCAGCAACATAATAATTGCCATGCCCAGCGCCGAACGCAGGAGCATGATTTTACGCCCTTTGCGATCCGCCAGCCCACCCCAGAATGGCGACGCGATGGCGGAGAAGAGGAAGGTAATGCTGAACACCAGCCCGGACCACATGTTCAGGGCGCTGTGGCCGCTGACGCCCAGCTGTTCGACATACAGCGGCAGGAAAGGCATCACCAGGCTAAAGGCGGCTCCCGTAAGAAAGCAGCCCAGCCAGGCTACGATAAGGTTGCGCTTCCAGTTTATTGGCGTTTCTGAAGGAGACATAGCTACCCGCGTTATGATGCGCAGCGGCATCATTATTTGAAGGAATTAATAAGCCTGCTAATTATGCGCCTGGGTGATGGTTGCTGCAATGTGGGAAAGCATCATACGTCAAAGGGGAGATGCGGCCGGTCAGGCCGCAGGAGAAGACATTAATAGCGGGAAGGCACCCCTTCAGGGCGGGTTTTAAACCGGCGGTGCAGCCACATATACTGTTCAGGTGCCAGCAGGATGCACTTCTCAACCACCTCATTCATCCACGCCGCGGTGGTTTTCGCATCGTCCAGAGGCGGAGAACACTCAGGTTCCAGCATCATCAGCTCATAGCCTTTACCGTTGGCCTTCCGGCGCGGTACGAAGGGGACAATGGCTGCCTGTGACAGACGGGCCAGTGTCCAGGTGCCGGTGGTGGTGGCCGCTTCATCGACGGCAAAAAACGGAACAAAGACGCTGGCACCAGGGCCGTAGTCATGGTCCGGCGCATACCAGATTACCTCGCCGGATTTCAGCGCCCGGATCATCCCCTTAAGGTCTTTACGGTCGATCATGCTCTTGTTGGAGCGCATCCGACCCCAGGTTTGCAGCCAGTCGATCACCGGATTATCGTTCGGGCGATAGACACCGATGCCGGGAGCCTGCATGCCGAACATCCGCGCACCGATCTCAAGGGTCAGAAAATGGACGCCAATCAGCAGTACGCCCGTTTTTTGCGCCTGAAGCTGATGCACTGGCTCCATTCCGGTGCCGGTCACTTCGGTCCAGCGCGCCATGCGTTTGTCGGACCAGAACCACGCCATTCCTGTCTCCATCAGCCCCATGCCAACGGATTCAAAATTCTTCACGACCATCTCGTGACGCTCTTGCTCGCTCATGTGCGGGAAACAGAGTTCCAGATTGCGTCGGGCAATGTAGGCGCGGCGTGACATAAAGCGCATCGCCAGGCGACCCATGCCGCAGCCAAGACGGTAGATCACGGGATAGGGCAAATGCACCAGTAACCATAATAAACCGATGCCAGCCCAGGTCAGCCAGTAACGAGGATGTAATAGCGCAATGGAAAATTTAGGTAATTGAGTCATGTCATTCCTGTTTTTGATACGTCCTGTCGGCAGATTGTCGCATTATTCGTTTCATATCCAAAACGCATAGCAGCGAAATGTTCATTGAAGCCGCAATTGTTATGCTCTGCGCATTTTGAGGTGAGAAATGTAGCGCAAAATGAGGGGATGTAAATTCTCATTGTTTGCTATATGATGCCGCCCGATTTTCATTCTCACTACGATTGCAGGAACCGTACACCATGCCAGTGTTACACAACCTCATTTCGAACGAAGAGCTGAAAGCGCGTATGTTGGCTGAAACCGAACCGCGCACGACGATCTCGTTCTATAAATACTTCACTATCGTTAATCCACAGGCGACGCGCGACGCGCTGTACAAGGCGTTAACCGCCCTGAACGTCTTTGGCCGTATTTATCTGGCCCATGAAGGCATTAACGCCCAGATCAGCGTGCCGGAGAGCAAAGTCGACGCCTTGCGGGAATTTCTTTACGCCTTCGATCCGGCGCTGGATGGCCTGCGCCTGAACGTGGCGCTCGATGATGACGGTAAATCCTTCTGGGTGTTGCGCCTGAAAGTGCGTGAACGCATTGTGGCCGACGGCATTGACGATCCGACGTTTAACGCCAGCGATGTGGGCGAATACCTGAAAGCGGCCGATGTGAACGCCATGCTTGACGATCCCGACGCCGTGTTTATCGATATGCGTAACCACTACGAATATGAAGTGGGCCACTTTGAAAACGCGCTCGAAATCCCGGCGGATACTTTCCGTGAACAACTGCCAAAAGCGGTTGAGATGATGCAGGAGCATAAGGACAAGAAAATTGTCATGTACTGCACCGGGGGGATCCGCTGTGAGAAAGCCAGCGCGTACATGAAACACAAAGGCTTCAACAAGGTCTGGCATATCGAGGGCGGGATCATTGAGTATGCCCGTCGCGCGCGTGAGCAAGGGCTGCCGGTACGCTTTATCGGTAAGAACTTCGTCTTTGATGAGCGGATGGGAGAGCGTATTTCTGACGATGTGATCGCCCATTGCCATCAGTGCGGCACCGCCTGCGATACCCATACCAACTGCAAAAACGACGGTTGTCACCTGCTGTTTATTCAGTGCCCGTCCTGCGCAGAGAAGTTCAACGGCTGTTGCAGCGAGCTGTGTAGCGAGGAGAGCATGTTGCCGGAAGAGGAGCAGCGCCGCCGCCGTGCCGGTCGCGAGAATGGCAATAAGATCTTCAATAAGTCGCGTGGGCGTCTGAACACCCGTCTGGGTATTCCTGACCCGGAATAACGCTAAAACCTTGCCCGGTCGCAGGATGCTGACCGGGCGAGGGCATTACTTCTGCTGAACCCCTTCCACTGAAATAATCAGTTCCACGTCCTGCGACGCCGGGCCAAGATCGGTCGTGATGTTGAAGTCTTTCAGATGGATTTTACCTGTCGCTTCAAAGCCAGCACGTTTACCGCCCCACGGATCATCACCCTGACCAATCAGTTTTGCATCCAGCTTAACCGGCTTGGTCACGCCGTTCAGCGTCAGATTGCCGGTGATATCCAGATCTTCACCCTCTTTTTTCACCTCGGTAGAGGTAAAGGTGGCCTGCGGGTATTTCGCAACGTTAAGGAAATCCGCACTGCGCAGGTGCTTATCGCGCTCGGCGTGGTTGGTATCCAGGCTGTTGGTGTTCAGGGTGACATTCACCTTATCGGCCGCCGGATTTTTCTCATCAAACGTGAAGGACCCGTCGAAATCCTCGAAGGTGCCGTACAGCCAGCTGTAGCCCAGATGCTGGATGCGGAAGTTCACAAAGGCGTGCTGACCTTGTTTATCAATTTTGTAGTCGGCTGCTACCGCGGCACCGGTGGTGAACAGCAGAGAACCTAAGGTTAATCCCAGCAGGCTTTTTTTCATTTTATGCTCCAGAGTCAGGTGACGCTTTGCCCAACATACGTGTCAGGGTGGCGTCTTTGTCGATAAAGTGGTGTTTGATGGCCGCAAGACCATGCAGTGCAGATAACGAGACCACGCCCCAGGCCAGCCACAGATGAACTGTCCCGGCCAGATCGGCCTGCGCTCCGGCATCGGCCAACAGGGCAGGGACGTCAAACAGACCGAAGACGCTGATTGGCTTGCCGTCAGCGGTGGAAATTAAATAGCCGCTGATGAGAATGGCGAACAGCACCGCGTACAGAGCAACATGCGCCGCAGCGGCGGTCAGGCGCGTGGCGCGCGACTGGCTTTTCAGCGCCGGGGGAACCGGGGAGTAGTGGCGCCACAGCAGACGCACCACCAGGGCCAGCATTAGCATAAAGCCGATGCTTTTATGCAGCTCCGGTGCCTGGTGATACCAGCCTTCGTAATAGCTGAGAGTAACCATCCATAATCCAAGGCCAAACATGCCATATACCGCAATAGCCATCAGCCAATGTAAACTCATGGAAATAACGCCATAGCGTGTGGGGGAATTACGCACCTGCATTGTGAATACCGTAATTAATGAGCAAGCGCTAAAAATGGCGTGGGTGAAACATTAATGCAAATGATATTTACAGATATTCATTATTAATTTTTGTTGTTCAGTATTTTCGAATGAATATTGATGTTGATGGTCAATGTGGTTGTTAATGGCTTGTAGAAAAGCTGAGTGGAGGCGGGTTATGACAAATTTATGATGTTCAAATAATTTATTTTGAAATTATAGTTATCTTAAGAAATGTCAGTTTCTGTCAATATATCTCATCAGAAAAATACAATGTACAGAATATCGAGGATCGCCAGTAACGACCACAGCACAATATAGAGCATTAAATGCTCGCGAATATTATTGACCAGATAATTCACAATACGACGCATGAGGTTACCGATAATAAAAGGAAGAAAGGCTTCGGCAACCCGAAGCCTGACAGCATTATCGGCTAAAGCGCGACAGGGAGAAAGGCGTGAGATCAAATGGCGGGACGATCTGCTGAGAGAATTGCGCGGCAATCTCACCCAGCACGCTGGCGAATTTGAACCCGTGACCGCTCAGGCCGGTGATCAGCAGCGTATTGTCGTGACCCGGCAGGGTGTCGATGATGAAATCTTCGTCCGGCGTGTTGTCATAGGTACAGGCTGCGCCATATAACAGGCCCCCGATACCCGGCAATATGTTGCGCAGGAATTTGAACGCTTCGGAGCCATCGCCAGGGTAAGCACCAAACGGCTTGCGCTCTTCCGGGGAGTTAATCACCTGCCCGCCGTTGTGTTTCCCAATCTTCAATGCATCTTTTTCCGACGGGAAGCCGTAGAACTGATCCCCGTCAGGCAGCTCGCCGGTGAACGCCGGGAAGTGATTCTGGTGGCTGTAACGGCCGTCGGACTGGAACCAGGAGAAAACCTTGCGCACAGGCTGGATCGGCAGGTCTGGCACCAGACGCGACACCCAGGTGCCAGCACTCACCAGCAGGCGATTGGCGCGGTATGGGCCTTCGGGCGTTTCGACGGTGACGCCGTCGTCCTGATGCGTAATCGCGTTGACCGGACAGTTAAACAGCTGCGCACAGCCAGCCTCTTTCGCCAGTGCAATCCAGGTTTTTATCGCCAGTTCGCTGCGCAGCACACCGGATTCGGCTTCAAACAGACCGATATAGCCCTCGGGCACCTGAATTTCAGGCCAGCGTTTCATCACCGCCGCCGCGTCAAGCCGCTCAAGGTTAAGATTGAACTGACGGGCGCTTTGCTCAACGTTTGCCAGGAAGGACGACTCAGACGGCCCGAGATTGACGACGCCGGTGCGTTCAAAGACCGGCTCACCGCTGATTTGGGCCAGTTCATCCCATAGCGCCTGCGCACGCAATACCAGCGGCACATAGCGTTCACCTTCTCCGTAAGCATGACGCATCAGGCGGGTGTCGCCGTGGTGGCTGCCTTCGGTATGCGGCGGCATATGGGCATCAATCATTAGTACGTTTTGCCCCGCCCGGGTTGCGTAATAACCTGCCGCTGCACCGACAGATCCGCTGCCAATAATAATTAGATCGTATTTCATCTGGTTCTCTTTACGCGTTTCGTTGCTTAGCAGGGTAATTAAGACCGGACGGTTATACAAGGGCGAAATAAATGAGGCACCGTGAGGTGCCTTTTGGGGTGAGAATGAGACATTACATTAATGTCGCTGGTACTCATTTGCCTCGTAGTCACTGGATTCTATTTTTGCAATACCGGCTTCTAAAATAGAAATAAACTGACGTGCAACATCTGTTGTTAACCATAGCGTCTGCCCAACCTCCGCTTCTTCGGTGTCAGGGTGGTCCGGGGTCTGGTAATGCAAACGCAGCATCAGTGCGTCGTAGCTATCTACAGTGCTGATATCCCAGCCAACAAGTGGATGTGTCTGGATGACTTCATTATTCTTTTCCATCATAACCCCCTGAATACGTGTTAAAAGACAACGACTGTGAGGTTCAATGCGTGTTTTTCTGAAGCAATTTCAGTATATCAATAAATAAGGCTTATGAAGGGAAAAAGAAACAGGGAGCAAGACATTTTTGTGTCTTTTAGGATTGTTTGAACATTAAAACATCATCTTGCAGATGATTTTTGATGGAGTCAGTCAGATTATTCGCAGTTCCGTTATGAAAACGAAAAAAAGCCGGGGCGACCCGGCAAAAAAAACAAAGAGGGAGAAAATTAATCGGTAATAAACCAGTCGTCAGCGCTTTCCCAGGTTTCCTGTAAAATTTCGCTGATGCGTTCTTTATCTTCTTTGGCACCACCGATAACCGAAAGATTGTTAGACCCGGCATAACGCACGGTGACAGCACCTTCGCGTTCGGGAAAGGAGTCATTTATACGGCGGGAAAATTCACCCGCCAGCGCGTCCAGCGCACCAGCAGGCAAAGCAGTTGTTCTGGCAATGGTGACTTCGATACGCATAGTTGCCCCCTGTGTAATATACTGTTTATTTATACAGTCATATTGTGGAACTTACAACAGGGGGGCCAACAATTTTTAACCTTTCACCGTCCAGTGCACGGTTTCACCCGCGAGGAACGGGATCAGCGTGTCATCCGTCAGCGCAATAGACTCCACCACGCGGCTCTCTTCACGCACCAGCTCAACGTAGGTCTCATTGACCGGCAGGCCGTAGAAGCGAGGGCCGTTAAGGGAGCAGAAGGCCTCGAAGTGCTGCAGGGCGTTCATCTCGTCAAACACCTGGGCGTAGCTGGCCAGTGCGGTAGGGGCGTTGAAGCAGCCTGCGCAGCCACAGCTGGCCTCTTTGCGGTGACGGGCATGCGGGGCAGAGTCGGTGCCGAGGAAGGCGCGCTCAAAGCCGCTGGCGACCAGTTCACGCAGCGCCTGCTGGTGGATATTACGCTTGAGGATCGGCAGGCAATAGAGGTGTGGGCGCACGCCGCCTACCAGCATGTGGTTGCGGTTGAACATCAGGTGCTGCGGAGTGATGGTAGCGGCCAGCAGTTCGTTACCGTCGCGCACGTATTCGGCCGCGTCTTTGGTCGTGATGTGTTCAAACACCACTTTCAGACCCGGCAGGCGCTGGCGCAGCGGTTCCATCACAGACTCGATAAAACGCGCTTCGCGGTCGAAGATGTCGATCTCGGCATGAGTGACTTCACCATGCACCAGCAGCGGCATTCCCAGTTTTTCCATGCGCTCCAGCACCGGCATAATCGCATCAATGCTGGTCACGCCATGGCTGGAGTTGGTGGTGGCGTTGGCCGGATAGAGCTTGGCGGCGGTAAAGACCCCTTCGTTAAAGCCGCGTTCGATCTCGTTTGGATCGAGCGTGTCGGTCAGATAACAGGTCATCAGCGGGGTAAAATCGTGACCGGCAGGCACGGCAGCAAGAATGCGCTGACGATAGGCAATCGCCGCGTCGACCGTGGTGACGGGCGGTACCAGGTTTGGCATAACAATCGCGCGGCCATAAATTTCACTGGTATACGGCACGACAGTGTTGAGCATATCGCCATCGCGAAGATGGATATGCCAGTCGTCTGGGCGGCGAATTTTCAAAACCTGGGATGGTGCAGTCATGGATAGGCTCCGGCTGAGTGAGATGATTTTTGCCGGACACAAAGAATAGAGGGAAACGTTTTCGTTTGCACTATTTTCCGCAAAAAAAGGCACCGAAGCGCCTCAGAGGTTAATCGACGAAGGGGATAACAATCTCACCCGGTTTCACTTCGATCCCTTTTGCGTACTTTTTCGCCAGCGCTTCGCCCTTGCTGTTGTCTTCACGCAGGATGTAGGCCGGCTGGTGGTTGAAGTAGTTTTGCAGCGACTGATTCAGGTAGGGCATCAGCGTTTGCAGAACCGGTTTCATTTTATCCGGGGACACCACAGCGTCGGTAATCTCCATCTGCTGCAGATAGATTGCGCCCTGGTCTTTATTGAAGACCGGCAGCGCTTTTAATTTCAGTTTGATATTGGCTTTCTGGCTGCCGAACAGCGAGTTCATATCCAGGCTTGCATCCCCGGAGAGCATCACTTTGTTCGGCTCTTCACGGCCAATCTGGCTGACGAGGTTGGTCAGGACAATATGCGCATCGGCCACGCCCGGGACGCCAATATCTTTCGCAAAGTTATTGCGCTTTTGCAGGGCCTGATTGATCTCTTGTTCACTGACGGTGTACTGGGTGAGCTGATTACAACCAACCAGCAGGCCGCTGACGATCAACGCAGTGGCAATAACGAATTTTTTCATGGTTTTCCTCGACATAGTGTCAGCGCTTCAATCCTGACGCGCCAGTATGTCAGGGGAAAGAGTGGCAGACCAGCAGAAAAAACTGATATCTGCGTCTGCCCGTCGATCAAGCGCCGGGTTCCAGAATGCCGGGCACGCGACGTTTATGGCTGAACTGCCAGCCCAGCGCAAAGAAGGTGAGAACCCCGATCAACGCGAGCATGACCCACGGCAACTCAGGCTGGTGGAAGACTTTTCCGGCATCAAATAACCAGCCGCCACCGGCATACCCCAGCGCGCCGCCAATCGCCAGCCCAAGACGGCTAAAGCCCATATAGCTTCCCCGCGAGCGCGGGTCAGCCAGTTCGGCGCTCAGGGTTTCCCGGGCCGGTTCGGCAATGATCGAGCCGATATAGAACAGGCAGATCAGCATAAACAGCTGTTGCAGGGAATCTACCATGCCGATGGGCAGCATGCTCAGGGACATCAGCAGCAGCCCCGCCATCAGACGGTGCTCAAGACGGAACCGTTTTTCACTCCAGCGGGCAATCGGGTAGAGCAGAGAAAGAGAGAGGCAGGCTTCAATGGCGTACATCCATTTCACCGCTGCTGCGGAGCCCGCCACATCGTTGACCATGATTGGCAGCATCAGCATTACCTGCACCCCCAGCATGTAATAACCTGCCAGGGTCAGCACATAGGTGATAAAACGTTTATCGCGCCAGACCCGATCCAGCCCTTCGCGCACCGGCGCTTTCACGGTGGAGAGTTTCCATGCCGGTAACAGCCAGGCATTAAAGGCCGCGCAAAGGATAAACAGCACCGCGCCCGTGGCGCACACCAGACGAAAATCATACTGCAGCAGCCAACTGCCCAGCAGTGCGCCCACCACCGCCCCGGCACTGTCCTGCATCATCAGCAGGGAGAAAAAGCGTCCGCGATGCTGAGGGCGGATCAGTTTGACCACCAACGCCGTACGCGGCGGGTCGAACAGCGTGCCGCCCAGCCCGGAAATAATGCAGGAGACCCACAGCACCCATGGCTCATGGGCAATGGCCATGGTGGCAAACCCTGCCGCCCGCAGCAGCATGCCGGTGACGATCATCGGTTTGGCGCCGAAGCGATCGGCAATTGCGCCGCCGAACACCCCCAGCCCCTGCTGAACAAACTGGCGCATACCCAGCGCAATGCCGACCATCAGCGCCGCCCAGCCCATCTGATCGACAAAGCGAATTGAAATTAGCGGAAAAACGACAAAAAAGCCGAGCACAACCAGCATGTTATCAACGAGCAGGAAGTATTTGCCCAGACGGCGTGCGTGTGAGATACGGGACATTTCCCCTCCAGGGAAATATACCCGTCCATACTTCAAGTTGCCGGTGCGTTGACATGACTCGGCCCATGGCCTCGCCCCTTTGGGGCCAGCGCAAGCGCTGTCACTTACTGGGGTAGGCGCCTGGGGATTCGCTGCGTCGCCGCCTTCCTGCAACTCGAATTATTTAGGGTATAAAGATGATGAGCGCGCTAATATTCTGCGGCCTCGCCCGGTTTTTTCCCACAGCGCAGGCGACAATATTTTTTTATCAAAAAGGTACTTTGATTGAGGCTTTTAATCGAAAAATGTGAAAAGTCTTCAAAATGGTATGTCACTGTTTTCCCAGACGGCAGCGGCGCAGGTATAGTAAAGCTAACGGGTCAAGGTTGTAACTGGAAGGAGTTGTATCCATGTTTGGCTATCGCAGTAATGTGCCTAAAGTGCGCCTGACGACTGACCGGCTGGTGGTTCGTCTGGTGCATGAGCGTGATGCCTGGCGTCTGGCGGACTACTACGCAGAGAATCGTCAGTTTTTAAAACCCTGGGAGCCCGTGCGGGATGAGAGCCACTGTTATCCTTCTGGCTGGCAGGCCCGACTGAGCATGATTGCCGAGTTTCACAAGCAAGGCTCGGCATTCTATTTTGCGCTGCTCGACCCCGATGAGAAAGAGATCATCGGGATCGCCAACTTTTCTAATGTGGTGCGGGGATCTTTTCACGCCTGCTACCTGGGCTATTCCATCGGGCAAAAATGGCAGGGGCAGGGGCTAATGTTTGAGGCCTTAACCTCGGCTATCCGCTATATGCAGCGCACCCAGCATATGCACCGCATTATGGCCAACTACATGCCGCACAATCAGCGCAGTGGCGATCTGCTGGCGCGCCTCGGATTTGACAAAGAGGGCTATGCCAAGGACTACCTGTTGATTGACGGCGAATGGCGCGATCATGTCCTGACAGCGCTGACGACTAAAGAGTGGAGCGCAGGACGCTAAGGAACAGAGATGAAATACCAACTAACCGCCACAGAAGCGCGCGTCATTGGCTGCCTGCTGGAAAAACAGGTCACCACGCCGGAACAGTATCCGCTCTCGGTGAATGCCGTTACCCTGGCCTGCAATCAAAAAACCAACCGTGAACCGGTGATGAATCTGGCTGAACATGACGTGCAGGAGCAACTCGATGCGCTGGTAAAACGGCACTATCTGCGCACCGTCAGCGGCTTTGGCAACCGCGTCACCAAATATGAACAGCGGTTTTGTAACTCCGAGTTTGGCGCGTTAAAGCTAAACCCGGCTGAGGTGGCGCTGATCGCCACTCTGCTCCTGCGTGGGGCGCAAACGCCTGGCGAACTGCGTACCCGGGCCGCGCGCATGCACGAGTTCGCGGATATGCAGGAGGTGGAGCAGGCGCTCGAGGGCCTTGCCACCCGGGAAGATGGGCCTTTTGTTTTGCGTCTGGCGCGCGAGCCAGGCAAGCGCGAGAGCCGCTATATGCACCTTTTCAGCGGTGAAGTTGACACCGCCAACGCGGCACCCGAGGCCGCGGCGCCGGTTGCGGATGAGACCCTGCTGGCTCGCGTTGAAGCGCTGGAAAATGAAGTCGAAGAACTGAAACAGCGACTCGATTCGCTGCTGGCACATCTGGGAGATTAACGGTGACAAAATTACGTGTAGGCGTTGTAGGGCTGGGCGGAATCGCCCAGAAAGCCTGGCTGCCGGTGCTGAGCGCCGCGACAGACTGGACATTGCAGGGTGCCTGGTCGCCGTCGCGGGATAAGGCGCTGCGCATCTGCGAGTCCGTGCGCATGCCTTATTATCCGTCGCTACAGGATCTGGCCCGCGACTGTGATGTGGTCTTTGTCCACACCTCCACCGTCACTCACTATCAGGTTGTCAGCGAGCTGCTACAGGCAGGCGTGCATGTTTGCGTCGATAAACCGCTGGCCGACAACCTGGCCGACGCTGAGCGGCTCATTGACCTCGCTGAACAGAAGAAGCTCACCCTGATGGTCGGCTTTAACCGCCGCTTCGCGCCCCTCTATCGGCAGCTCAAAACGCAGCTCACCGGTGCGGCATCGCTGCGGATGGACAAGCACCGGGCCGACAGTATCGGGCCAAACGATCTGCGCTTTACCCTGCTGGATGATTATCTCCATGTGGTGGATACCGCGCTGTGGCTAGCGGGGGATGATGCCCGGCTTACCGGCGGCACGCTGCAAACCAATGATCAGGGGGCGATGGTCTATGCTGAGCACCATTTCAGCACGGGCAATGTGCAAATCACCACCTCCATGCACCGCCGGGCGGGCAGCCAGCGGGAGTGGATCCAGGCGGTGACCGACGGTGCGCTTCTGGATATTACCGACATGCGCGAGTGGCGTGAGGAGCGGGGGGCAGGGGTTATTACGCCAGCCATCCCGGGCTGGCAAAGCACTCTCGAACAGCGCGGCTTTGCGGGCTGCGCGCGTCACTTTATCGAATGCGTGCAAAATCAGACGGTTCCTGAAACCTCGGGGGAACAGGCGATCCGCGCCCAGCGTATCGTGGAGAAGCTCTGGCGCGAGGCCATGAGCGAATAACTCGCTGTAACATCTGCCCATAGCAATTCCTATGTTTACGAGTAGACTAGGCGCGTTTTCAGTTTTCCAGGTCGGGTAAGCATCGCGCCGCCCGGCGAAATTACGCCTGCTCTGCAGGCGTTTTGTTTCAGGTAGTGGACGCTCACATTAATGAACCTATTAAAATCGCTGGCTGCCGTCAGCTCGATGACCATGTTTTCGCGCGTGCTCGGCTTTGCGCGCGACGCCATTGTGGCGAGGGTCTTTGGCGCAGGGATGGCGACTGACGCCTTTTTTGTTGCTTTTAAACTGCCCAACCTGCTGCGCCGTATCTTTGCCGAAGGCGCATTCTCTCAGGCTTTCGTCCCCATCCTGGCGGAATACAAAAGTAAACAGGGGGAAGATGCGACTAAGGTGTTTGTCTCCTACGTCTCGGGCTTGCTGACTCTTGCCCTGGCGATCGTCACGGTCATCGGGATGTTAGCGGCACCCTGGGTGATCATGGTCACCGCGCCAGGATTTGCCGATACTGCCGATAAATTTGCCCTGACCTCGCAGCTGCTGCGCATTACGTTTCCCTATATTCTGCTGATCTCGCTGGCGTCACTGGTGGGGGCAATCCTTAACACCTGGAACCGCTTCTCGGTCCCGGCCTTTGCCCCGACGTTCCTGAACGTCAGTATGATCGGCTTTGCGCTGTTCGCCGCGCCGCACTTCCATCCGCCGGTGTTGGCGCTGGCCTGGGCGGTGACGGTGGGGGGCGTGCTACAGCTGGCGTATCAACTGCCGCACCTGAAGAAAATTGGCATGCTGGTGCTGCCGCGCATTAACCTGCGTGATGCCGGAGCGATGCGGGTGGTGAAGCAGATGGGGCCGGCGATCCTCGGCGTCTCGGTGAGCCAGATTTCCCTTATCATCAACACCATCTTTGCCTCGTTCCTTGTCTCCGGGTCGGTCTCCTGGATGTACTATGCCGACCGCCTGATGGAGTTCCCGTCCGGGGTGCTGGGGGTGGCGCTGGGCACCATCCTGCTGCCGTCACTCTCCCGCAGCTTTGCCAGCGGCAACCATGATGAATACTGCCGTCTGATGGACTGGGGGCTGCGCCTCTGCTTCCTGTTGGCACTGCCGAGCGCGGTGGCCCTGGGCATTCTCGCCAAACCGCTGACCGTTTCGCTGTTCCAGTACGGAAAATTCACCGCCTTTGACGCCGCCATGACCCAGCGGGCGCTGGTAGCCTATTCCGTCGGCCTGATGGGGCTGATCGTGGTGAAAGTGTTGGCCCCGGGTTTCTACTCGCGTCAGGACATCAAGACTCCGGTGAAGATTGCCATCGTCACCCTGATTATGACGCAGGTGATGAACCTGGCCTTTATTGGCCCGCTGAAGCATGCCGGTCTTTCGCTCTCCATCGGTCTGGCGGCCTGCCTTAACGCCGGGTTGCTCTACTGGCAGCTGAGAAAGCAGCAGATCTTTACCCCGCAGCCGGGCTGGTCGAGCTTCCTGTTACGACTGGTCATTGCGGTGCTGGTTATGGCTGCGGCGCTGGTTGGCATGCTGTACGTGATGCCGGACTGGTCGCTGGGCACGATGCCTTATCGACTGCTGCGCCTGATGGCGGTAGTGGTGGTGGGTGTTGTGGCCTACTTCGCAACCCTCGCCGTGCTGGGGTTCAAGGTGAAAGAATTCGCCCGCCGTACGGCTTAAAGCAAAATCTAAAGCAAAAAAGGGGAGTACCTGTCGGTACTCCCCGTTCTCTGTCTGTCCCGTTCGGGCAATTAGATCGAAAACTTCTTCCCACTACTGCGTGAGCTGGATGTCTGGCCATTCGCGCCATACAGGGCCGGTTCCTGGTGCGGCTTCAGCACGTCCAGCGCCTGCTGGTTGCGGCTGATTTGTCCTTCAAGTAACCAGCCGTTGTGCTGATTGAGGTCGCGCAGATGCTGAGTTTTTTCAGTAATAGTTTGCCAGCGATCGGCCACATCATCATTTGCATTATGGCGCGCAGATTGCTCGGTACGTCGCTGCTGCTCCAGATAATCCAGAGTGGCCAGCAGGGAGCTTTTATCTTCGGTAATGCGCTGCAGTGCGCTGCCGTTGACATTCCCGGCAGAGAGCTGCTGCTGCTCGGCGTCCATAACCGTTTTCAGGTCGTTTAATACGACCGTCATGTGATCCATTATTTCCGTCAGACGACTCATACGGCGATTACTCTAAGAAACTTTGCGCATCCTGGATCAGCGCGTCAGCGATTTTACTGGTATCCATTTTTAGCTCACCGTTACGGATCGCGGTTTTCAGCGCTTCAACACGTTCCATGTTGATATCGTTGCTGCCTGGCTGCATCAGTTTTGCCTGGGCATCGCTCAGCGTGACGCTGGTGCTGTTAGTCGCAGCAGATTTTTGCGTGCGCGTTTTAGCTGGCGCAGTGTCATTCATTTCGCGAGGTTGTACAGTGCTAACCGGCTTCAGGGGCGATGTACGATCAATGCTCATTATGGTGTCCTCATCGAGGGTTGGCGGCGTTAGCGCCTGACATTATCATTTGTTAATGATTTATCGGCAGTCGCCGCATAATCTTTAAAAAGATTATAGGTTAATCAGAATATTCCCATCAGAATCGACCGTGCCGCTCACTACCTGGCCTGAAATCATCCTGACGCGGGCGTTTTGCGCCACGGCCGCGTTGTTCAACGCTTTCCCTTCGCTGTTAACGCTAAAGCCTTCGCCGCTGGCGATCACCATGACTCGCTGTCCGGCTTTGATTCGCCATGACTGGCGCAGCATCGACAGTTGCAGAGGTTGCCCGGGCACCAGATCGCGCAAGCTAACGGCGTTCTGCGCCTGGTGAATATCCAGAATCGTGCGCGGCGGGAGCTGATCCAGCCTGCCGCGTTTCAGCGTAACGCTGTCTGGCTGCAAGGCCGCACCCCGGGGGATGTTCCGGGACGCGACAACATAATCGCCCGTCGCCTGAACTGCAACCTGTATAAACCGTTTTCCCGTGTCACAACGTGCCGTGACGCTCACGTTACCCCACTGTCGGGTGTTGCCAGCGACGCTGAATTCAGGCGTTTCGCAGGTGGGGAGCATGTTGGCTGGCGTGCGGATCTGAACCGAAACCTCATCGCTAAATCCAGCCAGTCGCTGGGCAAAAAACGCCGTCAGCTGAGCATTCAGATCCTGTGCCTGAGAGAGAGCGCTCCAGAGGAGCAGGGTTGCGGTCAAACCACCTTTGAGTGCCATATCGTCCGTTACCGTCGGATTACAGAATGAGCAGGATTCTACCTGTAGCGGGTGGGCATCAACGCAATAAATAGCGACGCATTTTGCGCTTATTCCGTCGATGACGGAGACGGGTTGAGATTTAAGCTATCCACTGAAATTTTGCCATCAGCGGAGGAGACATGCTCGATAAACTCGACGCCGCGCTACGTTTTCAGCAAGAAGCGCTCAACTTGCGTGCCCAGCGTCAGGAGATTCTGGCCGCCAATATCGCAAACGCCGATACCCCCGGGTTTCAGGCGCGTGATATCGATTTTTCCAGTGAATTAAAGAAAGTGATGGAGCGTGGTCGGGCCGAAAACAGCGGTGTTGCCCTTGCGCTGACCTCTGCACGTCATATTCCTGCAGAGACCGTCACGACCCCCAATACCGATTTACTTTATCGCATCCCGGATCAGCCATCTCTGGACGGTAACACCGTCGATATGGATCGGGAGCGTACGCAGTTCGCTGATAACAGTCTCAAGTACCAGATGGGGCTGACCGTTCTCGGTGGACAGATTAAAGGCATGATGAGTGTTCTGCAGGGAGGCAACTAATAATGGCCTTACTCAATATCTTTGATATCGCGGGTTCCGCGCTGACCGCGCAATCCCAACGTCTGAACGTGGCCGCCAGTAACATGGCGAACGCCGACAGCGTGACCGGCCCGGACGGCCAACCCTACCGCGCTAAACAGGTTGTGTTCCAGGTGGATGCTGCACCGGGTGCGGCAACCGGCGGGGTAAAAGTGGCCAACGTGATTGAGAGCCAGGCCCCGGACAAACTGGTGTACGAGCCGGGCAACCCGCTGGCCGACGCCAGTGGCTACGTCAAAATGCCGAACGTGGATGTGGTGGGTGAAATGGTTAACACCATGTCGGCATCCCGCAGCTACCAGGCCAACGTAGAAGTGCTGAACACCGTGAAGAGCATGATGCTTAAAACGCTCACTCTGGGCCAGTAAAGGAGAGATCAATGTCTATTGCAGTCAATGTAAATGACAGGACGGCTACGACTGGCGTCGGCGGCACTACCGGCAGCAACTCCCTCACCGGAAGCAATGCTTCCGATCTGCAGGGCAGCTTTCTGACGCTGCTGGTCGCCCAGCTGAAAAACCAGGATCCAACCAACCCGATGCAGAATAACGAACTGACCACGCAGCTTGCGCAGATCAGTACGGTGAGCGGCATCGAGAAACTGAACACCACGCTGGGTTCTATTTCCGGGCAGATCGACAACAGCCAGTCGATGCAGGCCAGCACGCTGATTGGCCATGGCGTGATGATCCCTGGTTCGACCGTTCTGGCGGGCACCAGTGGTGCCGAAGGCTCGACCACCACCTCAACCACGCCATTTGGTGTTGAGTTGCAGCAGAGCGCAGACAAAGTGACGGCCACTATCACCGATAAGTCCGGTGCAGTGATACGGACTATTGACATTGGCGAGCTGAAAGCAGGCGTCCATACCTTTACCTGGGATGGTACTCAGACCGACGGCAGCACGGCACCAAACGGCTCTTACAACGTAGCGATTTCCGCCAGCAGCGGCAGCACGCAGCTGGTGGCACAGCCACTGCAGTTTGCAATGGTGCAGGGTGTGATCCGCAGCGGTGGCGGTAACACGCTGGATCTCGGCACTTACGGTACCACCACGCTCGACGAAGTTCGGCAGATTATTTAAGCCCTAACATTTACCAGGAGTAACTCATGGCCTTTTCACAAGCGGTCAGCGGCCTGAATGCTGCAGCCACTAACCTCGACGTCATTGGTAACAACATTGCCAACTCCGCGACCTACGGCTTTAAGTCCGGTAGCGCGTCATTCGCGGACATGTTCGCCGGTTCCAAAGTCGGTCTGGGCGTAAAAGTCGCCGGGATCACCCAGGACTTTTCAGATGGTACCACCACCAACACCGGTCGTGGTCTGGATGTGGCTATCAGCCAGAGCGGTTTTTTCCGTATGCTCGACAGCAACGGTTCTGTTTTTTACAGCCGTAACGGCCAGTTCAGCCTGGACGAAAACCGCAACCTGGTGAACATGCAGGGCCTGCAGCTGACCGGCTATCCGGCAGCAGGTAGCCCTCCGACGGTTCAGACCGGTGCTAACCCACAGGCGATCACCATCCCTAATGACCTGATGCCCGCGAAAGCGACCAGCACTGCGGCGCAGCAGATCAACCTGAACTCCACGGACAGCGTGCCGAACATTGCGTTTGACGCGACCAATGCCAACCCGGATTCAGACAGCTTCAACAAGAAAGGCACTATCACCGTTTACGATAACCAGGGTAACGCCCACAACATGTATGTCTACTACGTAAAAAAAGCAGACAACAAATGGGATCTCTACACCCAGGACGGCAGCGTCACCAACGGTAAAATTACCAAAGCTGCACAGATGAGCTTCGACCCTAACGGTAATCTGCAAGGTGTGTATAACTACAATGCTGCCGGCGTGCTGAGCGCGACCCCAAATGGCAACCCGGCGATCAACGTGACGACCGATCCACTGAGCGGTGCGCTGCCGGTGACCTTCTCCCTGAGCTTCCTGAACTCCATGCAGCAGAACACCGGGGCGAACAACATCGTGGCAACCAACCAGAACGGCTACAAGCCGGGCGACCTGGTGAGCTATCAGATCAACGATGACGGTACCGTGGTAGGTAACTACTCCAACGAACAAAACCAGGTGCTGGGTCAGATCGTCATGGCGAACTTCGCCAACAACGAAGGCCTGCAGTCTGAAGGTAACAACGTCTGGTCTGCTACCCAGTCTTCAGGCGTGGCGCTGCTGGGCACCGCCGGTTCCGGTAACTTCGGTACCCTGACCAACGGCGCGCTGGAAGCCTCCAACGTCGACCTGAGTAAAGAGCTGGTCAATATGATCGTCGCGCAGCGTAACTATCAGTCGAACGCGCAGACCATCAAAACGCAGGATCAGATCCTCAACACGCTGGTTAACCTCCGCTAAGTAGCTGACGGGATAGCTTAATGGATCACGCAATATATACCGCGATGGGCGCTGCCAGTCAGACGCTCAATCAGCAGGCAGTCACCGCCAGTAACCTGGCGAACGCCTCGACGCCAGGCTTCCGTGCGCAGCTCAATGCAATGCGCGCCGTGCCGGTGGAAGGGCTTTCCCTGCCGACGCGTACGTTGGTCACCGCCTCCACCCCAGGTGCCGATATGACACCGGGGCAGATGGACTATACCTCGCGCCCGCTCGACGTGGCGCTGCAGCAGGACGGCTGGCTGGCGGTTCAAACGGCCGACGGCAGCGAAGGCTACACCCGTAACGGTAACATCCAGGTGGATTCGGTCGGGCAACTGACCATCCAGGGACATCCGGTTATCGGTGAAGGCGGCCCGATCACCGTGCCGGAAGGCTCGGAGATCACCATCGCGGCAGACGGGACCATCTCGGCCCTGAACCCCGGCGATCCGCCAAACACCGTAGCGCCGGTTGGCCGCCTGAAGCTGGTAAAAGCCGAAGGTTTTGAAGTGCAGCGTGGCGACGACGGCATGTTCCGTCTGACCCAGGCGGCGCAGGCGACCCGTGGCGCGACCTTACAGGCCGACCCGAGCATTCGCGTCATGTCTGGCGTGCTGGAAGGCAGTAACGTTAAGCCGGTCGCGGCGATGACCGACATGATCGCCAGCGCGCGCCGTTTTGAAATGCAGATGAAGGTCATCTCCAGCGTTGATGAAAACGCCGGGCGCGCCAACCAGCTGCTGTCAATGAGTTAACAGGACACCTTATGATCAGTTCTTTATGGATCGCGAAAACCGGCCTCGACGCACAGCAAACCAATATGGACGTCATCGCCAACAACCTGGCGAACGTCAGCACCAACGGTTTTAAGCGTCAGCGTGCGGTTTTCGAAGATTTGCTTTACCAGACCATCCGTCAGCCGGGTGCGCAGTCGTCTGAACAGACCACGCTGCCATCCGGTCTGCAGATCGGTACCGGTGTTCGTCCGGTGGCGACCGAGCGTCTGCACAGCCAGGGTAACCTGTCTCAGACCAACAACAGCAAAGACGTGGCAATCAAAGGCCAGGGCTTCTTCCAGGTGCAGTTGCCGGACGGTACCTCGGCCTACACCCGTGACGGCTCGTTCCAGGTGGATCAGAACGGCCAGCTGGTGACGGCAGGCGGTTTCCAGGTGCAACCTGCCATCACCATTCCGGCTAATGCCCTGAGCATTACTATCGGCCGTGACGGGATTGTGAGCGTGACCCAGCAGGGCCAGGCCGCGCCGGTGCAGGTAGGCCAGCTTAACCTGACCACCTTCATGAACGACACCGGTCTGGAAAGCATCGGTGAGAACCTGTACATCGAAACTCAGTCTTCCGGCGCGCCAAACGAGAGCACGCCAGGTCTGAACGGTTCAGGTCTGCTGTACCAGGGGTATGTGGAAACCTCAAACGTCAACGTCGCGGAAGAGCTGGTGAATATGATCCAGGTTCAGCGCGCGTACGAAATTAACAGCAAAGCAGTGTCGACGACCGACCAGATGCTGCAGAAACTGACGCAACTCTAAGGTGTAGTCCGGTGCGGTTCGCGCCGCACCGGCTCCCTGTTTTCGAAGATGAAGGCAATGCAAAAACTCGCGGCGATTCGTTATCCGATAGTGACCCTCCTGGCCGTTACCCTGACCGGTTGCGCCTGGATCCCGTCTCAACCTCTGGTGCAGGGTGCGACTTCCGCCCAACCCGTTCCTGGCCCGATGCCAGTCGCGAATGGCTCTATTTTCCAGACAGCGCAGCCGATTAACTACGGTTATCAGCCGATGTTTGAAGACCGTCGCCCACGTAATATCGGCGACACGCTGACCATCCAGCTTCAGGAAAACGTCAGCGCCAGCAAAAGCTCCTCAGCCAATGCCAGCCGCGACGGGAAAACCAATTTTGGTTTCGACACTGTGCCGCGTTACCTCGAAGGACTCTTCGGTAATGCCCGCGCCGATGTTGAGACGTCTGGCGGCAACTCCTTTAACGGTAAAGGCGGCGCCAATGCCAGCAACACCTTTAGCGGCACGTTGACGGTGACCGTTGACCAGGTGCTGGCGAACGGCAATTTACATGTTGTGGGTGAAAAACAGATCGCCATTAATCAGGGCACTGAGTTCATTCGCTTCTCCGGTGTGGTTAACCCTCGCACCATCAGCGGCTCCAACACCGTACCGTCCACCCAGGTGGCCGATGCGCGCATTGAGTACGTCGGCAACGGCTACATCAATGAAGCGCAGAATATGGGCTGGTTGCAGCGTTTCTTCCTTAATTTATCGCCGATGTAAGCGAGGTGACCTATGTTTAAATCCCTCTTCGGGATCCTGTTGGTGCTGGTGGCAACTGTTGCCCAGGCCGACCGTATCCGCGATCTCACAAGCGTTCAGGGTGTGCGGGAAAACTCACTGATCGGTTACGGCCTGGTGGTGGGACTGGACGGCACGGGTGACCAGACGACCCAGACCCCGTTTACTACGCAGAGCCTGAATAACATGCTCTCCCAGCTCGGCATTACGGTGCCCGCCGGGACCAACATGCAGCTGAAAAACGTGGCGGCCGTGATGGTCACCGCCTCCTACCCGGCCTTTTCCCGCCAGGGGCAGACCATCGACGTGGTGGTCTCCTCCATGGGTAACGCGAAAAGCCTGCGTGGCGGTACGCTGCTGATGACGCCGCTGAAAGGGGTGGACAGCCAGGTGTATGCCCTCGCGCAGGGTAACATTCTGGTCGGCGGGGCAGGTGCATCCGCAGGCGGCAGCAGCGTGCAGGTTAACCAGCTCAATGGCGGCCGTATTACCAACGGGGCGATCATTGAGCGTGAACTGCCGACCCAGTTCGGCACCGGGAACACCATCAACCTGCAGCTGAACGACGACGACTTCACCATGGCGCAGCAGATCGCTGACACCATCAACCGTGGTCGCGGCTATGGCAGTGCCACGGCGCTGGACGCCCGCACCGTGCAGATCCGTGTCTCCAGCGGCAACAGCAACCAGGTTCGCCTGCTGGCGGATATCCAGAACATGGAAGTGAACGTCACGCCGCAGGATGCCAAAGTGATCATTAACTCCCGTACCGGTTCGGTGGTAATGAACCGTGAAGTGACTCTGGATAACTGTGCCGTGGCGCAGGGCAACCTCTCGGTTACCGTCAACCGCTCGGCTAACGTCAGCCAGCCGGATACGCCGTTTGGCGGCGGTGAAACCGTAGTGACGCCACAGACCCAGATTGATATGCGTCAGAGCGGCGGCTCGCTGCAGAGCGTGCGCTCCAGCGCCAACCTGAACAACGTGGTGCGTGCGCTGAATGCGCTCGGCGCGACCCCGATCGATCTGATGTCGATTCTGCAATCTATGCAGAGCGCAGGCTGCCTGCGCGCCAAAGTGGAAATTATCTGATGCTGACCGATAGCAAACTGCTGAGCAGCGCGGCCTGGGATACCCAGTCGCTCAACGAACTGAAATCCAAAGCAGGCAAAGATCCGGCGGGTAATATCCGTCCGGTTGCCCGCCAGGTGGAAGGGATGTTTGTCCAGATGATGCTGAAAAGCATGCGTGAGGCGCTACCGAAAGATGGCATCTTCAGCAGCGATTCAACGCGTCTGTATACCAGCATGTATGACCAGCAGATTGCGCAGCAGATGACTTCCGGTAAAGGGCTGGGGCTGGCGGATGTGATTGTTAAGCAGATGACGGCTGCCCAGGGCGTGCCGCCGGAAGAAACCCCTCAACAGGTCCCGATGAAGTTCGACCTGGAAAGGGTGACCAGCTATCAAAACCAGTCCCTGACGCAAATGGTGCGTAAAGCGGTGCCGAAAGTGCCAGAAAGTAACGATGAGCCGCTCACCGGCGACAGCAAAGACTTCCTGGCCCAGCTCTCGCTGCCGGCGCGTCTTGCCAGCCAGCAGAGCGGGGTGCCGCATCACCTGATTCTGGCCCAGGCGGCGCTGGAATCTGGCTGGGGACAACGGCAGATCCGTCGTGAGAACGGCGAGCCAAGCTTCAACATCTTTGGTGTGAAGGCCACAGGAAGCTGGAAAGGGCCGACTACCGAGATCACCACCACCGAATATGAAAACGGTGAAGCGAAGAAAATTAAAGCGAAGTTCCGCGTCTACAGCTCGTATCTGGAAGCGCTTTCGGACTATGTCGGGGTGCTGAGCCGTAACCCACGCTATGCGGCAGTGACTCAGGCCGCCACGGCAGAGCAGGGTGCGCAAGCGTTGCAGCAAGCGGGCTACGCCACCGATCCGCAGTATGCCCGTAAGCTGACCAGCATGATCCAGCAGCTTAAAGCGATGGGTGAAAAAGTGAGCAAAGCATACAGCAACGATATCGAAAATCTGTTCTGAAAGTTCTCAAGTCCGGCTGGGGGCTGCCGATAATCTCCAACAGGACTCGTGTCTGAAAGTATAAAAGGAACCCCCATGTCCAGTTTGATCAACAGCGCCATGAGTGGCCTCAGCGCGGCACAGGCTGCGTTGAATACCGCCAGTAATAACATTTCAAGCTACAACGTGGCGGGATACACCCGTCAGACCACGGTGCTGAGCGCCTCAAACAGCACCCTGACAGGCGGCGGTTGGGTTGGCAACGGCGTGTATGTCTCCGGGGTACAGCGCGAATATGATTCATTCATTACCAACCAGCTGCGCGCCGCGCAGAACCAGAGCAGCGCCCTGACCACCCGCTACCAGCAGATGTCCAAAATTGACGACGTTCTGTCCGGCAGCACAAACAGCCTGGCGACGACGCTGCAGGATTTCTTCAGCAGCCTGCAGACCCTGGTCAGCAACGCCGAAGATCCGGCGGCGCGTCAGACCGTGCTGGGTAAAGCTGCGGGCCTGGTGAACCAGTTCAAGGTGAACGATCAGTATCTGCGCGATCAGGATAAGCAGATCAACATTGCTATCGGCACCAGCGTGGATCAGATCAATAACTACGCGAAGCAGATTGCGAACCTCAATGACCAGATCTCCCGTCTGACCGGCGTGGGTGCAGGGGCTTCCCCGAACAACCTGCTCGATCAGCGTGACCAGCTGGTGAGCGAGCTGAACCAGATCGTGGGCGTTGACGTCTCGGTCCAGGATGGCGGCACCTATAACGTCTCCTTCGGAAACGGCTACAACCTGGTCCAGGGCAGCACCTCTAACCAGCTGGCGGCCGTGAAGTCCAGCGCCGATCCGTCCCGTACCACAGTGGCGTTTGTGGATGGCACCTCTGGCCCGGTCGAGATCCCTGAAAAGCTGCTGACCAGCGGCTCACTGGGCGGGATGTTAACCTTCCGTACCGAAGAGCTGGACACTGCGCGCAACACCCTTAACCAGCTGGCGCTCTCCTTTGCAAACTCGATGAACAGTCAGCATGCAAAGGGCTTTGACGCAGAAGGCGAGGCCGGCGAGAAATTATTTGATATCGGTGCTCCGGCGGTGCTGGCTAACAGCAAAAATAGCGGTTCGGCTTCCGTCAACGCGACGATCAACGTTGCAGACAGCGCTAAGGTACAGGCCACCGACTACAAGATGGAGTTTGATGGCTCCAACTGGCAGATCACCCGTCTCTCCGATAAAACCACGGTCACCGCTTCCAACGACGGCAACGGTAACTTGTCATTCGATGGGCTGACGGTCAACGTATCGGGCGCGGCGAATAAAAAAGACAGCTTTATCGTTAAGCCTGTCGCCAATGCCATCGTGAATATGGATCTGGCGATCAAAGATGAGTCGAAGCTGGCTCTCGCCTCTGATGCAGCCGGCGGTGAAAGTGATAACCGCAATGGTCAGGCGCTGCTGGATCTGCAGAAAACCAAAGTGGTGGGCGGCAACAAAACCTTTAACGATGCCTATGCCTCACTGGTCAGTACCGTCGGCAGCAAAACCGCGACGCTGAAAACCAGTAGCGCTACCCAGGCAAACGTGGCGACGCAGCTGAGCAACCAGCAGCAGTCGATCTCCGGGGTTAATCTCGACGAAGAGTACGGCAACCTGCAGCGCTTCCAACAGTACTACCTGGCCAATGCCCAGGTGCTGCAAACCGCCAGTACGCTCTTTGACGCGTTAATTAATATTCGCTAAGGCCGAGGTCAACGATGCGTATTAGCACCCAGATGATGTATCAGCAGAACATGCGTGGGATCACCGATTCCCAGAGCAAGTGGCTGAGTTACGGTGAGCAGATGTCCACCGGTAAACGTGTTAACCGTCCTTCGGACGATCCGATCGCGGCCTCGCAGGCCGTGGTGTTGTCCCAGGCGCAGTCGGAGAACAGCCAGTTCAAGCTGGCCCGCTCTTTTGCCACCCAGAAAGCCTCACTTGAAGATAGCGTATTGAGTCAGGTGACGACGGCCATCGCTTCCGTACAGGAAAAAATGGTTTATGCGGGTAACGCTACGCTGAGTGACGATGACCGTATGTCCCTTGCCGCTGACCTGAAAGGCATCCGCGATCAGCTTATGAACCTGGCTAACTCGACCGATGGCAATGGCCGTTCTATTTTCGCCGGGTATAAAACTGAAGCTCCCGCTTTTGACGCGGAGACAGGTGACTATCTTGGCGGGGATGAGCCGATTTACCAGCAGGTGGACTCCGCCAGAACCATGATGATCAGCCATACCGGGAAGCAGGTATTTGAAAGCATTACCAGTAATGCCGACGAAGTCCCGGGTGGCGGTTACGGGCAAACCAATCTTTTCAAAACGCTCGATACGGCTATCGCTGCACTGAAAACACCGGTTGATGATGACGCCGCCGCCGCGCAAGCCCTGACTGACGCCCTGACGACTGCAGGTGTCAGCATCAAAAACACGCAGAACAACATTCTGACCGTGGTTGCTGATGTGGGTACCAAGTTAAAAGAGCTGGATAATTTAGATTCCCTGGGCGAAGACCGTACGTTAAGTCAGACCCAGCAGATGAGCGATCTCATTGACGTTGACTGGAACGCAGCGATCTCGTCTTACACCATGCAGCAGGCTGCACTTCAGGCCTCCTACAAAGCGTTCAGCGATATGCAGGGTATGTCTCTGTTCCAGCTCAACAGATAACCGTCTTGACCTTTGGACATGACTTGAAACTGGTTATGTTCTGTGCCCAATCCGTTTGCGCGGATTGGGCTTTTTTTTCAGGAATTCTGCATCACTGAGGCGCTGGTGCGGGCGCTCTCTGCCAGACGAATGGCCAGGGCTATGGCTGCGGTCACCGTCGCCAGGGCAACCACACCCGGCCAGCCAGCCATCGTATACAGCTGACTACCCAGCGCCGAACCCAGCGCCATCCCGATAAACACGCCGGTAAAGAGCAGGGCGTTCAGACGACCACGTGCCTGCGGCTCGAGGCCATAAACCAGATTCTGGTGGGCAACCAGGCTTGACTGCAAGCCGAGATCAAATCCGACGGCAGAGACCGCGATCAGGATCAGCTGGCCGTGTACGCCAAGAGCGGGCATCAGGAACATCAGGGTGAAGGAGACGGTCACCAGCGCGGCACCCAGTTGGGTGACTTTACCGGCGCCCAGTTTATCAGCCAGGCCACCTGCGAGCGGCGCTGCCAGGGCACCTGCGGCACCGGCAATACCGTATCCCCCTGCAACCGCACTGCCCAACTGATAGTGCTCCATCAGCATCACTGCCAGCGTAGACCAGAAGGCACTGAAGGCAATAGAGAGGAAGCCTTGCGCCAGAGCGGCCCGACGCAGCGCCGGATAACGACGCCACAGGTGCACCACTGAGCGCATCAAATCTGGATAACGCAGGTTTGAATGCACCGCGAAACGGGGCAGAATCAGCCACATCACGGCGGCAAGAATGGCAATGCTGCCCGCCGCCAGTTGATACATCACGCGCCAGCCAAAGGCTTCACCCACGACGCCGCTCACCGTACGGGAGAGCAGGATCCCCAGCAACAGGCCAGTCATGACCGTTCCGACGGTTTTCCCCTGTTTGCCTTCCGGGGCCAGAATCGCCGCCGCCGGAACGATATCCTGCGCCATGGTGGCCGCCATCCCAATCAGCAGGCTGACCAACAGCAGCGAGTGAATCTGCCCTGTCAGGCTACAGGCCAGCAGCAATCCCGCCAGCGCAATGCTTTTTACCACTATCAGGGTGCGACGGTCATAGCGATCGCCTAGTGGCAGAAGGAAAAGGATACCCAGCGCATAGCCTGCCTGGGTCAGTGTTGGCACCATCCCCATCCCTTCAATGCTGAGATGCAGATCGGTGCCCATCAGCGGCAGCAGCGGTTGGGCATAATAGATGGACGCGACGCTGAATCCTGCGCCGATGGCAAGGATAAAAATGACCCAACGGCTGACGGCTGGGGTTAAGGTGCTGGTGTTCATATGCAGTTCCTCATTTCGGGTGTGTCGCTATTCTTTACCAGCCCGGCTTGCGGTGGTAGCAGGCGCAGTGTTAAAACACTTATACGTGTAACGTATAACTGGATAAATCATGAAACGCTCAGAGCGTATAGACAGGGTCGAACTGATGCGAACCTTCGTGCGCATCATCGAAACAGGCTCCCTTTCCGCTGCCGCCGTACAGATGGCCACCACCCAGGCCACCGTGAGCCGTCGCCTGCAATCGCTGGAGACGCTGCTTGGGGTGCGCCTGATCCTACGCACCACGCATGCTATGAAGCTGACCGATGATGGGGAACGCTGCTACCAGCACGCCCGGCGGGTAATCGACAGCTGGCATGCGCTTGAGGACGACGTCGGGCAGACGGAAGATGAACCCGTGGGCGTGCTTCGTGTCCGTGCCCCTCATGCCTTCGGGCAGGAGCAATTGCTGGAACCGTTAACGGCGTTTCTGCTGCGCTATCCGCGGTTGAATGTGGAGTGGATGCTCAACGACCGCTCGGCCGATTTCCTGAGTGACAATATTGACTGCGCCATCCGTGTGGGAGCGGAGATCGACCCCGCCACGGTATCGGTGTTGCTGGCCGAGGTTCCGCGCAGTGTCGTTGCTTCGCCCGGGTTGCTCGCTGGTCATGCGCCTGTTAAGAAGCCGGAAGATCTCTCTGCGCTGCCCTGGGTGGCACTCAATACGTTTTATCGTGAGCACGTGGAGCTGTTCCGCGCGGGCACCCCGCAATCGCTGCGGGTGGCTATTTCTCCACGGTTAAGTACGGACAGCCTGTACGTGGCGCGTAAAAGCGCATTAACCGGGTTGGGGGTGGCGGTGGTATCAAGCTGGACGGTAGAAGCCGATATTCGTGAGGGCAGGCTGGTGCACCTGGTGCCCGACTGGCAGCCAGCCGCGTTGCCGGTTCATCTGGTCTATCCGTGGTCACGCTATTATCCGGCACGCCTTCGTCGCTTTCTGGAGATGATGCGAGAGGTAATGCCTGAAATCGCCGGTATGCGCAGGCCAGAACAGAAGCAATAAAAAAGCCGACCCGAAGGTCGGCTTTTGCGCTTAAGCGGGCTTATTCAGCCGGCTGTGGACGCGTGGCAGGCGCGGTCGCCTGGTGCGTTGCGCTGTGACCACCTGCTGAACCTTTACCCTCGAAATCAAACGCCGGGCGTACCCAGTCGCTGTGACGCGGAGCTTCCGGCACATATTCCGGGGCTGGTGCGCGGGTCATTGGCGCAGTGGCGTGGTGAACACCCGCGTTAACCTGAGCAACGGGTGCTGGTGCTGGTTTCACTTCCGGCGCTTTCACTTCAGCGACTTCAGGTTTCTCTTCAGCAACAGGTTCAACAGCAATCTCAACTTCAGGTTGAACTTGCGTTTCCACTTCCACTTCTACAACTGGCTGTGGCTCCACGGCTTCTGCGGTAATTTCAACCGGCTCGGCAGCCTTAACGTCTTCCACTACCCGCTCTGCGACAACCACATCTTCAGGGGCGATGATCTGCGGCTGTTCAGTAACAGGCGCGGCAATCACTTCCGGGTGTGACGTTTCCACTTCAGCAGTCTGTGGCTGTGGCTCAGGGATGACAACTGCCGCAGCCTCGGTGATAACCTCATCAACCACTGGCGCGACTGGGGCAACCGCTTCGGCCGTCACGTTCTGCTCGTCAAACTGCTGCTCCTGAGGACGGGCAACCGGATAACGGATCCAGGCTTTGCCGGAGGCCATTTCTGGTGACGCACAGGCGATTGCCAGCGGCATTGGCGACTGCAGCGGATAACGCTCGTCACGATAACGGCGACGACGCTGACCGCTCACGCGCAGATGACGCGGGGAGCGACGTGAGCGACGCGGCATACCCGCATTGTCACGGCCTTCGGTGGTCTCTTCCTGTTCAGGGGCATTTGCGATGACCGCAGGCAGGTCGACTTTCGCCAGTTCGGTGCTCTGAGCGGGTTCAACCTGTGGCGCTACCGCTTCAACAGCTGCTTCGTCGGTCTGAGACTCGAAACGGACTTTCTGGCTCAGCTGACGCTGCTTACGGCGTGGCATGACCTGAACACGCTCTTCCTGATCCGCATCCTGCACGGTCTCTTCTTCGCGATTCAGCGCTTTAACTTCCTGCTGCGCCTGGCGCTTGTCATCATTACGACGGCGGTTGCGCTCGCGGCGTGGCTGCTGCTCATCACGCGATCTGCTCTTTTCAGACTCCTCGCCGGCCGGCTGGCGAATTTCACGATCTTCCGCGTTCTGCTGCGGCTTCTCACGGCGGTTGCGACGGTTATCGTCACGTCCTTCGCGGCGTTCACGACCCTCACGGCCTTCGCGACCTTCACGGTTATCGCGATTGTCACGGCTTTCATTGCCTTCACGACCTTCGTTGTTGTCTGAACGGTTATCGCGACGCTCGTTGCGGTCACGGCGGTTGTTCTGACGTTTACGACGATCCGGTGAACGCTCCTGTTTCTCTTCTTTCTTCTCAACCGGCGCCGGGGCAGGTTGTGGCTCTTCGCCAGCAAACATTTTCTTCAGGGCACTGAAGAAACGGCTCAGCAGGCCAGGCTGCGCTGCCGGTTGGCTGACGTCTGCCGCAGGTTTAGCTGCTGCTGGTTTGGCAACGGTGCTCTCCTGCGCAGGCGCAGGTGGGGCTTCTGGCATCACAAAGGCCGCCAGAGCAGGCTGTTCTGGAAGTTTACGCTCGGCGTACTCTTCTTCGGACGGCAGAGCCATCGCCTCTTCATGCAGCTTAGGCAGCATGTAGCTCAGGGTTGAAGTCTCTTCGCCTTTGCGCACGCGCAGCACGGAGTAGTGAGGGGTTTGCATCTGGTCGTTAGGCACGATCACGCAGCGTACGCCGCTCAGACGGGCTTCGATAGCACTTACCGCAGCACGTTTTTCGTTCAGCAGGTAGGAGGCGACCGGCACAGGCACAATGGCGTGGACTTCTTTGGTGTTCTCTTTCAGCGCTTCTTCTTCAATCAGACGCAGGATAGAGAGTGACAAGGATTCGTTGTCACGCACGGTGCCAGTGCCGCTACAGCGTGGGCAGACGTGGTGGCTGGATTCACCCAGCGACGGACTCAGGCGCTGACGGGACATCTCCAGCAGACCGAAACGGGAGATATGGCTGATCTGAATACGCGCACGGTCCTGACGCACCGCTTCACGCAGACGGTTTTCCACCGCGCGCTGGTGACGTACTGGCGTCATGTCGATGAAGTCGATAACGATCAGACCGCCCAGGTCGCGCAGACGCAGCTGACGCGCAATCTCATCTGCCGCTTCGAGGTTGGTGTTGAACGCCGTCTCTTCGATATCGCCGCCGCGGGTTGCACGTGCGGAGTTGATGTCGATGGCGGTCAGCGCCTCGGTGCTGTCGATAACGATAGAACCGCCGGATGGCAGACGGACTTCACGCTGGAAGGCGGATTCAATCTGCGATTCGATCTGGTAGTGGCTGAACAGCGGGATTTCACCGGTGTACAGTTTGATTTTGCTGGTGAAATCAGGACGACCCAGCGCGGCAATGTGCTGGCGAGCCAGCTCAAGCACTTTCGGGTTATCAATCAGAATTTCACCGATGTCCTGACGCAGATAGTCACGGAAGGCACGTACGATAACGTTGCTTTCCTGGTGGATCAGGAACGGGGCAGGGCGGCTTTCAGCGGCTTTCTGAATCGCTTCCCAATGCTTCAGGCGGAAGCCGAGGTCCCACTGCAGCGCTTCGGCAGATTTGCCTACGCCTGCGGTACGAACAATCAGGCCCATGCCGTCTGGCAGTTCAAGACTGGCCAGCGCTTCTTTCAGTTCGGTACGGTCGTCGCCTTCAATGCGGCGAGAGATGCCACCCGCGCGCGGGTTGTTTGGCATCAGTACCAGATAGCTGCCTGCCAGACTGATAAATGTGGTCAGCGCGGCGCCTTTGTTGCCACGCTCTTCTTTATCGATCTGAACGATAACTTCCTGGCCTTCACGCAGGACATCTTTGATGTTCGGACGGCCATGGGCGTTATAGTTAGAAGGGAAGTATTCGCGAGCAATCTCTTTCAGGGGGAGGAAACCATGACGCTCGGCACCGTAGTCTACAAATGCGGCTTCAAGGCTGGGTTCGATGCGGGTGATTTTGCCTTTGTAAATGTTCGCTTTTTTCTGTTCGTGTCCAGGACTTTCGATATCCAGATCGTACAGACGCTGCCCATCCACAAGGGCGACACGCAACTCTTCTTGCTGAGTTGCGTTGATTAACATTCTTTTCATCGTAACTTACTCATTATTCTTACATTGACGACTAAGCTGCGGGCAAGGTGACGCTTTCCGGGGTATGAACCGATGGCCTCGTGTCTATTCACGTCGCCAACCTCACGGTTGTCGCTCGCTTAAGAGGCGCAAAGTGTCGGTTGCCTGTATTTCATACGGAAATACAGCGCGATTATCAGGGGAATAGCCTGGGTAAAACTCTCCAGAGAAGATTCCATTTACCGGTAAGTACTGCAACCCGCAGCCCGCTAACTGTCTGAAAGATCAATACGTCTTACGCCATTGCTGCGTGGATGATCGGTCAGACAAAATTGGTCATTCCGTCGACATCCTTACTTAACCAGGATTTAACACGGAAAACAGCAGCATTATTCCATTGCTAACCGGGTTATAGCAAGATGACTTTTGCCAATTATCACCCGGTTACTCACAGTTTTTTCACTTCCTACGCAGGATTGGTTTAATAACCACCAAATCGATTGCGTGAACGAAACACTGACCGGGTAGAGCTAAATATAAGCATAGAAAAATGAGTGGCGCTAATGGCTGACGATAATTAGAATCGGCCCCCATGAAAACAGAGACTCCAGCCGTAAAAATGGTTGCCATTACCGAAGATGAAGCGGGGCAACGCATTGACAACTTTTTGCGCACCCAACTGAAGGGTGTGCCAAAGAGCATGATTTATCGCATCCTGCGTAAGGGTGAGGTGCGCGTGAATAAAAAGCGCATCAAACCGGAATATAAACTTGAAGCGGGTGATGAAGTTCGCATCCCGCCTGTGCGCGTAGCCGAGCGGGAAGAAGAGGCGGTGTCGCCGCATCTGAACAAAGTCGCCGCGCTGACGAATGTGATTCTGTATGAAGATGATCATATTCTGGTGCTCAATAAGCCCTCTGGCACGGCCGTACACGGTGGCAGTGGATTGAGCTTTGGCGTGATTGAAGGTCTCCGTGCGCTGCGCCCGGAAGCCCGCTTCCTTGAACTGGTTCATCGTCTTGATCGCGACACCTCCGGCGTGCTGCTGGTCGCGAAAAAACGGTCGGCGCTGCGTTCGCTGCACGAGCAGCTGCGTGAGAAAGGAATGCAGAAGGATTACCTCGCGCTGGTGCGCGGACAGTGGCAGTCCCATGTCAAAGTGGTGCAGGCGCCGCTGCTGAAAAACATTCTGCAAAGCGGTGAGCGTATCGTTCGTGTGAGTCAGGAAGGCAAACCGTCGGAAACCCGGTTCAAGGTGGAAGAGCGGTATGAATTTGCCACCCTCGTGCGCTGCAGCCCGGTGACCGGACGTACCCACCAGATCCGCGTTCATACGCAGCATGCGGGCCATCCTATCGCCTTTGACGATCGCTATGGCGACCGTGAATTTGATAAACAGCTGGCCGGGACGGGTTTATCGCGTCTGTTCCTGCATGCCGCCGCGTTAAAGTTTACTCATCCGGGTACTGGCGAGGTGATGCGTGTCGAAGCGCCGCTGGATGATCAGCTGAAGCGCTGCCTGAGCATTCTGCGCGGTTAATTGCCGAGGCGCTGCGCTTAGCTGGCCTACACAGCGTAGGTCCGTGCAAGCGTAGCGCCGCAGGGCGAGGCCGATGGCTACGCCATCAACGGGTTGTAATTCTCCCGACGCAGCATCTGGCACAGCGCAATCAGCGGTAATCCCACCAGCGCGTTCGGGTCTCGCCCGTCCAGTCTCTCAAACAAAGCAATACCCAGTCCCTCACTTTTAAAACTGCCCGCGCAATTTAATGGCCGCTCTTTTCGGACGTAGTCGTCAATTTCTTGTTCACTGAGATGGCGGAAGTGAACGTCAAACGGCTCGCATTCCGTCTGTAAATGGCCCGTAGACGAATTATAAAGTGCCAGGCCGGTGTAGAAGGTGACAATACTACCGCGCGCTTTCAGCAGCTGCTGGCGAGCATTCTCTTCGGTATGCGGTTTGCCGGTAATTATTCCATCCAGGACGCAAACCTGATCGGAACCTATAATTAAATGATCGGGGAATCGCGCTGCCAGACTTTTCGCTTTTTCCTGAGCCAGACGGACCACCAGATGGCGTGGCGATTCACCGGGTTGTGGGCTTTCATCCACGTTCGGCGCGGCGCATTCGAAGGTAACTCCGAGCTTTTCCAGCAACACGCGGCGGTAAGGTGATGTGGAGGCAAGAATGAGATTTGGCATATTTTTTTCACCAGATATAGCGTATCGATGCCAGCCATTTTAAACTACAGGCCGCAATGTGTGCGAATAAATGGCAAAAGGCAGCCTGAGGTTGCCTTTTTCTTTGACTCTATGACGTTACAAAGTTAATATGCGCGCCCTATGCAAAAGGTAAAATTACCCCTGACTCTTGATCCGGTTCGTACGGCTCAAAAACGCCTCGATTACGAAGGTATTTATACTCGTGACCAGGCTGAGCGTATCGCCGAATCCGTAGTCAGTGTGGACAGTGATGTGGAATGCTCCATGTCGTTTGAGATCGATCCCCAGCGCCTTGCCGTTATTACCGGTGATGCAAAGGTGTCGGTCACGCTCGAATGTCAGCGTTGCGGGAAACCGTTCCCACTTCATGTTCACACAACATATTGTTTTAGTCCGGTTCGTTCAGACGAACAGGCTGAAGCACTCCCGGAAGCGTATGAGCCGATTGAGGTTAACGAATTCGGTGAAATCGATCTGCTGGCGCTGGTTGAAGATGAAATCATCCTCACCTTGCCTGTAGTTCCGGTGCATGATTCTGAACACTGTGAAGTGTCCGAGGCGGACATGGTCTTTGGGGAACTGCCTGATGAAGCGCAAAAACCAAACCCATTTGCCGTATTAGCCAGTTTAAAGCGTAAGTAATTAAGGAGTAAGGTCCATGGCCGTACAACAGAATAAACCAACCCGTTCCAAACGTGGCATGCGTCGTTCCCATGACGCGCTGACTGCAGTTACCAGCCTGTCTGTAGACAAGACTTCTGGTGAAAAACACCTGCGTCACCACATCACCGCTGACGGTTTCTACCGCGGCCGCAAGGTTATCACTAAGTAATCACGCGTTTGCGTGATTAGGCTTAGTGAGGGTTTCCCCGTGAAAACGGGGATATACCGAACCAGGCTGCGACGATACCTTGACACGTCTAACCCTGGCGTTAGATGTCATGGGGGGAGATTTTGGCCCTTCCGTGACAGTGCCTGCAGCATTGCAGGCACTGAACTCTAATTCGCAACTCACTCTCCTTTTAGTCGGCAATCCCGACGCTATCACGCCATTACTTGCAAAAGCTGACTTTGAACAACGTTCACGTCTGCAGATTATTCCTGCCCAGTCAGTTATTGCCAGTGATGTTCGAGCCTCACAGGCGATCCGCAGCAGTCGCGGAAGCTCCATGCGCATTGCGCTGGAGCTGGTGAAAGAGGGTCGTGCCGAGGCCTGCGTTAGTGCCGGTAATACCGGCGCGCTGATGGGGCTGGCAAAATTACTGCTCAAACCTCTTGAGGGGATTGAGCGCCCGGCGCTGGTGACGGTATTGCCGCACCAGCAAAAGGGCAAAACGGTGGTGCTGGATTTAGGCGCTAACGTTGACTGCGACAGCGTGATGCTGGCGCAGTTTGCCGTAATGGGCTCGGTGCTGGCAGAGGAAGTGGTAGGGATTTCTCATCCACGCGTTGCTCTGCTGAATATTGGTGAAGAAGAGACGAAAGGTCTCGACAGCATCCGTGAGGCGGCCGAGCGGCTAAAAAATGAGCCATCCATCAACTATATTGGATATCTCGAAGCCAACGAATTATTGACCGGAAAAACGGATGTACTGGTGTGTGACGGGTTTACAGGAAACGTTACATTAAAAACCATGGAAGGGGTGGTGAGGATGTTTCTTTCTCTGCTTAAATCGCAGGGAGAGGGGAAAAAACGGTCATGGTGGCTGATTTTATTGAAGCGTTGGTTACAAAAGAGCCTGGCGCGGCGATTCAGTCACCTCAACCCCGACCAGTATAATGGCGCCTGTCTGTTAGGATTGCGCGGCATTGTGATTAAGAGTCACGGTGCGGCCAATCAGCGAGCGTTTGCCGTCGCGATTGAACAGGCAGTGCAGGCGGTGCAGCGACAAGTCCCACAGCGGATTGCCGCTCGCCTGGGATCTGTATTAGCAAAAAGTGACTGAGCGTACATGTATACGAAGATTTTAGGTACCGGCAGCTATCTGCCAAAACAAGTGCGAACCAACGCCGATCTGGAAAAAATGGTAGATACGTCTGACGAGTGGATCGTCACGCGTACAGGTATCCGCGAACGTCGTATTGCCGCGCCAGATGAAACAGTTTCCACCATGGGCTATGAAGCCGCACAGCGTGCGCTGGAAATGGCGGGTGTCGATAAAGACGACATCGGTCTGATTATCGTTGCGACAACCTCTGCAACGCATGCCTTCCCGAGCGCAGCGTGCCAGATTCAGAGCATGCTGGAGATCAAAGGTTGCCCGGCGTTCGACGTTGCCGCTGCGTGCGCAGGCTTTACCTATGCGCTGAGCATTGCCGATCAATATGTAAAATCTGGCGCGGTGAAAAATGCGCTGGTGATCGGTGCTGACGTGCTGGCGCGCACCTGCGATCCAACCGATCGCGGGACGATCATTATTTTTGGTGATGGTGCAGGGGCTGTCCTGTTAGGACAATCTGAAGAACCCGGCATCATCTCCACGCATCTGCATGCTGACGGTAGCTATGGCGAACTGTTAACGCTGCCAAACGCCGATCGTGTTAATCCGGACAACGCCATCTATCTGACCATGGCCGGTAACGAAGTCTTCAAAGTGGCGGTCACAGAGCTGGCGCACATCGTTGACGAGACGCTGGCAGCGAACAATCTGGAGCGTTCCGCCCTCGACTGGCTGGTGCCGCATCAGGCGAACCTGCGCATTATTAGCGCCACGGCGAAGAAACTCGGCATGTCTATGGATAACGTTGTGGTGACGCTGGATCGTCATGGCAATACGTCTGCAGCATCCGTGCCCTGCGCGTTTGACGAAGCGGTGCGCGATGGACGCATTCAACGAGGCCAACTGGTCTTGCTCGAAGCCTTCGGTGGCGGTTTCACCTGGGGTTCTGCGCTGGTTCGTTTCTAGTATAAGGATAAAAAAATGACGCAATTTGCTTTTGTGTTCCCCGGCCAGGGTTCTCAGGCCGTTGGAATGTTGTCCGGCTTAGCGGAGCAGTATCCAGTCATCGAAGCGACCTTCCGTGAAGCGTCGGATGCACTGGGCTATGATCTTTGGGCGCTGACCCAGCAAGGGCCAGCCGAAGAGCTGAATAAAACCTGGCAGACCCAGCCTGCACTGCTGACCGCATCGGTCGCACTGTGGCGCGTATGGCAACAGCAGGGCGGCAAAACGCCAGCACTGCTGGCCGGTCACAGCCTGGGTGAATACTCTGCGCTGGTTTGCGCCGGGGTGATTGCGTTTGCTGATGCCGTGCGTCTGGTTGAGCTGCGCGGTAAATTCATGCAGGAAGCGGTGCCGGAAGGTACGGGCGGCATGTCAGCCATTATTGGTCTGGATGATGCTTCCATTGCAAAAGCCTGTGAAGAATCTGCAGAAGGTCAGGTGGTTTCTCCGGTAAACTTCAACTCGCCGGGCCAGGTGGTTATCGCCGGTCATAAAGAAGCGGTTGAACGTGCAGGCGCAGCCTGTAAAGCTGCGGGCGCCAAACGTGCGCTGCCGCTGCCGGTGAGCGTACCGTCACACTGCGCGCTGATGAAGCCTGCTGCTGAGAAGCTCGCGGTAGAGCTGGAAAAAATCACCTTTAACGCGCCAACCATTGCGGTGGTAAACAACGTTGATGTGCAGTGCGAAACCGCGCCAGAGGCCATTCGCCATGCGCTGGTTCGCCAGCTGTACAGCCCGGTTCAGTGGACCAAAACCGTTGAGTTTATGGCGTCCCAGGGCGTTGAGCACCTGTATGAAGTCGGTCCGGGTAAAGTTCTCACCGGTCTGACCAAGCGTATTGTTGATACCCTGACTGCCTCGGCTATTAATGAGCCGGAAGCCCTGTCAGCGGCACTCACGCAGTAAGAAGAGGAATACCATGAGTTTTGAAGGAAAAATCGCACTGGTCACTGGTGCAAGCCGCGGTATTGGCCGTGCTATCGCTGAAACCCTCGTCGCGCGCGGCGCGAAAGTTATCGGCACCGCGACCAGCGAAAGCGGCGCGCAGGCGATCAGTGAGTACCTGGGTGCGAACGGTAAAGGTCTGATGTTGAATGTGACCGATCCTGCATCTATCGAATCTGTTCTGGGAAATATTCGCTCAGAATTTGGCGAAGTGGATATTCTGGTCAATAATGCCGGAATCACTCGCGACAACTTATTGATGCGAATGAAAGATGATGAGTGGAGCGATATTCTCGAAACCAACCTGTCATCTGTGTTCCGTCTGTCAAAAGCGGTAATGCGAGCTATGATGAAGAAGCGTCATGGGCGTATTATCACTATCGGTTCTGTGGTTGGTACCATGGGAAATGCTGGTCAGGCTAATTACGCTGCGGCGAAAGCAGGTCTGATCGGTTTCAGTAAGTCGCTGGCACGCGAAGTTGCGTCCCGCGGAATTACTGTAAACGTTGTTGCTCCGGGCTTTATTGAAACGGACATGACGCGTGCGCTGACCGATGAGCAGCGTGCGGGTACGCTGGCGGCAGTTCCAGCGGGTCGTTTAGGCGACCCTAAAGAAATCGCCAGCGCGGTTGCATTTTTAGCCTCTGACGAAGCGAGTTACATCACTGGTGAAACTCTCCACGTCAATGGCGGGATGTATATGGTTTAATCACGATAGAAAATATTTGCGTTATTAGGGTCAATGGCCTCAAAATAACGTAAAATCGTGGTAAGACCTGCCGGGATTTAGTTGCAAATTTTTCAACATTTTATACACTACGAAAACCATCGCGAAAGCGAGTTTTGATAGGAAATTTAAGAGTATGAGCACTATCGAAGAACGCGTTAAGAAAATTATCGGCGAACAGCTGGGCGTTAAGCAGGAAGAAGTTGTGAACTCCGCTTCCTTCGTTGAAGACCTGGGCGCAGATTCTCTTGACACCGTTGAGCTGGTAATGGCTCTGGAAGAAGAGTTTGATACTGAGATTCCGGACGAAGAAGCTGAGAAAATCACCACCGTTCAGGCTGCCATTGATTACATCAACGGTCACCAGGCGTAAGTGAGCATCTCCAGGCGGTCATTCGACCGCCTGTGTTTTTTCTTTTGTAGTCCCTCGTTTTTCTTTTTTTTATCCCTCCCTGGAGGACAAGCGTGTCTAAGCGTCGTGTAGTTGTGACCGGACTTGGCATGTTATCTCCTGTCGGCAATACCGTAGAGTCTACCTGGAACGCTCTCCTTGCCGGTCAGAGTGGCATTAGCCTAATCGACCATTTCGATACTAGCGCCTATGCAACGAAATTTGCTGGCTTAGTAAAGGATTTTAACTGTGAAGAGATCATCTCGCGCAAAGAACAGCGCAAGATGGACGCCTTCATTCAATATGGAATTGTCGCTGGCGTTCAGGCCATGCAGGATTCTGGCCTTGAAATTACGGAAGAGAACGCAACCCGTATCGGTGCCGCTATCGGCTCCGGGATTGGCGGTCTTGGCCTGATTGAGGAAAACCATACCTCTCTGGTAAATGGTGGTCCACGTAAAATCAGCCCGTTCTTCGTTCCGTCAACGATTGTTAACATGGTGGCAGGTCACCTGACCATCATGTTTGGCCTGCGTGGTCCTAGCATCTCGATTGCCACTGCCTGTACGTCCGGTGTGCATAACATCGGCCAGGCGGCGCGTATCATCGCTTATGGCGATGCCGATGCGATGGTTGCAGGCGGCGCAGAAAAAGCCAGTACCCCGCTGGGTGTGGGCGGTTTTGGCGCTGCACGTGCCCTGTCTACCCGCAACGATAACCCGCAGGCGGCAAGCCGTCCGTGGGATAAAGACCGTGATGGTTTTGTGCTGGGTGACGGTGCGGGTATGGTCGTGCTGGAAGAGTACGAACACGCCAAAAAACGCGGCGCAAAAATCTATGCAGAAGTCGTTGGTTTCGGCATGAGCAGCGACGCTTATCACATGACCTCTCCGCCGGAAGACGGGGCAGGTGCTGCGCTGGCAATGGTTAACGCGATCCGCGATGCGGGTATCGAACCGGGCCAGATTGGCTATGTGAATGCGCACGGTACCTCCACGCCAGCAGGCGACAAAGCTGAAGCGCAGGCCGTTAAGTCTGTGTTTGGCGATGCGTCCCGCCGCGTGATGGTCAGCTCAACCAAGTCCATGACCGGCCACCTGTTGGGTGCGGCGGGTGCAGTAGAATCAATCTACTCCATCCTTGCGCTGCGCGATCAGGCTGTTCCGCCAACCATCAACCTGGATAACCCGGATGACGGTTGCGATCTGGACTTCGTTCCGCACGAAGCGCGTCAGGTCAGCGGTCTGGAGTACACCCTGTGTAACTCCTTCGGCTTTGGCGGCACCAACGGTTCTCTGATCTTTAAGAAGGTCTGAGGCTGACAGCCGGGGCGGCCGATCGCCTTCCCGGCAAATTGATAAAAAAGGTCCGCTTGTCGGGCCTTTTTTATTCGGTTTTATTCCCTTGTCCACGGCCCTCCTTCCTGCCAGACTATTCGCCCATTCAAAAGGAGCCATCATGTTCTTGATCAATGGCATACCACAGGAAACATTGCCCACGAGCGACAGGGCTATACAGTTTGGTGACGGCTGCTTCACGACGGCACGCATTGCTGCGGGCCAGGTCTGTCTGCTGGATGCCCATCTGCAGCGCTTGCAAATGGCCTGTGAAAAACTGCTTATCCCTTTCGTTGCGTGGGCAGAATTACAGCATGAGATGGTAGAGCTTGCGCGGGGAAACGAGCGTGGCGTGCTGAAGGTCATTATCAGCCGGGGAAGCGGCGGCAGAGGTTACAGCGCGGCGAACTGCCTGCATCCGGTCCGAATCCTCTCGGTGTCGGGGTATCCCGCCCATTATGATGGCTGGCGCCGCGAGGGCATCACGCTCGAGTTAAGTCCGGTGCAGCTGGGACGTAACCCGCATCTTGCCGGTGTTAAGCACCTGAACCGGCTTGAACAGGTGCTGATCCGCACCCATCTTGAACAGACCGATGCGGATGAGGCCTTGGTTCTTGACAGCGAAGGGTTCGTTACGGAATGCTGTGCGGCGAATTTATTCTGGCGTAACGGGAAAGATGTTTTTACCCCCCGGCTGGATCAAGCAGGCGTTAACGGCCTGATGCGCCAGTTTTGTCTGCAACAGCTGGCACACTCCGGTTATCGCGTTGTCGAAGTACACGCCCGGGAGGCTGTACTGGCTGAGGCCGACGAAATGGTGGTGTGCAATGCGTTGATGCCCGTCATGCCGGTTCGCCAGTATGGTTCTCAACGTTTTTCATCGCGTGAGTTGTACGCTTTTTTAGCCCCTCAGTGTGAGCAAATCAGATAGTTATGAAGAAAATGTTGCGCTTTATTCTCCTCATCCTTGTCGTGCTGGGCATTGCCGCTGGGGTGGGGATGTGGAAAGTTCGCCAGTTGGCGGGCAGTCAAATCCTGATCGAGACGGAGACCATCTTTACCCTGAAACCGGGCACCGGACGGTTGGCGCTGGGTGAGCAGCTGTACAATGAGAAGATCATTAACCGCCCACGGGTGTTCCAGTGGTTATTACGTGTGCAGCCGGAGCTGTCGCATTTCAAAGCGGGCACGTATCGCTTTACGCCTGGGATGACCGTCAAGGAACTGCTGCAGCTGCTGGAGAGCGGTAAAGAGGCGCAGTTCCCGCTGCGTTTCGTGGAAGGGATGCGCCTGAGCGACTACCTGAAGCAGCTGCGGGAAGCTCCTTACATCAAGCACACCCTGCAGGATGACAGCTACGCTACCGTTGCTCAGGTTCTGAAGTTTGAGCATCCTGAGTGGGTGGAAGGGTGGTTCTGGCCGGACACCTGGATGTATACCGCAGGCACTACCGATGTGGCGTTGCTGCAGCGTGCGCATAAAAAAATGGTCGCTGCGGTGGATAAAGCCTGGGAAGGGCGGATGGAAAACCTGCCGTATAAAGATCAAAACCAGTTCGTCACCATGGCCTCGATCGTCGAGAAAGAGACGGCAGTCGCGAGTGAACGGGATCAGGTTGCCTCGGTATTTATCAATCGCCTGCGTATCGGCATGCGTCTGCAAACCGATCCGACGGTGATTTACGGTATGGGGGAAAATTACAAGGGCAATATTTCACGTAAAGACCTGGAAACCCCGACCGATTATAATACCTATGTCATTAGCGGCTTACCGCCGGGGCCAATCGCCACACCGGGGCAGGCATCGCTGAATGCCGCCGCGCATCCTGCAAAAACGCCGTATCTCTATTTCGTCGCGGACGGAAAGGGTGGACACACTTTTAACACCAATCTTGCCAGTCATAATCGTTCAGTTCAGGACTATCTGAAGGCACGTAAGGAAAAAAATGCGCAGTAATTACATCGTCATTGAGGGGCTGGAAGGCGCCGGGAAAACCACCGCACGTGACGTGGTGGTCGAGACGCTCAAACAGTGTGGCATTGAAGAGATGATCTTCACCCGCGAACCGGGCGGCACTCAGCTGGCTGAAAAATTGCGTAGCCTGGTACTGGACATCAAATCGGTCGGGGATGAGGTCATTACCGATAAAGCCGAAGTCATGATGTTCTACGCCGCGCGTGTCCAACTGGTTGAAACCGTCATCAAACCCGCGCTGGCGCGGGGATGCTGGGTGATTGGCGATCGTCACGATCTCTCCACCCAGGCCTATCAGGGCGGTGGACGCGGCATTGATCAGCAGATGCTCGGCACACTGCGCGATGCGGTGCTCGGGGATTTCCGTCCGAACCTGACGCTCTATCTCGATGTGACGCCCGAAGTGGGTCTGAAACGCGCCCGCGCCCGCGGCGAGCTTGATCGTATTGAGCAGGAGTCGCTGGACTTCTTTAATCGCACCCGCGCCCGTTACCGTGAGCTGGCCGCCGAGGACCCTTCGATCCGCACCATCGATGCGACCCAGCCGCTTGAAGACGTAATGAACGACATTCGCAAAACAGTCACTGACTGGCTGAAGGAACAACAGGCATGAAATGGTATCCATGGTTGCGCCCGCACTTTGAACAGCTGGTGAACAGCTATCAGTCCGGTCGGGGGCATCATGCGTTACTGATCCAGTCGCTGCCGGGCATGGGCGATGAGGCGTTGATCTACGCCATCACCCGTTTTTTGATGTGCCAACAGCCGCAGGGATACAAAAGCTGCGGTCAGTGCCGTAGCTGTCAGCTGATGCAGGCAGAAACGCACCCGGATTATTACGCGCTGGAGCCGGAGAAGGGCAAGACTACGCTGGGTATTGATGCGGTGCGCGCCATCAGTGAAAAGCTGTACGAGCGCGCGCGGCTCGGCGGGGCGAAAGTCGTCTGGCTGAAGGATACCGCCCAGCTTACCGAGGCAGCAGCCAACGCGCTGTTAAAGACTCTTGAAGAGCCGCCGGAAAATACCTGGTTCCTGATGGCCTGCCGTGAGCCTGGGCGACTCCTGGCGACCCTTCGCAGCCGCTGTCGTTTGCATCATCTTAGCGTGCCGCAGGAGGCCTGGGCTATCAGCTGGCTTGCACGAGAAGTGACAACGTCACAGGAAGCGGCGTTAAGCGCGCTGCGCCTGAGCGGCGGAGCTCCTGCCGCGGCGCTGGCATTGTTGCAGCCCAACGTCCAGACGCAACGGGAACAACTTTGCCAGGCGCTCGGCGGGGTGGCAGACAGCGGCGACTGGCTGAGCCTGCTCCCGGCTCTCAACCATGATCAGGCACCCGATCGCCTGCACTGGCTGGCGGCTCTGCTGTTGGATGCCCTTAAAATTCAGCAGGGAGCAACCCTTATCAGCAATGTCGATGCCTGGTCGCTCGTTAATAGCCTGGCGCAGCGCCTGCCAGGTGTGGCGTTACGGGCTATCCTTCATGATGTCTGCCAGTGTCGGGAACAACTACTCAGCGTAACGGGGCTGAATCGGGAGCTTGTCCTGACCGACCTGTTACTCACAATCGAGCATTACCTGCAACCGGGCACAACGCTGCCTGCATCCTATCTCTGAGAGAGACATTATGTTTTTAGTCGACTCGCACTGCCATCTCGATGGCCTGGATTATCAATCCCTGCATAAAAACGTCGATGACGTGCTGGCAAAAGCCGCCGCCCGCGATGTGAAATTTTGTCTGGCGGTCGCCACGACGTTACCGGGTTACAAAACCATGCGTGAACTGGTGGGCGTACGCGACAACGTGGTGTTCTCCTGCGGCGTGCATCCCCTGAACCAGGATGAAGCGTACGACGTCGAAGATTTGCGCCGTCTGGCGGCCGAAGAGGGCGTAGTGGCGATGGGTGAAACCGGCCTGGATTATTTCTACACCCCGGAAACCAAAGCCCGACAGCAGGAATCGTTTCGCGACCATATCCGCATTGGCCGGGAGTTGAATAAACCGGTGATTGTCCACACCCGTGATGCGCGCGCTGATACGCTGGCGATCCTGCAAGAAGAAAAGGTGACGGATTGCGGCGGCGTACTACACTGTTTCACAGAAGACAGAGAAACAGCGGGTAAGCTGCTGGATTTGGGTTTTTATATCTCGTTTTCCGGGATCGTGACTTTCCGTAATGCTGAGCAGCTTCGTGATGCTGCGCGTTACGTTCCGCTCGATCGCCTGCTGGTGGAAACAGACTCTCCTTATCTGGCACCGGTACCGCACCGCGGCAAAGAGAATCAACCCGCGATGGTACGGGATGTGGCCGAGTACATGGCCGTTTTGAAAGGCGTCGACGTTGCAGAACTGGCACGCATTACCACCGATAACTTTGCCAGCCTGTTTCACATCGATCCCTCCCGCCTGCAATCTGCCTGATTAATCTATTTTTTTATGGCTCGTAATTAATAGCCAAAACGAGTAAAGTTCACCGCCCATGTGGGGGCGGTGAAGCGCTTTCTTGAAACATTTGGCAATTAATTTTGTAAATATCTGAAAGTTTTTCAGCTGCCTTACGCTGAAACGTGATAGCCGTCAAACAACGCTACGCGGATTTATTTTACTCTGTGTAATAAATAAAGGGCGCTTAGATGTCCTGTCCACGGCACGGTTCTCCCCCCGGGCCAATGCGTGAAAACGTAAAAAAAGCACAAATACTCAGGAGCACTCTCAATTATGTTTAAGAATGCATTTGCTAACCTGCAGAAGGTCGGTAAATCGCTGATGCTGCCAGTATCCGTACTGCCTATCGCAGGTATCCTGCTGGGCGTCGGTTCTGCAAACTTCAGCTGGCTGCCAGCCGTAGTTTCTCATGTGATGGCCGAAGCAGGCGGTTCTGTTTTTGCTAACATGCCACTGATCTTCGCCATCGGCGTTGCGCTTGGCTTCACCAATAACGACGGTGTATCAGCTCTGGCTGCTGTAGTTGCATATGGCATCATGGTTAAGACCATGGCTGTGGTAGCCCCTCTGGTGCTGCATTTACCTGCTGAAGAAATCGCGGCAAAACACCTGGCTGATACGGGTGTTCTGGGCGGTATCATTTCGGGTGCGATTGCGGCATATATGTTTAACCGCTTCTATCGCATCAAGCTGCCTGAGTATCTGGGCTTCTTTGCAGGCAAGCGTTTCGTACCAATCATCTCTGGTCTGGCGGCGATCTTCACCGGTGTGATCCTCTCCTTCATCTGGCCACCGATTGGTTCCGCGATCCAGACCTTCTCCCAGTGGGCTGCATACCAGAACCCGGTAGTGGCGTTCGGTATCTACGGCTTCATTGAGCGTTGCCTGGTACCGTTTGGTCTGCACCACATCTGGAACGTTCCTTTCCAGATGCAGATCGGCGAATACACCAACGCAGCAGGTCAGGTCTTCCATGGCGACATCCCTCGTTACATGGCAGGCGACCCAACTGCAGGCAAACTGTCTGGCGGCTTCCTGTTCAAAATGTACGGCCTGCCGGCTGCTGCGATTGCAATCTGGCACTCTGCTAAACCAGAGAACCGTGCAAAAGTGGGCGGTATCATGATCTCCGCAGCGCTGACCTCGTTCCTGACCGGTATCACCGAGCCGATCGAGTTCTCCTTCATGTTCGTTGCGCCGATCCTGTACATCATCCACGCGGTTCTGGCTGGCCTGGCGTTCCCAATCTGTATTCTGCTGGGTATGCGTGACGGCACGTCCTTCTCGCACGGTCTGATCGACTTTATCGTTCTGTCCGGTAACAGCAGCAAACTGTGGCTGTTCCCAATCGTTGGTGCGTGCTACGCGGTGGCGTACTACACCATCTTCCGCGTGCTGATCAAAGCACTGGACCTGAAAACACCAGGCCGTGAAGATGCGACAGACGACGTTAAAGCTGGCGCGACCAGCGAAATGGCTCCGGCACTGGTTGCAGCGTTCGGCGGTAAAGAGAACATCACTAACCTGGACGCGTGTATCACTCGTCTGCGTGTGAGCGTTGCTGATATCGCGAAAGTTGACCAGCCGGGTCTGAAAAAACTGGGCGCAGCAGGCGTAGTTGTTGCAGGTTCCGGTGTACAGGCTATCTTCGGTACTAAATCCGATAACCTGAAAACCGAAATGGATGAGTACATCCGCAGCAACTAAGTTGTGACCTGGGGAGACTAAGGCAGCCGAATGGCTGCCTTTTTTATTGCCTGTTGCCTGGGGGCGCTGCGCTTTCCTGAGCAGACAATATTCAGGGCTCTGAGGTGGGTAAGGCACAGCCGTCATCCGGCCAACAGCACGCATAAAAAAAGGGAGCCTTCAGGCTCCCTTTGACGACAGAATATTATCAGAACTGATAGCTTGCGGTCAGGCTCACGTTGCGCGGTTCGCCATACACAATTTCGCCTTCAACGTTGGTGTCGTAGGTCTTATCGAAGAGATTATTCAGGTTACCCTGCAGGGAGAAGTTCTTCGTCACCTGGTAACGCGTGAAGAGGTCCACCAGCGCGTAGCTGCCCTGCGATGCACGCCAGGTGCCATAAGGCGTGTCCTGATAGGTATACACGCTGTTTTGCCAGTTAACGCCGCCGCCAACGGTCAGCTCAGGCATCGCCGGCAGACGGTAGCTGGTAAACAGTTTTACGGTCGTGCGCGGCAGCTGCGGGTTCACCGCCTTGCCCTGATTATCTTCCGCAACGTAACGCGTTGCACCAAAGGTCATCTGCCAGTTATCGGTCAGCGCACCGTTGATTTCAAACTCAACGCCTTTACTCACGGTACCGTCAACGCTCTTGTAAGCCACATCGGTGGAGCCCTGAATGGTCCGGCCGGTGCTTTGGCCCAGGTTATCCTGCTCAATACGGAACACGGACAGCGTGGTGGTCAGTCGGCTGTTCATCCAGTCGGATTTCAGGCCCGCTTCGTAGTTATTACCGGTGATCGGGTCAAGATATTTTCCGGAGCTGTCGCGGTAGTTCTGCGGTTGGAAGATAGAGGTATAGCTGGCGTAGGCAGACCAGTTGTCATTGATGTCGTAAACCAGACCCGCATAAGGCGTGGTGTGGTTTTTCTCCATGCCGTAGGTCAGGGTGTCTACACTCCAGTTGGTGTACCGGGCACCAAGAATTAAATGCAGAGGATCGGCCAGTGAAATGCGCGTCGCGGCGTACAGCGATTTCATATTGGTGGTGTCATCCTGAGCCAGCGACTGCGATCCCCAATTGGTTTCCGGGAAGTAACCGTTATAGTCGTAGAAACTGCCGAACTCATCCGGGTAGACGTTAGCCCACGAGTTAGTGTAACGGTTCGTCTGACGGCTGAAGCTGCCGCCAATCATCATGGTGTGCTGGCGGCCTAACAGTTCATAGCCACCGTCAGCGAACAGATCCACCGCATCCACTTTACGCTTACCGCTGTTCCAGCCGGTGCCGCCAATGTAATCATAGCCTGGGCCATAGTTCGAATAGGGGCCTTCCAGCATGCCAGTGCTCTTATTCACAAAGGCATCGATGTACATCGCTTTACTGTCGAACTTCGCTTCGGTATGGGTCGCATTCAGCGTGGCCTGCCAGTCATCGGCAAAGCGCTGCTTCAGGGTGAAGAAGACCTTATTGAACTCTTTGTCGTTGTAGGCCCAGTCTGGCGACGTGCTGTGCGCGCGGTCGTAATGTTTGGTGCTGCCGTCGGTGTTCCAGCGCGGCAAACCGCCCCAGGTCTGGTTATTGATGTCGATACGCTGGTATTCGTAGCCGGCGGACAGCGAGGTGCTGGTGCCCAGGTCGGCGTCCAGAATCCCGGAGAAGAAGGTTCGCTTCTGATTGTAATTGTCGAGCCAGGAATCACTGTCCTGATAACCCGCTACGATGCGGCTGCGCAGATTGCCGTCTTCCGTCAGCGGGCTTTGCATATCCATCACGTAACGCTGTTTGTTCCAGCTGCCGTATTCAGCCGACAGATTGGCCTTAAATTCGCGGCTGGTGGCATGTTTACGCACCATATTGATCGCCGCAGACGGGTTGCCTGTACCGGTCATCAGACCGTTAGCGCCGCGAACCACTTCGACCCGCTCAAACAGAGCCGTGTCAGACTGCGAATCGCCCAGATTCCAGCGTGACTCGAAATAGGTTGGGATGCCATCGACCATATAGTTGTCGATTTCAAAACCACGGGAATAAAAGTTGCTGCGATCGGAGTCAGTGGTGCTTTTGCTGATCCCCATCGTGTTATCCATCACGTCGCCCAGGGTTTGCAGCTGCTGATCTTCCATGCGTTGTTCGCTGACGATGGTGACCGACTGCGGAATGTCACGCTGCACCATCTGCATTTTGGTGCCTACGGTCGTGGTTTTTACGCTGTAGTCCTGGCTTTCATCCGCGGTGTCCGACGCCGTTGAACCATCAACAATAACGGTCTCTTCGGCCGGAGCGGCGAAGGTGGCCACTGGGGTCAACGCGAAGGCAATACAGGCTGCGAGCAGCGAAGGTTTAGCGACAGGCTGGCGCTGCCCGTCCCTGGTATAATTCATGAAAGACATCAATAAACCTTTCTGAGTGAAGTGTGAATGTTATGCCTCAGTTCCGTAAGTACAGACTGAGATCGTTATCGGTTTTTGAAATGCGCATGTAAATGCAAATGCGAAATATACGCATTGTGATTAACCCTGTAAACAGACGTTTCAGCCGTATCTGAAATTCTGTTTTAAGATTTAAGGGGAGGGTGCAGTGGGCGACAGCGTATAAATTGCGCTATAAGGAAAGAATTCGAGGGATAAGGTTGAAAGGATTGGAGAAAGTCGCTCATACTCTTGAGTCGTGTCACATAATAGTGCGCCTGCGACGGGGGGTTATCTCCGGGCACGTCGGCAGATTAAATGAACAAGGAAAATCTCATGGCTGAAGAAACTATTTTCAGTAAAATTATCCGTCGCGAGATCCCGGCGGATATCGTCTATCAGGACGATCTGGTTACCGCTTTTCGCGATATTTCTCCGCAGGCTCCTACGCACATCCTCATTATTCCTAATATTCTGATTCCGACGGTAAATGACGTGAAAACTGAGCATGAACTGGCATTAGGCCGTATGCTGACAGTAGCCGCGAAAATTGCTGAACAGGAAGGCGTGGCCGAAGACGGATACCGTTTGATCATGAACTGCAACCGCCACGGTGGTCAGGAAGTTTATCATATTCATATGCATCTGCTCGGCGGTCGCCCGCTGGGACCGATGCTGGCGCATAAAGGTCTCTAAGATGCCTGCAGGACGGATTGCGATACTGTTCATCATGATGGTGCTGGCGGGATGTAAATCTCAGCCAGCGATACCCGTCAATGATGAACAATCGCTGGTAATGGAATCATCAGTGCTGGCGGCAGGTATCACCGCCGACAAGCCTTCTCTAACGATCAGCGAAATTCAACCATCCGCTTCCTCTGTGCTATTTAATGAAAGAGATGAGGCGGTTACCGTCCATTACCGATTTTTCTGGTATGACGCCCGTGGCCTGGAAATGCATCCACTTGAAGCACCGCGTAGCGTAACGATCCCGGCAAATTCGTCGGTTAAACTTTACGGCGGCGCAAATTACCTGGGCGCGCATAAGGTCAGACTTTATCTATATCTCTAAGGGGTGAATTTTGATTAAAAACATCAGTCGTTACACGCTTGTCACGGCTTTTGCACTGTTCCTGTCAGGCTGTATTAGCCGCACTGAGCAACCACCCGCACCGGTGGAAGAGGTGAAACCGGGTGTTGAGCAGCCGGTTCAACCGACCCAGCCTGTGCCAACCGTGCCTACTGTGCCGTCCGTACCTGAGCAACCAGGCCCGATAGAACATCAGGAAGAGCCCGCGCAGCCTGCGCCGCGTGAGCGTCATTACGACTGGAACGGCGCGATGCAGCCAATGGTCGGCAAAATGTTGCAGGCGCAGGGCGTCAACGCAGGCAGCGTACTGCTGGTGGACAGCGTCAACAACCGGACCAACGGAAGCCTGAATGCCGGGGAAGCCACCGAAACGCTGCGCAATGCCCTGGCCAACAACGGCAAATTTACCCTCGTGTCGGCGCAGCAGCTGGCCGTGGCCAAGCAGCAGTTAGGCCTCTCTCCACAGGACAGCCTTGGCTCACGCAGTAAAGCCATCGGCATTGCCCGCAACGTAGGCGCGCAGTATGTGCTCTACTCCAGCGCGACCGGCAACGTCAACTCACCAGCGCTGCAAATGCAGCTGATGCTGGTTCAGACAGGTGAAATTATCTGGTCGGGCAAAGGTGCAGTTCAGCAACAGTAATCTGACGCGCGACACACTGCTGTCGCGCTTTTTCCCGCAATATCGTCTTATCGCGCCGCAGACCCATACCGGGTTGAGCGGCGCGAGTTGCATTATTGAGCATGCCGGACAGCGGCTGGTGTTGCGCCAGTATCACGCTGCACTGGCTACGCCAGCTCATTTTCGTCGCCAGTATCATGCGCTCCGCCATCTTTCCGCCGACATTGCTCCTCAGCCGCGGTTTTACAGCCCCGACTGGATAGCCGTCGATTATCTGTCCGGCGAGATCAAAACCGGGTTACCTGCCGCACCTGCGCTTGCCGCAATGCTGTATCATCTGCATCAACAGCCCAGGTTTGGCTGGCGTATCACCCTGGCCCCACTGCTGGAGCAGTACTGGTTGCAGGCCTCGCCGTCCCGGCGCACGCCGTTATGGCTACGATGGCATAAGCGGCTGCAAAAACGGGGCGAGCCGCGTCCGCTCCGCCTGGCGCCGCTGCATATGGATGTTCATGCGGGTAATATCGTGCATACAGAGACCGGCTGTCGGCTGCTGGACTGGGAATACGCCGGAGACGGCGACATTGCCCTCGAGCTGGCCAGCGTCTGGTCTGAGAGCGACGCCCAGCGTCAGCTGCTGCTCGCCGCGTACAGTGAGATCGCGCAGCTTGACCGCTTCCTGCTGCAACGCCAGGTGAATCGCTGGCGCCCGTGGGTGCTGATGCTGATGGCAGGCTGGTTTGAGCTGCGCTGGCAACAATCACAAGACAAACATTTTATTACGCTGGCCGATGAGATCTGGCGCCAGTTAGAAACAACAGAATAAGAGAGGTTCGTGTGGGTCCGGTCATGTTGGATGTGGAAGGTTATGAACTGGATGCGGAGGAGCGCGAGATTCTGGCGCATCCGCTGGTGGGTGGTCTGATCCTGTTTATGCGCAATTATCACGATCCGGCGCAGCTGCGGGAGTTGGTGCGTCAGATCCGTGAGGCCTCCCATCACCGTCTGGTGGTGGCAGTCGATCAGGAAGGCGGCCGCGTGCAGCGTTTTCGCGAGGGCTTTACCCGTCTGCCTGCGGCCCAGTCATTTGCGGCGTTACTCGGGCTTGAAGAGGGCGGCAAACTGGCGCAGGAGGCCGGCTGGCTGATGGCCAGCGAAATGATCGCCATGGACATTGATATCAGCTTTGCACCGGTGCTGGACGTGGGCCATATCAGTGCCGCCATCGGGGAGCGCGCGTATCACGAGGATCCGCAGAAGGCGCTGCAAATCGCCACCCGCGTTATCGACGGGATGCACGAGGCCGGAATGAAAACCACCGGCAAACATTTCCCTGGGCACGGTGCCGTCACGGCGGATTCCCATAAAGAGACCCCGCGCGACCCACGCCCGCAGGCGGAGATCCGCGCCCGGGATATGTCGATTTTCAAATCGCTGATTAGCGACAACAAGCTCGATGCCATCATGCCCGCGCATGTGATCTACCCCGATGTCGATCCGCGTCCAGCGAGCGGCTCGCCGCACTGGCTGAAAACGGTCCTGCGCCAGGAGCTGGGCTTCAACGGTGTGATTTTCTCTGACGATCTGTCGATGGAAGGGGCGGCGATCATGGGCAGCTACGCCGAACGCGGCCAGGCATCGCTGGACGCGGGTTGCGATATGATCCTGGTCTGCAATAATCGTAAAGGCGCAGTCAGCGTGTTAGATAACCTGTCGCCGATCAAGGCTGAACGTGTTACACAATTGTATCATAAAGGTTCTTTTAGCCGTCAGGATCTGCGGGATACAGCACGCTGGAAAACGGTGAATGCGCAGCTTGAGGCGCTTCATGAGCGCTGGGAAGCGCATAAAGCGGGGCAATAACCCCTCCTGGCAAGCGTAGTGTGGCGAGGATACGATGATCATCTATTTGCACGGTTTTGATTCGAACAGTCCCGGTAATCACGAGAAAGTCCTGCAGTTGCAGTTTATCGACCCGGATGTACGGCTGATTAGCTATAGCACACGCCATCCGAAGCATGATATGCAGCATCTGCTGAAAGAAGTGGACAAAATGTTGCAGTTGAACGTTGACGATCGCCCGTTGATCTGTGGCGTCGGCCTCGGGGGATACTGGGCGGAGCGCATCGGGTTCTTGTGCGATATTCGCCAGGTGGTGTTCAATCCAAACCTGTTCCCGAACGAGAACATGGAAGGCAAGATCGACAGGCCGGAAGAGTATGTCGATATTGCCACCAAGTGCGTAAGCAACTTTCGCGAAAAGAACCGCGATCGCTGTCTGGTGATCCTCTCCCGCAACGATGAGGCACTGAACAGCCCACGTGCCGCGGAGCTACTGCACCACTACTACGAAATTGTCTGGGATGAAGAGCAGACGCATAAGTTCAAGAATATTGCCCCCCATCTGCAACGTATCAAAGCGTTCAAGACATTAGGTTAATTCCTGATTACAGCCTAAGCCCGGCCACGTAACGTGAGCCGGGCTTTCTTTTTGCTAAGCTTGTGTAAATTTTAAGCGGCAAAACTTGATGCATATCAATTTTGGTATGACCAATGCACCGAACATGTTATTCTCATGACAGTTGAATGGTTTCATTGCTGTAACCTGTTGTTAACTAAGGGTTATTTTCATAACTTTTAGTTAACAATTGGTTAATAATTTAGGGGGTCACGTTGACTACGCCATTGAAAAAGATAGTGATTGTGGGTGGTGGTGCTGGCGGTCTGGAACTGGCTACGCAGTTAGGAAAGAAGCTTGGTCGCGGTAAAAAGGCCAAAGTAACACTCGTCGATCGTAACCACAGCCACCTGTGGAAACCGCTCTTGCACGAAGTGGCTACCGGTTCTCTGGATGAGGGCGTTGACGCGCTGAGCTATCTGGCACATGCGCGCAACCACGGTTTCCAGTTCCAGCTGGGTTCGGTGATGGATATCAACCGCGAAAGCAAAACCATTACCCTGGCAGAACTGCGTGATGAGAAGGGCGAGTTGCTGGTACCGGAGCGCAAGCTGGCGTATGACACGCTGGTTATGGCGCTGGGCAGCACCTCTAACGACTTCAACACCCCGGGCGTTAAAGAGCATTGCATCTTCCTCGACAACCCGCACCAGGCGCGTCGTTTCCATCAGGAGATGCTGAACCTGTTCCTGAAATACTCCAATAATCTCGGCGCAAATGGCAAGGTAAACATCGCCATCGTGGGCGGCGGTGCTACCGGCGTTGAGCTTTCTGCGGAGCTGCATAACGCGGTGAAACAGCTGCACAGCTACGGCTACAAAGGGTTAACTAACGACGCCCTGAACGTGACCCTGGTGGAAGCGGGCGAGCGTATTCTGCCTGCGCTGCCGCCGCGTATCTCTGGCGCTGCTCACAACGAGCTGACCAAGATGGGCGTGCGTGTCCTGACTCAGACCATGGTCACCAGTGCCGATGAGCATGGCTTGCACACCAAAGATGGCGAATACATCAAAGCCGATCTGATGGTCTGGGCGGCAGGTATCAAGGCGCCTGATTTCATGAAAGAGATTGGCGGCCTGGAAACAAACCGCATCAACCAGCTGGTGGTAGAGCCAACGCTGCAAACCACCCGCGACCCGGACATTTACGCCATTGGTGACTGCGCCTCCTGCGCACGCCCGGAAGGCGGGTTTGTTCCTCCTCGCGCCCAGGCCGCTCACCAGATGGCCAGTCTGGCGCTGCATAACATCCTGGCGCAGGCGAAAGGCAAAACCCTGAAGAATTACGTCTACAAAGACCACGGTTCTCTGGTGTCGCTCTCAAACTTCTCTACAGTAGGTAGTCTGATGGGTAACCTGATGCGCGGCTCGATGATGGTAGAAGGGCGCATTGCGCGCTTCGTCTATATCTCGCTGTACCGTATGCACCAGGTGGCGCTGCACGGTTACTTCAAAACCGGACTGATGATGCTGGTTGGCAGCATCAACCGCGTGATCCGACCGCGACTGAAACTGCACTAAGACCCATGCCCCTCCGCACTCGCTGGAGGGGCTTTTTCAGCATATTCTTCTGTGTATCTCGCCCCTGGGGTCTAAGAGTCCTCCTAAACAGACCTTTTTTGTGTTTATCCCCACATTTTTAATCCTTTCTCTGATTTGCGGACACACCTCTTTAGTTGCAGAATCGTTACCAATAGCAACGAAAAGGAGAACGTCCCATGAATAAATCCATGGTGGCAGGTATAGGGATTGGCGTGGTTGCCGCGTTAGGCGTGGCGGCAGTTGCCAGTCTTAATGTCTTTGAACGTGGCCCACAATACGCGCAGGTTGTTTCGGCGACACCCATTAAAGAGACGGTGAAAACACCGCGTCAGGAGTGCCGTAATGTAACCGTAACGCATCGTCGTCCGGTGCAGGATGAAAACCGGATTGCCGGATCTGTACTGGGTGCAGTGGCGGGTGGCGTGATTGGTCATCAGTTTGGTGGCGGGCGCGGTAAAGATGTCGCGACTGTTGTGGGTGCGCTGGGCGGCGGTTATGCCGGTAACCAGGCTCAGGGAGCACTCCAGGAGCGGGATACTTACACCACGACGCAGCAGCGTTGTAAAACCGTTTACGACAAATCGGAAAAAATGCTCGGCTACGATGTGACGTACAAAATTGGCGATCAGCAGGGCAAAATTCGCATGGATAAAGATCCCGGCACGCAAATCCCTCTCAACGGTGATGGGCAGTTGGTACTGAATAATAAAGCATAAAAAAATCTGTTCTCTGCGTTTAGCTCCTCATTCGCTCAGGCTGGGGAGCTTTTTTTATTTATAAAAAAGACCTCAACCCCCGCAGCGATGCGTCAGGAATAAGGTCTTTCTTAAGGATAAAGCAGGGTTAACCGTGGTTACAGGTCAAATTCGTTATCCTGGCGCAGTAACATAAATCCTGTTATCAGTACGGAAAGGAATGCAAATAAAACTGACCCACCACATAAAACCCAGAGACCGAATAACAATGTAATGACCATTAACACCTTGAAAAATGGTAATAGCAAAATCATTTTTATTCTCCTTCTGAATGTGAATAGCCAGAACATCTCCCTTATGACCACGCGTCTAATCATTAGCACGTCAATAATCACCCGTTAAGGATAGCAAGCGGCAGACATGTGGTGATAGTTTTTACCTATCTTTAAACAGATTTGTCTGAAAGTGGGGCAGAAGCAGGGCGGTAAACCGCCCTTTTTTGATCAGGATTTCAGGAGTTCAGGCCACAGGCGCAAGGTGGTTTGCGTGATAGTCTGCAGTTTTTCCAGGCTGGCACCTTCCCGGGCGCTGATTGACATTCCCTGCAGAATGCAGCTCAGATACTGCGCCAGTTTTTGCGGATCGCACTGGGCGGGGATCTCACCGCGCTGCTGACGTTGCTGTAAAAACCGGCACAGCGTCTCTTCCTGCATCGCATGGCGAGATTTAACCGTATGGGCAATCTCTTCTGACGACGCCGCCAGCGTCGCTGACGTGTTAATCATAAAACAGCCTGCGGGCGTGTCTTTGCTGGTAAAGCAGGTCGCCACTGCGGTGAAGTAGTCTTCCAGCGCGTCTTCAACGCGCTTCTCTTCGCAAAACAGCTGCGCTTCATGGCGGGCAGCGAATCGGCTGATATAGCGATCCAGCACCGCGCGGAACAGTCCTTCTTTATTGGTAAATTCTGCGTACAGCGTAGGCGCTTTGGCCCCGGTCGCAGCGACCAGGTCGGCCAGCGATGTGGCTTCATACCCATGCTGCCAGAACAATGTCATGGCCTTGTCCAGCGCCGCTTCCCTGTCGAACACTTTTGGTCGGCCACGGCTTTTCTTAGCGCAACGCGTGTCATCGGTTGTCATGAGCCGTTGTACCTCAATTGGTTTGTTGAATGACCATTATAAAAATAATCCCTTCTGGCAGCCAGCGCTGAATTCATAAAATAAATATCTTCATATCGATATGAATTTAAACGCTTTTAATTTTATTTTAACGATCGTTATAAAAATAGTTTGACCGTGATGGGGATCACATTTATCATTTAGTTATCGATCGTTAAGTTAATGCTTACGACATCCCATCACTTGCATAAGGTTCTCATTATGAAAAACGTAAAAACACTGATCGCCGCAGCCGTACTAAGCTCACTCTCTTTTGCCAGCTTCGCTGCTGTGCAGGTTCAGTCTACCCCTGCGGATCAACAAAAAGTGGGCACGATTGCCGCAAATGGCGGGCCTAACTTGGGTTCACTGGAAAGCCAGTTGGCGCAAAAAGCCGATGAGATGGGTGCAAAATCTTTCCGTATCACCTCTGTTACCGGTCCAAATAACCTGCACGGTACTGCGGTGATCTACAAATAAGCATGGCTTAACCCTCATTAATGCCACTGCGAAAAAAAACGCTCTGCAATTGCAGAGCGTTTTTTATTTGGCTATCTGGCTACAGGGCCTGAACCTCAGCATGGCGGGTAACATCCACCGGCATTCCCGAGCGGGCCTCCATTGCACGCTCCATCACTGTTTCATCTGCACTGGCTTTGAAGCTCTGCTGGGCACTATTCAACACAATCGGCAGGGTCTGGGGATCGTCATTCAGCTGCTTCGAGAGCGGTTGATGCACTTCCACCAGCCGCACGCCGCCTGGCTCTTCTGACACCTTAACCGGTGTATTCATGATATTCACTTTGGTGCCGGGCTGTATGACGCGGAACAGCGTCTCGATGTCATTATCACGCAGGCGGATACAGCCGGAGCTGACGCGCATGCCAATCCCGAAATCGGCGTTAGTGCCGTGCAACAGGTAGACACCACCGTAGGCGGCGAGGCGAATAGCATGATGTCCCATCGGGTTTTCCGGCCCGGCAGGCACGACCGCAGGCAGATCGATGCCCTGGGCTTTATAACGGGCGCGGATATTGGCGGTCGGGGTCCAGGTAGGGTTGGCGCGTTTGTCCGATACCGTGGTCACCATGGTTGGCGTCAGGGTATCGCCCCCCAGCTGGCCAATGCCAATGGGATAGACCGTGACCTCATTTTTACCCGGCGGGTAATAATAGAGACGCAGTTCGGCCAGGTTGATCACTATTCCTTCCCGGGGCGCGTCGGGGAGCAGGGTCTGCAACGGGATGGTCAGCACGCTGCCCGCGCGGGGAACATAGGGATCCACCCCAGGGTTAGCCTGGAGCAGGGCCAGAAAGCCGACATTATATTTTTTGGCAATCGCTTCCAGCGAGCCGCCGTCATTTTCCACCACATGAAAGCGGTTCTCGCCCACGAGCCGGCTGCCTGACGGGGGCAGGGGCCAGGTATTGGCCCGGGCCGGCAGAGCAAAGGCCAGGGTCGAGAGCAGCGCAACCAACGATATCCAACGGGTAAAACGCGGAGTTGTCATCATCACCAGAATCCATAGCAATAAAAATTATTGTTATCTGAAAGTTAATTGATAATTATGGCGAATGGACGTGTCGGGAAATCCAGGCGTATTGCAAAGAGTTGTAAATTGCGCGGGGAAATCAGGCCGGGCGATCGCAGGATCGCCCGGCAGTAGGTCAGGCGACGGCGTTCTCTTCGAGCTGACGCATAAAGTTACGCACCCATTCCATGCGGGTTTTCCGTTCCGCCAGATCCTGGGTGAATTTCAAACGCGTCGGGCCGTCCAGGCGATAGTGCTGAGGCTGCTTTTGCAGCAGGCTAATCAGCCACATCGGATCGACATGGTTCTTCTCGGCAAACTCAATCATGCCGCCTTTATCGTTCCCTTCCAGTTTGCGGATCCCCAGTTTCTGCGCCTGCTGACGTAACCGGGCAATATCCAGCAGGTTACGCGCCGCATCCGGCAGCAGGCCAAAGCGGTCGATCAGCTCCACCTTGATCTCGTCGAGGCTCGCTTCGTCTTTGGCGCTGGCAATGCGTTTATAGAATGACAGACGGGTATTAACGTCCGGGATAAAGTCATCTGGCAGCAGGGCGGGCATCCGCAGTTCGACTTCTGTTTGCTGGCTGGTGAGATCTTCCAGTGATGGCTCACGGCCTGCCTTGAGGGCATCGACGGCGTTCTCCAGCAGCTCCATATACAGCTGGAACCCGATGGTCTCCATCGATCCGCTCTGATCTTCACCAAGCAGTTCACCCGCGCCGCGGATCTCGAGGTCGTGCGTTGCCAGCGCAAAGCCAGCCCCCAGATCTTCCAGCGAGGCGATAGCTTCTAGACGTTTTTGCGCATCGGTGGTCATCGCCTTCGGATGCGGGGTCATCAGCCAGGCATAGGCCTGATGGTGCGAACGCCCGACGCGACCACGCAGCTGGTGAAGCTGCGCCAGACCGAAGTGGTCCGCCCGCTCAATGATGATGGTATTGGCGGTAGGAATGTCGATCCCGGTTTCGATGATGGTGGTACACACCAGCACGTTGAACCGCTGGTGGTGGAAGTCGTTCATCACCCGTTCCAGCTCGCGTTCGCGCATCTGCCCGTGGCCGATGGCGATCCGCGCTTCCGGTACCAGTTCCGCCAGCCGGTCGGCCGCTTTCTGGATATTTTCCACGTCGTTGTAGAGATAGTAGACCTGGCCGCCACGCAGGACTTCACGCAGGATCGCCTCGCGTACCACCAGATTATCGTATTCACGCACAAAGGTTTTTACGGCCAGACGACGGGCCGGTGGGGTGGCGATAATCGACAGATCGCGCATCCCGCTCATCGCCATGTTCAACGTGCGCGGGATCGGCGTGGCCGTCAGGGTGAGGATATCGACATCGGCGCGCATCGCTTTAATGCGCTCTTTATGGCGCACACCAAAGCGGTGCTCTTCATCGACAATCAATAGCCCCAGATCTTTCCACTTCACATCGCTCTGCAGCAGCTTATGGGTACCGATCAGAATATCGATTTTGCCTTCGCTGGCCTGCTCCAGGATCTGCGCCTGCTCTTTAGCGCTGCGGAAACGCGACATCATCTCAATGCGCACCGGCCAGTTGGCAAAGCGGTCGCGGAAGTTATCGTAGTGCTGCTGCGCCAGCAGCGTGGTCGGCACCAGGACCGCCACCTGCTTGTTATTCTCGACCGCGAGGAAGGTGGCACGCATTGCCACTTCGGTTTTCCCGAAGCCCACGTCGCCGCACACCAGCCGGTCCATTGCCAGCGGCTGACACATGTCGCTCAGCACGGCATTAATTGCCTGGGCCTGATCCGGGGTAGTTTCAAACGGGAAGCTGTCGCAGAACAGCTGGTACTGCTCTTTATCGTGTTTAAAGGCGTAGCCAGACTTCGCCGCACGCTGGGCGTAGATATCCAGCAGCTCTGCCGCCACGTCGCGGACTTTTTCCGCCGCTTTCTGCCGCGCCCGCGCCCAGGCGTCACCGCCGAGTTTATGCAGGGGGGCATTCTCTTCTGCGCCGCCTGCGTAGCGGCTGATCAGGTGCAGGGATGACACCGGGACATAGAGTTTGGCGTCGTTGGCGTACATCAGCATCAGGTATTCGCCCTTGATGCCACCGGCTTCCAGCGTCGTCATTCCCGCATAACGGCCTACGCCATGTTCGAGATGGACAATCGGCTGGCCAGGATGCAGTTCTGCCAGGTTACGGATCAGCGTGTCGGGGTTGATGGTGCGGCGGCTGTCCTGGCGACGACGGGCTACACGCTCACCCAGCAGATCGCTTTCGCAGATCAGCGCCAGGTTATTGAGCGTATCAATAAACCCGTGTTCAGCAGCACCGATCATCAGATAGCGCCCGTTACCGCTGGCTTCGTCCAGACGCAGGATGCGCTTCGGCGCCACTTTGATGCGGCTGAGCAGTTCGCCCAGCGCTTCACGACGCCCTTCGCTTTCAACCGAGAAGATCACCGGGCCGGTAAAGGCTTCGAGGAACTTGCGCAGGTTATCCAGCGGGGATTTATTCTGCGCCTGCACCGCGAGGTCCGGCAGTGGTTGATAGGCCAGATTGGTGTTGGCGGCTTTGTCCGGCAGGCTGTCCGTTTTCAGCTGCACGCGCGGCCAGCGCTTCAGCTCGCTGAAGAGTTCGTCAGTGCGCAGCCACAGCAGCTCCGGCTCGAGCAGCGGGCGCATCGGGTCCACGCCGCGGTTTTCAAAGCGGGCACGGGTTTCACTCTCAAAACGGTTGGCGCTGGCTTCCAGATCGCCGGTGTTGAGCACCAGCGTATTGGCCGGGAAATAGCTGAACAGGGCGGGCAGCGGCTCGCTGAAGAACAGCGGCTGCCAGTACTCGATCCCCGTCGGCAGGGTGCCTTTGCTCACCTGTTGATAGATATGCTCGGCATCGCGCTTGACCTCAAACTTGTCGCGCCACTGGCTGCGGAACAGTTCGATGGCGGCTTTGTCGGTCGGGAACTCGTGCGCTGGCAGCAGGTTGATGGCCTCCACTTCCTCCAGCGTACGCTGGGTGTCAGCGTCAAACAGGCGCAGGCTGTCGATCTCATCATCGAAGAAATCCAGGCGATACGGCAGCGCGCTACCCATCGGGAAGAGATCGAGCAGGGCGCCGCGGGTGGCGTACTCCCCGTGCTCCATCACCTGATCCACATGGCGATAACCTGCGCTGTCGAGCTGGACGCGCAGTGCATCCCGCGACAGACGCTGGCCCTTTTTCATCACCAGCGCATGGCCGTGCAGATAGCTGTGCGGGCAGACGCGCTGCATCAGGGTATTGACCGGCACAATCAGCACGCCGCGCTGCATCGTGGGCAGCTGATAGAGCGTGGACAGACGTGAGGAGATAATCTCCTGATGCGGCGAGAAGCTGTCGTAGGGCAGGGTCTCCCAGTCGGCAAGACTGGTAACCAGCTGATCGGTAAACTGGCGGATCTCATCATGCAGGCGCAGGGCGTTTTGCATATCCGGCGCGACCAGCACCACTGGCCCCTGATGACGCTCTGCAATTTCCGCAACCAGCGTGGCGCAGGCTGCGCCGGTCAGTTCACCCAACTGGCGTTGGTCGCCCGCTTTGCCGGGCAGGGAAAAACGATATTGTTCAGGCATGGCTTTGTCAGGATCTCTTAGTGGGCATATCACTGATACACAATGTCTTTATTATCCTTGATCGTTTTACATTAGCAAATCGTAACCGCACGCAGCGTGAAGACGCCCCCGCAGGGGCGCTAGCGCGTGGCCTGAACCGGCGTCAGACGGGCAGGCGGGCTAAAGAAGAAATCTCCGGTTAGCGCAGTGGAGAGTTTACGCGCGCCCAGTCCCACGAGGGTGCAGACCAGCAGGCTGGCAAAGGGATACAACAGTACCACCATCAATTCCGCCCACATCGGCCAGGTTCCGCTGTTCAGCTGGTGGATCATAAACAGGCTGACCCCTTCGATCAGAATGCGGTGGGTGGTGTAGATCGCAATGGTGTTAGAGCCAACCACGTTCAGCAGGTTGTCAGGGCTGACGGAAAAACGCTGCTCAAAGCGGTAGAAAAGGGCCATGATCAGCAGAATCGACAGCAGCGACAGCGGCAGGGGAACCCCGACGAACCACAGCACCACGGAGACCACGCCAAACGCCGCTACCGCCAGCGCGTCACGCCGCCATACCCGGGCCTGCATCCACGCCATCAGCTGCACCCCATACCAGGCACCGAGGCTGTAATAGATCATATTGCGCACCACGCTGTTCATCCCCCACCACGGTAGCGGCAGAAAATTAATCGCGATGCTCACCAGCGCCAACAGTCCAATGAGCGGCAGCTTCCAGCGGCTCAGCAGCTTGCAGAGGGTGAAATAGACCACCAGCGCATAGAGGTACCACAGGCTAGTGCTGGCGGTGAGCATTCCGGTGATAAAGCCACTCAGCGAGTCGGCATAGGCAGCGTTCGACGCGGTATTGAGATCCCGATCCGGTGCCAGCCACGCATTCAGATGGGTCAATGCCTGCCACTGCAACACACCCCACAGTGCCAGAACCCAGATAATGCTCCAGAGCCGTTTATCCACGCAGGTTTTCCAGTCCACCTCGTCAATGTAGCGCCGCACCAGATACCCTGAGATAAAGAAGAACACCGGCATACGGAAGGGGGCGAGATAAAGATTAAACGTCACCCAACATTTGGCGAGCAGCACCGAAAGCGGAGCGTGCAGGGCCTCAAGGTGGGGATAAAAGGTGATCACCGAGTGGTAAATAACCACCAGGCAGATGCATAACCCCTTTATCTGGTTAATCCATAGTGCTTTTTGTTTCATCGCTTACCGGGTCCTGTTTTTCATCGTCATCGAACGGGTAAGTGTGTTCAGACGCTGGCGGGATGTAACGGGTAAGAGTCTGTAAGCGGACGATTTTCAGAAAAACTGCAAAGTAAGGGTGAGGAAGCGGAGGGGCAGGTAGCGGTTACTGCCTTGATTTAGCCAGATTTTTCGGATAATTGATTATCAAAGCTTCGGGTATCAGTCATTTACCCTTAGCGGATTCGCTTATATACTCGTGGGTCTGCTACCAGCAAACAGACGGATTTCATGTACCAACCTGTCGCACTTTTCATAGGCTTACGTTATATGCGTGGGCGCGCCGCGGACCGTTTCGGTCGCTTTGTCTCCTGGCTTTCAACCATCGGCATTACGCTTGGCGTGATGGCGCTGGTGACGGTAATGTCCGTCATGAACGGCTTCGAGCGCGAGCTGCAAAATAATATTCTGGGGCTGATGCCGCAGGCCATTCTCTCATCCAGCAGCGGTTCGGTGGACCCACAAAAGCTGCCAGAAAGCGCCGTAAAACTGCAGGGCGTGAGCCGGGTGGCGCCGATTACCTCCGGTGACGTGGTGCTGCAGAGCGCGCGCAGCGTGGCGGTCGGGGTAATGCTCGGTATCGACCCGGCGCAAAAGGACCCGCTGACGCCGTTTCTGGTTAATGTCAAACAAAGCGATCTCGCTCCCGGCCAGTACAATGTGATCCTTGGCGAACAGCTGGCCGGCCAGCTTGGCGTCAACCGCGGCGATCAGCTGCGGGTGATGGTCCCTTCCGCCAGCCAGTTCACCCCGATGGGGCGTTTGCCAAGCCAGCGCCTGTTTAACGTCATCGGCACCTTCGCGGCGAATAGCGAAGTGGACGGCTATCAGATGCTGGTCAATATTCAGGACGCCTCGCGCCTGATGCGCTACCCGCTCGGCAATATTACCGGCTGGCGTCTGTGGCTTAACGAGCCGCTGAAAGTCGATGTCCTGAGCCAGCAAACCCTGCCGGAAGGCACCAAATGGCAGGACTGGCGCGAACGTAAGGGCGAGCTGTTCCAGGCCGTGCGGATGGAAAAGAACATGATGGGCCTGCTGCTGAGCCTGATTGTGGCGGTCGCTGCGTTTAACATTATTACCTCGCTTGGCCTGATGGTGATGGAGAAGCAGGGCGAAGTGGCGATTTTACAAACCCAGGGGCTGACGCCGCGACAGATCATGGCCGTGTTTATGGTACAGGGTGCCAGCGCCGGGATTGTTGGCGCGTTACTGGGGGCGGTACTCGGTACGCTGCTCGCCAGCCAGCTGAACAATCTGATGCCGATCATCGGCGCGTTTCTTGATGGCGCGGCACTGCCGGTGGCCATTGAGCCGCTGCAGGTCATTGGTATCGCCCTGGTGGCGATGGTCATTGCCTTACTCTCCACGCTTTATCCTTCATGGCGCGCTGCCGCCACCCAACCCGCTGAGGCTTTACGTTATGAATAAGATCCTGTTGCAATGCGACAACCTGTGCAAACGCTATCAGGAAGGCACGGTGCAGACGGATGTCCTGCACAATGTCAGCTTCAGCGTCGGGGAAGGGGAGATGATGGCGATTGTCGGCACCTCCGGCTCCGGGAAAAGTACCTTACTGCACCTGCTCGGCGGGCTGGATACCCCAACCTCCGGGGATGTGGTGTTTTCCGGTACGCCCCTGAGTTCAATGTCGTCGAGCGCCAAAGCCGATCTGCGTAACCGCGAGCTGGGCTTTATCTATCAATTCCACCACCTGCTACCGGACTTTACGGCGCTGGAAAACGTGGCGATGCCGCTGCTGATCGGTAAAAAGAAACCTGCTGAAATCAACGCCCGCGCCAGCGATATGCTGAAGGCAGTAGGTCTCGGCCATCGCGGCAATCATCGCCCGTCAGAACTCTCCGGTGGCGAGCGTCAGCGTGTGGCGATTGCCCGTGCGCTGGTCAACAACCCGCGCCTGGTGCTGGCGGATGAACCGACCGGTAACCTCGACGCCCGCAACGCCGACAGCATTTTCCAGCTTCTCGGGGAGCTGAACGCCTCGCAGGGCACCGCATTTCTGGTGGTGACCCACGACCTGCAACTGGCAAAACGGATGTCCCGCCAGCTGGAGATGCGTGACGGTCACCTGAATACCGAGCTGACCCTGATGGGAGCGGATTGATGGCTTCCCCGTTATCGTTACTCATCGGCCTGCGTTTTAGCCGGGGCCGTCGTCGCGGCGGCATGGTGTCGCTGATCTCCGTTATCTCCACCATCGGCATTGCGCTGGGGGTGGCGGTGCTGATCGTCGGTCTCAGCGCCATGAACGGCTTCGAGCGCGAGCTGAATAACCGTATTCTGGCGGTCGTTCCACACGGTGAAATTGAGCCGGTGAATCAGCCCTGGAATAACTGGGAAGAGGCGCTAAACAAAGTAGAAAAAGTGCCGGGTATTGCTGCTGCCGCTCCGTACATCAATTTTACCGGGCTGGTGGAGAGCGGGGCGAACCTGCGCGCCATTCAGGTTAAAGGGGTCAACCCGCGTCAGGAAGAGAAACTCAGCGCGCTGCCGCAGTTTATTCAGAAAGAGGCCTGGGCGAACTTTAAAGCGGGCGAACAGCAGATCATTATCGGCAAAGGCGTGGCCGATGCGCTGAAAGTGAAGCAGGGCGACTGGGTATCGATCATGATCCCCAACGCCAGCGCCGATCATAAGCTTCAGCAGCCGAAACGCGTACGCCTGCACGTCACCGGTATTCTGCAACTGAGCGGCCAGCTGGATCACAGCTTTGCCATGGTGCCGCTGGAAGACGCGCGCCAGTATCTGGACATGGGCAGCAGCGTCACCGGTATCGCGCTGAAGGTTAACGACGTCTTTAACGCCAACAAGCTGGTGCGCGACGCCGGGGAAGTGACCAATAGCTATGTCTACATCAAGAGCTGGATCGGCACTTACGGTTATATGTATCGTGATATCCAGATGATCCGCGCCATCATGTACCTGGCGATGGTGCTGGTAATCGGCGTGGCCTGCTTCAACATCGTCTCTACCCTGGTGATGGCGGTAAAAGACAAAAGCGGCGACATCGCGGTGCTGCGTACGCTCGGGGCGAAAGACGGTCTTATTCGTGCCATTTTCGTCTGGTATGGTCTGCTGGCGGGGCTGTTCGGCAGCCTGTGCGGCGTGGTGATCGGCGTGGTGGTTTCGCTCCAGCTGACGCCAATCATCAACGGCATTGAGGCCCTTATCGGCCATCAGTTCCTGTCTGGCGACATCTATTTTATTGACTTCCTGCCATCAGAATTACACTGGCTGGACGTCGTTTATGTACTGGTCACGGCCCTGTTGCTGAGTCTGTTGGCGAGCTGGTATCCGGCGCGTCGCGCAAGCAAGATCGATCCGGCGAGGGTATTAAGTGGCCAGTAATTTTACGTCATGACTGGTCGTCTTAGACACGCATCATTCGGGGTGCATCAGGATGGCAAGTCTGTGAAGCCCCGGACGCTTACACCGGTAAGTGGCTGGGGTAAACAGACGCCGCCAACGCAGAAGCAGCCTGAAGGATAAGGTGTATAGCCGCCAGATCAGAAAGAGGAATGCACTATGTATTATGGATTTGATATTGGCGGCACCAAAATTGCCCTGGGGGTATTCGATACCCAGCTCAAATTGCAGTGGGAAACCCGTGTTCCCACCCCGCGCGAAAGTTACGATGAATTCTTAACCGCTATTGCCGCACTGGTGGCCCAGGCCGATGAACGCTTCGGCGTGAAGGGGTCGGTGGGGATTGGCATTCCGGGGATGCCGGAGACCGACGACGGCAAGCTGTATGCTGCCAATGTCCCTGCTGCCAGCGGTAAGCCGCTGCGCGCCGACCTGACCCGACTGCTTGATCGCGACGTGCGCCTCGACAACGACGCCAACTGTTTTGCCCTTTCTGAAGCCTGGGATGACGAGTTCCGGCAGTACCCGCTGGTGATGGGGTTGATCCTCGGTACCGGCGTCGGTGGCGGGATTATTGTTGAGGGTAAACCGGTCACCGGGCGCAGCTATATCACCGGCGAATTTGGCCATATTCGCCTGCCGGTGGATGCGCTGGAGGTAGTCGGGCGCGATTTCCCGCTGCTCCGCTGCGGCTGCGGCCAGCATGGCTGCATCGAAAACTATCTCTCGGGCGGGGGATTTGCGTGGCTTTATGAACACTTCTATCATCAAAAACGACAGGCGCCAGAAATCATTACGCTGTGGGAGCAGGGTGATGAACAGGCCATTGAGCACGTGGAACGCTATCTCGATCTGCTTGCCGTGTGCCTGGGCAACATCCTGACCATTGTCGATCCTGACCTGCTGGTGATCGGCGGGGGATTATCGAACTTTACGGCCATCGCCGAGCGGTTATCCGGTCGGCTGCCGCGTCATCTGTTGCCGGTCGCTCGTGTGCCGCGCATTGAGCGCGCGCGCCATGGCGATGCCGGAGGGATGCGCGGTGCCGCGTTCCTCCATCTCACCCGTTAGCCATACGAGGTTATTATGTTGTCGCGTCGGTCACATCGACTCAGCCGTTTTCGTCGAAACAAACGTCGCTTGCGTGAACGCTTACGCCAGCGGATTTTCTTCAGAGACAGGGTACTGCCAGAATTGATGGAAAAGCCAAGAGTGTTGGTCCTGACCGGGGCGGGGATCTCCGCCGAGTCGGGCATTCGAACCTTCCGCGCCACCGACGGGCTGTGGGAAGAGCATCGCGTTGAGGACGTGGCGACGCCGGAAGGCTTTGCCCGTAACCCGCAACTGGTGCAGGAATTCTACAATGCCCGCCGTCGCCAGCTGCAGTCGCCGGAAATTGCCCCTAACGCGGCGCATCTGGCGCTGGCAAAGCTGGAAGAGGCGCTGGGAGACCGTTTTCTGCTGGTGACGCAGAATATCGATAACCTGCATGAGCGCGCGGGCAACCGCAACGTGATCCATATGCACGGCGAACTGCTGAAGGTGCGGTGTTCCGGTAGCGGCCAGGTATTTAACTGGACCGGCGATGTCACCCTTGATGACAAATGCCACTGCTGCCAGTTCCCGTCCCCGCTGCGCCCGCACGTGGTCTGGTTTGGCGAAATGCCGCTGGGCATGGACGAGATCTATAGCGCGCTGGCGATGGCGGATGTGTTTATCGCCATTGGCACCTCCGGGCATGTCTATCCCGCGGCAGGATTCGTCCACGAGGCGAAGCTGCACGGGGCGCATACGGTGGAGCTGAACCTGGAGCCGAGCCAGGTCGGCAGCGAATTTGAAGAAAAAACCTACGGACTGGCGAGCGAAGTGGTGCCGACCTTTGTGGACAAACTGCTGAAAGGGTTATAACACGGAGATTTGCCGGGTAACGCTTCGCTTACCCGGCCTGCAACGCAATCACCCTCTCCCTGCGGGAGAGGACATCAGGGCGTAGGGGATTAACGACCCGCCTTCAACTTCTGGTAATACTCTTCATACAGACGGCTGGCGTCGCCCACATCATTCTGCCACTCGCCTTTACTGATGGTTGCGGCATCCGGGTAGAGCGATTTGTCGTTCGCCACGGCCGGGCTGAGCAGCTTGCGGGCGGCCAGGTTTGGCGTCGGGTAGCCGATGGTTTCTGCCACCTGTTTCGCCACATCCGGGCGCAGCAGGAAGTTAATCAGCTTCAGCGCCCCGTCCACGTTTTTGGCATTGGCCGGAATGGAGAGGCTGTCCATCCAGAAAATACCGCCCTCTTCAGGCCACACCACCTCAAGCGGTGTACCTGCCTGACGCGCCACGTAGGCCGAACCGTTCCACACCATCCCCACGTTAACTTCCCCTTCCATATACGGGTTAGCCGGGTTATCGGAGTTGAAGGCCGCGACGTTTGGCATCAGTTTTTGCAACTCGTGATACGCCGCTTCGATCTCTTTCGGATCGGTGGTATTGCCGGAGTAACCCAGCTTACGCAGTGCCACCTGGAACACTTCGCGCGCGTCGTCGGTTAGCAGTAAACCGCCTTTGTATTCCGGCTTCCACAGGTCTGCCCAGCGGGTAACCGTTTTAGGATCCATTGCCTCGCTGTTGATGCCGATTGCTGTCGCGCCCCAGATGTAGGGGATAGAGTAGTCATTATTCGGGTCAAACGGCTTGTTGAGCATCTCAGGATCGAGGTTTGAAAAATTGGTTAGCTTCGTTTTGTCGATCTTCTGGATCATGCCCTCTTTGCGCATCTTGTCGACGAAATAGGTCGAGGGAACCACCAGATCGTAAGCGCCGTCTTTATAGGTTTTGAGCTTGGCATACATGGTTTCATTCGACTCGTAGGTGGAATAGATAACCTTGATGCCCGTCTCTTTGGTGAACTGCTCCAGCAGGCCTGGCGGCACATACTCGGTCCAGTTGTAGAAGTAGAGCGTTTTACTGTCGTCTGCGTGCGCAGCGCCCATTCCGAGCACCAGTGCCGCGGCGGCAAGCATTTTTTTCATTTCACTGTCCCCTGAGATTTTGTTGTATCACGAGCAACAAGCTGGCTGGCAATCACCAGAACCAGCGATAACATCAACAGAATGGTCGCCAGCGCGTTCACCTCCGGTGATACGCCGACTTTCACCATTGAATAGATCTTCAACGGCAGAATTTCATAGCTCGGTCCGGTGACGAACGACGAAACCACCACGTCATCCATCGACAGGGTAAAGCTGAGCAGCCATCCCGCGGCCACCGCGGGCATCGCCAGCGGCAGAATAATTTTGCGCAGGATAGTCATTTCGCTGGCACCCAAATCTTTTGCCGCTTCCAGCATCCTGACATCAAAGCCTTTCAGACGGGAGTAGACCGTCACTACCACAAACGGCAGGCAGAAGGTGATGTGCGAGAAGAGCAGCGACCAGAAGCCCAGTTGCACCCCCAGTAGCATAAACAGCACCAGCAGGGAAATGGCCATCACGATGTCCGGGGACATCATCACCACAAACAGCATCCCGCTGACGAAGGGCTTACCGCGAAAACGGTAGCGGTAGAGCGCCACCGCGGTCAGGGAGCCAATCAGGGTGGCGAAGGTGGCCGAGATAATGGCCATGGTCAGCGAGTGTTGCGCCGCCTGAAGCAGGCTATCGTTATTCATCAGCAGGCTGTACCACTGGGTAGTAAACCCCTGCCAGTTGATGCCGAAGCGCGAGCTGTTAAACGAGTTGACGATCAGAATAATGATCGGAATGTAGAGATACGCATAAATGGCGGTCATAAAACCGCCACGGAGCAGTCGACCGATCATCCGAGTTCACCCTTATTGTTAAGCAAGCGCGAAGCACGCCAGTAGACCAGCAGCATCAGCCCCATGACCACCGTCAGGGTAATGCTGGTGGCCGAGCCGAACGGCCAGTCGCGAATGTTCAGGAACTGGCTCTTGATGACGTTGCCAATCAGCAGGTTCTTTGCCCCGCCCATCAGGTCGGAGACGTAGAACAGCCCCATCGCCGGCAGCATCACCAACAGGCAGCCGGCGATGATCCCCGGCATGGTCAGCGGAATGATGATGCGGATAAAGGTTTGCAGTTTGCTGGCACCCAGATCTCTCGCCGCTTCCAGTAAGGGTTTATCCAGCTTCTCGATACTGGAGTAGAGCGGCATCACCATAAACGGCAGCAGGATATAGACCAGCCCAATAATCACCGCCCCGGGGGTAAACATTATGCGGATCGGGGTGTCGATCACCCCCAGCCAGAGCAGAAAGGCGTTCAGGTAACCTTTGGTGCTGAGGAAGATCTTCAGGCCATAAATGCGGATCAGCGAGTTGGTCCAGAAGGGCACAATCAGCAGAAACAGTAGCAGCGGGCGCACCTTTTGCGGCAGCTTCGCCAGAAACCAGGCGAAGGGATAGCCCAGCACCAGGCAGGCCAGGGTGGCGATGAGCGCCATATTGAGTGAATGGAGCAGCACCTGGAAATAGAGCGGATCGAGCAGGCGCGCATAGTTTTCCAGCGTAAAGACCAGCGAGACGAAATGGGCGTCATCGCGGGTCAAAAAGCTGGTGGCAATGATCATCAGGTTGGGTAAAAAGACAAACAACACAAGCCAACCGACGATAGTGGCGATCACCACATTCTGGAACTTACTTGTGTTCTTCATCAGCCAGCACAACCTCCCAGCTTTCTACCCAGTTAATGACCATTTTCTGATTGAGCGAATGGTCGAAATCAGGATCGTCCTCGTTAAAGAACTCACTCACGATCACCATCTTGCCGTTTTCCAGTTCGACCACCGACTCGAGCGTCATCCCTTTGTAGTTGCGCTCGCGGATGTAGCCGATCAAGCCCTCGGCTTCGGTCTCGTCGTGGATCTCATCGACGCGCAGATCTTCCGGGCGCAACAGAACGTTAAGCTGCTGTCCTGGCTCTACGGCAAAGTTGACGAAGATGTTGCAGGCACGGCCTTCGACATTGGCCAGCACCCGCTGGTCATCGAGGCGTTCAATAACCGTAGCACTGAAGATATTGATTTCGCCAATAAAGCTGGCGACAAACAGGTTTTTCGGCTCTTCGTAGATCTCGCGTGGCGTGCCGTCTTGTTCGATTTTGCCGTCGCGCATCACCACGATGCGATCCGACATGGTCAGGGCCTCTTCCTGATCGTGGGTGACAAAGACAAAGGTGATCCCGAGCTTACGCTGCAGCGCCTTTAACTCATTCTGCATCTGCTTACGCAGCTTGTAATCCAGCGCGGAAAGCGACTCATCCAGCAACAGCAGGCGCGGCTTATTGACCACCGCACGGGCGATGGCGACGCGCTGTTGCTGTCCACCCGACAGCTGGTGTGGCTTACGCTGTGCGAAGGTCTCCAGTTGCACCATGCGCAGAGCCTCGGTGACGCGGGGCGTAATTTCGCTGGCAGGGGTTTTTTGCATCCGCAGGCCAAAGGCGACGTTTTCGAAAACTGTCATATGCGGAAAAAGGGCGTAACTTTGAAAGACGGTATTGACGTGACGATGTTCAGCAGGAACCTGAGTGATGTCCTGATCTTCAAGATGGATGTAACCATGATCGACGTTGTCCAGCCCGGCGATAAGGCGAAGCACTGTCGTTTTACCGCAGCCCGACGGGCCAAGCAGCGTAAGAAACTCGCCGTTGTTGATCGTTAAATCGAGGTCGGAAATGACGGTTTTTCCGTCAAAGCTTTTACTAATTCCGGCCAGTTGCACCAACGGTGACAGTGAAGCTGGTTGTGTATTCAATTTTTGATTCAGTCCCATATCGACGCTGCAGATACTTATCGCAGCGGGGTTTGTGGTTAGCCACCTTGGTGAAACGTAATGAGGGCGGACATTCTACGGGAATACTCCGTAATCGCCAATCCTTGTTACCCATTGATAAGCTACATTTATTAGCGATAGCTGCGACAAAACGGAAAAACTCTCGTTAACGGGATAAAAGTGACCTGACGCAATATTTGGGTTTTGATGCTTACTGATAATGTTGTCACAAAAAGTGAGGGTGACTGCATGGATAAATTGCTTGAGCGTTTTTTACAGTACGTATCGCTGGATACCCAATCTAAACCGGGTGTCCGCCAGGTGCCGAGCACCGAAGGACAATGGAAACTGTTACACCTGTTAAAGGCGCAACTGGAAGAGTTAGGTCTGGTCAACGTCACGTTAAGTGAAAAAGGGACGGTGATGGGGACGCTTCCCGCCAGTGTCAGCGGTGATATTCCGGCGATTGGTTTTATTTCCCATGTTGATACCTCACCGGATTTTAGCGGTAAAAACGTGAATCCGCAGATTGTTGAGAACTATCGCGGCGGCGATATTGCGCTGGGGGTTGGCGACGAAGTGCTCTCCCCGGTTATGTTCCCGGTGCTACACCAGCTGCTCGGGCAGACGCTCATCACCACCGACGGCAAAACGCTGCTCGGTGCCGATGATAAAGCCGGCGTGGCCGAGATCATGACCGCGCTGGCGGTGCTGAAGCACAACAATGTACCGCACGGTGATATTCGCGTGGCCTTTACCCCGGATGAAGAAGTCGGCAAAGGGGCGAAGCATTTCGACGTTGAAGCGTTCGATGCTCGCTGGGCCTATACCGTTGACGGTGGCGGCGTGGGCGAACTGGAGTTTGAAAACTTCAATGCGGCGTCGGTCAATATCCGCATCGTTGGCAACAACGTCCATCCGGGCACGGCGAAAGGGGTGATGGTGAATGCGCTGTCGCTGGCAGCCCGTATTCATGCCGAAGTCCCGGCAGATGAAAGCCCGGAACAAACCGAAGGCTATGAGGGGTTCTATCACCTCACCAGCATCAAAGGAACGGTCGATCGCGCGGACATGCACTACATCATCCGTGATTTTAACCGCGACGGCTTTGAAGCGCGCAAACGCAGGATGATGGACATCGCCAAAAAGGTGGGCAAAGGGCTACACCCGGATTGCTACATTGAGCTGATCATTGAGGACAGCTATTACAATATGCATGAAAAGGTGATCGAGCATCCGTACATTCTTGAGGTGGCGCAGCAGGCGATGCGCGACTGTGGCGTCGAACCGCAGCTAAAACCCATCCGTGGCGGCACCGACGGCGCACAGCTCTCCTTTATGGGATTGCCGTGCCCGAATCTGTTCACCGGTGGCTACAACTATCATGGCAAGCATGAGTTCGTGACCCTCGAGGGAATGGAGAAAGCGGTGCAGGTGATTGTTCGGATCGCCGAGCTAACGGCGAAACAGCAGTAACCCTGTGGCGCCAGGACGCGCCGATAAAAAAAACCGGGTGGCAGCGATGCCATACCCGGCTTACGGTTTTGCAGGCCCGGTTAGCGCAGCGCCACCGGGCAACTCAACTCAGTCTTCGAAGAACCAGTATCCGCTGTTGACCAGCGCCGCCAGCATGGCCAGGAACGACGGATCTTCCAGGGCCTCACCGAACGTGTTGGCCGTCAGCACCGTGTGGCTCGCCAGTGCTTCCAGCGCCGGGCGGTGCGGGGAGTCGAGCTGTTCGCCGTTGACATACACCTCTTCGCCAATGCGTAACACGCGCAAGCCACCCAGACGTACCAGCTTGTCGCCCTGCTGCAGCGCATCGTAAATCTCATCTGGCTGATACGGCGGCTCCGGCAGAGAGACGTCCAGCTCGTGACGGGACTGACTGATAAATTCCCCGAACCACTGATTGAAATGCTGCGGCTGGTTGATCAGATCCAGCATCATGCCGCGCAGTTTATCCAGCTCTTCGGGCAGAATATCTGCCGGGTGCTCACGCGATGGCACGTCCGGGTCGCTGAAGCGATGGCTGCCCAGCTCGCGCTGCAGAACGTAATCGGCAAACCCGCTGATCATCTCGCGGCCACTTGGAGCGCGGAAGCCCACCGAATAGTTCATCGAGTTCTCGAGGGAGTAACCCTCGTGAGGGAAGCCTGGCGGGATATAGAGAATATCGCCCGGCTCCAGCTCTTCGTCGATGATGCCGACAAAAGGATCGACCTGCAGCAGGTCCGGGTGCGGGCAGTGTTGTTTCATCGGCACCTTTTCACCCACGCGCCAGCGGCGACGGCCGGTGCCCTGGATGATAAATACGTCGTACTGATCCAGATGCGGACCAACGCCGCCTCCTGGCACGGAGAAGGAGATCATCAGATCGTCCATCCGCCAGTCGGGCAGGGCGCGGAACGGCTGCATCAGGGCTGCGGCAGGCTGGTGCCAGTGGTTGACCGCCTGCACCAGCAGGGACCAGTTGTTCTCGCCCAGATGATCGAAGCTTTCAAACGGACCGTGGCTGACCTGCCATTTCCCTTCGTTATGGCTGACGAGGCGGCTGTCGACTTCGCTCTCCATGGCCAGGCCGGCCAGTTCATCGGGAGAGATGGGATCGACGAAATTGGTGATGCCGCGTTTCAGAACCACCGGGCGTTTTTGCCAGTAACGTTCGATAAAGTCGGGCCAGTTAAGGGCTAATTGATAATCCATATTTATATTCCGCAGGCTTTTACTGACACGGATTATAACGGAAGCTTGGCGGGCTGCGTGGGAGAATCACGCTTTTTTCACCCGAAGGCTTAACTCTCGTCGCTTATCAGGTGCTGGCGGGCAAAAATGGCTTCCATCCGCGCGCCGCCCAGCAGACTGTCGCCCGTATCGATCCGGCCGCCGTACTGCTCAACAATATCGCGCGCAACCGACAGACCAACCCCCTGACCAGGGCGTAAGGTGTCGGCACGCTGCCCACGATCGAAGACCTGGTCGCGTTTGCCCTGCGGGATCCCCGGGCCGTCGTCCTCCACAATAATGTGCAGCTGGTCTTCACCCTGACGGGCAGAGACTTCGACGAACTCCAGGCAGTATTTACAGGCGTTATCGAGCAGATTGCCCATCACTTCCATAAAGTCATTCTTTTCGCCCACGAAGCTGATCTCAGGCGATATATCGAGAGTAATGTTCACCCCCTTGCGCTGATAGACCTTATTCAGAGCCGAGGTCAGGCTGTCCAGCAGTGGGGCGACGGGGTGCAGCTCCCGGCTCAGCAGGGTACTGCCAGTACGCATACTGGCGCGATGCAGGTAGTAACCGATCTGCTGTGAGATACGGCTGATCTGCTCAAGCATCACCGGTTCTGCCTCATCGGCGCTGAGCTTCGCGCTGCGCAGGGACCGCATTGTGCTTTGCATCACCGCCAGCGGGGTTTTCAGGCTGTGCGTCAGATCGGTCAGGGTGGTGCGGTATTTGTCGTAACGCTCACGCTCGCTTTTCAGCAGCCGGTTCAGGTTGCTCACCAGGCTGGTCAGCTCCCGCGTGGTGTTCGGGTCGAGATTCTCGCGATGATGCTCTTCCAGCTCGCGCACCTCTTTTGCCAGTGACTCAATGGGTCGCAGGCTCCACCAGGCGGCCAGCCACAGAAGAGGGATCACCAGTAGCAGGTTGGCGGCCAGCACATACACAAACCAGTTCCACACCATATAAGAGCGTTTCAGCTCGACCGGAATGGTGTCGATAACCACAATCGTCAGCTGCGGCATGGTGATGGTGGCGGGATAAATATTGACTGCTACCGAGTGGGTCAGCTCACTGTTATCGTCATCCTCGCGGATCTCAGCCAGCTCTTTCTGCATGTTCCGATCGTTACCCAACAGCGCGCTGGTGGCATCCACATCCGCCTCCAGCTCATGAAAACCATTGGCCTTTAACCACTCCGGGCGGATGCTGTTAATCAGCCAGGGCACATCGCGCTGCGCCCACAGCAGCTTGCCTTTTTCATTGTAAATCAGAGACATGGTTGGACTCTGGTGATCCAGATGCTCCGGCATATCGATGCTGATTTTGTTGTCTTCCCATTTCGCGAGGGTATAGAACAGATTGCTCTCCCCGCGCAGCAGGCGGAAGGTAGTTTTGTCGAAACTGACGCTGTAGCCCACCAGCGCGACCATCCCGTAGGCCAGTGAGAGCACCAGCACCACTACCGCCGTCGCCAGCAGAAAACGAAAGCGCAGCGACAGAGGCAGAAAGTGACGAAAGAGTTTTTTCATTTAGCGTAATTCGAACAGGTAGCCCTGACCGCGCACGGTGGTGATGACATCCTCAGGGTACTGCGCCTGGATTTTCTTGCGCAGGCGACCCATCAGAACATCAATGGTGTGGCTTTCACGCAGCTCCGCGTCGGGATAGAGCTGGAGCATCAACGAATCTTTGCTTACCACTTTGCCGCTGTTGCGGATCAACGTCTCCATGATGGTGTATTCAAAGGCGGTGAGCTTAATCACCTCGTCATGGATAGCGAGTTCCCGGCGGGAGAGATCGACCTGAAACGGCGGAATGGAGATCACCTGCGAAGCCAGACCGCTGTTGCGGCGCATCAATGCCTGCATACGGGCGGCGACTTCTTCGATATGAAAGGGTTTGGTGACGTAGTCATCTGCCCCGGCACTCAGGACTTCAACCTTATCCTGCCAGCCTTCGCGGGCGGTCAGGACCAGCACCGGTAGTGACACATCGTGGCTGCGCCAGCGGCGGATCAGCGACAGGCCATCTTCATCGGGCAGACCCAGGTCAACGATGGCGATATCGGGCAGGTGTTCATTGAGATAGTAATCGGCTTCTTTTGCATCTTCGGCATCGTCCACCTGATGCCCCATTTCCTGAAGCTGGACCTTCAGGTGATGACGTAGCAACGCATTATCCTCAACAACCAGTACGCGCATCATCGCTTCTCCCTAATATGAATGGTCAGAATAGTTTAACGCTGATTATGTTGGGGCGGGGATAAACATTTCGTAAACCGGAGGGGAAGCAACCCTCTTTCCGGGTGGAAAGAGGGCAAAAAGCATTATTTCAGCTCATCAACCATCGCAATGGCGCGACCGATGTAGTTGGCCGGGGTCATCGCTTTCAGGCGGGTTTTCTCGTCTTCTGGCAGTTCCAGATCGTCGATAAACTGTTTCATGCCTTCGGCGTCCACGCGCTTACCGCGGGTCAGCTCTTTCAGTTTCTCGTACGGTTTCTCGATACCATAGCGACGCATCACGGTCTGGATCGGCTCTGCCAGCACTTCCCAGTTGTGATCCAGCTCGTCGAGCAGGCGCTCGCGGTTCACTTCCAGCTTGCTTACGCCCTTCAGGGTGGACTGATACGCAATCAGCGCGTAGCCAATGCCCACGCCGAGGTTACGCAGCACGGTGGAGTCCGTCAGGTCGCGCTGCCAGCGGGAAACCGGCAGTTTGCTGGCCATGTGTTGCAGCATGGCGTTCGCCAGACCCAGGTTGCCTTCGGAGTTTTCGAAGTCGATTGGGTTAACCTTATGCGGCATGGTGGACGAGCCGATTTCACCCGCGATGGTCTTCTGCTTGAAGTGGTTCAGGGCGATGTAGCCCCACACATCACGGTCGAAGTCGATCAGGATGGTGTTGAAACGCGCGATGCAGTCAAACAGCTCGGCGATATAGTCGTGCGGTTCGATCTGGGTGGTGTACGGGTTCCACTGGATGCCAAGAGAGGTGACAAATTCTTCGCTGAACTGATGCCAGTCCACTTCCGGGTAGGCAACCATGTGCGCGTTGTAGTTACCGACGGCACCGTTGATTTTGCCGAGGATCTCCACCTGCTCCAGCTGGCGGTACTGACGCTCCATACGGTAGGCGACGTTAGCCATCTCTTTACCGATGGTGGACGGGGTGGCTGGCTGACCGTGAGTACGGGAGAGCAGCGGAATATCGCGATACTCCACCGCCAGGGCTTTTACCGCGTCGATGATTTTGCGCCAGTAAGGCAGGACCACTTCCTGACGTGCGGTAGAGAGCATCAGCGCATGGGAGAGGTTGTTGATATCTTCTGAAGTACAGGCGAAGTGAATAAATTCAGATACCGCGTGCAGCGCCGGGACGTTGGCCACTTTCTCTTTCAGGAAATACTCAACCGCTTTCACGTCGTGGTTGGTGGTGCGCTCGATGGTTTTGATACGCGCGGCATCTTCTTCATTAAATTCTGCCACGATTTTATCAAGGTAATCGTTTGCCTGGCTGTCAAAAGCAGGAACTTCCGCGATCGCTGCCTGTGCAGCCAGCTTTTGCAGCCAGCGTACTTCAACTTGTACACGGAATTTCAGCAGACCATATTCGCTGAAGATCCCGCGCAGCGCGCTGACTTTATCGCCGTAGCGTCCATCGACAGGGGAAACGGCGGTCAGTGAGGATAATTCCATAATTCGCAACTCCGGGAGGTTAACAATGAGCAAGAATTTGTTTTGCCTGAGTCGTCAGGCGATTACGATAAAACATTAACTGCAGGCGGCCACCGCCAACCTGTTGCCACAGTACCGCGGCACGAATACCGGCCAGCAGTGAAGCGCGCACTTTGGCCTGTACCTGCGGGCTTTGCAGGACGGCAGGGGATCCGGTGACCTGGATCCGCGGCCCCAGTGGACTGATGACATCCACATAAATACCGGCCATGGCGCTGAGTAACGTCTCTGACTGCAAATCGAAATGATCAAGCTGACGCTGAAGGCCTGAAATGCGATCGCCCAGAGTGTCCATGGCCCCTTTGGCGGCGTTCAGTTTGCGCTCCAGCACCATCATACTGAGGGTATAACGCGTCAGTTCCGCGTTCAGTCCCTGACGGCTACTGGCATTTAACACACCGAGTAAGGTTTCCAGACCGAGGCGAAGATTCGCTTCGCTACCACCAAAGACGCCGAGGGTTGAACTGGGGTTCAAATCCACGACGCTGTTGAGCGAAACGTGCAGGGCATCAGCATCACAGTGACCCTGATGTGCCAGCTGTTGCACCAGACGGGCAGACTGGCAAATTCCCGCCAGTGCCAGGGTGATGTCATAAAAGTTCTTCGCCACACTGGCTCCTTTCTGTGTGTAATCGTATTAAACCGCAGTCAGCGGCAGGCGTTGTTCAATAATACCGCCGCCAAGGCAGATCTCGCCGCTGTAGAAGACGGCAGACTGGCCCGGCGTTACGGCAGAAACCGGCTCGTCAAAACGCACGTCAATGCGTTCGTCGTCCAGCGCGGTAATGGTGCAGGGGATATCGGTCTGACGGTAACGGGTTTTCACCGTGCAGCGCAGCGTGCCTTTCAGCGGCTCACGGTCAACCCAGTGCAGCTGTTGCGCAATCAGGCCGATGGACATCAGACGCGGATGGTCATGGCCCTGAGCCACAATCAGAATGTTATTTTCAACGTCTTTATCAACAACGTACCACGGATCTTCGCTACCCTCTTTGGTGCCGCCGATCCCCAGCCCTTTACGCTGGCCTAAGGTGTGGTACATCAGTCCCTGGTGTTCGCCAATGACATCGCCATCCACGGTAACGATATTGCCCGGCTGGGCAGGCAGATAGCGGCCAAGGAACTCACGGAATTTGCGCTCACCAATAAAGCAGATACCGGTAGAGTCTTTTTTCTTCGCGGTGATCAGATCCAGCTCTTCAGCGATTTTACGCACTTCCGGTTTTTCCAGCTCGCCCACCGGGAACAGGCTTTGGGCAATCTGTTCGTGGCCGAGGGTATAAAGGAAGTAACTCTGATCTTTGTTGCCGTCGAGGCCGCGCAGCAGCTGGCTTTTGCCGTCGACATCAGCGCGGCGCACGTAGTGGCCGGTAGCGATGTAGTCAGCGCCCAGATCTTCAGCGGCGAATTCGAGGAAGGCTTTAAATTTGATCTCTTTGTTGCACAGAATATCCGGGTTCGGCGTGCGGCCGGCTTTGTATTCAGCCAGGAAATGCTCGAACACGTTATCCCAGTACTCTGCGGCAAAGTTGACGGTGTGCAGTTCAATGCCGAGCTTGTCGCAGACCGCCTGCGCATCAGCCAGATCTTCCGCCGCGGTACAGTATTCCTCGCCATCGTCCTCTTCCCAGTTCTTCATGAACAGGCCTTCAACCTTATAGCCCTGTTGCAGCAGGAGCCAGGCTGATACGGAAGAATCGACGCCGCCGGACATGCCGACGATCACTTTTTTTTGGCTTTCAGACATTGGAATACTCGCGACATTGAACTTCAAGGCGGCGTATTCTATCACGCGCCCCCGGCATTGACACCCTCTGTAAACGGCCAGTTAAATTCCCCAATGGTCTCCAGCGGCAGACGATTGCCGGTGAGGTAGCTGCGAATGCTCTCCGCCACCAGTGGTGAACGCAGATTAGTCGCCCCCAGAATGGTGTCGGCATCCACCCACAGGCAGCGATCGATATCGCTGTCGTGCGGCTCAGTGGCGCACGTTTCGCTAAGCTCAATGGCAAACAGGAAGCGCAAAAACGGCGTTTTATCCGGCGCGATCCACTGATGTAATCGGATGAAGTGTTGCGGTTCGGCATGAATACCGGTCTCTTCCCACAGCTCGCGCCGCGCGGCCTGGACCAGCGTTTCGTCGGCTTCCAGATGACCCGCAGGCTGATTCCACAGCGCTTTACCGTTGATGGTCTCTTCCACCACTAAAAATTTACCCTGGGCGTGGACAATGGTGGCCACCGTGACATGCGGCTTAAACATGATGCTCTCCTTGTTCGGTAACGTCCCGCCACTCACCGTTGGCGAGAGAATCCAGCGTGTAACTGCCCATCGCGTAGCGTATCAGGCGTAAGGTTGGATGCCCGACATGGGCCGTCATACGACGCACCTGGCGGTTGCGGCCTTCATAAAGGGTGACTTTGATCCACGAAACGGGAATCGATTTGCGCTCGCGGATGGGGGGGGTGCGCGGCCAGAGCCATTCAGGTTCACTGACCAGTTCAATGCCTGCGGGCAGGGTAGGGCCGTCGTTCAGCGTGACGCCATTACGCAATGCCGCCAGCGCCTCGTCGTCCGGGATGCCTTCAACCTGAACATAGTAGATTTTGCCGGTGCGTTTCCCGGGCTGCGTGAGCTTCGCTTGCAGGTCGCCATTGTTGGTGAGCACCATTAGCCCTTCGCTGTCGCGATCGAGTCGGCCCGCGGCATAGACACCCTGAACGGGGATGTAATCTTTCAACGTGCTGCGCCCGGCTTCGTCGGTGAATTGCGGCAGCACATCATAAGGTTTATTGAACAATATGACGCGTGTCGGCTCGCGTTGCTTGCGCGGCCTGGCGGCTTGTCGTGTGCTGAATCGTTCAACCCGGTGATTTCTAAAAGAAGTTTTCTGCATGGTATTTTCAGACGTTATCAATTGCCGCATTATAGCCTAATAACGAATGCCTTTCATGGCGCCAGACATTCAGGTACTATCGATAGGCTCATTACAAATTATTAACATAAGATCAGTAACAACCAGAAGCGCTCGAAGGAGAGGTTAATGGAAAGCAAAGTAGTTGTTCCGGCGGAAGGTAAAAAGATCACCCTGCAAGACGGTAAGCTGAACGTTCCACACAATCCGATTATCCCGTTCATCGAAGGTGACGGTATCGGCGTTGACGTAACCCCAGCGATGCTGAAAGTGGTGGATGCCGCTGTTGAGAAAGCCTACAAAGGCGAGCGTAAAATTTCCTGGATGGAAATTTACACCGGTGAAAAATCTACCCACGTTTATGGCCAGGACGTCTGGCTGCCAGCTGAGACGCTGGATCTGATTCGTGACTACCGCGTTGCCATCAAAGGCCCGCTGACTACCCCAGTCGGTGGCGGTATTCGCTCTCTGAACGTTGCGCTGCGTCAGGAACTCGACCTGTACGTGTGCCTGCGTCCGGTGCGTTACTACCAGGGCACCCCGAGCCCGGTTAAACACCCAGAACTGACCGACATGGTTATCTTCCGTGAGAACTCCGAAGATATCTACGCGGGTATTGAGTGGAAAGCCGACTCTGCCGATGCGGAAAAAGTGATCAAGTTCCTGCGCGAAGAGATGGGCGTGAAGAAAATTCGCTTCCCTGAACATTGCGGTATCGGTATCAAACCGTGCTCCGAAGAAGGGACTAAACGCCTGGTTCGTGCAGCGATTGACTATGCCATCACCAACGACCGTGACTCTGTGACCATCGTTCACAAAGGCAATATCATGAAGTTCACCGAAGGTTCCTTCAAAGACTGGGGCTACCAGTTGGCGACGGAAGAGTTCGGTGGTGAACTGATCGACGGCGGCCCATGGCAGAAGATCAAGAACCCGAACACCGGCAAAGAGATCATCATTAAAGATGTGATCGCCGATGCGTTCCTGCAGCAGATCCTGCTGCGTCCAGCTGAGTACGACGTTATCGCCTGTATGAACCTGAACGGTGACTACATCTCCGACGCCCTGGCGGCGCAGGTTGGCGGTATCGGTATCGCACCAGGCGCGAACATCGGTGACGAGTGCGCTCTGTTCGAAGCGACCCACGGTACTGCACCTAAGTACGCTGGTCAGGACAAAGTGAACCCGGGCTCTATCATCCTGTCCGCAGAAATGATGCTGCGTCACATGGAATGGTTCGAAGCCGCAGACCTGATTGTTAAAGGTATGGAAGGCGCGATTAACGCCAAAACCGTAACTTACGATTTTGAACGTCTGATGGAAGGCGCTAAGCTGCTGAAATGTTCAGAGTTTGGTGACGCGATCATCGCGAACATGTAATCCGATTTCCGGGTTATTTAAGAACGGGAGCCTGTTGGCTCCCGTTTTTTATTATTAGATTTCGAACGGTTATCAAAAGTTTATCAAAACTAGTTATCAAAACCCCACCCCAAAATCCTATATCGCGATTGTCGTCCAGTCCTTCCCGCGGTCATCATGATAGCCATCGGTCTGCTGCTGGGACCTATGTCCCAAGAGTTCTTTCGTGTTTACACCTTGCGCTTTATATAATCTTTCCGCTAAGGATCGCTGCTCGTGAAAAGTAGAAGGGGTCTTACCTTCTTGTAACGGGATCTCAGCTTTATCGCGTGCCTTGCTAAAATTCGTTGTCAATGTATTGGATTTAACCTGGGCACCACGATCTGCTTGAGAAGTAGCTCTGAAAAAATGAACCAGATAGGGGCTAACGGCATAATCTCGGCAGCGTGAAATTATGTCGCGCAGGCTCCAGTTTATGGCGTTCAGGCGAAGCGATAGCGGGATGGCAATTTTACTCCCTGTTTTTTCCTGAAGCACATGCAGGTGATCATCCCAGACATCGCTAAATTTCATATTCGAAATATCTCCGAGGCGCTGGCCTGTTACCAAGGCCAGAAGCATCGCATTTCCCATATATTGATGATTGCTGTCCGCAATCTCGAATATCTTCTGCCATTCCTCCAGGCTCAGTCGCTGGCGGGTAATTTTTCGGCGGGGCTTTTTGGTCGCTGATGCTGGATCGTAACCAGGAGGAACTTCACCCGCATGCTGAGCTTCTTTAAATATATCAACAAAGACTGTCCGCACTACCTGGGCCATTCGTGGCTGGCCAGCCGTGACGTACTCATCAAGCAGCTGGGCAATATCGCGAACATCCACAGATGGCAGTAGCTTCATACCGACTCGTTCTCGCAACAATGAAACCGGTTTGGTTTTCTGTTTGAATGTGTTCAATTTGATGTCACCCGTCGCCAGACGTTCTTCCTGAATCTTCCAGTATCGATCCAGCCAAGTGGATACCGTGATCGCTTTGCCTTTGCTAGTGGCGATCCTGTCGCTGATCGCCAGAATTTGCCGGCTTCTCTGTTCCGCTAGACGGGCGTTAGCTTCAGTAGCGATCGCTATAGCTTCAGCCTCATCGGTGCCCAGCGCATGGAACTTACCTGTGACGGGGTGTTTATAGCGCCAGTAAACCTTATTCACCTTTCTGCTATAGAGAGGGTAAAGGTTCGGAACAGAAACTTTGTTTTTACGCGGTCGAGCTGCCATCAGCTAGAATCCTCTGAAGTATTGGAGAATCAGTCTTTCGGATATTCGGCTTAGCCAATTCGCCAACAAGTTCTGCATCTTCCCTTACTCGCCATTTGCGACCCTGCTTCATTGCTGGCGGGGAAAAAAGATTTTGCTTAGCGTATCGGCGCAGAGTATTCAAAGCTGGTGGACTGCTCCGGTATTTCTCTGCTGCCCATTCCTCAAGCGTTAGCATTTGCTTCATGGCTTATTCTCCACTTACCGGCTGCACCCGGGTTGAAGTTGTACACAATGAAACGCCATCATCAGAATGACGTTTTACATAATCTTTAAAAATTATTTTTTTATAACTTTATCTGCTAATCCAGCAATAGCCTCGATCCCATCAAACATTGCTGGGATGTTGTTTTCATTGGTTTGGATTGGGCTAAATATCAATGAGTCAAAACTATCAAGAACCTTTTCAATATCTGCTTTATTTCTTTTTCGGTATTCGACATAGCTATCTATGAAAGAGCATAGGCTTAATCTTAACTCAATTTGAATAAGTTGAGTTCTTAAAGACTTAGCTTCCAGATATGATAAACGGAAAAAATAAATTAGTATCATCTCAATAGTAAAAAATGGAAGTACTACAAATATTGCAGAGTAATCTTTTGGCAATGTACTTGGAAAAATAAGATGTGCTGCAGTGATAATTAATGGCGCTATAAAAATGCACCCAAATAATTTCTTGTATGTAGAAATAGTAATCTTTAGCTCCATTTCTTTTTTCTCTTTTATTTTATTAAATCCAGAGCTTAATCCAACGAAATTATACTCTGAGCGTAAGTTTTGTATTCTGCTTTCTAATGCGGAAATTTCCTTACGGGTATTTTCGATATATTCCAAGCTTTTAGTTGCATGTTCCTTAGCCGAAATGATTTGCTCTTTATTTTCGCCCAAAGCATTTTCTACATCTTTCAGAGAGTTGGTTTTTGTACTCTCTATTTCTGCCTTAATAAGACCACTTTTTTCAGATATGTCTTTTAATAATGCGTCTCTCTTTTCATCGACTGAAATTACGAGTTTTTTTGCATTTTCAAATGCAGGTGAAGTAACCATCCACTTGCTAAGTGCGATAGGTAATGTATCTCGAATCCAATCAAATTGGACGTAAGGCTGGTATTTAGATTTGAAAATATCATTCAATTCTGTAAGATCTTCGTTGGAAAGATATGCTACATTTGGCCGTTCGCCGCTCCAAAAATAATATTCAAACATGATGCGCAAAAGATTGGATAAGAACACAGGTTTACTTGATAAATAATCGCCTTTCATAAATTCCATATACTCTATTATATGTTCTTGATTAAAAGGAGTATATCTGTCTAATTTGTTTGGATTTGTTTTAATAATTCTATAAAAATCATGCCAAGCAGCCGTTAAAGTGGCCGCAAAAAAAATGTTATGTTCCCAAGATAAATGATTGTTGTCTAAATCCAGATTAATGAGGCTTTTGCTGTTTTTGCTGATAAGTAAATCTTCATTAATAACATTGTCAGTTTCAGTGATTTTTCTCAAAACTTCAGGGTTTGTGAAAAAATTCATTTAAATTCCTTAGATACGTACTTTTAGTTAAAGTGGTTTGTAGGTTAACAATTCTGAAGGGTTAAATCATTGACAAGTGTTTCAGTTCTAAGTTTTGGGAACGGGATTTGCCCTAGGAGCTTTAAAGATCTTCAATAAAAGTCTCTTAAGGCAAATATTTTAAGCGCTAAATGTACCGATAAAGGTTTCCACCTGGCTACCTTTGAATTTCTCGACCAGCAGATCACGGAACTCGGTGGCCATATCTTCCTGCTGGGCTTCAAGCTGAACAATGCGCAGAACCAGAGTAGGGCGATCGCCGCCGATGATGCTCAGCCGCAGTTTGAACGAACGCTCCGCCAGGCCTTCGAACGGCATGCAGCGAAACTCGAACGCCACTGGCATGATGTCCTGCGTGCGAGCTTCAACGCTTTCCATCAGAGAACGCTTACCGCTGAAGTCCTGATCCTCGTAGTCCGCTTTCTGGATGGACTCGATAGTGATTTTGCGGATCGCTGCTGCTGATTTTTTGGCGTCAATAACCTGGCCATCGGCATCAAAGCCGGTAAGGTTTTCTGCCCAGTCTTCCAGCCACTCGGCCAGTTCTTTCTGGGAGTGACGATCGCCATTAACGGATAGCAGGGAAGCAAACGGGGCGGTCTTTTTCAACGCCAGGTACGCGGTGTTGTCTGCATGCCCCGGGCTTTCGATTGTGCCGAGGTTGAAGACAGCTGCGGCGCGCATATCGTCGGCGTTGATAAAGCAGCGGCTACCTTCATCAGCGTAGCCAGTGGAATAGCGCGTAAAATCTTCAATACTGGCGGTTACCATCTTACCGCGGAAGCGGTAGCGCTCCATGCAAAGCGATTCCAGGCTTTCAATGCGGACTCCCTGCGGAACAACAGCAGCAGGGCAATCCACACCTTCAAGTTTCTCTTCCATGTAGCGGGAGAGTGTCAGATCGCTAATTTTTTCGATCGCAGTACCGTCTAAAGAGTGGGACATGGTGTTTCCTTAACGTGGGTGAATGGTAGGTTACTGCTGCGAGCGCAGCTTCGCATCCGGATCGCCTTTGAGGCTGAACAGCTGCCCCTGGTCTTCCTGCAGGATGGTCAGCTTGCCGCCGCGGTTGACGTACATCGGCGTTTCGGTGCTGTCCTCTTCTGAGGATTTACCGCGAGGGGTAGGGCGCACATAAGCCAGCTTGTGCTTGATCATCACGCGCTTCTCTTCGACAGAGTTGCTCATGCGGTCCAGCTCAAAGGTCAAAGTAACTTTCCCCTTCTGGCCGTTGTTCAGCACGCCGAAGGCGACCTCACTCAGCGCTACGGCGATCTTGTTCTGGAACACGCCTCCATCCAGTTCGCCCATAAACTCGGGCACATCGGTCAAACGTTCATTACTCATCGGCTTACCCTCTGAAGGCGGCTGCCACCGCCAGTTAGTTTCTCCACACAACACAGGAGAGCACCTGCGGTTAGGAAGCCGCCCGGGTGGATTGGGTTATGAGCCCGTCACCCGGTGATGCTCTCGTGTGTTGTGTAAAAAAGGGGCGGTACCAGCCAGCAAGGGATAACAACTGGTACCGCCAAACAACTACCACGCTTGCTTTTATGATTACGGTTGTGGGCCAGACGCTGATCTTCTGGTTGCCGTCGGAGCGGCTGCAATTCACCACAACTGGAAGCGCACTCCGCTGTTTTCACACCTGTCACCCATAACTGGTTCGAAGGAGTGCGCTTCCATGTTGTGTGCCTGTCTTTTCACCACTTTCAGGCTCGGTGCTATCCTTACAGGAGTTCAAACCAAGCAAGGAAAACAGATGCTTAAATCAACTCTTATAGCTACATGCCTTCACCAAAACTCGCTAATTCCCGACGTACCGACTGGTGAGGCGGCAGTAAAAAGAATTTTTACTGAGTACTACCCGGGACGTGACTTCAAAAAATGGAACACTCAATTGCCGGATCACATCGTTGAACGTTTTTTACAAGCATCGCGCAATGCGAACACGATTCGCGTTGATTCCTTCATTAGGGATCTGTGGAATCAGTGAGAGGCGCAGAGCCGAACGTTGCAAATCCCGGATGTAAAATGGTTTTCCCGGAAGCGTTGGCTTCACGTTCCAGTGCTTCTGGAACCATCAGCGCTCGGGTGAGTGCCTCCATAAACTGGATGTAGTCAGCAGCTACAGCACCATCTGTTTTCAGTGCCGCCAGGGGCGCACCGTTAACACGAATCTCAACCACTCTTCCTGACTTGCTCATCTCAACCACCTCTGATTTCCTCTGGCGAATCATCCCCATCTTCAAACGCCTGGGGCGGCTACTGCGTGGGCGTCCTGCCTGTTCGCTGTTGCTTTCAGGTACATTATGTACCGTTAGGATACATTGTCAAGCACAAAAAAGCCCGCTTCCGCAGGCTCAACTTTAAAATTTAAATTTTGTTAAGGTACCTTCGAGGTTTTCCTGAAAAGATCACCGTACCGATTATGGAGCAGCTGCCGTCTATCTTAACGTAGGGCTCCGGCCAACTTTGATTCAAGGCCTTCAGGTACTTACTGCCGCCATCTTCAATTAACCTCTTGAAGGTGGTCTCTCCTGAATCGTGCATTAACGCGATAACGTCATCGCCATGGCATGCCGGAATTTCGGGATCTACAAAAATCATGTCGCCTGGACGGTACTCATCGATCATAGAGTCACCAATCACGCGCAAGATATACGTCATGGGTCCGCACGGCACAGGGCACGGATAAGTTTCAACACTACTCAAGTCAACCTCGGCAAAGCCCGCTTCCGTCCATGCTCCTGCCTGCACCCAGGATATAACCGGAACCAATGTTATATTTCTATTAGTGTCTGATACGTCAGGACTTTTTGCAACATTAGTGGTTTGGTGTTCCTGATCCAACCAGCCTAAAGGCAAATCAAAGCATTTTTCAATATGGCGAGCCATTGCATCGCCAATATTTTTAGACGCGCCATCCCCCATAAACCTGCTGGTTTGGGTAGGTTCTCTGTCGATCATGGTGGCGAAGTAAGTATTTCCGCCGACACCGTCACGCAGTTTTCTGGCGTTTAACCGCCTAATTTCCTGAATCGTTTTCATCCCAGAATTAAACATTGTGTACCTTATAGGTACAAGTACCTTGTAGGTTCATATTATTCATGTAATATGTACACAGGAGGTACATATAATGAAAGAGTATTGGGACTCTTTATCGAAAGAGCAGCAGTGCGAGTTAGCAGTAAACGTCAAATCAACTCCCGGTTATCTGCGTTTGGTTTTCAACGGCTACAAAAAGGCAGGGTTTGCCCTCGCCAAAAAGCTCGAAGAGATCACAGCTGGCGCAATAACTAAATCTGATTTGCGACCTGACATCTACCCGAAACAGTAACCAAGATCGTGAAGAAAAGACACCACAGCATCAAGGAGTTAACCGTGGATAACCAACAACACTGGCGAGTCGAAAAACAGCCCGCATGGCTGGTCGCGGCAATTAAAAAGACCATCTCAAGCCTGCCGGGCGGTTACGCCGAGGCCGCTGAATGGCTGGGCGTGACAGAGGATGCGCTCTTTAACCGCCTGCGCACCGGCGGCGATCAGATTTTCCCAATGGGCTGGGCGATGGTTCTTCAGCAGGCCAGCGGCACCAAGCACATCGCTGATGCGGTATCGCGCCAGTCGAACAGCGTCAACGTTCCGCTGGTGGATATTGAGGACGTGGATAACGCCGATATCAATCAGCGCCTGATGGAGTCTATTGAGTGGATCGGTAAGCACTCGACATACGTTCGCAAAGCTACTGCTGATGGCGTGATTGACCAGGCCGAACGCGAGCAAATCGAAGAGAACAGTTATCAGGTCATGCAGAAATGGCAGGAGCATTTAACGCTGTTATATCGCGTTTTTTGTGCGGCGGAAAAGAATGACGCCCGCGAGTGTGCAGCTCCGGGCGTCGTGGCGTGTCGTATCAGTGGAGAAACTAACGCATGAACAGTTTAACGGTAAAGAACCGCTTGCCGCAACTTCGGATGATCCCGGTGCCGGGCCTTCCGCTGTTTCGGTATGAACGCAGAGTAGCAAACCGCTGGGTGGCATGTAACCACAGCCGCGCCACTGCAATCGTGGGTGTGTACTACCGGAGGGCAAAGGCCTTATGCGCGAACTCGACCGATGGTTTAAAGACCGCCGGGGGATCCCCGTTCGTGTCATCCGCTGGGAACCAGAAGCGCAGCGCGTTATCTACCTGCGTTATGGCTACCCACACGAGTGCTCAAGTCCACTCCAGGTCTTCAAGCGCGATTTCAGGGAAATTGAGGTAGGTCCAGATGAGCATGGAATTAATGGTCAGAGCCATGAAAGCAAAAGTGGGTAACCCGCTGCGCAAGCTCGTGCTGATCAAACTAGCCGATAACGCCAGCGATCAGGGCGAATGCTGGCCCTCCGTTCCCTATATCGCAGAGCAGTGCGAGATATCTGAGCGCTCTGTGCAAAATCATATCAAACAGCTGGTTGAGGATGGTCTGGTATCGGTTGAAGTCCGCAAGGCGGCCACAGGTCTGAACCGTACCAACATCTATAAACTCAACCTTTCCAGTGGTGCAAATGCTGCACCCTCTGGTGCACGTCCTGCACCGGGTGGTGAATCTCCTGCACCAGGGGGTGAATCTGCTGCACCGGTTAGTGGTGCAGGAGCTGCACCCGGAACCAGTCAGTTCTCTGAACCAGTCAATGAACCAGTCAATGAAAACTTATTTGATCTGGCCTGGGCGTTATATCCGAAGCGGGCAGGTGGTAACTCGAAAAGCGCTGCGTTGAAAGCCTGGGATGCCCGCGTTCGTGAAGGCATTTCGCCTCTCGTCATGTTGGAAGGCGTTAAGCGTTATGCCGGGTTTGTTGCTCAAACAGGCAAGACTGGTACCGAGTTCGTCAAACAGGCCAAAACCTTCTTCGGCCCTGACAGGTACTACGAAGACGACTGGATGACTCCAGCAAGTTCCGGCATCAAAGAGGATCCGCTTTTTAAATCCAGCCATGTCGGCACCGACTATTCGCAGGGAGCCAAAGGTTTCCGGGTGGTGAACGGATGAGATACGGATCTGTTTGCAGCGGTATCGAAGCGGCGAGCGTTGCCTGGAAATCCCTTGGCTGGGAGGCGGCATGGTTCTCCGAGATAGAGAAGTTCCCCGCAGCTGTTCTGGCGGCGCGGTGGCCTGAGGTTGCCAACCTTGGCGATATGACCATGATTGCGGCGGCCATTCGGGGCGGTGCCGTAGAAGCTCCTGATGTACTGGTGGGTGGTACACCGTGCCAGGCATTCAGCATTGCTGGATTACGCAACGGTCTCGCCGACACGCGCGGCCAGTTGACCCTTTCTTACGTGGAATTAGCCAATGCAATCGACGCAAAACGCCGCGAGCGCGGTGAGCCAGAATCAATCATCGTCTGGGAAAACGTCCCCGGCGTGCTTAGTAGCAAAGACAATGCCTTCGGGTGCTTTCTGGCAGGACTTGCCGGAGAAAGCAGTGAGCTGCAGCCAGCAGGGGGAAAATGGACGCACGCAGGTTGTGTGTCTGGACCAGAAAGGGTTATTGCCTGGCGCGTCCTTGATGCTCAATTTTTCGGAGTGGCCCAACGACGCCGCCGTGTGTTCGTTGTCGCAAGTGCTCGAAAAGGATTCGATCCCGCAGCGGTACTTTTTGAGCTCGACAGCGTGCGCCGGGATTCTGCGCCGCGCAGAGAATCGAAACCGGAAATTGCCAGAGATGCTGGAGAGCGCTCTAAAGTCGGTAGTCACTGGGATAACCCAGCAAACCCTCACCCAACCCTGAATCAGTCCAACAATATTGGCGGAATCGGTGCCAGTAATCAGGAATTATTCAGCCAGCGCGGTTCTTGTCTCGTATCAGATTCTTACTCAGATGTAGCCAGAACTCTTCTTGCAAAAGGAAACGACAGCACCGCCGAAGATCTGGAAACTTATGTCGTTCATGGAACTCAGGATCCAGATATTAACCGAGAACTGGCGCACACGCTCGGGCGTAACAACGGGCAAGAAAACGCCTGTATTGCATTTAGCTACAAAGATAATGGTGCTGATGCGACGTCGGATCTGTCTCCAACGATTCGCGCAGGAAACCACGATAAAAGCCATGCAAACAGCGGGCAACCCCCCGCTATTGCGTATGCATTTGCAGAAAACAGCCGTGGAGAACTGCGACTTCAGAATGGTAACGGCGATATAGCTGGCACTCTTTCTACGGGCGGAGGAAAGCCCGGTCAGGGAACTCCAGCCATCTGCATCCAACATGCTTCTATCGGTCGTCACGATGCCGCAGGTCCTCAGGGTAAAGGCTATCAGGAAGATGTGGCTTTTACTCAGGATTCACGATTATCTGCTGATGTCGTTCAGTACGGCACGCAGGTTCGCCGCCTAACACCGATTGAGTGTGAGCGCCCTCAGGGATTTCCTGATAATCACACTCTGATCGGCTGGCGCGGGAAGGATGCTGCTGAATGCCCGGACGGACCGCGCTACAAAGCTATCGGCAATAGCATGGCGGTACCAGTGATGCGCTGGATTGGCGAGCGCATCGCCGCGAAACTGGCAGAGGCAGAGCTGGTGGCGTCACCAGCATCACCACCAGCCCGCACCTGGCAGCGCCCTTTCCTCAAGTGGGCTGGTGGCAAATACCACCAGTTGGCTGATATCGATCGCCTGATCCCTGCCGGGCAGCGCCTGATTGAGCCATTTGTGGGTGGCGGTTCGGTGTTCATCAACTCCGTCAAGCACAGCTCCTTCCTGTTGGCGGACGTCAATGCAGATCTTATTCACCTCTACCAGATGCTGGCCGTGGCACCGGATGCAGTATTGCGCCATGCCCGCCTGCTGTTCGGCACCATGAACAGCGCCGTAGGTTACGCCGCTGTTGCTGAGGAATTCAACTTGCAACTGATGGGCGGGCCGGAGCGCGCCGCCGCTTTCCTGTATCTGAATCGCCATTGTTTCAACGGGCTGATCAGGTACAACCTGGCCGGGAAATTTAACGTCGGCTGGGGTAAATACCCGAATCCGTATTTTCCTGAAAAGGAACTCGAGGCGTTCACCGCACTGGCACACAACTGCGTATTCATGAGCGCCGGTTACCGCCGTACGCTGTCGCTGGCGGGTCAGGGTGATGTCGTTTACTGCGATCCACCGTACGAGCCTCTGCCCGGCACTAACGGTTTCACAAACTATGCACCCGGTGGGTTTAGGTGGGATGACCAGATCGACCTGGCGGAATGTTGTGTTGCCGCCCATCAGCGCGGTGCCCGGGTAGTGATAAGCAACTCATCAGCGCCCCGCATCATTGAGCTTTACCAGCAGCATGGCTTCAAACTCAACTACGTCCGCGCCCGGCGCGAGATATCCAGTAAATCCAGTACACGCGAAACCGTCAGCGATATCGTTGCGGTTCTTTAGGGGGGGAGCAGTGGGCAATAAATCATTAACGGTGCGCCAGCAGGAGGTTTTCGATCTGCTGGTGAAATACCAGAGCGATCACGGTTATCCGCCGACTATTTCAGAGCTGTCCCGCCTGATGGGCGTGGTGTCGCCGAATGCGGCCGCACTGCAGTTGCGTGCGTTGCAGCGCAAAGAGGCAATAACGATAGTCCCGGGCGCGCATCGCGGCATAAAAATCAACAGTCAGCCACCGCAGCTGGTTCCGGAGGGTAAATGAAACTGGTGCTGCCGTTCCCACCGAGCGTAAACACCTACTGGCGCGCCCCGAATAAGGGGCCGCTGGCCGGTCGCCACCTCATCAGCGCCAAAGGGCGTGCGTACCAGAGCGAGGCTTGCGCGGCGATCATTGAGCAGCTGCGCAGATTACCGAAGCCCAGCAGCGCGCCGGCGGCGGTGGAGATCGTTCTTTTCCCGCCAGACGCGCGGTGCCGCGATATCGACAACTACAACAAAGCGCTGTTCGACGCGCTTACTCACGCTGGCATCTGGGAGGACGACAGCCAGATTAAGCGAATGCTGGTGGAGTGGGGACCGGTGCTGAAAGGTGGCAGGGTCGATATCACGATCACACCCTACAGGCAGGAGGTGGATAAATGTCCAGCTGTGGGTTGAAAGAAAGTCGATCTGGCAGTAATGTCAAAAAGTGCAAGCGAAGCGGGCGTGCAGGCCCCTCGCAATACAATCAGTGGAGAACAAAATGAGTCAATTACTCGTAATTGACGGCGTTTCCGTACGCCGTGATATTTTTGGGCGTTACTGCCTTAACGATCTTCATCGTGCTGCTGGCGCTCAGGATAAGCACAAGCCAGCGTTCTGGCTTCGCAACGAGCAAACTGAACAACTAATAAGCGAGTTGCAAATTAGCAACTCGGAAACGCCGGACCCGGTCAGCGTTATCCGCGGAGGCAAAGAGCAGGGCAGTTACGTCTGTAAAGAGCTGGTCTACTCCTACGCGATGTGGATCAGCCCGCAGTTCAGCCTGAGGGTGATCCGGACGTTTGATGCAGCTGTAAATCAGCCCGCCACTCTTCAGAGCCAGGCGGCAGATAAAATGCAGGCAGGCGTCATCCTCCTCGATTTTATGCAGCGCTCCCTTAACCTCTCCAATTCTTCTGTTCTCGGCGCATGCCAGAAGCTGCAGGATGCTGTTGGCCTGCCAAACCTTGCCCCGCAGTACGCCATTGATGCCCCAGCCGGTGCGCCTGATGGATCCAGTCGCCCCACGCAGTCACTGAGCGCCCTGCTCAAAGCTAACGGGATCCGCATGTCGGCTACGCTGGCTTACCAGCAGCTGGCCAAACTGGGGATCGTCGAGCATAAGGAGCGCCGCAGCCGTTCGGGTGTAAATGGTGTTAAGCGCTTCTGGGCGATGACAGCGAAGGGGTGCATGTACGGGAAGAACATCACCAGCCCGGCGAACCCGCGTGAAACGCAGCCGCATTTCTTCGAGTCAAAATTTCAGGAGCTGTTGCGCCTGCTCGAAACTGTGCATTGAGGTGTCTGTGAGAGCGTTATTAACCCCTGTCGTCGTAAAAGAGTTCGGGATCGTGGCTTTCCGGCCTGGTCCTGAACTCATGCCGCATTTCCATCGCGGGCGCATTCTGCTGGAGAACGAGCCGGAGCGCCTGGCCAATCTGCCAACCGGCGAACTTCCAGCGGCAGGCCAGCCGCTGGCAGAGGACCCATTAATGGTGCCTGTCTTTGAGCATGCCGATGTCATTCAGCGGGCTGGTGGCCTGTCATGCCTTGAGGCCTGGCTAATGCGTGAATCTGGCTGCCAATACCGCCACAGCGACTATCACCATCACGAAATGGTCACCATGCGGCATGCACCCGGCGCGCTGCGGTTGTGCTGGGCCTGTGATATCCGGGTGCGAGAGCAATTTACTGCCGAACTGTCGGGCATTGCACGAAAGAACCTGGTAGCCTGGGTATTGTCGGTTGTTCGCACCGGTCTGGGTTTCGATGATGCCCACCCGGTGACTCTTCCAGAACTTTGCTGGTGGCTGACGATCAATAACCTGGCCCACGTCATCCCGGAGGCGGTAGCACGCAAGGTCCTGCGTATCCCGGCTGAGAAATTCCAGTCGGTGACGCGTGAGGCCGACATTGTGCCGTCGGTACCGCCCACCAGCATTGTAGAGGAGGCGGTTAAAAAGGTGCTGGCGCTGCAGGTGGATCCGGAGACGCCCGAATCCTTCATGTTGAGGCCAAAGCGCCGACGCTGGCAAAACGAGAAGTACACCCGTTGGGTTAAGTCGCAGCAGTGCATATGCTGTAACAACCCGGCAGACGATCCCCACCACCTGATAAGCCACGGGCAGGGTGGAATGGGTACAAAGGCGCACGACCTGTTTGTGATACCTCTGTGCAGAGAGCATCACGACGAGTTGCACGCTGGCCCTGTGGCATTTGAAGCGAAATATGGCGATCAGTTAACGCTGCTGTTTCGGTTTTTAGATCGTGCGCTGGCAATCGGCGTATTAGCATGAAAAGTGGAGATAACATGCGTGACATACAGATGGTTTTAGAACGTTGGGGCGGATGGGCTGCGAGTGATAGCTCTGGTGTGGACTATTCACCGATCGCAGCAGGATTTAAAGGGCTACTTCCTCAAACCAGTAAAACCCGCCTGTCTTGTTCTGACGATGACGCCCTCGTCATTGAGGGCTGTCTGGCTCGTTTGCAGAAGAAAAAACCTCATGAGCATTCGTTGCTGGTGGCTCATTATTTATACGGTATATCTAAGCGTAAGATAGCTAAAGCGCGAAAGAAGGATGAGAAACTGATCCGCATCGAGATCCAGATGGCAGAAGGTTTTATTGACGGATGTCTTTCTATGCTGGAAATACGCTTAGAGATGGATGCGGAAGTCAAAATGTGATTTTAAAAGCCCGATCACTCGGGCTTGTTATCAACATCTCGGACATACAGAATTACAGCCGATTTTATATCACCATCAACATGTTTCGCGTTGATACTGAGGTGAACAGGTTTCCTTTCCCATTCAGCGCGCTGTAAGGCCTCCTTGTTACCAGACTCATCAAGGAAGATATCTTGAACAACACATGTAAGCCGCTGATCCGTATCTACACGACGGACCTTAACTTTGAAACACTCTGGATCAGTGTTATTAACTTCTTCAATACGGTAAACACCATCGATCCGCATTTCAGAAGAACGTCTCCGAGCGTTAGTCACCAGTTCTTTAGCCATTTCCGAATCAATGGTCACACCATCAATTTGGGCGCTGTCAGAGCGAACAAATGACTTCACCATTTGGGTTTTAGCGTCGTAGGACATGCGGTCCATGTTATCCAGAAGAGGTTTTTCAGCTACCATTTCAGAAATAATTTTTAGCCGCTTTGTTTCTTGCTCGCTCATGATCTGCATAGTACGGAGATGCTCTTTGTCTCCATCCTTAGCAATTTCTGCAAGGCGAGTATCTTTACGGTTATCCAGAAACCGTTTAAATACCGTTACTCCGCCCCAGATTACTGCAGCGCCGAGAACAGTGAACATGATCTCAGTTGCGTTCATTTTCCCAACAAGTTCCTGTGTAAGCTTGGTTAAGAAACCATCAATATTAATCTCGACGATTGAAGATCCTTGCTCAACCGTAACTTCAATTTCAAGGGAGTCAAGTTCTTCTTTTGTGAGCTTACGGACGTCAGGGACACCGTATTTGGCTAGAGCATATGACTTATTGATTTGAGACTGCATTTCAACAAATCCCTTCATTACTGAAGGAGTTAGTGACCTGTTGAATTTTTCTCCGGTTAACCTAATAGTCAGATTCGGCCAGCCGTTGAAACTTAAACTGTCTGGTAAGCCATATCCGTCAAGGTAACTTTCAAGTAAATCAAATGCCTCCTGCTCAGATTCAATGGATACATGAATCTCATCAAACTTGTCCAAAGCTCTTTCCTCATTTTAATGCAACCGGCACCACGAGGTTTGGCAACGCCTGCTTTTCTTTGTTTTTAGCTGTGTTGCAAGAAAATAATGCATTAGCGTTCAAAAATCACTAACGCGGTCCGCATTTTCTACATTACTGTGCTAAGAGTGGTTTCTACGCCACGGACTTAAAACGATTTTAAACCTCGCTCAGGCGGGGTTTTTCCTTTTTTGAGGTCACCATCTGGTGGCCTTTTCTATTTCAGGCTCCCGGATACGCCCATCACAGGTCTTGTCGTAATTCATCCGGAGAGCCTGATCCTCAATCCCACAGCACCCGCTAACCAGCGAGGTGAGAGAAATGTTCCGTATGAGCAAGCTTGTTACCGGAGTCGCCCTCGGCACCTCAGGAGGAACAATCCTGAACGGCGTCCTCACAAAACTGAGTCCTGACGAATGGAGCGCCATCGGCGTACTTGCTGGTATTGCCGGGATAGTCGTTACAGGGCTTATTAACTGGTACTTCAAACGTAAAGTTGCAAATGCGCAGGTAAAGGCGCTTGAGAAGTACGGACCTGCAGTCAAAGTCGGAGATGAATAAATGCCAATGACCAGTAGCCTGCGTAACAAACTCATCGCCGTTGCTGGTGGCGGTGCCATGCTGATCGCCTCGCTGTTCCTCGGTGGGCAGGATGGAGTAGAAGGGCGTAAATACGAAGCATATAAAGACGTCGCCGGGGTATGGACTGTCTGCGACGGCCATACGGGCCGGGACATCGTGAGAGGGAGGACGTATACCGATCGCGAATGTGACCAGCTGCTTTGGAAAGATCTCCAGCCAGCCAAGCGCACGGTAGACAAACTGGTTAAGGTGCCGCTGGGCGAATATCAGCGCGCCGCGCTCTACAGCTTCGTCTTTAACGTTGGTTCAGACGCGTTCTCGAAGTCTACGCTGCTGCGTAAGCTGAACAAAGGCGATCACGACGGAGCGTGCGAAGAGATGCGGCGCTGGGTTTACGCTGGTGGTATGAAGTGGAAAGGCCTACAGAACCGGCGCGAGATGGAGCGCAGCATGTGCCTAGCGGAGAGCAAAAATGACCTCTAAAGCCTGGCTGATTATCGGCATTGAGCTGCTTTTATCCTTCCTGGTTATTTACCTCCTGCTCGGCAAGGTAGGTGAAGAGAAGAAGCGTGCTGACGACGCCGAGCAAAACCTGAAACTGGCAAACGCCACAATCACAGACATGCACACCCGTCAGCGTGATGTCGCTGCACTGGATGCCAAATACATCGGAGAACTTCAGGATGCAAAAGCCACTATCTATCAGCTTGAGCGCGATGTTGCTAATGGCAAGCGTCGGCTGCAGCTCAACGCCAAATGCACCTCGAGCGGAGCTACCGGCACCGGCGGCATGGGCGATGCTACCGGCCCCCGACTTACTGACTCCGCTGAACGGGATTATTTCACCCTCAGAGAGCGAATCATCAAAGTGACGAAGCAGGTCGGCTACCTGCAGGACTATATCCGCCAGCAGTGTATAGCCAAATAATTACTTATTCTCTAGTGGTGGATAAACAACTTCAACAGCATTTTTAAAATTTGGGATGTTTGGGTCAAAACCATGAAAAATCTTTTTATCAACGACCCAATCTCCATTTGGTGATTTGGAGGCCAGCCTGTCACCACGTTCATTTACGGCTACAAGATACCTGCCATGGTCTACAGGAACGTCTACCCCTGCGCCACTGGCAATGAATAATTTTTTAAATCCATGGAATGTATTTATTTGGAAAGCGATGTCTGAATAGTCACGTGAGTTCAAAATATAGTCTCCGAAATGCGTGTGAATAGTAATCATACACCCCAAATTGACTCGTAAAGGGGGGGTAAGACTAACTGTTGTGCTCTATTTATTGCCATCACCATGGGCAGACCCATCGTAATGGCTATAGCGGATAAATCGTAAGAATCCCCTATGGGGGATAATTTTTAGGAAAGCAATTGCGCTAGCGCTGGGTAATTGTCGATTAAGAACTGAATGACAGTCGAAGCATTAGATCCTACTGCAAGAGCTGCGAAGACAGCTGATGATGCAAGAACATTTTTTCTTAGTTCAGGTTTTGTGTTCTTCAATTTTTCCGTGAGTTCTTCTATCTCGTTGGTATGTTCTTTAGCTTTATCTAAAAGCACTTGTAACTCTTGGGATGAAGCATAGGAAGCAAAACCGACGCCACAATGTTCCATCTTGAAATCACCATGAAACTCAATATCGGAATCGTTGTTAGCGACGACGCCAATACCACACTGGCTAATTTTTCCACCGAAAAATTTAACGACCATGAGCACCTCTCTATTGTTTATTCAATACCACCGTTCAGCTATTTATGATGCTATCTCTGTAATCGTTTAATAGCATTAACTTTCACTATCCGAAAACCATAATTTAGACGCTTCGCACGTGTCTTGGAGAGGGTCTTTAAGTTGTGAGCCACTGGTTGGTGCTGGTGGCATTTTATTGGAGCCAACAGCATGCCTAGAGCTATCCCTCGCGCCTGCCGTAAACGTGGGTGTTCTGGAACCACCACTGACCGTTCCGGCTACTGCGAAACCCACCGTAATGAAGGATGGCAGCAGCATCAGCGCGGCCTGAGCCGCCACCAGCGTGGCTACGGCAGTAAGTGGGACATTATCCGCGTCCGCATCCTCAAGCGTGATCGACACATCTGCCAGCAGTGCCTGCGCAACAGCAGACCATGCCCAGCGGAAACGGTCGACCACATTATCCCGAAAGCTCACGGCGGCACAAACGACGACAGCAACCTCGAATCGCTGTGTTGGCCATGCCACAAGCGTAAGACCGCTACGGAGAGAACGCGATGAGCTATACACGTTGCACCTACTGCGGCTCGACGCTGCACACAATAGCGAATTGTCCAAAGACATGGGGAGGCTCAGCCCGCCGTGCGAACCTGCGCTGCGGTTACTGCGGCCAGTCAGGCCATAACTCCAGCGCCTGCCCGCACAATGCAAGCAGCGCGCGGCGCCGTAACCTCAGTGATGACTTCCATCTCGACTGATGAAACGCAAAATGATTTCAAATGCAATCATTTGAGGTAAATGATATCGATTCTCACTACCGAGGAAGGGCGGGTCAAAAGTTCAGGCCCCTGCCTGCTAAGGACCGCCGCCTAACCTTTTTTCACACCGCCGCAGGTTAGAAAACTTTTTTATGGGGATCCCCACCATCGATTAATAGGAGTTTTCGATAATGCCAGGACCACCGAAAACCCCGACACACCTGGCTTTGGTGAAGGGGAACCCATCCAAAAGAGCTGTCAACAAAGAAGAGCCAAAACCCGCTTCTGGGGTGCCCCCAGTTCCGAAGCATTTCGACAAGATGGGGAAGTACTGGTTTAAGCGAATTGGCGAAGAGCTTGATGCTGTCGGGGTGATGACCACCCTGGACGGTAAAGCACTTGAACTGCTGATCGAGGCTTACACAGAGTACCGGAATCACTGCGAGACGTTAGAGCGGGAAGGTTACACCTACGCCGTCTACAGCGAGGATGAGCCGGACGAAGGGAAAGAGCGGGAAATCAGGATGATTAAGCCGCACCCGGCGGCAGTGATGAAAGCCGATGCGTGGAAGCGCATCAGGGCAATGCTCGCTGAATTCGGCATGACCCCGGCCAGCCGGTCCAAGGTTGGCGCTAAAGGCCCGGCTGAGGCCGATCCACTGGATGAATTTCTTAAAAAGCGCAAATGATGAATGGCAACGGTTTCGGAAGGTATTCAGTACGCCGAGCGCGTGCTGTCTGGCGAGATTGTTGCTGGCGAACTGGTACGCCTGGCGTGCCAGCGATTCTTCAATGATTTAGAGCACGGACCAAAGCGGGGCGTGTACTTCAACGAAGGTCGCGCCCAGCACATTCTTGATTTTTATGATTTTGTACCTCACGTCAAAGGTGCGCTGGCTGGAAAGCCCATCAAGCTGATGCCCTGGCACGTTTTCATACTGATAAACCTGTTTGGCTTCGTCATACATTTAGTTGATGAGATGACAGGTGAAGTGGTTATGGAGGATGGTGCAGCTGTCATGGTGCGCCGCTTCCGCACGGCTTATGACGAGGTGGCGCGTAAAAACGCCAAGTCCACACTTTCGTCTGGTATCGGGCTTTACATGACTGGTGCCGATGGAGAGGGTGGCGCTGAGGTTTACTCAGCCGCCACGACCCGCGACCAGGCGCGGATTGTTTTTGATGATGCCAAGAACATGATCAAGAAAGCCCCCCGCACGCTGGGGCGTCTTTTTGGTCACGTTAAGCTCAACATTCACCAGGAGCGTTCGGCCTCTAAGTTTGAACCGCTCTCCAGCGATGCGAATAACCTCGACGGCCTGAATATACATTGCGGAATTGTCGACGAGCTGCACGCTCACCGTACCCGTGACGTCTGGGACGTCCTGGAAACAGCTACCGGTGCGCGCCTTCAGTCCCTGCTTTTCGCAATAACAACGGCGGGTACCAATAAAGAGGGCATCTGTTACGAGCAGCGGGATTACGCAATCAAAGTGCTGCGGGGCGTGGTGGAAGATGACACTTACTTTGCCCTGATTTATACCCTCGACGAAGGCGACGATCCCTTTGACGAGGCCAACTGGCCGAAAGCTAACCCCGGCCTCGGTATCTGTAAGCGCTGGGACGACATGCGCCGCCTTGCCAAAAAGGCAAAGGAGCAGGTCGCGGCACGGCCGAACTTCTTTACCAAGCACCTGAACATCTGGGTAACAGCTGAGAGCGCCTGGATGGACATGGACCGCTGGGCAAAAATGCCGGGTATTGCTTCGGAAGCTGAGCGTAAGGCGTGGCCACTGTGGGTGGGGGTCGACCTCGCCAACAAAATCGATATTTGTGCAGCGGTGAAAGCCTGGCGCGATCCTGGAGGTGAAACTCATATGCAGCCACGTTTCTGGATCCCGGAAGGGCGACTGGAAACAGCGCCAGCCCATATTGCAGAGCTTTACAGGAAGTGGGCCGACGCCGGATATCTTGAGCTGACTGACGGGGACGTTATCGATCACGGCATGATTAAAGCCGACATTGTGGAGTGGGTGAAGGGCGAGAACATCAAGGAGATTGCTTTCGATCCCTGGAGCGCCGTGCAGTTCAGCCTGTCACTTGCGGAGGAAGGATTGCCGCTGGTGGAAGTCGCACAGACGGTCAAAAACCTTTCTGAGTCCATGAAATCAGTGCAGGCGGAGATTTACGGCAATAAGTTCCACCATGACGACAACCCCGTAATGCGGTGGATGATGTCAAACGTCACGGTTAAGCCCGACAAAAACGACAACATCTTCCCGAACAAGTCCACACCTGAAAACAAAATTGACGGACCGGTTGCACTGTTTACGGCTAAAAGCCGGATGCTGGTCAATGGTGGTAATGATGCTCAGGATCTGAGTGGCTTCTTTGAAAATCCAATCATGGTAGGTTTCTGATGAAGAAAAGTAAGCAGCCGGGCAAGGTAAAAAGTGCCTTGCTCAACTGGCTGGGCGTGCCCATCAGCCTGACTACCGGAACGTTCTGGCAGGAGTGGTACGGCACGAGCAGCAGCGGCAAGGTCGTCACGGCAGATCGTGCGATCCAGCTTTCGGCAGTCTGGGCCTGCGTCCGGCTTCTGAGCGAGTCGGTGTCCACGCTGCCGGTTAAGATTTACACCCGACAGGCTGATGGCTCGCGCAAGCTGGCGCAGAACCATCCGGTTTATCAGGTGCTTTGTCGCCGTCCCAATCTGGAAATGACGCCGTCCCGGTTCATGCTCATGGTGGTGGCCAGCATCTGTCTGCGCGGTAATGCGTTCCTCGAGAAGCTGTTTATCGGCAATAAGCTGGTGTCGCTGGTGCCACTCCTGCCCCAGAATATGGTGGTGAAGCGGCTGGACACCGGGAGGCTGGAATACACCTACACCGAAGACGGCAGGCAGCGCGTAATTCCCGAAAAGAATCTGATGCACATCCGTGGGTTCGGCCTCGATGGTGTTTGCGGCATGATGCCACTGAGTTCCGGCCGGGATGTAATTGGTGCGGCGATGGCGGTAGAAGAGTCGGCAGCAAAAATTTTCGAAAACGGGCTTCAGAGTTCCGGCTTTCTCTCTGCTGATATGGCTCTGGATGATGATCAGCGTGATCGGCTTCGTCAGTACATGGCTAAATTCACCAGTTCCCGGAACGCCGGGAAAATCATGGTGCTTGAGGGCGGACTGAAATATCAGAACGTCACCATGAATCCAGAAGCGGCGCAGATGCTGGAAAGTCGCTCTTTTGGCATTGAGGAAATCTGCCGCTGGTTCCGCGTGCCGCCGTTTATGGTTGGGCATACCTCGAAGCAAAGCAGCTGGGCATCGAGCCTGGAGGGGATGAATCTCCAGTTCCTGACCCACACGCTGCGCCCGCTGCTGGTGAATATTGAACAGGAGATTTCCCGCTGTCTGCTGAATGGTGAAGAGGAGCTCTTTGCCGAGTTCTCGGTAGAAGGCCTGCTGCGCGCCGACAGTGCTGGCCGGGCTGCGTACTACACCAGTGCGCTGCAGAACGGCTGGATGTCCCGTAACGACGTGCGTCGCCTTGAGAACATGCCACCGATTGAGGGCGGTGATCTTTATACGGTGCAGCTCAACCTGACGCCGCTTGAAGACCTGAAGCAAAACAGCCAGGCAGCACAGGCCTTCGCGCTGCGACAGGTTCATAACCACGTATTCCCCGACATCCCCTTCGAACAGTCCCCGCTGAAACAGGCGGCTTAGGAGCATCCATGACAATTAAAAGCCTTCCGGCTGCGCCGGAGGGGCGACCTTTTGCGCGCGAAAAACCTGATCTGCCAGCTGCGGCAATGGAGCGCTGGAACGGTGGCATCCGCGCCGCCCGGGACGGTGACAACAGCATTTCTGTCTTCGACGTGATCGGCGCGGACTACTGGGGCGACGGGGTGACGGCCAGCCGCATTGCCGGGGCGCTTCGCTCCCTTAATGGCGCTGACGTAACGGTCAACATCAACAGCCCCGGCGGCGACATGTTTGAGGGCCTTGCGATTTACAACCTTCTGCGCGAGTACGAAGGCAGGGTAACCGTTAAGGTTCTCGGTCTGGCAGCGTCTGCCGCGTCGGTTATCGCGATGGCCGGTGACGATGTGCAAATTGGGCGTGGTGCGTTCCTGATGATCCACAACTCCTGGGTGCGGGCAACGGGCAACCGTCATGACCTGGCGCAGATTGCTGAGGATATGGAGCCATTTGATAAAGCAATGAGCGATATCTACCAGGCGCGCAGCGGTCTTGATGCTGCCACCGTCGACAAAATGATGGACGGCGAAACCTATATCGGCGGCAGTGAAGCGGTGGAGAAGGGCTTTGCTGACAGCCTTCTCTCAGCGGATGAGATAGCTGACGATGACGACAGCCCGGCAGCGGCGCTCCGCAAACTCGATGCGCTGCTGGCTAAAACCAATACGCCGCGCTCTGAGCGTCGAAAACTTCTTAAAGCCTTATCCGGCAGCAAGCCAGGCGCTGCTGCCACCCCTGAAGGTACGCCGAGCGCTGCCACTATCGAAAACGAAACTATTGACCGACTGGAAGCCGCACTCAGCGGCCTGAAAGCGGCTGCCCAGTAAAACGGAGAAGTCATGTCTGAATTAAACGATATCCTGAAAAAAGTATCCGCCAGCATTGAAGAAGCGACCGGCAAATTCAATGCTAAAGCAGAGGAGGCTCTAAAAGAGGCCCGTAAAAACGGGGAGCTCTCAGCCCAGACCAAAGATACCGTCGATAAGATGGCGGTAGAATTTAATGGCCTGAAAGCTGCGGAAGCAAGCCTGAAAGCCGCGCTGGGCGAGCTTGAGCAGCAGGTTGCTCAGATGCCGCTGGCCAACGCGGCAAAAGTGATCGAGACCGTTGGCCAGACCGTCATCAGCAGCGAAGCACTGAAAGCATTCGCGGCAAGCGTGGAAGGCGGTAAGCGCGTCAGCGTGCCTGTGAACGCCGCGTTGATTTCCACGGATGTCGCCACCGGCGTGGTTGAGCCGCAGCGCCTGCCGGGTATCGACACCGCACCGAAACAGCGCCTTTTCATCCGCGATCTGATTGCTCCGGGCCGCACCTCGGCGCCAGCCATCTTCTGGGTGCAGCAGACCGGATTCACCAATGCGGCGAAAGTCGTGCCCGAAGGTACTGCCAAACCGTACAGCGATATCCAGTTCGCCACGCAGATCACTCCGGTCACCACCATCGCGCACATGTTCAAGGCGTCCAAACAGATCCTGGATGACTTCGCGCAGCTGCAGTCCACTATCGACGCCGAGATGCGTTACGGTCTGAAGTATGTAGAAGAGCAGGAAATTCTCTTTGGTGATGGTACCGGCGCGCACCTGAAAGGCATCGTCCCGCAGGCTTCGGCGTATGACGCTGCGTTCACCGTTGAACAGCAGAACGGCATTGACGATCTGCGCCTCGCAATGCTGCAGGCGCAGCTGGCGCGCTTCCCGGCTTCCGGCCACGTCCTGCACTTCATCGACTGGGCGAAGATTGAACTCACCAAGGACACGCTGGGCCGCTATATCCTGGCGAACCCGGCGGCCGTGACCGGGCCAACCCTGTGGGGCCTGCCGGTGGTTGCGACCGAAGCCGCAGCATTCCAGGGCAAGTTCCTGACCGGAGCATTCAACGCCGCGGCCCAGCTGTTCGACCGTGAAGATGCCAACGTGGTGATCTCCACTGAGAACGCCGACGACTTCGAGAAAAACATGATCTCGATTCGCTGCGAAGAGCGCCTGGCGCTGGCGGTGAAACGGCCGGAAGCGTTTATTTACGGAGCCTTCACTGCGCCTGCTACAGGTGGCGGTGCGTAATCCTTAACGGCGGCCTGCGGGCCGCTTTTCCTTTCCTTTAAGGAGACAGCCATGAAGCTGATCGCTATCAAGCCCATTTACTTTGAAGGTAACGTGCTTATCGAAGGCACCGAGTTCGAGACGCTGGAGCAGCATGGTCGCGAGCTGGTGGCGCGCGGTTATGCCGCAGAACCCGGCGCCCAAAAACCGGGACCGAATAAAGACCCCGATCCAAAAGGCAAAGGTAAGTAAGGGGCGCGCATGTTGACTAAAGAGCAGGTGAAGCATCACTGCAATATCGAACAGGACTTCACGGAAGACGACGCCTGGATCGATACGGGCATAAAAGCTGCGGAACGCTACGTTGAAAAATGGACCCGCCGTCGGCTTTATGAAAAAGCTGATGATCCGCTTTATCAGGCCGATTCTGACGCACTGCTTTATGGCGAGGATATCGAAATAGCTATGCTGATGCTCATTGGTCACTGGTACGCAAATCGCGAAGCTATAAACGTTGGGAATGTGACATCTGCACTGGCCCTATCCACTGAAGCACTCCTTCAACCTTACCGGATTTATGGCCTATGAAAGCGGGACGTTTGCGGCACAGGGTAATCCTTCAGAAACCGGCAACCGGGCGATTACCGTCCGGACAGCCTGCAACCGGCTGGATCGATGTTGCTTCGGTTCGGGCAGAAGTCGCGGATGTATCGGGCCGGGAGATGATGGACGGCGGCGCAGAGTTGAGCAGCACCATAACCCGGATCTGGATGCGTCGTTATTCAGGCATTCCCGTAACCACGGGATGGCGTGCCCTTCATCTGCCGCCTACCGGAGATGGTGAGATATATGACATTAAGTCGGCTATCTCAGCAGAGAACGGCACCAGGCTGGAATTACTTTGCGAGAAGGGGATGAAACAGTGATTTCAACGAGTCTTGATTTCTCAGGTCTGGCCGATATCGCGAAGGATCTGGAGGCGCTCAGCAGAGCCGAAAATAACAAGGTTCTGCGCGATGCCACCCGAGCCGGCGCCGAGGTCCTGAAAGCAGAGGTTAAAAATCGCGCCCCTGAACGAACTGGAAAACTGAAAAAAAACGTGGTTGTGGTGACCCAGAAAGGGCGCCGCCGGGGTGAAATTTCCTCTGGCGTCCATATTCGTGGTCGTAATATGCGCACCAACAACAGCGATAACAGCATGAAGGCGTCCGATCCGCGCAATGCCTTTTACTGGCGCTTCGTGGAACTCGGTACGTCAAACATGCCTGCGCACCCCTTCGTTCGCCCGGCATTCGATACCCGCCAGGAAGAGGCGACACGGGTAGCCATGGCCCGTATGAACCATGCCATTGATGAGGTACTGGCGAAATGACCGAAGCCGATATTTATCAGCGTCTCAGCGCCCTGGCAGAGGGTAACGTTTTTCCTTACGTGGCGCCGCTGGGTACCGTAGCACCGTGGGTGATTTATCTGCTTCCGAGTTCAGTCAGCGAAGATGTTTTTTGCGGACAGGCAGAAACAGCAAGCACCGTTCAGGTTGACGCCTGGGCCTCGTCAATTGATGACGCGCGGGAGCTGCGTAATCAGGTTAAAGCTGCTCTGGGCGATCTGCATCCTGTCGGGCTAAACGAGATCAACGGCTACGAGCCAGATACCGGGCTTTACCGGGCCACCCTGGAAATTCAGATCTGGCAATAAACTTATACCGCCGCCTCAGGGCGGCTTTTTTAATCTGGAGAAATCATGACCAGTAAGTATGAAGTTACAAAGGGGATGACCGTTGCCGTCTCCGACGCGCCTGTAACCGCCGCGGATTTTATTTCTTCCACCTTCCCGGGAGCTGGCGTTACATGGCTGGAAGCGGCGTGTGCAACGAAGGAGATCACCTTTACCGGTGGCCAGAAGGGTGATATCGACGTCACCACACTGTGTTCAACCGAACAGGAGCAAACCAACGGACTTGCCGCGCCGGCAGAAATGAGTATCACCCGTAACTGGGTAGGTGAAGAAGAAGCACAGGAAGCGCTGCAGACTGCATATGAAAACGATGAGCTGCGCGCGCTGCGTGTGGTGTTCCCTTCGGGCAACGGTTTTTATGTGCTGGTGGAGGTTCGCCAGAGTTCGTGGTCTGCGGCAACCTCATCCGTTGTTGGGGCAACCTATTCGCTGCGTGTACGCGGTAAGCCTAAGCGCATTTCCGCATCTGGTTCCTGAGCGGCTTCGGCCGCTTTTTTAATCCCCTATCCTGTAAAAAGAGAAGAATGAAATGGCGCAAAGGACTTCACAGAATTCACTACGCAACGTGGCGCTTACTGCATCAAAAGCGTACCGCACAAAACCGGGCGTTACGGTGCCCGAATGGGACGGAGCACAGGTCACACTGCGCGAACCCTCCGGCGATGCCTGGGTAAAGTTCCGTGAAATCGTCAATCCTCAGATCCCGGAAGGTGAAGAGCCACCCATCCTGACCGAATCACAGAAATTTTTGCGCAATAAAGAGGCCGACGTCGTTCTGTTTATTGACGTTCTGCTGGATGAAAACGGCGAGCGCGTTTTTGGCGATGACGATCAGGCGCAGGTTTCTGAAATTTACGGACCGGTACACGCCCGACTGCTGGCGCAGGCTCTCAGCCTCGGAATGAGCCAGGAAGAAGCGGGAAAGCCGTAAAGCAGCCGCTGACCTTCTTCCTGATGTCGCTGGCGCTCCGGCTGGGGCGCACCCTGCAGGAGCTGCGCCAGACCATCACCGCCAGCGAACTGAAAATGTGGATCGAGTTTGACCGCATCAGTCCGATTGGCGACTGGCGCGCCGACGCGCAGGCGGCACAACTCTCCGTTGCGATGCTGAACTCTCAGGGCGGAAAATTCACTATTCCCGAAGTGATGCTGAAGTGGGGAGAGCAGGAAGAAAGCGATGAAGTCTCTGAACTTGAAGAATGGATGTCCAGTCTTTAATGCCCGCGGCTGCGGGCTTTTTTATGGGTGAAATATGGCAACGCTGCGCGAGCTAATAATCAAAATTTCGGCGAACTCCTCTTCTTTCCAGTCAGAGATCGCCCGAGCTTCCCGCATGGGGACAGATTACTACCGCACTATGGAGCAGGGCGGGAAAAAGGCAGCAGCGGCCACCCGAGAAACACAACGCTCACTGGCAGACTTGAACTCACAACTCGCAACAGTTCGATCCTCAGCCGCTGGCCTTGCCGGTGCATGGGCGGGCGCTTTTGCCACGCATCAACTTGTTGCATTCGCTGATACATGGAACCAACTGAACGGTCGCCTTCGCCTGGCATCGTCTTCCAGCGAGGATTATGTGGAATCCCAGCGCGTACTGATGGAGATCAGCCAGCGCACCGGAACCTCTCTCGAAGCGAACAGCAATCTTTACAGCCGTATCGCTCAGTCCTTACGTGATGCAGGCTACGCTTCTGCAGATGTTGCAAAGGTAACGGAAACCGTTGCCACCTCACTGAAGCTGTCCGGCGCCAGTACGGAAGAGGCGAGTTCTGTTATCACACAGCTAAGCCAGGCGTTGGGCTCCGGTGTTCTGCGTGGGGAGGAGTTTAATGCAATCATGGAGAGCGGTGGTCGTCTTGCGAAATTTCTTGCTGATGGCCTGAGCACCACCGTTGGCGGCTTGCGCAATATGGCCAACAATGGCGAGCTGACTACGGATAAAATCGTCCCGCTACTGACTAATGTTGAGATCCTGAGAAAGGAGTTCGATACGCTGCCGGCATCTATCAGCGGTTCTGCACAGAAAGTGCAGAACTCATTTCTCGCCTGGGTAGGTGGCGCGAATGATGCAGTCGGGGCATCCTCCACGCTTTCTGGCGTGCTGGATGGTCTGGCTAACAACATCGATGATGTAGCAAATACTGCGGGGCTGCTGGTGGGGGTTGGCCTGGCTCGCTATTTTGGGAACATGGTCGGCAGCGTAGGGCAGTCTACCCGTGCTGTGCTCGCTAACACAGCCGCAGAGGTTGCGCTGGCGCAGGCACAGGTTCGCGGTGCGCAGGTCAGCGTTGCTGCTGGTCGGCAGGCTGTCTACCGGGCACAACAGGCGCGCGCAGCGGCAACGAGTATTGAGGCGCAAATTGTCGCCGAGCGTAATCTTGCGGCCGCTCAGGCTTCGCTTAATGCAGCTCTTGCAGGAAGGGCATCAGCAGTTAACAACCTCACCAATACAGCCTCGGTGATGACCCGCCTGGGTAGTGGTGTGCTGGGCATTCTCGGCGGCTGGCCAGGCGTTATTATCGGTGCAGGTGCGGCGATGTACGGTCTGTATCAGCATACCCAGCAGGTACACCGTGAAGCTGTGGGGTTTGCCAACAACCTCGACGAGATCAACACAAAACTGCAGCAGATGTCGGTTCTGGGGCTGCGTTCCACTGCGGCAGATGCCCGGACATCATTGCAGGCTCAGAAACAGGACCTGGCTGATCTCGACTCGCAAATCAGGCGAGTGAAAGACAGCCTTAAGGCAGTGGACCAGATCCAGCAGGATTATAATCGCCACCCGACTCTTACCCTGATCAACACCTTCATGGATCAGGCTGACATCACGGCCAAAAACGTTGAGCTTACTGACAAGCTTAATCAGCTGGAATATCAGCGCGAACAGGCTGCCTCGAAGGTTGAACGGACTCAAAAGCTGGTGAACGAAGCCAGCGATCTGGCGACGCAGAAAGCCATTGAGCAGGCAGGCGCCGTCTCTATCCTGAAAGGGGCTTACGATCTTCTCAATCGCTCGATGTCGGCCACAGCAGGTGCAAAACCTCCGCAGTATGCAGGTCCGGTTGTATCAATGGCGAACGCCACGCCTCAGCAGCAAACAGCGCTCGAGCGGTCACGACGTGATAACGAAATGGCGAGCCTTAGCGGGCTGGAAAAATTACATCAGCAGCACGTCTATGAAGCAGAAGACCTTAAGCTAACCGGCGCGCTTTATACCCAGTACATCTACAACAAGGATCAGGCTGCCAAAAAGGATGCTGCCTCAGCTCAGGCTAAAAAGGATTCAACAGCTGCCTCTCAGGCCCAGGGTAAAGCAGAGCGAGAAGCTGCGAGCCAGGCCGAACAGTACACCCGCAAAATGGCCGATCTCAGTGTGGCCATAGATGTTCAGCGCGTACGTGCCACCGAAGGCGAAAAAGCTTCCGAACTGTACGCAGCCTCTCATCAGGCTGGCACCAAGTGGACTGACGAACAGCGGCGCGCAATACAGGCCTCATCTGCCGAGCTGGCAAAGTGGAATCAGAAGGCAGACGAAAATGTTCGCAAACAGCGTGAACAGGCTGACGCCCTCCGGGATCTGACGGATGCTGCCCGGAAGTTCCGGGACGATGCAACCCTCACCACAGACACCGCAGCTATGAGCGATCGGCAGCGCAACCGGTTCGATGAAACACAGCAGATTAACCGTGTTTTCGCCAAAACCGACGGCGGCACCGAAGCTATCGCCCAGCGCGCCGCCGCGCTTAATGCTCTTGATAAAAAATATAAAGCCATTGCTGAGGCCGAATCTGACTGGAGGTCAGGTGTATCACGCGGTTATGCGAACTGGCTCGACGAAATCAGCAACGTATCTGGCACCGTGTCAGATGGTGTCAAAACCACAATGGACAGCGCCTTCAGTAACGTAACCTCAATGCTTGAAGGCAATAAAGTTAGCTGGAAAGCCTGGGGCGTCTCCGTTCTGCAGATCATCGAAAAGGTAGCCCTGCAAATGGCGGTGGTGAACGCGATGGGCGGCGGTTCTTCCAGTTCTGGCTTATTCGGCTCTCTGCTGGGTGGAGTTGCCAGTTATTTCGGCGGCGGTGCCAGTGCGGCAGCAAGTACCGGCACAGCGGTTTCCAGCTATGGCTCTAACTTCCAGTTAAACGCGAAGGGTGGGGTTTACGACTCACCATCCCTTAGCGCCTTCAGCAACGGGATCGTAAGGAACCCTACCATGTTTGCCTTTGCAAAAGGCGGGGCCGGAATCATGGGGGAGGCAGGGCCAGAGGCAATCATGCCGCTGACACGCGCGCCGGATGGATCGCTCGGTGTTCGGGCTGTTGGCGGCGGCGGTGGCCAGGCGACATCTTCCGCGCCGCAGGTATATATCACAATCGACGGCAACGGTAACACCACAACCAAAACCTCAGCGGGGCTGGAGCAATTCGGTGCCGAGATCGGACGGTTTGTGGATCAGCGGTACAAACAGAATCTCATACGTGATATCAGCCCCGGCGGTGATATCTGGAATGCGACACGAGGAGGCCGCTAAAAATGGCTTTAGAGACTTTTTCATGGTGCCCGCGCATTAACGCTGAAGCTGATACGACGTTCAGAACCAGGAAAGCGCAGTTTGGCGATGGATATGAGCAGGTATCGGGTGACGGGTTAAATCCCAGAAGTCAGCAATGGACGCTCAATTTCACAGGGAATGAGTCCTATATCGCCGCCATTAAATCCTTTCTCGACAGGCACGGCGGAACTAAGGCGTTCCAGTGGAAACCACCGCTGGAGGCGCTGGGGCTTTATCGTTGCGAAACCTATAAGCCCACTGGCCTCGGTGCCGGGAAGTTCAACCTTGAAGCAACATTCTTACAGGCATTCCGACCATGAGTCTTAACGCAGATTATCAGAAACTCGAACCCGGCAATGAAGTCAGGCTGTTTGAAGTCGATGGCACGGCCTTTGGTACGGGTGAGGTATTGCGGTTTCACAGCTACAGCCTCGCACACACTGAAGCAGAAATTATCGCTGCCGGCGGGGATGAGAATAAGCTGCCGGCAAAATCACTCTGGTGGCAGGGGCAGGAATATAAAGCGTGGCCCTGTCAGATTGAGGGGATCGAGGCTTCCACCAGTGGGAGCAGCGCTCAACCGAAATTATCGGTAGCTAACCTCGACGGTTCAATCACGGCGCTGTGTCTGGCCTATGACGATATGCTGCAGGCGAAGGTGACTATCCATGACACGCTGGGTAAATATCTTGACGCGAAAAACTTCACTGGCGGCAATACTACGGCCGATCCGACACAGGGAAAGCTGAAGGTTTTTTATATCGACGCAAAGAGCAGTGAAACGAATGAGGTTGTAGAGTTCACGCTTTCTAGCCCGATGGATCTACAGGGACTGATGATACCGACGCGCCAGCTCCATTCTCTTTGCACCTGGTGCATTCGTAATAAATACCGTACCGGTGATGGTTGCGATTACGCCGGTTCGCGCTATTTCGATAAAAACAACAATCCGGTCAGTGATCCTTCTCTGGACGAATGCAACGGCACTCTGTCTGCCTGCAAACTTCGGTTCGGTGAAAATAACGAACTCTCATTCGGCGGTTTCCCGGGCACCTCATTGATCAGGAGTTAACATGCGTAAAAAGACTGTCACGGCCATCATGGCCCACGCTGCGGAAGAGTATCCGCACGAGTGCTGCGGCGTGGTAGCGCAGAAGAGCCGGGTAGAGCGATATTTTCCCTGCCGTAATCTGGCCACGAACCCGGAGGACAATTTTGTCCTTTGCCCGGAAGACTACGCCGCCGCCGAAGAATGGGGATCGGTGACCGCCATCGTTCACAGCCACCCCGATGCAACCACCCAGCCGAGCGAATCGGATAAGGCCCAGTGTGACCTCAACGGGCTACCCTGGCACATCGTCAGCTGGCCGGAAGGTGACTTACGTACCATCTTACCGCGGGGAGAGATCCCCCTCATCGAGCGGCCTTTCGTCCTGGGCGTGTACGATTGCTGGGGGCTGGTGATGAGCTATTTCCGGCAGACGCACGGCATCGAGCTGCATGACTACAGGGTGAATTATCCCTGGTGGGAGGACGAGTACCCGGATAATTTCTATCAGGAACGCTGGTATGAATGCGGGTTCCGTGAGTTCGACGGACCACCACAGCCTGGTGATATGGTGATCATGCAGGTTCAGGCTAATAAGTGGAATCACGCAGGCATTCTGCTGGAAGGCAATATGCTTCTGCACCATCTGTACGGGCATCTGAGCCAGCGCGTGCCGTATGGTGGGTACTGGCAGGAAAGAACCATGAAAGTTTTGAGATATAAAGCCCTGTGCTAATCTTCCTGCAATTCTTTAAGGGGGAGAAAATGAAAAGTATATTTTTTAGTTTAGTTATCTTCGTATTATCTGGATGCGCCTCAAAGCCATATGAGGCAACGAGTATTATTTATGATTCATTACTTTTAAATAGTAAAACTGGATCTACCAAAGTCAGGGTGCATCGTGTACAGCAACTATCTGGATCGGGGCTGGGTGAGAACTGTCCATTAGTGTTGAAAGTTGATGAAAAAGAAGTGGCAGGTTTACAGCAAAATCAATATGTTGATGTTTATTTGCCAAATGGTGAGCATACGCTTTCAGTGAGATTCAAATGCGCGCTAACAGAGTGGCGAAAATCTTTAAATGTCATCGCCAACGGGCATTATCAAGAATACAAAACAGAAACTGGGGCTGCAGGTCAGTATAGGATGTGGCTAGTTGAGTAAAACATTCGTCAAATTCAAGGTCGCTTAGGCGGCCTTTTTTATGAGGTAAGCATGAGCGAAAGCATGATTAAAATCGAACTTGGGGGCATCTTAGGTAAGACATTTGGTAAGACCCATTATCGATTAATAAGTACAGTTCATGAAGCTACACGAGCTTTAGCGGCAACAATCACAGGGTTTGAAAAATTTATGATTACCAGTGATCGCCGCGGCCTGACTTATGCGGTTTTCAAAGGAAAGAAAAATATAGGCAAAGATGACCTGGGATACCCAATTACAGAAAATGTGATTCGTATTGTGCCTGTGGTTATCGGAAGTAAAAAAGCTGGGGTTTTGCAAACCGTTTTGGGCGCGGTACTTGTTGTTACAGGCGCAATTGTTGGCGTAATGACATCGTGGACTGGAGTTGGTGGCGTCATAGGAAGCGGGATGGTTACCGCTGGTATCGGATTTATGGCTGGTGGTGTGATCCAGATGCTTTCTCCTCAACCTGCAGGACTTGCCAGTAAGCAGGATGCTGATAACCGTGCCTCATATGCGTTCGGCGGCGTAACGAACACCGCAGCACAGGGTTATCCGGTTCCCCTGCTTTACGGACGTCGGCGCATCGGCGGCGCGATCATCTCCGCAGGCATTTACGTCGAAGATCAGCAGTGATCTTATAAAAATGGAAATAACTAATGGAATTTTGTAATCTTAATAAACACACATAAGGTAAGAGGTTACAATGTCTTTGCAATTAAGAATGAAACTAACTGACTTAGAACAGGAAGAGACTCGACTTGTAGAGAGCAGGGGAGTGTTTTGGCAACCAAAAAAACTGGAAGTTATTGGAAATATTAAGGATGAATTAAAGGCATATTTGGAAGCCCAGGGACTTCAACTCGAATATAAAGATAAAGTCATCAACGGTATTTATAACGGTCAGAACTTCATAAGTGTCAACCTGACAGACTTCGCACCCGCAGATTTTGGCCAAGATGGGGTTATCTTCATTACCTACAATAACAAAAAATATTCTGTTGTTTTACGTCTTGATCGCCCTGATAACGGCTCATCTATTAGGTCATTTTCTGGAACAGAGAGAGATATCCTCGAGCAAAAAATAAAATACTACGAAGAGAATCTTCTACCTAAACTCCGGCAAGATGCAATGAAACAATTGCCGGGAACGTATACACTGCACGTTAGTCAAGACGGAAAGGGTCAACCAGAAAAATATAATAGTATTGACTCACTACTTAAGTCTTTTCTCGACTAGCGTTACATAAATAACTAAGCCGCGATAGCGGCTTTTTTTATGGGCGAGATATGGAAACATTTATGTCGATTAAAGGCCGCAAGGGCGGCGGCTCGAGTTCCCGTACCCCCACCGAGCAACCAGACGATCTGCAGTCCGTAGCAAAGGCCAAAATCCTGATAGCGCTGGGAGAAGGGGAGTTTTCAGGCCAGCTCACCGGCAAAAATATTTATCTGGATGGCACGGCATTAGAGAACGCAGACGGATCGCAAAACTTCAGCGGTGTGACCTGGGAGTTTCGTCCTGGTACCCAGGCGCAAAAATACATTCAGGGCATACCCGGGACTGAAAACGAAATTACCGTAGGGACCGAAGTATCAAGCGCCACCGCCTGGACGCGCACGTTTACCAATACCCAGCTCTCAGCGGTACGTCTGCGCTTGAAATGGCCCTCGCTGTTCAAACAGGAGAACGACGGCGATCTGGTCGGTAACTCTGTTAACTATGCGATTGACCTGCAGACCGACGGCGGAGCCTGGCAGACGGTGCTGAATACCAGCGTGACCGGTAAAACCACATCCGGCTATGAGCGCAGCCACCGTATCGATCTGCCTCAGGCGGGCAGCACCTGGACTATTCGCCTGCGCAAGCTGACCGCTGATGCAAACAGCGCGAAGATCGGCGACACGATGACCCTTCAGAGCTTCACTGAAGTGATCGACGCCAAGCTGCGCTACCCGAACACCGCGCTGCTGTACATCGAATTCGATTCAAGCCAGTTTAACGGCTCTATCCCGCAGATCTCCTGTGAGCCGCGCGGGCGTGTGATCCGCGTACCTGACACCTACAACCCGGAAACCCGCACCTACACCGGTACCTGGACCGGTGCGTTTAAGTGGGCGTGGACCGATAACCCGGCGTGGATTTTTTACGACCTGGTTGTATCCGACCGGTTCGGCCTGGGCCACCGGCTCACGGCGGCGAATATCGACAAATGGATGCTGTACCAGGTGGCCCAGTATTGCGATCAGCCGGTACCGGACGGTAAGGGCGGTAGTGGTACCGAGCCGCGGTACATCTGCAACGTGTACATTCAGGACCGGAACGACGCCTATACCGTTCTTCGTGACTTTGCGGCCATATTCCGGGGTATGACGTACTGGGGCGGCGATCAGATCGTGGCCCTGGCAGATATGCCCCGGGATGTGGATTACAGCTACACCCGCGCCAACGTCATTGATGGCCGATTCACCTACGCCAGCAGCACCACGAAAACGCGCTATACCACAGCGCTGGTGTCCTGGTCCGATCCCGCTAACGCCTACGCTGACGCGATGGAACCTGTGTTTGAGCAGGCGCTGGTGGCGCGCTACGGATTTAATCAGCTGGAAATGACGGCCATCGGCTGCACCCGGCAGTCAGAGGCGAACCGTAAAGGCCGCTGGGGCATTCTCACCAACAACAAGGATCGCATCGTATCGTTTGACGTTGGTCTGGATGGAAACATACCTCAGCCCGGGTACATCATCGCCGTCGCTGATGAAATGCTGTCAGGCAAGGTCACCGGCGGGCGAATCAGCGCGGTGAATGGCCGGGTGATCACACTGGACCGTGCACCGGATGCCACTGCAGGGAATCGCCTGATTCTGAACCTGCCTTCCGGGGCATCCCAGAGCCGTACCATTCAGGCGGTAAACGGCAAGGCCGTAACGGTCAGCACGGCATACAGCGAAACGCCGCAGGCCGAAAGCGTCTGGGTAGTGGAATCTGACGAACTCTACGCCCAGCAGTACCGGGTTATAAGCGTCAAAGATAATAACGATGGCACATTCTCGATTGCCGGAGCATGGCATGATCCAGACAAGTATGCCCGCATTGATACTGGCGCCATCATTGACCAGCGTCCGGTAAGCATGATCCCTCCCGGTAACCAGTTCGCTCCGGGAAACATTGTCATCAGCTCCTACTCGATGGTGAATCAGGGGATCAGCATCGAAACCATGCGCGCCAGCTGGGACCCGGCACCGAACGCCATTGCCTATGAGGCTCAGTGGCGCCGCAATGACGGAAACTGGGTAAACGTACCGCGCAGTTCCACCACCTCGTTTGAGGTGGCTGCCATTTATGCCGGTCGCTATCTGGTGCGCGTCCGGGCCATCAATGCAGCTGAGATTTCCTCGAGCTGGGCCACATCGCTGGAAGTCACATTAACAGGTAAAACAGGAGCGCCACCGGTACCCGTTAACTTTCGGACCACGCCATTACTCTGGGGTGTACAGCTGGACTGGGATTTTCCTGCAAATACAGCGGATACCCTGCAGACGGAGATTCAGTATTCCACGGATGCAGCTGGCACGAATGCGATGTTGCTTACGGATGTGCCTTATCCACAACACATGTATCAGCAGCTGGGCCTGAAAGCCGGGGTGGGATTCTGGTACCGCGCGCGGCTTGTCGACCGTACCGGTAACCAGTCAGCCTGGACTGACTTCATTCAGGGCAGCAGCAGTTCGGTTGCAGCTGATTACCTGGTGGATATCGATAACCAGATCAAACAGACCGATGCGTATAAGGAACTCACCTCGGACATCGCCGATCTCAGCGACGATATTCAGTCAGCGCGCGACGACATCAGCAAAGTTACGACAGAGTCGGCGGCAACCAAAGCGGGCCTGGCACAGGAGGTCACGGACCGTAAAAAAGCCATCACCGACGAAGCGGCAGCACGTGGCCAGGCGTTGCTGACCGAAAAGAACGCGCGCGTCGCGGATATCAGTAACGTCAATCAGACGATCCAGACCACCACCGAATCACTGGCGCAGATGATGGCGCAGATTTCTGCGGGTACTGGCGCACAGTTTGATCCACTCAAAATCTGGTATTTCGATTCGACAGTGGAGGGCTGGACCGGGAACGGGACCCCGACCTTTGTTGACGGCTGGATACGCCCGGCGAACCATGCCACCGATCCCTGGGTGGCGTCTCCCGGCTCACTGGGTGTTAACTCGTCGTCCTATCGCTTCGTTAAAATGCGCATCAGGAAGTTCGGGGCGCCGGGCTGGGCGGGGCAGCTGCGGTGGCGTGGTACCGGTGGCTTCAACGACACCAACATGCTCACTGTCGGCGAGCCTGCATACGACGCCAACGGGATCGCCACGCTTGAGTTCGACAATATCCCCTGGCTGACTGAAGCCACGATGAATCAGTTCAGGCTGGATCTGTCTACCAAGCAGGATGCGACAAACTACTACCTGATTGACTGGGTGGCGCTCGGACGGCCTACGCCCGGCGCGGGTATGGCGGCGCTGCAGCAGGAAACGACAGCACGTGTTGCTGGCGACCAGGCGGAAGCCACAGCGCGCGAGACGCTGGCGGCGCAGATCCGTGGCGGCTACATCGGTGATGACCCGTCGAAGCTGGCCTCGGGCTTGCTCTACACCGAACGCCAGGCGCGCATCACGGCGCAGGAAGCGGAGGTGACAGCCCGGACGGCGCTGGAAGCGACCGTTAATGCCAACAAAGCTGCTGTAACGCAGGAGCTGGCAACGCTGACGACTGAGCAGGAGGCGCAGGCCACCACGCTGTCGGGCCTGCAGACCACCGTCGGGAAAAATTCCGGCGATATCACGCGCATCGATAAAGCCGTCGCCGATAACAACAAAGCGCAGACTACCGCGCTGGCTGCGGTCAAGGCTATCACCGACCAGAACACGGCTGACATCAGCACGGAAATCACGGCCCGTACGGATGGTGACTCCGCGCTGGGGCGTCGTATCGACAGCCTGAAAGTGGATGTGGACGGTAACACTGCCAGCCGCGACGCCGGTATTGTTGGTAGTGTCAGTAACGCGCTCGCCAACTTCATGGCGTTCTCTGATCAGCGCGTCACGTTTGCCGTTGGCGAAATGAAAACGATGGCCGAGATCACCGAGACCCGGAAGACCGCCGCGGATGCCACAAGCGCTGTAGCCGAACAGGTCACGACGCTTAAGGCCACGGTTGAGGAAAACGGCCATACTAACGCCGCAGCCATCACGCGCATTGATAAAGCCGTTACGGATCTGGAGAGCGCGACCGCAACCAGCATTCAGCAGGTGACGGCAGCAATCGGCGATACCAATGCCAGTGTGCAGACGACCAGCCAGGCGGTTACTGATATCAACGGCAAGCTCTCGGCCCAGTGGGGCGTCAAAGTCCAGGTGGAGGCGAACGGTGTTAAACGCATCGCGGGTATCCAGCTGGGCATTGACGGCGCAGGGGCCTCAAACTTCCTGATTTCTGCCGATACGTTTGCGGTTTATAACCCGACGACGAACGGGCAGGAACTGGTGTTTGCTTCGACCGGTGGCCAGATGTTCATGCGTTCGGTGTTCATCCAGGACGGTTCCATCGACAACGGCAAGATCGGGAATTACATTCAGTCCAGCAACTGGGACGGGACCGGCAATGTCGGCTGGCATATCAATAAATCCGGATATGCCACGTTTAACGGCGTTACCGTTCGCGGGACGATTTATGCCACCGACGGGAGTTTCAGAGGCAGAGTTGAGGCGACCAGCGGGAGCTTCAGGGGCACGGTTGAAGCGACATCCTTTGTTGGTGACGTTGCTAACACAGGGGTGTACCCGGATGCCAGTGCTCGATCAGATAGCGCTGTTTCAACAAGCATACCAATGGTCTATATGGACTCCAGTAATAGCGTTTTAAGTAAAAACGCGATTGTGGATTCTCTAATATATGTGAGAGGACTCGTAGGCGCAGTTGTGGCCACTGTTCAGGTGACTATTGCAGGCAACGTCCGAACGTTCACTTATGACGTTCCTGTAGGTGGGGTATGGTTCTCCGCAAAACATGCAGTTACTGGTCTGGGCGGGCAGCGCATCGAAGCCAGTATCGTTCTCAGCTCTGGCAACGCTACAATGAGAATCACTGCTGCAACAATGACCGTGACTCGCGGTACCGGCTCCTTCTCCTGATCCCCACAACCTCAAACATCCAACCCAGCTCCGGCTGGGTTTTTTATTTTAAGGACATCACGAATGGCCACACTTGATGACGATTTGGCGAAAGCCGTCACGGAAGGTTTTCGCCTGGCGCAAACCAGTATCATCAACCAGGACCTGATTTTATCGGGTACCGGCGACGTCACCGTAACCCTGGCAGACGAATCCAAAAAGACGGGTCCCAGCTGGTCGAAGCTGATCGCTCAGGCGGGTGCGGCAGGAGCCAGCGCTGCTGCAGCGGCAGCATCAGAGAAAAACGCAAAAACCTCTGAGACGAACGCGAACTCGTCAAAGACCGCAGCGGCAAGCAGCGCTACTGCAGCCAAGACCAGCGAAACAAATGCCAAAACCTCCGAGACGAACGCGAAAACGTCTGAGACGAATGCCAAAACGTCGGAGACCAATGCTGCTAATAGCGCCAGCAGTGCCGCAGCATCACTAGCCGCGGCGCAGCTGCTGACGTCTGTACCCTATGAGGCAGCCCCGTTCCCTGACGTCTGGTTGCCGCTCAATGATGACCTGCGCCTGAACGCCGGGTTTGCACCTTTTGACAAACAGATAATTTCCGGGCAGGTGCTGGAGCTTGCAACTAAGTCAGGGACCTTTACCCGCTCAACGATTGCGACTTATATCGACAAATCCGGTGTATTGCAGATCGCAGATATTAACGAGCCACGGTTTGAGCGCGAAGGTCTTTTGATGGAGGGGCCTAGCTCAAACTATATTCTGAACAGTGACGATCCGACGAAATGGGCTGGCACTAGTACCGCTGTCACTAAGACAAAATTGTCTGCCGATGGGACATCGCAGGCAGTAACGATGAAGGGGGTAATTAATACAAACTCCTCCATACCTTTTTTTGTCACCTCAAATGTTGTTGCTCTGGCTGTCGGCGATAAATTGACTTTATCCTGTCGTGCTAAAGGTTCATACGGTTATATAAGGATTTCATTTGCGCTGGATGGCACAACTTCATTCGCAACGCTTATCGATGCTAAAACTGGTATAGCTCTTAATCCTCCGGCCGGAATGACGATAGACAGTACGCCTGGAAGCGATGGTTATGCGACGATTACAGCTACGATGACAGCTGTTAATGCCGGGAACTATGCGGGAACCATTGCTGCACAAAGGCTAAATGAGGATACAACAATCCCATTAAACGCTGAATATTATGTGCAGATGCCTCAGTGTGAAAAGAACGCAGTAGCAACCAGCTACATTCCCACCGGCGCATCGGCTGTAACAAGGGCCAGCGACAAACTCTCGTTACAACCGTCTGGTAATATTGGGTATCAGGCAGTCGGTGACCTTTTCAACAGGACGCTGGCATTTGAGATTGCTGTTAATAGGTATATTACACCTGGCAATGGTTACGCTGACCTTATCAGGGTTGGGGGTTCCAACAACGATATTATATTCAGGGCGGTATCATCCACCATTAACTCCTACATTGGCGGGAGCGGACCATCGGTGGCAATAACATATCCGTTTTCCAGCAAGGTCTATGTGCAATCTGTTGACGTCAATAATACAAACAGCATGTATTTTGATGGGAAGACCAGCAACAGAACAATGGCACCAACAAACCCGGCCTCTAAACCAACCAGCATTGATATTCAGAGCCACCAGAACGTTGTTTACCACATTCGCAACTTCCGTATCTGGCATCGACTGTTAACCCCCAACCAAATTAATGGACTCCGCTAATGAGAGACTTATATTTGCGCTTTAATGACGCCAACCAAATGCGCACGCAATTAATCGCGGCGGGGTTTGTGGATGATGAGGGACAGGGTGGTTTTTATCACCCTGATATCAGCCTGGATATCATTGGCGTTATCAGTGTCCCTGCTGAAGTTATCAATCCCGGTGAAGAAAACGAAATCATTAAGTACACCACAGAGCCAGGCTATCACGTCAATTTGCGGGTCATGAATGACTCGCTCGATTTATCCGGGCTAAACAACTTTGTGGTTACACCGAAAACACCGGCTCGCGTCTGGGCGTAAGGAGTTAAGTTATGGCAATGAGAAAAGACAGCATTACTCTGACTACTGCGGAGATTTCGGACCTGGGCACGGCCGCCAGGAAGGATGTTGGCGCAGCGAAGGGGCAGGTGATAACGGTGGGCGATACGCTGGGAATAGGTGATCCCGTCGTTACTGTCCCGACGTCAGCTCAGGAGAAGGGCGCTCATTACGCATATTATGACGGGAACACCGGGTATGGTGGCTCAGGCGTGGAACTCAAGCACGTTCTCAGGGCTTCATCTGCTGCAACAGGCGGTCTCTCAGTAATCAGGATGATCAACTACTTCAACCGGGACAGGAAGGTTGTAGGGGTTGCATGCTTTGGTGCGTCTGAAGAATGGAGGGTTAATTTCTATCACTCAGGGAATACGACCCAGGCTGCCGATGGAACCTTGAAAGCAGCCTCGCCAGTCATCCGCCTGTTTCATGACGGCCGCGCAGTCTGCAACGAAGAATCTGAGGGGTGCGCAGTCGAGCGACTGGGCGTCGGGGAGTATCTGATAAGGGGCTGCATAGGGCTGAATTCAGATGCGGCCTGGGGTGGGGTTGATGGCGGGTTTGATATACCGAAGGACCGTAACTGCCAGCCGCTTATCTGGCTGGATTACAAGGTTAACCCGGACGGCTCAGTGCTGGTAAAAACCTTTCACCGTACCCACCCTGATGCTCCGGCGTTCGCCAGAAATGAGATCCCCGGAATTTCCGAGGGCGACCCGGTTGATATCCCGGTCGATCAGTTCGTCTCTGTCCGTGTGGAGATGCCGGTGGACAGCATCTGGAATCAGCGCAGACAGGCCGCTGAAGAAGCGCTGGAAGCAGCAGAGCATGAAAACCAGCAGGATATTCAGCACTAATTATCAATAGGCGCTGCCGCATTGATCTGCACTCTCTTTAAAACTACTGTATGTAAAAACAGTAAAGAGGAGTGCAGATCATGCCCCGCAGTTCCGACATTCACGCCGCATTTGTGGCCGCAATACAGCTAAACCCCAAGGGCTACCGATGCTTGCGCACTGAAGACTTTATCCGCGAACTTGCTAAGGTCCACTGGCATTTCAGCCGGGCCGACGCCAACGAGTGGATAGAGCGCTATCAGCCAGATTTCACGGATAAGACAACTGACGGAACCGACAATCACTACTGGATCCTGCGTAACATGGGGATGGTTCACTGATGGGCTTCGTATCTCCGACAACCGATTATGTCGAGCAGCGCTTGTCGCCAGCCAGCATCTGCACCACAAACGAAAGTCGCATCCTTGAAACCTCATCCGGGTTTGCGGTTATCGAGCCGTGCACCAGGCTGGTACAGAATCAGGTTCTGCTGATTTTGTCCGGCGGCCGCACTCAGTTTGCTCGGGTCATGGGTCGGGCTTTAATCACGGATGATGGCGAAGCCATAGAAGGCGACGCAGCGGAAGAGGTCGAAGTCTTGGGCAGAGTGACTTTCTTTATCAACAGCACGGATGATGGCATCCCGGTTTAAGATGCCGTTCATACCTGTCCGCTAAATGGCCAACTGATAAATTCTCGTACGAAGTAGCAACTCTTTTTTGTGATTTAACATTAGTTTAACTGAATAAGTTCGAGACATGTGTCTTCAAAGCTGAAACTGAATGATGATATTGTGAATAAGATAGTTTCGACAATTTTATCAGCGAATTAAAGGGATCTAACCTAAATTGGATTGTGCCAATGTGCAGGTACGCACTAACATATAAACGATAATTAATAGCGCAGAAATTCTCTGGGGGTTGTTATAAAAATGGAAGAACTTAAATCAAATTCAGTTTCAGACCGCGATTATAACCTGGTCTATGCATCGGCCTCTTCGGGCAATGTTGACGCCCAAATTAAACTCGGAAAGATGTACCGTGATGGTAACGGGATTGAGAAAGACGGCAAAAAGGCCGTCGAGTGGTTAATTAAGGCCGCTGAACAAGGTAGCTTAGATGCCCATTACCTTTTGGGCGACATATATGCTTCAGGAAACGGAGTCCCTCTTAGCTATTCAAAAGCCCTGGAGTGGTTCAAATTTCCGTTAGATCAGGGCGATTCGGATACTCAGGTTTACGTGGGGTGGCTACACGAAAATGGATTTGGGGTCCCTAAAGATAAATCAAAAGCTGCGGAATATTACGCTCTTGCGGCAGAGCAGGGGCATATCACCGGCCAATATAATCTCGGAAACCTTTACGAGCAAGGATTAGGGGTGCCCAAAGATGAAAATAAGGCATTCGAATACTTTTCATTGTCAGCGCAACAAGGGGATAGCGATGCCCAGGCAAAATTGGGGGCAATTTACATTGCCCGTCATGACTATGAAAAAGGCAAAGACTATCTTCGCATGGCTGGTGACAATGGCAACCAAAGGGCTCTCGAAACGCTAAAGAACATTGAAGCGATTCAAGAAAAACACAGAATCGAAGACAGCATCAAGAAATTCACCTGTACCGTATGCAAAAAACAAAACCCGTGGGGACAAAAATATTGCTCTCACTGTTCTTCGATAGTTAAGTACGCGCCTGCATGGAAATATGTATGGCTCGGTGTCTTAACGGGTGTTGTTACGGCTGGATATGGTTTAACTCAAGGTGCAAGTCTGACTGAGGCGGCTTTCGCTTTTGCTTTCCCATGGCTGGCAGTAATGCTGCTGGCTAAATTGTTCGGTGGAACAAGAGCTGTTTCCATACCATGATGAACCCATTAGCTATTGTAGCGCATACCACTGTTCTTAAAATGAATAGGGATACAGAATGGCAAATGCCATGGTAGAGGTTTGTTGATCTAAAACAATAATTAAAACTTACTGAGGGAATATTTGTGCCACGTTTTTCGTCGTCACTGTTCCGGCGAAAAATGGTTCCAGCCGTGGAGAACTCCCTCCACGGCTACTTTTCAGAAAATATCGTGACGCCTTAACAAAGAAAATTTCTCGAATGGTCGCTCGCCCTCATGACAAAAATGGAGCGAGACAAACTTTTATTTGCTGATGTGTATTTTTTGCCCACTTCTGGCACCAAACGCCCTACCGTGGGCGCTACAGTTACAGACCTAATCCGCAACCATTCACATATCGATCTCTTCAAACATCATTTCTAAAATGCGTTTCAGCTTTTCAAGGTAGCTTTTACTGGCATCTCTGTATAAGCCGTTCGCTTGCATCGATTTGTCCGGCTGTCGAACGCAATTCGCTAAGCACAGAGGTAAGGCGTTAATCACGGATGATGGTGAAGCGATTGAGGGAGAGGCTGCAGAAGAGGTCGAGGTGATGGGGCGTGTTACGTCCTTCATCAATAGCGCAGACGCTGATGAGCTTCCTGTGTAAGAAGCGGTGCGTAGCTAGATATCATATGATCTTCCCTAATGAGTTTTAACGTCCGATCTGAGCAGTCTGCGGGCATTATTGTCAGTATTGTGTATGAAAAAATGGGCGGCAGGTTAGCTGATATGAAAATCGCCACGCTGTTAACGTGGCGACTGAAAGCTTGTGCTATCCGTTGTCTCTCTCGTCTAGGGCTTTACGGTATCTTGCTCGCTCGACTTCATCCAGATTTGGATCTGACAACACAGATCTGCCTTTGATGGCTAAATCCGTATCTATTTCTGTCCGGGTAGCATAAGCCTTAGATACATTTCCGTTTGGATATGCAGCACCTTTAGTCGATGGCCCACCAAGACCTCGGGCGAAAGCTAATGAAAGAACAGCCACAGCCAATAATACTGCTATCAACGGATAAAAAAACGTAGGTGAGACCTGTTCCAAAAACAATCGCAGCCTTACGAATGGAATAATCGAACATAGAATAAGAGCGGCACTTGCGAGAGACCATGACTTCAGTCTATTCCCTTCACGTCTGAGTATAGAGGCAAGACAAATCACACCTGCGATTACTAAAATGGTGAACGTGATAATCAACGTCAAGTCAACGTGGTTAGAAATCCAATATACGGAATTTCCCACTGAGTAAATAATTGAAAGGAGGACTAATGGGACCAATTGTATAATATTCTTTCTGACGACAAAGTACAGCACTAATACAGGGATAGCGTTGATGATGCTGCCTATTAATATAGGCATGAAAGGTATAGGCATATTGAACCTCGAGAAAGTTATTTGAAAATATATTATGAAGTGACTCAGGGTGCGAATGACTAAATCTAGCACACCATTAACATTCTCAACTGCTACCACTGAAGCACAACCACTGTCAGCCTAGACAAACCGGTATTATTGCGCAGGTCTGTGGTATTTATCTTAGTAAGAACTGAATCAGTTCAATAAAGATATACGACGTCGCTGCAATTTGTATTGCCCGGAATCCTTCAGCTGAAAAGCGCTATTCATGGCATTCTCTGGAACCACCTTCTTCAAGGCAGGTTTAGAGTGTATTTGTTTCTTTGTCCTGAATTCATCCATTCCCCTCAGGACGAGATTAAGAATTATGATGGGTTTCTGAAGTATGGGATTATCCACAAAGAGTGACTACGATCCGCTCGCTGATAAAGGTAGAATAGATGAATAACTTTTACGTAACTACTACTAAATGTAGTGGTAACGTTCATTTTTGTCCTATTCGGACTTTGAAATGATTCTGTAAATATCCCTGCAAAACGAACCATCAACTTTTAGGGAGTCTCTGACACTTCCGCTTCTGGCACATAACAGACCAATAATTGTAAGTGGGCAAGGCACATTTAGCCTCGATAAGCGGTTATCAAAACTCTATACTAATATCGTAAAAACAAAGGGTTATAAAGCAGGCCAATGAAGCCATAAAAAAAGATATTACGATATCATTGTATTTTAAATCAATGGGTTGCAAGGTTTGTGTGGAACTACTGCTGCGTCACATGGAATGGTTCGAAGCCGCAGACCTGATCGTTAAAGGTATGGAAGGCGCGATTAACGCTAAAACCGTAACCTACGATTTCGAACGTCTGATGGAAGGCGCTAAACTGCTGAAATGTTCAGAGTTTGGTGACGCGATCATCGCGAACATGTAATCCGGTTTCCGGGTTATGTAATAACGGGAGCCTGTTGGCTCCCGTTTTTTATTAACTGACCCTGACCCGCTGAGCAACGCAGGTCTTTATTGTTAGCCGTGAAAAATAAAAAGATAACATTCGCTTTATTGAGGGAAGGGGATTAGGCTTCCCCTGTGGTGAATCCCCCTAAGCGGTGGGGCGACTAGTCAGAGCAGGTGAATGACGCGGCTCTGTGGTCTGGCGCAGAGTCACCGGGAGGCACCCGGCACCATGATTTAATCCAACCCGCTATTTTCCTGAGAACGATACAGGCTCCCGCGACCGGAGCGGGCACGGATCCAGAGTTCGTCATCTGACAATGTCGTTTTCGATGAGTTCAATGGGCACGCCCGCGTCATTGATCACCGCGACCCGGTAACCATCAATGGGCTCGTAAGGCCCCAAAATTATCTCTTCCCCTTCAATGGCCGCAGACAGGCTGTTCACCATAAAAGCGACATGGGGTACGGTCTTCAAAAGAGGGTGGAGGGGAGAGTCATGCGTGAAGCGATGCCATTGAACCCTGAATTTACCCGGGTTGTCAGCGGTATACATTCCTGCTTTTTCACTGAATGAGCCTTCAGGGGTTCCATCCTGTAGTGGGATGCCGAAATGATGAAACGCGTAGTGAATGCCTGCTTTCATAAGTAACGACTTCGAATTAAATGCCGGGTAGCTGTCACCACCCGGCCTGGGTTTATTACTGTAATTCCTTGTTTTTTAGCTGTTCAACGTAAAAGTCATAACGGTTAAGGAACCACAGCCGGCAATCCTCATCCATATTGCCGGTTATTGCATCCGTGCACAGATGTCGGCCGTGCAAATGCATCCGGGCAAAGCTACTGGCTAAAAAATCTAAATCCCGGGAAGACACGACACCCTTCTCACCTACTAACTGCATACATTCCTCCTCTGTTAGTGAAACAAAAAGAAAAATGTGTCTATTACAAGTATGGCTCAAAAAAAGGGCCGCGCTATCATTCCGCATTCAGAACATTGCTCAAAATCAACACCAGATAGCTGACCGGCCTGGAAATGCATAGTCAATCGTGGCAGGAGGGCTATCCGCTGCCTTGTTATCGCGTCCGCTTAAAAGGCAGGAAGTCTGTATTTGAGCATATCGTGGTGTTGCCGCATCTGATACTCGCGGATTATCGGGGGGGGCTGCTGTAGTGGCGGCTTTAACAGGATACGACATCATGCTTTGCAGCAGTGAACCTGAACGCTGCCCTCTTTATAGATTACGAAGAAATAACGTTTAATGGGAGCATGGCGCGAATAGTGTTAAAGAAAAGACAGCGTTAGCGTGACTCGCAAAAACTCACCGCCTTCGGGCGGTTTTTTATTGCTTCCTGGCTGGTTTTGTCATCACTCTGCCTGCCATAAAATTAGTAACAACCAGAATGGGAATAGCAAGAAGCCATGGAAGGTGTGAACCATTCATATAATTTGTACTAATTTCCTTTACAAGCGCGACGCTGCCATAAATGTTAATGAAGGTAAACCAGCCCAATATAAGGTTTCTCATTACCATTATCCTTAGCTTATTAATTGTGTGGATAATATCTACTTGAGTTAGCATAAAAGCAAGAGTCTTAGCACAGGTAGCCGCATCGTAATGGTTTTTGAGGATAACCTTTAAAGATGCGCTGGAGAGGCTAAAATTCAGCATCACGCAGGCCATAAACCACAAGGTATAGGCCCAGCGAAAAATAATGATCTGCTATGGCGCAACGCGCAGGACGCCCCCGGTATTGATTGATGGTATGACCACGTTTTGCCATAGCAAACAGCACTGCTGCGCTAGTCGCTGTTATCGCGCTGACCGCGGGACAACGGTGCCAGAACAAAAATCCAACATGTAGGGGTAACAGGACAATCCATCCCGCCCTGAATGCTGTCGGCTTTTTTATCGCCCTGGCTAATATCTTTAGCAGCGCAACGCCAAATGTCGTAGGCATACATTGTGGCTTTGCTATAAATCCTCCCTTCTCAAAAGCTGCGGCACTCTCACGCCTGACTAGATGAACGACACCTTCCTCTGCCACTTTCAGGTAGCGAAATATAATCACCTGCTTTAACAGATATTCTGCACACAAAGTTTTCCCTCTCCTGCGGGTATTTGTATTAAAGGAAGTTATCTTCTTAATTACCCCTGATTTACAGCTTTTATTACGCGATTACACATATTGACACGAATGTTGCCGATCGGTAATTATTACGTAAAGCAATAAGGTTATTCTTATTTATTGCTCGTTATTCCGGCCGTGCCATTTATCAAATCATTGTTATGTCGGGATAACCTGAGAAAAATCATGATCGGTGGGCCTTTTAATCTTTCTTACATAAAGGGCTCTTCAGACGATGAGGATTCTTCCTGGTCGACACGGTTGTCGCATTCTTCCTGCAATCATACTTTCTTTGCCCTTTGTCATTTCTGTGACCATGGCTCAGGCGAGGGCGTCTTCGTCTCCCTCGCACTCTATTTCTGACAACACCTCGCCGGGCGGTTTGTTTGCCGCGCTGCGGAGCACGATGCTCCATCATCCCGGTCTTGCCAGTCAGCAGGCGCTTGTGCGTTCCAAAGAGGCCAATGCCGACAGTGCCCGCGCGGCGCGTTTGCCCACGCTTGGGGCCAGCGCAGGGACGGGGCAAATTTCGGGTTACAATGATTCCACTTCGACCACGTTAAGCGTATCGCAACCGTTATGGGCTTTTGGGCGTATCGACAGCGCGATTGACTACGCCGATGATGACACCCTTGCTCAGCAAGCCACGGCCTGGGCTACACGTCGTGAATTGCTGGAAGAGACCGCAGTGGCCTACGCGAATGTGCAGGGGGTTCGCGAGCGTCTTGCCGTAGCTGAATCGAACGTAAACAACCATCAGGCGTTGCAGGAGCAGATCCAGCGCCGCGCGCAGGGTGGACTGGCCTCTTCGGCTGATGTCAGCCTGGCGAAGGCCCGGTTGTTGCAGGCGCGTTCCTCGCTCGAACAGGCCAAATCGGACCTGCTTACCGCCGAATCCACGCTGTTATCCTTGACTCAGGAGCCGATCGCAAGCGATCTGCCGGTGCCTGGCAACATCCTCCAGCTACCTGCCGATCAGGCGATACAGGAACAAGTTCTTGCGCAGAGTGCGACCGTGCGTGCCCGCGAAGCGGGAGTTACGCTTGCCGAAACTGATGTGGAACGTCAGCGCACCTCATCGCTGCCGACCGTCTCTCTGCAGGCCTCCCGCAACGACTACTCAGGCATCCCCAACCAGAGAAATAACAATACGATCAATATTGTGGTGACCGGCACTATGGAAGGGCTGGGGCTGGTGAACCGTGGTCTTCAGAACGCGGCGCTGGAACGCGTGGAGTCCGCACGACAGGATCTGGCCCAACAACGCCACAGCGAAGACATTCAGACGCGCCAGTTGCTTGATCAGCGTGATGCTAACCAGACGTTGCTGGTGGGTTATGAGCAGTCTGTCGTCGAACTCAGCGACACGCTGGCATCGTTCCGTCGTCAGTACGAGTCGGGCTACAAAAGCTGGCTGGACGTTCTCAACGCTGTACGCGAATTAACCGAACAACAACAAGCGCTGGTATCGGTACGATCGGCATGGCGGGTCGACAGCTTACGACTGGCCGCGCGCACGGGACGTATGGACGATACCTCGGGCGCCCTGCCCACGGGCACACCACTAGCTAACACCTCTGCGAGCCATCCCTGATGATACCTGTTCCTCTCTCTGAATTACTGGCCTTGCTGGACAAGCTACGCGCCCCGGTGAATAAAGCGGCATTAACGCAGGCGTATGCGCGAGCGCAGACCGCGACTCCGTTGACAGATCGTCCACAGGATCATGTGCGCAAGATATTGTCAGACGCGGGAATGAAAGATGTCCGGCTGGCATTGCTTCCCTGGCGGCGTTTTGATCCACGCCATCTACCGGCACTGATGTGGCACGAACAGACATGGTGGCTGGCCGAACGCTATAGCGAGGAAGGGAAAACCGATACCCTCACGCTGACCCGGGAAGGTGTCGAACCCCGAACGCTGACGGTAGACGACCTTGTGACCGGTGCGCCGGGTACGGCTGCGGATGACGAAACGGTGGTGCTCTGGTTCAGCCTGGCTTCGCACGTCCAGTCAGAAAATCTCTCTGATAGCGAAAATCCGGCTATGCGCCTGGTCTGGCGAGAGCTGCTGCGCGACCGCCGCTGGGTGTCCCGGGTCGTCGCCGCCACGCTGCTGGTAAACATTCTGGCCATTCCCACCTCGCTCTTCGCCATGCAGGTTTACGATCGCGTGGTTCCTACCCTGGCCTGGGCAACACTGACCACGCTGGTTGTGGGGATGGTGCTGGTGGTGGGGCTGGACTGGCTGCTCAAAACACTGCGTGCCCGCGTCATGGACAGCGTTGCCAGCAGTGTGGATAAACGGCTTTCCCAGCATGTCTATGAACACCTGCTGCACCTGCAACTCGACCAGCAGCCCGGCAGTCTGGGCACGCTGGCCGCTCAGGTGGGGGCGCTGGATTCGGTACGGCAGGTTGTCTCTGCCGGTCTGGTCTTCGGTATCGTGGATCTGCCATTTGCACTGCTGTTTATCGGTCTTATTGGTTTGATCGGTGGGCCTGTAGGCTGGGTTTACCTCGGGATGTTACCTGTCGCCCTGGCGATTGGCCTGTTCACCCGTCTGCGCTTACGTCGTCTCACGCGCCAACAGATGCTTCGCAGCAACGAGCGTCTGGGCCTGTTAGTGGACAGTATTCGCGGGGCCGAGACGCTGCGCGCCAGTCATGCTGGCTGGCGTTTTGCACAAGACTGGCAGACGCTCAGTCATTCCATCTCTGGCTACAGCATTCAGCAAAAATCGCTCAGTCAGTTCTGCACTATCACCACCGGCAGCCTGGCAACACTGGCGTATGTCATGGGGATTGTTGTCGGGGTCTGGGGCGTCGAAGCCGGATATTTGACCACCGGCGGCATGGTAGCGTGCAGTATTCTGGGTGGCCGTGTCATCGGGCCGGTGAGTCAGGGTGTTCAGTACCTGATGCAGTGGCAGCAGGTCAGAGAAGCGCTGGATATGGTGAACAACCTCTTGCGTAAACCTACGGAGCGCCGTCCTGGGCAGACCCTGTTGTTACCCGATCGCCTGCCAGAACATATCAGTGTGGAAAAGCTGCGCTTCGCCTTTCCGCAGTCTCCGGTACAACAACTCAATATTCCCGCACTCCACTTTCATGCCGGTGAACGCGTGCTGCTGTTAGGACCCGTTGGCGGCGGTAAATCGACGTTGCTGAAGGTCCTGGCCGGGCTGTATCGCCCCGGTGAAGGCCGCGTCCGTCTGGGCGATGTCGATTTGTGGGAGATCGATCCCCAGTTGGTCAGTGCTCAGGTCGGCTATCTGCCACAAGCGGTGCAGCTCTTCAAAGGTACGCTGCGCAGCAATCTTATGCTCGCAGGTGCAGTCAGCGACACCACGCTGACGGACGTTACCCGCGATCTGGCGCTGGATCAGGTGGCTGCCAGTAATCCGCTGGGTATGGATATGGCTATCAGTGAAGGTGGCTCGGGTCTGTCTGGCGGTCAACGCCAGCTGGTAGGCCTGGCACGTGTGCTGATGGCACGTCCACGTATCTGGCTTCTGGATGAACCGACAGCCTCGCTTGATGGCGAAGCGGAGGCCCGTGTGTGGAAAGCATTACAAGCCAGGCTCCAGCCAGAAGATATCCTCATCGTCGCTACTCACCGTCCGATGGCGGCCATTAATTTTGCAACCCGCGTGTTGGTCGTGCAGGAAGGCACCATCGTACGAGATGGTACTCCAGACAAGTTGTTGCCAGGAATGATGGCGCGCGCCACCGGCTCGCGGCCCACCGTTGAGGTCATGAACGTAAAAACACGTATGCCAGAAGCATCAAATTCAGCAGGAGTTCTTAATGGCCGTTGAACTGTTTGACGACGAGGTCGCTGATGCTGCTCGCGTGCATCGGCTGGAAAACTACCACCGCAGCCGCATCTCCGCCGGGCTGATCTGGAGCAGCGTCGCACTGGTCCTGGGTTTCGTCATATGGGCGAGCTATTTTCGCATTGATGAAGTCGCACGGGCACACGGCGAAGTGATCGCCAGCAGTCGGGTGCAGATAATCCAGACCGTGGACGGGGGCGTACTTTCCGAGCTGCATGTCAAAGAGGGTGACCACGTTAAGGCGGGGCAGATTCTGGCTCGCCTCGATCCAACTCGCGTTGAAGCAGCGGCGGGTGAAGTGGACGCGCGTATCATCGGTCTCAGGGCGCGTATTGCCCGACTTCGCGCAGAATCAACGGGGCAGTCAGCGCCAAGGTTCCCCTCCGATCCTGGCCCGGCCTTGCGCGAGCAGGCAGACATTGAGCGTGCACTTTTTCTGCAACGCCGTCAGAGCCTGCAGGAAGATATCACCGCGCTGCAAACCGCCGTGAATTTAGCCAGTCAGAAGCTCAACCTGGTGAACGAGCTGGAACGCTCTGGCGATGTGAGCACCAGTGAGCGGCTTAACGCGCAGCGCGATCTCAATGAAGCCCGTGCCCGCCTGCTGGGTCGCCGCAATAAGTTTTTGGACGACGCACGAGCCGATCTCACCAAGGCTGAAGATGACCTGGGCCAGACATTGCAACAGATGGCAGGCCGTCGCCAGCAGGTGCACGATACGGTCTTTACGGCCATGGGGCCTGGGATAGTTAAAAACGTCCGCGTCACCACGCTGGGCGGGGTATTACGTGCGGGTGATGAGATCATGCAGATCGTCCCGTCCGATGATGCCCTCATCATTGAGGCTAAGGTTCTGCCTGCTGATATAGCTCGTGTTCAGGTGGGACTCCCGGCCACCGTACGCCTTGACCCCTTCGATTACACCATTTATGGCGCCTTGCAGGGGGAGGTGATTTATGTGTCGGCCGACACCCTTAAGGAAAACACACCACGTGGCGAGGAGATCTACTACCGCGTCCATGTTCGGTTGAAAAGCCATGCAGAAGGTCAGTCAGACCGTCAGGAAGAAGGGCAGTTTGTGCGCAGTACGACAGGGCGTCAGCTCGACATCCTGCCGGGCATGACCTCTCAGCTCGATATCCGTACCGGTGATCGCACGTTGATGGACTTTTTACTTAAACCTTTGCGTAAAACACTCAGTGAATCATTCCAGGAGCGATGACACCGCAGGTGGTCGTTGCAACCCGATTTTCCTGTTCGCCCCAATTGGACATAACATACACAATGAACTCCGAGACCCAGATGAAGCCACGCCAATATACGCTTAATACCGGTAAAACCCGTATCACTCTGCAGGCCGGGCAGACCAACATTCACAAGGCTGCGCCGGGTGAAACTTACCGGGTGCTCAAGCGCCAGGGCGAAAATGATCAGGAAAAGCTGGCCGATGACGTAGTCGCTTCGCGTCACGGACAAGATCTGCAACTGGACTATGCCGATGGGACCTCGTTGACCCTGCAGGACTGGTTTACGCAAAGCGATACCAGCGTAACCCTGCCTGCTGATGGCACATCTACCCAGGTGATGACGCCTGCCAGCACCGAGGGGGCGGCTTTGGCCGACGGCAGTCATGTGTTCTATGCGCACGGTTCCCCCGATGCGCTGGCCAGCATGACCTCAGGCCACCCGGGGCTGGATCATATCTTATCCGGCCTGCAAAATGGCACGGCAGGGTCGGGCCATCCGATGACCTACCTTCCTCAGTCGCATTCTTACGCGGGTTACCTCGCCGGCGCACTCGGACTGGGTGGCGTGGTCGGGGTTGCCGTGGCAAGTGGTCACAGTGGGGGTGACAATGGCGGCAAGCACGACAACGGTGGGGGTGAACCCGCTGTAGAGAACGCCGTCCAGCTTAATTTTGTCGGCGGCCCGGCGCTCAGCAGTAACGATTTGAATGTCGAGATTTATCAGGCTGATGGCAAAACGTTGATTGGCACGGGAACGCTGGGGCCAAACGGCTCAGTAACCGTGTCTGCTGGCAGTTACAGCGGCGTCGTTATCGTTAAGCTCGTCAATAGCGGCGGCGCGGCTGACTACCTGGACGAAGCGACAGGCGCGGGTAAAGATCTCTCTGCTCAGCTCTGGAGCATGGGTGTTATCTCCGGAGACAACAGCACCCTCGTTCTCAATATTAACGTGTTGACAACCCTCGCCTACACCAAGGCCCAGGAAGCCATGGGCGGCACGCCTGACAGCCCTGCGACCCTGAACGCGACGCAGGTGGTCGACACGTCCGCTGCCATCAGCAACCTGTTAGGTGTGGATGACATTCTGAACACCACGGTTGTCGCAACCAACGGCGGCAGTTATGACGCGACCGATGGCCTGAGTGCCGGTGAAAAATATGGCCTCCTGCTGGCGGCATTCTCCGGCGCGGAAGCCAATGCCGGAGCGTCCACCCAGACCATCCTTGACACCGTCATTGCCGGAATTACACTCGGCAGCAGTAGCAGTCTGTCCGATGGGGTGCAGTCGTTGCTGATTAAAGGCGCAGCGGCCGCTACTGACACGTCCAGCGGTCTCAGCCTTATTATTGACACCCATGCTCCTGTTTTCAGCAGTTCCAGTACAGCCAGTGTGGATGAAAACATCGGGGCAGGCCAGGTGGTGTGGACTGCTGTCGCGACTGACCCCAGCCCATTTACCTACAGCCTGAGCACCACCGGCGATAGCGCGCTGTTCAGCATCAATGCCTCCACCGGCGCGGTCACCCTGATCGGCAACCCGGACTTCGAAAACAAAGCCAGCTACAGCTTCACAGTGGTCGCCACCGATGCGGCCGGGAATGCCAGCAGCCAGGCGGTCACGCTGGCTGTCAATAACCTCGACGAGGTGGCTCCGACCATCACCAGCGGCACCACCGCCACGGCGATCGACGAGAACAGCGGCGCGGGCCAGGTGATCTATACCGCCACGGCCACCGACACGGCGGACATCAGCGGCGGTGTCACCTTCTCGCTCCAGCCGGGCAGCGACGCGGGCCTGACCATCGATCCGGTTACCGGCGCGGTCACCCTGAGCGGCAACCCGGACTTTGAAAGTAAAGCCAGCTACAGCTTCACCGTGGTCGCCACCGATGCGGCCGGGAACCACAGCAGCCAGGCGGTCACGCTGGGGATCAACAACCTCGACGAGGTTGCCCCGACCATCACCAGCGGCACCACCGCCACAGCGATTAACGAGAACAGTGGCGCGGGCCAGGTGATTTATACCGCGACGGCCACCGACACGGCGGACATCAGCGGCGGGGTGACCTTCTCGCTGAAAGCGGGCAGCGATGCGGGCCTGACCATCGATCCGGTCACCGGCGCGGTCATCCTGATCGGCAACCCGGACTTTGAAAGCAAAGCCAGCTACAGCTTCACCGTGGTGGCTACCGATGCAGCGGGCAACCACAGCAGCCAGGCGGTCACGCTGGGGATCAACAACCTCGATGAAGTCGCCCCGACCATCACCAGCGGCACCACGGCTGCGGCGATCGACGAGAACAGCGGCGCGGGTCAGGTGATCTACACCGCCACGGCCACCGACACGGCGGACATCAGCGGCGGGGTGACTTTCTCGCTGAAAGCGGGCAGCGACACGGGCCTGACCATCGATCCGGTCACTGGCGCGGTCACCCTGACCGGCAACCCGGACTTTGAAAGCAAAGCCAGCTACAGCTTCACCGTGGTGGCTACCGATGCAGCGGGTAACCACAGCAGCCAGGCGGTTACGCTGGGGATCAATAACCTCGATGAAGTCGCGCCAACCATCACCAGCGGCACCACCGCCACAGCGATTAACGAGAACAGCGGCGCGGGCCAGGTGATCTACACCGCCACGGCCACCGACACGGCGGACATCAGCGGCGGGGTGACTTTCTCGCTGAAAGCGGGCAGCGACACGGGCCTGACCATCGATCCGGTCACTGGCGCGGTCACCCTGACCGGCAACCCGGACTTTGAAAGCAAAGCCAGCTACAGCTTCACCGTGGTGGCTACCGATGCAGCGGGTAACCACAGCAGCCAGGCGGTTACGCTGGGGATCAATAACCTCGATGAAGTCGCGCCAACCATCACCAGCGGCACCACCGCCACAGCGATTAACGAGAACAGCGGCGCGGGCCAGGTGATCTACACCGCCACGGCCACCGACACGGCGGACATCAGCGGCGGCGTCACCTTCTCGCTCCAGCCGGGCAGCGATGCCGGCCTGACCATCGATCCGGTTACCGGCGCGGTCACCCTGACCGGCAACCCGGACTTTGAAAGTAAAGCCAGCTACAGCTTCACCGTGGTGGCTACCGATGCGGCGGGTAACCACAGCAGCCAGGCGGTCACGCTGGCTGTCAATAACCTCGACGAGGTGGCGCCAACCATCACCAGCGGCACCATCGCCACGGCGATCGACGAGAACAGCGGTGCGGGCCAGGTGATTTATACCGCCACGGCCACCGACACGGCGGATATCAGCGGTGGGGTGACCTTCTCGCTGAAAGCGGGCAGCGATGCCGGCCTGACCATCGATCCGGTCACCGGCGCGGTCACCCTGACCGGCAACCCGGACTTTGAAAGTAAAGCCAGCTACAGCTTCACCGTGGTGGCCACCGATGCAGCGGGCAACCACAGCAGCCAGGCGGTCACGCTGGGAATTAACAACCTTGACGAGGTGGCGCCAACCATCACCAGCGGTACCACGGCTGCGGCGATCGACGAGAACAGCGGGGCGGGTCAGGTGATCTACACCGCCACGGCCACCGACTCGGCAGACATCAGCGGCGGGGTGACCTTCTCGCTGAAAGCGGGCAGCGACGCGGGCCTGACCATCAACCCGGTCACCGGCGCGGTCACCCTGACCGGCAACCCGGACTTTGAAAACAAAGCCAGCTACAGCTTCACCGTGGTGGCTACCGATGCGGCAGGCAACCACAGCAGCCAGGCGGTCACGCTGGGAATTAACAACCTCGATGAAGTCGCGCCAACCATCACCAGCGGCATTACGGCCACGGCGATCGACGAGAACAGCGGGGCGGGCCAGATCGTTTACACCGCCACGGCCACCGACACGGCGGACATCAGCGGCGGGGTGACCTTCTCCCTTAAAGCGGGCAGCGATGCGGGCCTGACCATCGATCCGGTTACCGGCGCGGTCACCCTGAGCGGCAACCCGGACTTTGAAAGTAAAGCCAGCTACAGCTTCACCGTGATCGCCACCGATGCGGCCGGGAACCACAGCAGCCAGGCGGTCACGCTTGGGATCAATAACCTCGACGAGGTGGCTCCGACCATCACCAGCGGTACCACCGCCACGGCGATTAACGAGAACAGCGGCGCGGGCCAGGTGATCTACACCGCCACGGCCACCGACACGGCGGACATCAGCGGCGGCGTCACCTTCTCGCTCCAGCCGGGCAGCGATGCGGGCCTGACCATCGATCCGGTCACTGGCGCGGTCACCCTGAGCGGCAACCCGGACTTTGAAAGTAAAGCCAGCTACAGCTTCACCGTGGTGGCCACCGATGCGGCAGGGAACCACAGCAGCCAGGCGGTCACGCTTGGGATCAACAACCTCGACGAGGTTGCCCCGACCATCACCAGCGGTACCACCGCCACGGCGATTAACGAGAACAGCGGCGCAGGCCAGATCGTTTACACCGCGACGGCCACCGACAACGCCGACATCAGCGGCGGGGTGACCTTCTCGCTCCAGCCGGGCAGCGATGCGGGCCTGACCATCGATCCGGTTACCGGCGCGGTCACCCTGACCGGCAACCCGGACTTTGAGAACAAAGCCAGCTACAGCTTCACCGTGATCGCCACCGATGCAGCGGGCAACCACAGCAGCCAGGCGGTCACGCTGGGAATTAACAACCTCGATGAAGTCGCGCCAACCATCACAAGCGGCACCACCGCCACGGCGATTAACGAGAACAGCGGGGCGGGCCAGATCGTTTACACCGCGACGGCCACCGACACCGCAGACATCAGCGGCGGGGTCACCTTCTCGCTCCAGCCGGGCAGCGATGCCGGGCTGACCATCGTTCCGGTTACCGG